>Ga0209541_10006157_pt1 | contig 20620 bp, 22 predicted proteins | sample RifCSPlowO2_01_FD_184027 | JGI IMG/M metagenome (GOLD analysis project Ga0209541, IMG submission 184027) | Groundwater microbial communities from Rifle, Colorado - Rifle CSP2_plank lowO2_0.1 (SPAdes) (version 2) | ecosystem: Environmental > Aquatic > Deep subsurface > Groundwater | place... | reverse complement strand
CGTATATCCTTTAGCTAATACAGTCGGATGATTGATAACTGCAATCTGCGCGACAAATTCTTCTACAATTGAAATGGGTTTTGATGCGTCGCAAATAACATCTCCTCTTGCAATATCTTTTTTTCCAATTCCTCGAATATTAATTCCAACATTATCTCCTGCAAGAGCTTCTGGATGATTTTCATGATGCATTTCAATAGTTTTAACTTCTCCTCCAATTCCTTCTCCTGTTCTGCCTGGAAGAACAACTATTTTCTGTCCGACTTTCATAATTCCTGTTTCAATTTTTCCGACGGGAACAGTTCCGACGCCAGTGATTTCATAAACATCCTGCACAGGCATTCTCATCGGTAAATTAGTCGGCAATTCTGGAGCAGGGAAAATATCAAACTGCTCTAAAATAGTGGGTCCCTTATACCAAGACATTTTATCTGATTTCTTTGCAATATTATCTCCCTTTAATCCAGCGACGGCAAGGAATGGAGTTGTATCAGGATTAATGCCAACTTGTTTTAATAATTTAGAAACTTCTTCTTTAACTTTTTTAAAAGTGTCTTCTTTATAATCAACAGCATCCATTTTATTTACAGCAATAGCAAGATTTTTCACGCCCATTGTTCTTAAAAGCCACAAGTGTTCTGTTGTCTGAGGCTGAACTCCAGCAGGAGCGGCAATTACCAAAAATGCAGCGTCAGCCTGTGAAGCGCCAGTAATCATATTTTTTACAAAATCTTTGTGCCCCGGCGCGTCAATAATTGTAATTTCAAATTTCTGGGTAATTATTTTTTTGTAAGCCAAATCAATTGTAACTCCTCTTTCTCTTTCCTCTTTAATCTTGTCCATAACATAAGCAAATTCAAAACCTGCTTTTCCGTATTTTGCAGCTTCTTCTTTTAATTTTTTCATTTCCTGCTCAGTAACAGCGCCGGTGTCAAACATAAGTCTTCCTACACAAGTTGATTTTCCGGCATCAACGTGCCCGACGAAAACAACATTCATATTTGGTTTTGTTCTAGCCATAATGGTTAAATTAAAAATATATTTATAAATGTTTCGGAGAGTTTTTTAAATTGTTTATTTTTATTTTTTAAAATTTAACAGGCTAAAAGATTAGATTCAATAAAACAGACTCTGTTGAAAATGTTTTGAATTCGCAGCTTTCTTTGGTTTAGAGATTAAATAATCAAGGAATGGGCTTGCCCTTGAGCAAGCTTGAGGGAGAATTTGGAATTCAAAATAGAAACAAAAAAGAGATTTTCAACAGAACCAATATAAAACAGCAACTTTAATAAATATAAAAATTTTAATTAATTCATAAAGGAGGCGAGAGAATAAAAAATGGCAGTAAAAATTTATACCATTCCAACATGCCCGTGGTGTATGAAAACTAAAGAATTTTTAAAAGAAAATAAAATAAAGTTTAAAGACATTAATGTTGCATCAGACAAAAAGGCAGCAAAAGAAATTATAAATAAATCAGGGCAGACAAGTGTTCCGGTTATAGATATTGACGGAAATTTAATTCTTGGATTTGATGAATCAAAATTGAAAAAAGCTTTGAAATTGAAATAATTTAATATGATAAATAAAATGAAAAAAAATACCCTAAAGGACATGAATACCCTAAGGAATACCCCAAGGAGGGGCATAAAGGGCATAAATAATTTTGATGTAATCATCGTCGGAGCAGGAGGAGTTGGATTGGCTGCTGCAATGTATTCTGCAAGACTTGGATTAAAAACTTTAGTTCTCGGAGCAAGCCACGGCTCTGAACTTCCGGTTGGCGGAGTAATCACAACAACAAATATTGTTGAGAATTATCCAGGCTTTATCAGATTAACAGGTCAGGAGCTTGCGAAAAAAATTGAAGAGCATGCTAAAAGCTATAAATTAGTGACAATAAAAGAAGAAAAAGTTACAGATATTAAAAAAAATAAAAATTGTTTTGAAATTAAAACAAATAAATCACAATATCAAACTTTAACAATAATTTTTGCAACAGGAACTAAATGGAGAAAATTAGATGTTCCAGGCTCCAAGGAATTTGAAAATAAAGGCGTGAACTACTGCGCTTTGTGCGACGGGCCTTTGTTCAAAAATAAAATTGTTTCTTTAGTCGGCGGAAGCGACTCAGCAGCAAAGGATGCGCTTGTATTAGCTGAATCTGCAAAAAAAGTTTTTATAATTTATAGAGGAGAACAAATTCATCCAGAGTCGATAAATATGGAAAGAATTAAAAAAAATAAAAAAATTGAAGTAATCAATAACACAAACATAAAAGAAATTAAAGGAAATAAATTTGTTCAGGAAATAATTTTAGACAAGCCATACAAAGGAAATAAAAAACTAAAAGTTGACGCTGTTTTTGTCGCAATTGGACATATTGCATTATCTGATTTAGCTAAAAAAATTGGAGTAAAAACAGATAAAAAAGGAGAGATAATTCTTAATCATAAAACTTCTGAAACGAATGTTAAGGGAGTTTTTGCAGCCGGCGATGTTACAGACAAACCATTTAAGCAGTTAATTACCGGAGTTGCCGACGGATGCACTGCTGCATACAGCGCTTATGAATATATAAGTAAGAGTAAAGTTATAACTTGCTAAATACCCAATATTTATAAATCTAAAAATTTTATATTAAACATGATGAAAAAAGATAAAAAAAATACTGGCAGTGGAGTTATTATAAGCATTGTAATTATCGCAGTAATTGTTTTAATAATTTTGGGAGTAAGTTTGCTTTCTAAAAAAAACACTTCAGATGAAACGCCTGAAGAAAATTTAAGTTCTTCTCAAGAAGAAATAATTTCAGAAACTCCTGAACCAACAGAACACCTTGTGGAGATTACACTTGAAGGATTTGTTCCAAAAGATTTAGAAATAAAAAAAGGCGAAAAGGTAACCTGGATAAATAAATTAGCCACTGAAAGTCGGCCTGCGAGTAATTTTCATCCAACCCACACTAACTACCCGGGTTCGAGCATTATTAAGTGCGGAACCGCTGAAGAAAAAGAAGCATTTGATTCTTGCAGAAACTTGAATAAGGGAGAATCATATAGCTTCGTATTTAATGAGATTGGCAGCTGGACTTATCATAACCATTTACAGCCAAGTAAAGATGGAAAGATAATTGTCTCATAAAATAAACAAAAAAATTTTATTTACTTAGCAGGAAATTAAAAAATGTCAAAAAAGATTTTAATTATAATTTTAGTATTAGTGTTCTTAGTTGCTGGTTTTTTTATAATTAAGAATTTTACAGGAAATGTTGTAAAAGAAGGAAGTAAAAAAGAAATAAGTCTTGAAAATAACTGCGAGTGCATTGAAAAAGAAAAAATAATCTGTTCTGAAGGATATGAGTTGATGGATGAAAAAAGACTTTGTGAAAAAGTTACTGAAAGATGTTTTACAGGAGAATTAAATGAAATATCGTGCGAACCTTTTGTGCAGTACTCTCCTGTTCTTTTGAGTTGTTCAAAATATGACTGCGATGGAGAAATTTGGAGAGTAAAATAATTTATCTAAAATGAAAAAATTTAAAAGAGGAAAAGAACAAAATAAAAACATTTTAATTTCTTTTTTATTAAGGTCTGGATTGGCGATTGCGTTTTTTTATGCTGGAATTTCATCTTTTTTAAATCCAACAAACTGGATAGGATTTGTTCCGAATTTTGTTAATTTAATAATCCCAAAAGAAATTTTTTTAATAATTTTTTCAACATATCAAATTCTCTTGGGAATTGGATTATTATCTGACTATAAAACTTTTGCGCTCTCAATTTTATCTTCCGCAACTTTGTTTTTAATTTTATTCGGAAATATCTTAAATTTAGATATTTTATTCAGGGACGTTGCAATTCTGTTTATGGCTCTTGCTTTAATTTCTCTCTCATATAAATCCAAAAAGAAATAAAATGGAAATTATCTTTTTAGTTTCATTAATTGTCCTTGCAATTCTCGGAATTTTTGATTCAGGATATCTTATTAAAAAGCGAGTTAAAAAACAGCCTTTAAGCTGTCCTATCAACGGGGGCTGTGAGAAAGTTGTTGAAAGCAAATGGAATCATTTTCTGCTTATTAAAAACGACATTGCAGGATTTTTGTATTATATTCTAATTTTATTTTTGGCTTTGTATTTGTTTTTTGTATCTGACAAATTGTTATTTTTTACTAAAATAATTGCAGGAATTTCTTTATTTTTATCAGCAATATTAACATTCATTCAATTTAAAATAATAAAAGAAACTTGCTTCTATTGTCTGATATCTGCTTTAATTAATCTTTTAATTTTTGTAGATGTTTTCTTTTTAGTATAATTTTTAAAAATCGTGGATGCGGCAGAGGTCGGAGGTAAAAGAAAAATGCAAATTAAAATTGTAAAAAAGAGAATTTAAGTAGAACTTCAAAAAACATTAAATTTATATAAATCATTTTCTTTAATTTTTAATGGTAAATCTTCAAACAATTGGATTTGAAATTCTAACTGAAAAAACTAAAAATGAATTTCAAAAAATTTGGGAAGAGTATTCTAAAAAAATCGAGCGTAAATTAAAAAATGTAGAAGATATAAAAATTCATTTAAAAGAATACAGCAAGGGAGGAAAAGCAAAATTTAGCGTCCATCTTTTAGCCAGTTATTCTGGAAAATCAATGGAGGCTGAAGCTGTTGATTGGGATTTAAATAGGGCTTTCCACAAAGTTTTCAACAAAATAGAGCAAGAAATTGAACACCTATTTCATGTAAGCGATCAAAATAAAAGACAAAAATTTAACCCAAAAAAGCCGCAATAGAAGAAGGCCAATTCTGAAGTTGCAGCAGCATTAACAATGCCCCCGCAAGGGCGAGATTTTTCATAAAATTAACTTGATCTGATTGTTTTTGCTCTTTTGATAATGCGCAAAAAATGCCGAAAGCAATAAAAAGATTATTATTAAAATAATTCCCGCGACTTGATAAATTCCCAGTAAAATACTAAGCCCTCCAAATAAAAGAAAAAGTCCTGAAATAAAAACTGAAAATTTAGGAAAAGGAATTTTTTTGAGCCTGCATATCCAGCAATCATGCCAAGATTAAAAAATGATTAAAACCTGAATTAATAAAAAATAACCAAAGCAAAATCCTTCCAATTAAAAAAGGGATTTCATAAACCCTGAAAAGATTAATGAACAAGCATTTTTAAATATTTCTGGGAATTTCGCAACAATAATTATTTAATTAACTTTTTTAAACTATAATTTATTTTTATAAGAATATCAAACAAGGATGATTTAGTTGATGAATGTGAAAAACTCAACCTTTCAAAAAAAGAATTAGGATTAAAACAAGAATAATTAAAAAAGAAAAAGCATTTAAACTTTACTTAAAAGACATTTAAAATGAACAAACCTTTCAAAATCACAATCTTTATAATAGTCATAATTATATTAATAGCAGGAATAATAATTATGGCAAAAAAATCAGAGTCTATGCCCGCAAAAGTAAAACTTGAAACAAATCACGGAAATATTATAATAGAGCTTTATTCTGACATGCCGATTACTTCCGGAAATTTTAAAAAATTAATTGAGAGCGGATTTTATAACGGAGTTGTCTTTCACAGAATAATTTATGGATTTATGATTCAAGGCGGAGATCCAACAGGAACAGGGATGGGCGGGCCAGGATATACAATCAAAGATGAATTTACTCATTCTGGCGGAAATAAAAATCTTCGAGGAACAATCTCAATGGCAAACTCCGGCCAAAATACTGGCGGAAGCCAATTTTTTATAAATCTTGTTGATAATAATTTTTTAGATGACAAGCATCCAGCTTTTGGAAAAGTTACGCAGGGAATGGATGTTGTTGATAAAATCGCAAAAGTTGAAACAGATGACGAAGACAAGCCCTTGGAAGATGTGAAGATTGTAAAAGCATATATCATAGAATAAAAATTCTTTTAAATAAAAAATAAATTAGGGTTTTATGAAAATAATAAAATACTTCAAAACGCCTAAATTTGGAGATTGTTATGTCTTAAAGAACAATTATTCAAGCATTCTCTCTATTACAAAAGACACTCTTTGCGTCATAGCGGATGAAAATTTCTATGGAGCATACAAAGAGATATTTATTGATGAAGAAAAATTTGAAAAAATGATAAAAATTGCAGATGAAAACACTTTTGATAAAAGGCAAAAGCTTACAGATTTATTAAAATCAATTCATCAAAAAAACAAAGTCATGTTAAATGATTTATGCATTAAGGTAAAAACAAGAGATATTGATAGTCAAGCAAACTTAGAAGAAGCCACATATTTTAGAAGTTTTTTTTTCAATACAAAGCCAACTTTAGAATAACAAGCAAATTCAAAAAAATTTATCTCTTAAAAAATAAAATTATTGCAAGAATAAATGCCGCCAAAAATAAAATTCCAATTATTCCATACGGCATAAAAATCTTAGAAGATGAAACCTGCAAAATAGAAAAAATAAATCCAAGCAAACTGACAATTCCAAAAATCAAAAAAGTTGCGGTTTTTTTCTCTGGCTCAGGAAGTTGTTGAACTGGTTCTGGCTGAACTTCAACAAATGTATTATTTTCTGAATCTTCCAGTTCCTTTAATCTTGCCTTTCCAAGCTTAGTTAAAACAATTTTATGTTCTCTTTCTTCAGCATATTTTTTTTTAATAACTGCTTTAATAAGAAGATTGCCCGGCTTATATCCAAACTTGTCGAGAATAGCATAAATCTCTTTGGGTGTAAAAATAAATTTTAAGAAAGTTTTAGCCTGAAACATATAAAAAAAAGAAAACTGCATTATAAAAAGATTTATGTTGTTGAGGCTCTGTTAAAAATGCTTTGAATTCGCGGCTTTCTTTGGTTCAGATATTAAAAATTAAAGGGCGAGCATTTTCGCGAAATATTATCGCAAAGCCAAATTTAAAGAGTTTGAGCGAGGGTGCGAGTAGGGTCTCGTCTGAAAGCAAAAACAGAAAGTTTTTTCATTCGTTTTCCGAAAATGTCAAACGAAAGACGAGTTTAAGCGGGAATTTGGAATTCAAAACGAAATATAAAAAATAGATTTTCAACAGAACCTGTTGTTGAATATTAATATGAATTTGAGCTCTATTGAAAATGTTTTGAATTCTCAAAAATGTTTAGCTCGATTATTAAAAATCCCAACATTTAAAAACTATTTTATTCTTTATTTAAAATGGACAAAGATATTGGCAAGATAAACAAAGGGGAATATCAGGGAACAGTTACAGAGATTGTCGTCGGAGTCAGAGAATATAATGGAAAAGTCGGCATCGATATAAGAGAATTTGTTTCAAGCGAAAAATATACGGGACCAACAAAAAAAGGATTGAGAATTCCAGCTGAAAAATTTCAAGAATTCAAAGAAATGATTAATTCAATAAAATCTGAAGACTTGAAAGCATCTGAAACTGCAGAAGAAAAAGATCCAGCAAAAAAATCAAAGCCCGGACAGGAAGAATTGCCTGATTATTAATCTTCAATATTTTTTATTCTAATTAAATAATTCTTAATATCAACAACCGCATACAAAGTTCTAAATTCTGCATCAATTTTAATCTCATCAAATTTGTTTTTAATACGATTATCTCCAACACCAAATCCAATCTCAAGATTATTCGTCTTATGAAATTTTTTTAATTCCCTTTTATTTTCCCAGATTTTCTTAACATCCTGTCTCTTAAAATACTCTCCACCCTCTTTGCAGCCTAAACAAAATTTATCTGTGTTAATGAATAGTCCAAAATAAGTTGGAAAATTGTCCTTTGAACCTCCAGACCATCTTGCATTTTTTAGGATTTCTTAAATATCAATACTGGATTGAAATCCAATATCTACATAAATTTTTTTAAAGGCATAATATTTATTAAGCGTCCATGCAGAAGAATGGACTGCCGAAGTTTGCAAGTTTTTTGAAAATTTAGACGGAAGAAAATAAAAAATTTTTTCGGGATCCTTATTGAAACTTTCTAAATCGAGCAATTTGTTTGTCAAATTAAAAATTCCCCTAACAAAATAATATTTGATAAACTTAATAAATTTTTGTTTGCTTGATTAATAATCTTTATTGCTAAAAAGGTGATTAGTCGGCTCTACTGCTGCGCAGGTTACATAAACTGTTGCGCTCTTCAATTTATTCTGAGGATCAGATGCCTTAAAATAATAAACATCTGAATATGGGTAAGTTGGCAATGAAGGAAAAGTATGATCTTGATAAACCACTACGCCTGAAAAATCAGTTTGAGAAACGCTCTCAAGAAAATATCCCGCTTCTAAAACTATAAATTTGGTTCCTTGTGGAAAAGATAATTTTTGAATTTTGGATTCTTTAGTGCAGTCTACTGCTGAAGACCAGTATGAAGGAGAAGATGCGCTTTGCGAAATCTGTTCTCCCCCTGTTTTTGGAACGCTGGTAATCACTGCAAAAGGATCTGTAACATGAGTGTGGGTTGTAAGAATTGGAGAAGGAGATCTTCCAGGAAGGGTTTGTTTTGAAAAGACAGATCTAGATCCAATAGCATTTCCTGTAACTGAAGCTGATTTTATTATAACAATTGTTCCAACAAGAATAACAATCGCAATTAAACTTATTAAAACTAAAGATAAACCTCTTTTATTCATAAAAAGAATAATCCTTTAATCCTTTTTAAATATTTCTTTTTAATTAAGAATAATTGTTTTTATTTGCTTTTTTCTTCTGCTTTTTTTTCTTTTAGTTTATTTTTTATTAATAACAAAGTCGGGACGGGAGCGGGAATTCTAAAAACTAATTTCTCTAATAAAAAAATCTATTTCGGACAAAGCCAGTTAATCAAAAGTAAATCAAAGATTTTCATTTGATTTCATAGGAAGAAATTTATGAAATCAAAAGCCTTTTAACTCTGCTTTTATTTCACTAAAATATGAATAACAGGAAAAATAAATATGGAATCAAAATCACCAGAAACAAAAATCCGCCAACCAATCATCACAGTTTGCGGGCATGTAGATCATGGAAAAACTTCAATTCTCGACGCGCTTAAAAGAAGTTCTATTGCTGCAAGCGAGGCAGGCGGAATAACTCAAAAAATTTCATTTACAAGCTATCCTCTGGAACAGCTGAAAAAATCCTGCCCTTTAATTGAAAAATCTGGAATTAAATTAAACATTCCTGGTTTTTTGTTTATTGACACTCCCGGGCATGCGGCATTTACAAATTTAAGAAAGCGCGGAGGAAGTTTGGCTGATTTGGCAATCCTTGTAATTGACATTAACGAAGGAATAAAACCTCAGACAGCAGAAGTTCTCCAAATTTTAAAACGCAATAAAACGCCTTTTTTAATTGCATTAAACAAAATAGACAATATTTCTGGGTGGAGAACAAATTTAAAAAATGGGTTAAAAGAAAATATAGAATCCCAAGCGGGAAATATTCAAAATACCTTTAACGAAAGATATATGACTTTAATAGGTTCTTTAAATTTTTACGGATTTGATTCAGATTTATATTACAATATTTCAGATTTTACAAAAAAAATTGCTTTAGTGCCGTGCAGCGCAAAAACAAGAGAAGGAATTTCTGAATTGATTTTAGTTTTGTGCGGATTAAGCCAGAAATATTTAATAGAAAAATTAAAATTAAAACAAGATGCCAAAGGAGTAATTTTAGAAATTAAAAAAGAAAGATCAGGAAATTATGCTGAAGCAATATTATATGACGGAGAATTATCAAAAACAAGTCAAATTGCATTTTCAAATTTAGATGGCAAGCCAATTATCAGCAGAATACGAGTTCTTGAAGAAATTGAACCCTTAAGCATAAAATTTAAGCCAAAAGAAAAAGTGATTGCTGCAACGGGGATAAAGATGGAGCTGGTTGAAAAAGAGGAAGCAGTTTCCGGAATGCCGTTTGAAATATACCGAGATAATCTTCAAGAGCTAAAAGAAAAATTCAAAAAAGAAATTTCAGAATCAATAAATTCAATGCTCAGCAAACAAGGAATAATTGCAAAAGCAGATTCTCTTGGAAGTCTTGAAGCGCTTTTATTTTTATTAAAACAAGAAAATATTCCGGTTGTAAAAGCAGGAATCGGAAATATAAATAAAACAGATGTCATTTCTGCAAAAGCAAATTTAGCAATCAATGAGCTTGATTCAATAATTGTTGGATTTAATATTTCACTTGATGAGGAAGCAAGCCTATTAGCTCACGAACAAAAAGAAAAGATAAAAGTCATAACAAATGCGGTGGTCTATAAATTAATTGAAGATTCTATTGAATTTAGAAAACAAAAAGCAAAAGAAATAGAAAAAAACCGCATGATGGAACTTGCTTCTTTGTTCAAAATAAAGATTCTTCATCAGTTTGTTTTTAGAAATTTAAATCCTGCAATTTTCGGAATAAAAGTTGAAGCCGGGAAATTAAAAAAAGATTTAATGTTAATAGACGAAAAAGGCGAAAAAATAGGCAGAATAAAAAATCTCCAGTTAGAAAAAAAATCAATAGAAGAAGCAGGAGAAGGAATGGAAATTGCAGTTTCTGTTTCAGGAGTAAATTTTGAAAGAGTTTTAAAAGAAAAAAATTGTTTATACAGCGATATTTCAGAATCACATTTTAAAAATTTCAAGAAAAATAAAGATTTGCTTTCTTCAGCTGAATTAAAAGCTCTTCAGGAAATTTCTGAGATAAAAAGAAGAACAAAGAGTGAATGGGGAATGTAAAATGAAGTTATATACCTCAAAAAAGTAAATAGCTCGTCGCAAAACGACAACTTTATCAAAATAAAACTTATTGGAAATTTTAAAACTTATTCCACAACAAACCTCTCCAATTTCCTTACTTTTATAGCAGAGTTCAAATCTCCATCACCTTGAACAAAAATATAATCTCCAATATTATCCAAAAACTTAAAATTTTTCTGTTTCATTTCTTCTAATAAATTTTTGTATCCATTTTTAATTTTTTCAGTCAATTCATTAACCGGTGTTCCATAAACATTAAAAAACTTTTTTTTCCCAGAAGAGAATCTATTAAAATAGATATGGGAATAAATTAATTCTTGTGAATTGGACAATCCATTTGTATTTAAATTGAGATATTCGCTAAATGTTTCAAAATTTCCCAAAAAAGAATCAAGATTTTTTATATTTGCCGGAGATAAATGCTTTCTAATCTCTTCTGAATTTCTTCTTAAAAGAAAAAGGTCAGAATCATTTTCCATTATCTTTGGAAAATCTGCAAAAAGGTTGCCTTGCGTCGATCTTATTTTTGCCCTGTTTTTGCTGTCTAAAGAAACATAAATGCTTCTAAAATGATTTTTTAAATATTTAAAAGAGCCAATAATTTGATTTAGTTTTTCCTCGCCAAAACTATTTTTTATTTTATTAAAATTTTCATTAAGAGTATTATCGTCAAATGCGAGAAATTTTTTAGTAAATCTGTAAATTTTTTCATCTCTTCTGACAAAATAATAATCTGCAAAAATTTCTTTCATATAAGATCTAAGATATTGCAAAAAAGCAAAATGTTCCTGCTTATTATTTTTAGTTTCATTATATGCGGTTTCTAATTCAGGATTTATTTTAAATGCGATTTCTTTAGTCCAATTCTCTAAAGGCAAATAAAACTCCTGAACATTTTCATACGCTCCTTTAATTGTTTTTTTAAATCCCGCCCATTCCAATAATTCACTCTTTAAACTGGCAAATCTTTTTTTAAAAATTTGCAGTTTATCCTGTCTTTCTTTTGACGCATATCCATAATAAGGTAAATTTCCATTTTTTTTAAAATGATTAAATTCATGAAGTTTATTCATGCAATTCATTGAAAAAGCTATTTCGCTGTAAGTGCAAAAAGGTAAAATACTTTTTATCTTTGAAATCAAAGGAAGAAAATTTATTTTTTCAATAATTTTTTGTGTAACATCCAAATCTGCGCAGGAATAAAAAAGCATTTCATCAATTGCTTTTTTTCTTATTTCTTCTGTTTCTCCAACTAATCTTCTAAGTTCAGTAAATCTTAATTCTTCATGAGTCTGAGATTTTGAAAAATCTATTCCTAAAAATTGCGCGACATCCGCCAATTTGTGGCTTGTATCAAATCTTTTTTGATTTAAATAAGGATAAAAAATTCTAGAAAGCCACAGAGTGTCAAGATAAACCATATCCTCTCTAAGCCTCTGTAAAAAACTTCTAACGAAATCCCGTCGCGGTTTAATATCTCTGACTGCTGGGTCGTAAATCAGATTATTTGCCTCTGCTCCAAATCTCAGCTGAGTTATATCATAAACTTGATTGTGACCGTAGGAAATAATTGGATTTCTCTTGTGCAAAGATTCTAAAAATCCTGAGATTAATTCTTTCTCAGTTTTAAATTTAAGAATTTTAAATCCAGCATATTCATTATATTTAATTTCATTATCCTGATCAATAACATACATCTCTTTATTTATCTCGCTTCCTTTGCCCCAAATTGTTCCAACATACGAAATTTCTGAATCAAACCTTTCATCATACATTTTAACATTTCCAACCCCCTCAATTTCAAAAGTTAATTTTTCTTCTAAATTTTTTATTATTTGCTGTCTTTGTTCATGTTTGTTTTTTTGTTTATGCCCTTCCTGAGGGTATTTATGCCCTTCCTGAGGGTATTTATGCCCTTTATGCCCATCCTTGGGGTATTCCTTAGGGCATTTTTCCCGCTCTATTTCAGAGAGTTTAAAATATCTTTTTTCAGCTTTTAAAAAATTTTCTCTCCATCTCAAATCTCTTTTTTCAAGATCTTTTTTCCATAATGGTTTTTCTATATCAATAATTACATAAGGAAGAGAATTAATTTCTTTTTCATTTAAAAAATCTCCAAAACTTATTCCAGATAAATTTTTTAATTCTAATACTTCGTTTTCAATAAATAATTTTTCAAGTTTGCTATTCAAGATAACTTTTCTCTCTGGATAAAATCCGCCAAACCTAAATAATTTATCATAATTTCCTGTCTGAAAACAGCTTAAACATTTATCCAAGATAGTTTTTTCATTTTCAAGTTCCAAACTTAAAACATCAAAATTTTCTCTTGATTTTTTTTCAATAGTTAAATCTCCAAAATCCGAATTTCCGGCAAAAGAGCTTAGAATTTCTTTGCTGACGGCTGGATTGATAAACTCTGTTGGAATTTTTACTTTTTGATCCACAAAAACCTTGATATTTTTTTGTTCTGGATTGTTTGAAATATAACGAAAATTTAAGATTAATCTATTTTTCCGTTTCTGCTTTCTTTCAAATTCTGAAAAATTATTAATCCAAAATCCCATTATTGATTTATTAAAGATTTGTTTATAACAACTATTATTCTCTGGAATAACCTTTAAAAAGCTCTCAGAACATTAATTCTTATGCCTTTCAAAATAAACCTTGGAACTAAAAACGGAAAAACATACAAGTTTGAAACAGAGGCGAAAAGTTTAGAGGGAAAAGAGCTTCACCAAAAGATTTCAGGAAAAGAACTTGATTTATCTCCTGAGTTAAAAGAACTTGGGGATTATGAATTTGAAATTTCTGGCGCGAGCGACAAAGCAGGATTTACAGCATTGGAATCTGTTCCGGGAACTGGATTAAAAGGGGTTTTATTAAGTTATGAAAAAGGGATGAAAAAACGTTCAAGACGCGAAGGCAAAAAAAAGCGTTCAAGCTACACTCCAAAAGGTTTAAGGTTGAGAAAAACAGTTAGAGGAAAAGTTATTTCTCCTGATATTGTCCAGATTAATCTGAAGATTATTAAAGAAGGCTCTAGAAAACTTGAAGAAATTTTTCCTGAGCAAAATAAACCAAAAGAAAAAAAAGCAGAAGAAAAAAGCAAATAAAAACAATTATTCTTAATTAAAAAGAAATATTTAAATACTATAATAAGTTATATAATTGATATGGCAACTACAATTCAAATAAGCGACAAATTAGTTAAAAAACTTAAATTAATGAAAATAAACGACAAAGAGAGCTATGAAAATATTATTTGGGAATTAATTGAAGATTCAATGGAACTTTCGGAAGAAACAAAAAAAATTATCTTAAATTATGAAAAAGAGATTAAAACTAATGGTTTTAAAAATTTCAAAACTCTTGAACAAATTAAAAAAGAGTTAGGATTTTAATGTATTCTCTTATCTTTAATCCTTTCGCTGAAAAGCAACTAAAAAAATTAGAGAATAATTTACAAAAAAGAATTTTAGATGTTTTGAATAGAATTCGTATAAGACCGCACCATTTTGTTAAACATTTAGTTGGCAGTCCTTATTTTCGTCTAAGAGTTGGAGATTACAGGATTATTTTAGACATTCAAAATGATAAATTAGTTATAGTCATTGTTGAACTTGGTCATAGAAAAAATATTTATAATTAAGATTATTAAATAAATAGCCTATATAAATAAAGGTTGAATTATAAAAGACATCCAGAGAAATGAAAAGTATTTTCAAAAAATATAGAAAAGCTATTAAAAACTAATTCTTCAGGTTTCAGCATAAAATTTATTGCCGATTAATTTAAAAAAGCTTCTGCCAATTAACTTGTATGGAGAAATCAGAATTATCTGAAATAAATGTCGGAGTTGTCGGACACATTGATCACGGAAAGACGACATTGCTCAGCAAATTAACCGGAAAATTTACAGATACGCATTCTGAAGAATTAAAAAGAGGAATTACAATAAAACTCGGCTACGCCGACGCTGTAATTTATGAAGAAAATGGAAAATATAATGCTAAAAAAGGAAAGCCAGTAAGATATGTAAGTTTTATTGACAATCCAGGACATGAGATGCTTATGGCAACAATGCTTTCAGGAGCTGCAATTATTGACGCCGCAATTTTAGTTATTGCTGCAAATGAAGGGATAAAGCCGCAGACGCGCGAACATTTACTGGCTCTAGAAGCAAAAAAAATAAGCAGTATAATAATAGTTCAAAATAAAATAGATTTAGTTTCAAAAGAAAAAGCATTGGAAAATTATGAAGAAATAAAGCAATTTACAAAAGGGACAATTGCTGAAAATGCGGTTATTCTTCCAGTATCGGCGCAGCAAGGAATTAACATTGATAAAATTTTTGAAGAATTATGTAAAATAAAAATTCCTGAAAGAGATGAAAAATCAGAGCCAATTTTTTTAGTTGCAAGAAGTTTTGACATCAATCGCCCAGGAACAGAGATCAAAAATTTGCGCGGAGGAGTTCTTGGCGGAATATTAAAGCAGGGAATACTAAAAGTCAATGATGAAATTGAAATCAAGCCAGGATTAATTATTAAAAAAGCTCATGACAAAATATATCAAACCCTGACAACAAAAATTATTTCTTTATATAAAGGAAATAAGCCAGTTGAACAAGTTGTTCCGGGCGCAAGCATCTCTATTGAAACAAATCTTGACCCAATTTTAACAAAATCGGATTCATTAACTGGATGTATTGTTTCTCTTAAAGGAAAACTTCCAGAAATAACCCAAAGTACAAAAATAAAAACAAACCTCTTCAAAGAAGTTTTGGGCGCAGAAGATAAAAAACCAATTGATCCAATAAAAACAAAAGAAATGCTTATGATGAGCGTCAATACAACAATAACAGTTGGAATTGTTGAAAAAATTAAAGGAGATGAAATAGAAGTCTCGCTAAATATTCCAATAGTTGCGTTAAAAGGGAACAATGTCGGGCTTGCAAGAAATTTCAAGGGTCATTGGAGATTAATCGGGTTTGGCGAGATAATTTGAAGGCGAGAAAAATTAGAAATTAATAAATAATAAATCAATAGCGACTTTCAAATAACCGAGTAGAGATAGTTTAATTGAGAGAAATACTTTTAATATAAGAATATAAATTAACTTATGAATACTGCAAATTAAATATAACAATCTTTAAAATGGCTTTTTATTAATTAAGAAAAATTAACTAACCTCTCTCCTTAAAACTTTAAGAATTTTTTCTCCGCACTTATTCCAAAAATCAAGAATTTCTTCTGTCTGAGATATTGAAGTTCTAAAACCTCTGTAATTTATATCGTGTCTTGTTTTTTTGAATCTATCTAATAAATTTAGTTTGACTTTATCTTTTATATCAAATTCTTTAAGAACTTCCATGCTAACTTCGTGATTTCCAGGCTCAAAACCCAAAAGCCCCAATTTTGCATCTCCCAATTGCCTGATTGATTCATAAATTTCTCTAAAAATTAAAGTCGCAGTATCATTATTTAGTTTAATCGCCTTAGTGACTCTGGCATTTATTTCAGCAGAATTTATCATTGATTTAATTTTTTCTATATCCTTCTGTTTATTTCTTAATGCTCCTGTTTTAAGCCAGGCATTTATAAATTCTTTTTTCATTTTTTCACCTCCAAAAACCCCCAGAGTAAAATGCCATTTGCTATATTATTGAAAACTCCGAGATCTATATTTTTTCTGCTAAATAAATGTATCTGTATTTTTCTGTCTATAATTTGCTCAAATTCGCTAAATTCTCTCAACCCCATAATCTGATATTCTTTAGCTTCACTTGTTTCTACAGCTATATCAATATCAGAATTAGATAAATCTTCTCCATTTCTGAAACTTCCAAATAATACGATTGCCTTAGGATTTTTAAAAAAATCCACAAGAAACTCCACTAAACCGCTTTTATATATAAAATTTAAGTTATAAATTATTTTACTCTTTACATAAAGCCAGTTTGTCTGATTAGCTTTTATCCTCCATATCTTGCTTAATTTTTCAATATTTATCAGTCCAGCTTCTCTAAATTCTTCTAAAATTCCTCCTATGTTTGCTTTCGAAACGCCTGCTTCTTTTGCCAAATCACTTAAACTAAACTCCTTTTCAGGATATTTAAACAAAATTTCAATGATTTTATTTTTAGCAGTTTCTTCATATAACTTAAGGTATTTTTTATAAACAATTGGTTTTATCATATAAGATATGTTATAAATAAAAACTATATAAACTTTTCGTTCTTCTGCAACTGAAACTAAACCTCGTCTAAACCTAAAAAAAACCCGCCTCAATAAACTTTATAATCCTCTTTCCCCATTTTAAAAAATGCCCATTTACTCTCATTCAAGATTAAGCGCTTTTGAGCAATGTCCAAAAAAATTCAAATATAAATATCTTGACAAACTAAAGCCAGAAATAGAAAAAACAATTGAAGCGCATTTGGGAAGCGCAGTGCATAAAACTCTGGAATGGGTTTATACCAGCGTAAAAGAAAGCGAAGCAAACTTGAAAATAGATAATGTAATTGAAAAATTTACAGAAGAATGGCAAAAAGAATTTTCAGAAAATATTTTAATAGTAAAAAAACAATTAACTGCAAGAGATTATTTTAACAAAGGCGTGCAATTTTTAATTGATTATTACTACAAGCACTCGCCGTTTAAAGACGGAACAATTGCATGCGAAAAAGGAATATTAATAGAATTAAACAACGGAGAATATAAAATTCAGGGATTTATTGATCGGCTAGTTTATAATTTAGAAACAGGAGAATATGAAATCCATGATTATAAAACAGCAAATTTTCTGCCAAGTCAAGAACAAATTAACAAAGAAAGACAACTGGCTTTATATTCAATTGCTGTAAAAGAGATTTATGGAAAAGAAAAAGAAGTTCTTTTAGTCTGGCATTTTCTGGCTCATAATAAAACCCTCACTTCAAAGAGAACAAATTCAGAATTGGAAAAATTAAAAAAAGAAACTGATGAATTAATTAAAAAATTGGAATCAACAAAAGATTTTCCAAGAAATAAATCAATCTTGTGCGACTGGTGTGAATATAAAAATATTTGCTTTAGAGAAGAGAAAAATGAGAAAAAGATAGTTTAATAAAAAAATATGCTTACTTCATTCACAAATTAACGATTAGATTACAACTCCAGATTGAGAATTATCAATCAAATCATTTTTCGCGGAAAAATGCAAATTAAAATATAAAAAAATAATTATTTGTTTTAATCGTTAATTAAAATCTTCTCGGACTTTTTTTATTATAACATTCTCTGCAAAAAACTTCACTCCCTTCTCTTGGCTTAAAAGGAACTTCACATTCCTGCTTACAATTAGCGCAAGTAGCTTTATGCATTTCTCTTGGTCCGTCAAAAGATCTTCTAGGTTCTCTGTTAAAATTGCCTCTTGAACTGCCCCTTCTGTCAAAATTTCCCATTGGTTATATCCTCCTTATAATACTATATAGAAAAAGTTATCTTAATCTATATTTTAACAAAAAAGAAAAAACAAGTATTTAAAGATATTTATTTGAAAAATTTTCTTTTTTAAATCTCTTCTCCCTCTTCTTGAAATTTCACTAAATCAGTAACATAATCTCCCTGCTGAAGTTTGACAATTCTTACGCCCTGAGTTGCGCGGCCCATAACTCTTATATTTTCCAAAGAAGTTCTAATCACAATTCCCTTTGCTGTTGTAATTATAATGCTATCTTTACCATTCACCGACGCCGTTGTAACAATCTCTCCTGTCTTGTCAGTTATTTTTAAATTAATTACGCCCTTGCCTGCTCTTGAAGTTTTTCTATAATCTTCAATTGCGGTTCTTTTGCCATATCCTTTTTTTGTAATTGTTAAAATAGCTTCTGTATCTAAAATTTCCAAACTCACGACTTCATCGCGTTCATCTAATTTAATTCCTGTAACTCCATAACTTGCTCTTCCCATTTCCCTAACATCTTCTGCATTAAACCTGATTGCTTTTCCTTTTTTCGTCGCTAAAAGGATTTCTTGTTTTGGCTTGACAACTTCAACTCCAATCAAAACATCTGCATCTCCTGGAGGAAGATTAATTGCCCTAATCCCAGAAGCTCTTGGCTTTGAAAAATGCTTTAATGAAATTCTCTTAACCACTCCTTTTTTTGTTGCCATAAATAAAGAATCATCAAAATTTTTTAGTGAAATAACATTTGTGATTTTTTCATCTTTTAATTCCATTAAATTTGTTATTGCTCGTCCTTTGCTGTATTTTTCAGAAGCAGGAATGTCATATGCTTTCAGCCAGAGAACTCTTCCTCTTGTTGTAAAAAACATAAGGTAATCATGCGTTGAGCAGGTGATTAATTGCTTAACAAAATCGTCGCTGGCAAGCTCGCTTCCAATAACTCCCTTGCCCCCTCTTTTTTGTTCTTTGTAATCTTTAACATCCATTCTTTTGCAATATCCTTTTTCAGTTATTGTTATAGTTACTTCTTTTTTTTGAATCAAATCTTTTTCAGAAATTTCTCCTATTTGTCTTTTTAATATCTGCGTTCTTCTATTGTCTCCATATTTTTCTTTTAATTCCTTGACTTCTTTGATAATAATTTTAAGAATCTCTTCAATATCTTCTAAAATTTTTTCAAGCTCTTCAATTTCTTTTTTTAATTCCTGCTCTTCTTTTTCTAATTTAGAAACTTCAAGAGAAGTTAATTGTTGAAGCTTAATATCTAAAATCGCTTGAGCCTGAACTTTTGTTAATTTATATTTTTTTATCAACCCTTCAGAAGCTTCAGCCGCGGTTTTTGATTTTTTAATTAAAGCAACAGCGCCGTCAATATCATTTAAAGCAATCAGCAATCCCTGTACAATTTCCTGCCTTTCTTTTGCTTTTTTTAATTCATATTTAGAGCGGTTTGTAATAATTAATTTTCTGTAATTGACATATGCGTCAAGAACTTCTTTAAGATTCATTACTTTTGGCTGGCCAGAATGCAAAGCCAATAAATTAACATTAAAAGAATCCTGAACTCTTGTATATTTATACAAAGCATTAATTACAAAATTTGAACTGACTCCTTTTTTGAGTTCAATAACAATTCTTGTTTTTCCCCTTGACGATTCATCCCTTAAATCAGAAATATCTTTTAATTTTTTATCCTGGACAAGACCTGCAATTTGAGTTACTAAAAGAGTTTTATTAAGCATATATGGAATTTCAGTTATTATAATTGCTTCTTTATTTTTGAGCGTCTCTGTTGTAATTTTTCCCCTCATAATTAATTTTCCAATTCCCGTTTTATACAACTCAAGCATATCACCCTGAACGCTTCCGCCCGTCGGAAAATCCGGCCCCTTGACAATTTCGCAAAGCTCTTCAAAAGTTATATTTTTATTTTTAATATATGCTATAATCGCGTCGCAAACTTCTATTAAATTATGCGGGGGAATATTTGTAGCCATGCCGACTGCAATTCCCGACGCTCCGTTTAATAATAAATTCGGAAGTTTTCCGGGAAGCAATTCCGGCTCTTTCAAAGAGTTGTCATAATTCGGAACAAAATTAACAGTTTCCTTCTCAAGATCCTGCAATAATTCTGAAGAAATATCCATTATTCGCGCCTCTGTATATCTCATTGCCGCTGCGCTGTCTCCGTCGACTGAATTATGAACAAAAATTCCTGAAGCCAGCGCAAAGTTATGTGTTTTATCTATGGTTAAATCATAAACATCTGCAAATTCATTCAAAAATTCTATTTTAACAACCTTATGATTTCCATTTAATTCCAAAAGAATAAGATTTTTATTATTCTGAAAATATTTATCAATTCCAAGCCCCAAAGAAGTAAAACTTTTTATTCCAAATATTTCTTTTCTTATTTTTTCATAA
>Ga0209541_10006156_pt1 | contig 20623 bp, 25 predicted proteins | sample RifCSPlowO2_01_FD_184027 | JGI IMG/M metagenome (GOLD analysis project Ga0209541, IMG submission 184027) | Groundwater microbial communities from Rifle, Colorado - Rifle CSP2_plank lowO2_0.1 (SPAdes) (version 2) | ecosystem: Environmental > Aquatic > Deep subsurface > Groundwater | place... | reverse complement strand
AGGTGCCTGGATTTGGCCAGTTCCATACACAAGGGATTCAGGGTAGAGACGGTTGCTCCAAGGAATTTGGAGACGGTTAGGGTGAAATAAGGTTTATTCTTGTAAAAAGTTCGTGAAACGCCTGTTTCACGAACTTTCACTTTATCTCATTCCATCCTCAAAAACTCGTCAATATACTCCATTATTTTATCCTTATTGTCCAAATTAATTGAAACTTGTTTTCCGTAGATTGTTTTCTTTAAGTGCAAAATACCTTCTTTTATCAATTCCTCAGACATGTCTTTAGCTCTGCCTTTTATTTCTGGCGGAAAACCGCCTTGCAGGTTTTCCAAAGCAGTATGGCTATGCTCGAATTTCCCTTTACGGGTAAGCTTATGGAGTATCTTGCCTTTAATTTGCTTGTCTGTCCACACAAAAGTCCACCAAAATAGACTTTGAAAGGTAAGATTTATATACTTTTGCTATTTAGTAATGGTTATGGAAGAAAAATCACTATTGCTGAACTTAACAGGAGAAATGCCTTTGTTCAAGATAATTGACTTTTTATTGGAAAACAAGGGCATGGACTTCAGCAAGTCTGACATTTCAAAAGGCGCAGAGATTTCAAGGGCTTCTTTGTTCAATTACTGGAATGAGATAGAGAGACATGGAATTGTAAAAGTAACAAGAAGTTTTGGAAAAACAAAGCTTTACACCTTAAATGTTAAAAATCCAGTTACACAGAAAATAATTGAACTGGAAAAAACGCTTATTTCTGAGGCAATGGAAAAGGCAAGTAAAAAGAAAGAGATAATTTTGGAGCATTAATTTTTATCCACATAACCTTTAAATAACTCCATTTAATCTTTTTCTATAATGGACGAATCAACAAAGCAAAACTACATCAAAGCCGGCAGAATCTCTGCAGAAGTTCTTGAATATGGAAAGTCATTAATTAAGAAAGGCAACTCTTTGCTTGAAACAACAGAATTGATAGAGAAGAAAATCCATGAATTAGGTGGAAAGCCTGCTTTTCCTGTCCAGATATCCTGCGACGACATAGCTGCCCATTTCTGCGTCGAGGAAGGTGACAATACAATTTTTGACAGCCAAGTTGTATGCCTTGATTTGGGGGTTCATGTTGATGGCGCGATTGGGGACAATGCCTACACAATTGACTTGTCCGGAAAATATGGCGATTTGGTAAAAGCTGCGCAAAAGGCATTGGAAGAGGCTTTGAAAATTGTCAATGTCGGGACGGAATTAAGGGAGATTGGAAAAGTTATAAATGACACAATCAAAAGCTACGGCTACAACCCTGTAAGAAACCTTTCAGGGCATGGATTGGACTTGTACAATATTCACACAAAACCGACAGTGCCAAATATTGACGACGGCAACAAGACAAAATTGCAGAAAGGCATGGCTTTTGCAGTCGAGCCGTTTGCCACAACAGGCGCAGGTGTTGTTGCTGAAAAAGGTTTGCCGACAGTTTTCATGCTTGAGCATCCGAGAAACGTAAGAAGCCCGATAACCAGGGAAGTTCTTAAGGAAATAATAAGCTATGAAGGGCTGCCTTTTGCAAAAAAATGGCTGACGAGAAAGTTTGGCGCAAAGGCAAACTTTGCCTTGAGGGAATTAACCCAGCTTGGCATGGTGCACCAGTTCCCGCCTTTGGTTGAATCAAGCAACGGCATTGTAACGCAGGCAGAGCATTCTGTCTTGATTGATGATGAAGGGGAAGTTGTTGTGCTGACGAAGATTTGAATCAAGTACTTAGTTTATTCTAAAGGTTGCGGAATCCTAGCAAATCTTTGTTTTGCATTTGCAACTAGCTTTTTATGCATATGATTTAGCATTGTCACTGACATAACACAGGAATGTCTGTAATTATCATATCTTGATTCTAGTGGTGTTAATGGACTATGGTAAACTTTAGAAACTAGTTTTTCATAAGCCTCATTTAATTGTGTTATCTTTGTCTTATCTCCTACCTCTGCACTTTGGACCATCTGCTCCAATAATTGATACATCTGTTTTAATTCAGACATTTTTTAATTTACTAATAACCTCCTCAATCCTTAGCATCTCTTCTTTCCCTGTTTTCATATCCCTCAACTTCACTTTGTTTTCTTCCAATTCTTTTTTTCCAACAAAAATAACATAGGGAATTCCAAGGGAGTTTGCATACTCGAGATTCTTGCTTGGTCCCTTGTCGTTTAAGTCAATGTCCGTGTTAATTCCAGCGTCTCTTAACTGCTGAGCGATCTTCATGCTTTCGTTTAAGGTTTTAATCGGAATAAGGTAAACTTTAGTGTTTGTTTTCTGCTTTGTTTCCTGCCTTTCAACAAGAGCGTCATAGATTCTGTCAACACCGAAGCTTATGCCGACTGCCGGAATGCTGCCCTTGCCGAGAAAAGAGCCGATCATATTGTCGTATCTGCCGCCAGCGCACACCGCGCTTTTGACATTGCTGCTTTTCAGGAAGGTTTCAATCACTGTTCCCGTGTAATAAGACAATCCCCTTGCAAGGGAAACGTCAAAATCAGCCTCAAAATTCAGATTTTTTAAATAAGACAATAATTGTTCAATCTCATTTAAGCCTTCAGAATTTTTTAATATTTTTTTTAATTGAGAAATCTTTTGCTGGTTATCTCCCTTGATGTTCAGTATATCAAGAATATTGCCAATTTTTTTGTCATCTATTTTCTGCTCCTTTAATTCATTTTTTACAACATTAATGCCCAGCTTTTCCAATTTATCAATGGATAGGACGGCACTTTCCTGCCTGCTTTTCTCAATGCCGCAGTAATCCAGGATATTGTTCAATAATTTCCTGTTATTCACTTTGATATTAACTTCCATATTCAATTTGCAGAATGCAACGTAAATCAAGGCAACTAATTCAGCATCTGCCGCCATTGACGATGAGCCTATGACATCTACATCGCATTGCGTGAACTGCCTGTACCTTGCAGAAGCGACAGGCCCGTCCCTGAAAACTTCCCCAACCTGATACCTCTTAAAAGGCATCTTTATCGTTGGATTCATGCCAATATACCTTGCCAATGACACTGTTAAATCATACCTCAAGCCAAGCTCTCTTGCACCCTGGTCTTTTAATTTAAAAGTCTCCTTCAGAATCTCTGCGCCGCCTGCATATTTTGAGGCAAGGACATCAAACTTTTCGAGAACTGGCGTGTCCAAAGGCGCAAACCCGTAAAGCTCGAAAACTTCCTTTAGAGTGCCGACTATCTTATCCCTTAATATCTTCTCTTCGGGCGAAAAGTCCCGGGTTCCTTTTGGGAGTTGTAGTTCCATATTTGTATTTAATTTGGATTTTGATTTAAATACTTATTGTTTAGTCTTATCCTAATTGATTTATTGTGGGCATCCAATCCTTCTATTTTGCTTAATTTCAAAGCAGTTGAAGCTAATTTTTTAATGCTCTTTTGAGTAATTTTTTGATAGGTTTGCAATTTAATGAAATCTCTTACGCTCAATCCACTTGTAAATCTAGCTCCTCCATCAGTTGGCAATACGTGGTTTATTCCACTGCAATAATCCCCAAATGCTTCTGCTGAGTATTTGCCTAAAAATAAAGAGCCATAATTTTTTAATTTTTTAATATATTTTTCAGGTTTTTTTACTTGCAATTCTAAGTGCTCTGGTGCAATTTCATTTGCAATAGCAATTGCATTTTCAATTTTTTTTATTGGCACTATTTTCAAATTTTTTATTGATTTTTTAATAATGTTTTTTGTAGCTAAATCTAACAATTGTTTTTTTATTTCAATTTTTACATTTTTAATCAAAGCTTGTGAATTTGTCAATAAATATGCCTTTGCATTAACATCGTGTTCTAATTGAGCCAGCAAATCAATAGCTACAAGCTCGTAATCTGCTGACTTATCGGCAATTATCATTACTTCGCTTGGACCTGCTAGGAAATCTATGCCACAATAACCATAGATGGCTTTTTTTGCAGCAGTAACATAAATATTTCCTGGTCCTACGATTTTATCAACTTTAGGTATCTGTTTTGTACCATACGCCATTGCTGCTATTGCCTGCACACCGCCAATTTTGAAAATTTTATCTGCTCCTGCAATATCAGCAGCAACAATTGTTTCTGGCTTTATTTTTGGAGAGCAAGCTATAATCTCTTTAACTCCTGCTAACCTTGCTGGAATGATGCACATTAAAGCGGTTGAAAGTAATGGATAGTTGCCTCCAGGAATGTAAACCCCGGCTTTTTCTATTGGAATTACTCTTTGTCCCAGTATAACTCCATTTTTTCTTACTTCAAAATTCTTGAATTGCTTGAGCTGTTGTTTGGCAAAGAATTCTATGTTTTTCTTGGCAAATTTTAGAGCTTTTATTGTTTCTTTATCAACTTGTTTATAAGCTAATTTAATCTCTTGCTTTGTAACTATAAAAGAGCTTCCATCAATTTTGTCAAACTTTTTAGTATAATATCTAACTGCGATGTCTCCTTTACTTTTCACATCTTCAATTATTTTATTTACAATTTTCATTTTCTTCTTCTCCATAATTCATTTTCAATATCATTAACATCAATTCCATTTTTAGCCATTAATATGAATATAAAATAAAGCAAATCCGATACTTCCCAAATCAAGTTATTTTTGTCTGTGTATTTGAAAATTTCAAGGCACTCTTCTTTTATTTTCTGCTTAATCTTCGACTCGTTTGCTGCAATTTTTGAAGTGTAAGACTTATCTCTTGGATTATTTATTCTATCAACTATTACATCGTATAATTCCTGCAAACTAAACTTTTTCTCATCAAAGCAAGAGTATAGTCCATAGTGGCAAGCGACATTTTTTTGTTTGACTGTAAATAGTAAAGTATCCCTATCGCAGTCATACCGAATTTTGATAATCTCTTGATAATTTCCAGAAGTTTCGCCTTTAGTCCAAAGTCTTTTCCGAGACCTGCTGCAGTATGTTGCCTTTCCTTCTCTAAACGTTTTAAATAATGACTCTTTACTAGAAAAAGCTAACATTAGCACTTGATTTTGTTCATCTTGGACAATTGTAGGGATCAATCCATTATTTTTATTAAAATCCAAAAGAGAAATAAAAGATTCATCTAACTTTATCTTTCCAGTGTACAAAGCCATTCCCAATTGAGAGTTTATGCCTAAATCTTCTAACAATTTAATTTCACTTATAAAAGAAATGCCACCAGCTACTGTTAGCTTATTTTGAATTAATTCCTTCAGTTTCTTGATTTTTCCGAAATCTATACCTTTCATTAAACCTTCTCTGTTTACATCAGTAAAAAGAAATTCACAGCAATATGGCTCCAGCTCTTTTATTAAGTCTCTTGGAGTCCTGTTAGTTTTTGCAGTCCACCCTTTATTAACCACAAGACCATCTTTAGAATCAATAGCTACTATTACCCTATCCTTTGGTAATCTCTTCAAAAATTTTGGAGTTGCTTTTGTTCCAATTATTAACTTTTTTGCACCCGCCTGCAGTATTTCATTTGCCCTTTCTATTGTTCTTATACCGCCTCCAACCCTGCAATCTGCAATTTTACAAATTTTCTTGATTAATTCAAGGTTATCTCCTTTTCCCAAAGCAGCATCTAAATCAATTACAGCAAGTTCTCCATATCTTCTGAATTCAAGAGCTAATTCTAGCACATCTTCTCTTTCAAGCACTTTTTCCTTTCCTTGTCTTAACTGTACCGCTTTTCCGTTCATTAAATCTATACTTGGAATTATCATATTCTTACCCCTATTCCTTTCTTTTGTAAATATCTTTTAACTTGCTTTATTGAGTATTTTTTATAATGAAATATGGAAGCAGCAAGTGCAGCGTCTGCTTTTCCTTCACTAAACACTTTGGCTATGCTCTCTAAGGAGCCTGCCCCACCTGATGCTATTATTGGGATGTTTACACTTTCTGAAATTTTCCTAGTTAATTCCAAATCATAGCCTTCCTTTTTGCCATCTTTATTCATTGAAGTAAGAAGAATTTCACCTGCACCTAATTCTTGAACTTTTTTAGCCCACTCAACAGCATCAAATCCAGTTGCTTGTCTTCCGCCTTTTACAAAAACTTCCCATTTATTCTTTATTTTCTTGGCATCAATTGCTACAACAATGCACTGGCTTCCAAATTTTTCCGCTGCTTCTTTAAGCAAACCAGGATTATTAATTGCTGCCGTATTGATTGAAATCTTATCAGCGCCAGCTTTCAATAAATTTCTAATATCTTCAATTGTGCTAATTCCGCCACCAACAGTAAATGGAATAAAAATCTGTTTTGCAACTTTTTCAACTAAACCAATCATAATTTTCCTTTTTTCATAAGAGGCAGTTATATCCAAGAATACTAATTCATCTGCCCCATATTCATAGTATTTTCTGGCAAGCTTTACAGGGTTTCCAGCATATTTCAAATCAACAAAACTCTTACCTTTTACAACTTGTCCGTTCTTTACATCCAAGCATGGAATAATCCTTTTCGTCAGCATTTTAACCATCTCTTTAGCAATTCAATTCCGGCTTTTCCGCTTTTTTCAGGGTGGAATTGCATTGCCGTTATATTATTAGACTCGATAGCACTAACAAAATTGCCATTATAATCTGTTATGGTTGCAGTTATGGAATTATCTTTTGGAACAACGTAGTAGGAATTAACAAAATACATGAAATCTTCTTTGAAGATATTTTTTTGTTTGGGAAAAATCTTATTCCAGCCAATTTGCGGAACTTTTCCTTTTCTGAATTTTAAGACTTTTCCCTTAAAGATTGATAATCCTTTAACTTTTGGGCTTTCTTCACTTTCTTCAAATAGCCCTTGAAGCCCCAAACAAATTCCTAAGAAAGGCTTTCCACTTTTGATAAAATTTTTAATAGGATTTACTAAGTCCTTTTTCTCTAAATTTTCTATCATATAGCCAAAAGAGCCATCGCCTGGCAAAATTAGCCTGTCTGCTTTTTTGATGTTTTTAGGATCATCAGTTATTATGCTATCTACATTTAAGTAATCAAGTGCATTTTTTACACTTTTCAAGTTTCCAGCTCCATAATCTACTATTGCTATCATTTTCCTATCAATCCCTTTGTCGATGGCATTTCATTTAAAGCTCGCTTATCTTTTGAGCATGCCATTTTCATTGCTTTTGCGAATGCCTTAAACAGAGCTTCAATTTTGTGGTGATTACTTCTTCCATATTTTATTTGTGAGGCTATATTAGCCTGCAAACCCACTGAAAAACCATAAAAAAAGTCTTCGAGCAAATCAGTATCAAAACCGCCGCAAAATCTTCTTTGTAGTTTTCCTTCAAACTTTAGGTAAGGTCTTCCAGATATGTCTAGCGCAATAATTGCAAGAGCATCATCCATTGGGAAAATAAAATAGCCAGCTCTATTGATTCCTTTTTTGTTTCCAAGTGCCTTGTTAAAAGCCTGACCTAATACAATTCCTGTATCTTCTGTTATGTGGTGCTGGTCAACTTCTAAGTCTCCTTTAACATTTAGCTTAATATCAAAAAGTCCATGCTTTGCAAATGACTCAAGCATGTGTGTGAAAAATCTAATGGGGGTTTTGATGGCGTATTTACCTTTACCATCAATATTTACATTTGCTTCAATGTCTGTTTCTTTTGTTTTCCTTGAGATTTTAGCTGTTCTCACTTTAATACCTCCATTATTTTATTGATATTTTGGATTACTTTTTTTGCACCATTCTTTATCAAAAGATTTCGCAAAAGCGCAGATTTATCTTGTGGTGGAAGAACTCCAATAGGATTTATTTTTGCTGAAACAGCAGTTTTCATGTCATCAATAGAATCACCGAAATAATAAGCATCTGAATTTGGATACTGATTTAAAATTTTTAGAAGACCACCTGGATCAGGCTTTTGTTTGATAATATCTTCCATTGCAACTATTGTATTAAAACGATTAGCGATTTTATCCCTTTTTAGAACAGAATAAGCTTCTTTTCTAGGTCGTCCTGTTAATATAGCTAAATTATATCTTTTAGATAGCGATTTTAAAATTCTTTTATCTAAAAGCCATTTTTCATTATTGATTAACTTGCTATAATAATTCTGGAACTTTCTGATAATTCTCCTTTTATCTACATTTTTACCATTACTTTTGATAATAGCTTCAGTCAAATCCCAATCATTATTTAATCCGCCCCCGTTCTTGTATTCTTGAATTCCTTCAAAACCTATGTTTGTTCCAGTAAAATATTCTACTGTTTCTTTAATTGCCAACCTATAGGATTTAGAAACATCTACAAGAACGCCATCAATATCAAAAACCAGTAATGGATTAATCTCTTTTACAATCTGCTGCATTTCTCTTATTAATTGCTTGGTCTGTCTTATAGTGCCAAGTGTAATTCTAACACAGCCATTCAAAAGCTGGTCGCTGCTCCTATTTCTAACCAGAATTCCTTTTTTTCTTAATTTTTTGCAGAATTCAGCAGCTTTGGCACCAATTTTTACCAAAACAAAATTTGCGTCACTTTTATAATATTTCATTCCTAAATTATCCAATTCCTTATAGAGAATCTTTTTACTTTTTCTAATTTCTGTGACATATTTTTTTATATAGTTGGCATCTTTTAATGCTGTAGAAGCGGAAATAGCTGCAATAATATTAACACTATAAGGAGAAAGCACTTTTTGGATAATCTTTATATTATTTTTATTAGATATTATATATCCTAATCTTAATCCAGCAAGCCCAAATGCTTTTGAAAATGTTTGGGTAATAAATAAATTATCATACTTCTTAATTAATGGAATTGATGTTTTCCCAAAAAATTGATAATAAGCCTCATCCATTAAGACAATGGAATTATATCTTTTCGCTTTCTCAATTATTTTTATTATATCTTTTGCATTAATTGAAGTTCCTGTTGGATTGTTAGGATTTACTAAAACTATTATTTTTGCTTTATAATTAATTGTTCCAAGAATTTGCTCTGCTGGAAAACTCAAATCCTCATTATAAGTGATTTCATTTATAACAGCTTCATTTAATTGGGCATAAAATTTAAACATGGCATAAGTCGGAACAGGAATAATAATTTCGTCTTTACCATTCTCAATATATGTTTCAATGATTGTTTTTATTGCCTCATCCGTTCCATTTGTTGCAATAATCTCATCTGCTTTAACTTTGCAATATTTCGCCAATTCTTTTCGTAATTTTGTATATTCCGGATATGTGGATAGCATATCTCTCTTTATTTTTCTAACTGAGTTTATTATATTATCAGAACATCCTACTGTATTCTCATTAAAATCCAATCTTAGTGAGTTTGTTCTATCTGAAGTTGGTGGTTTATACTCTTGCATTTCTATTACTGCTCTTCTTGGCTTAATCATCTTTAACACCTATAATGACAAAATCACTTTCAAAAATTTTATCATAAACTTCTAAATTAGCATTTTTAATAGAAGAGCCTGTATAAACTATATCTATAACTAAATCAGATAAACCATTAGAATAAGCTGCTTCTGTAGAACCTGATAGATACATCTTGATAAAAATATATCCTTTGCTTTCTAGCAGATTGAGATATTTTTTTGATAAATTCTTATACTTAGAATTGATGCATACTTTAAGATTTTTAGGCAAATCTTCCAGCTTTTTGCCTTTTGGGCCTAACAGGCACAAAACTGGTTTTCCAAACATTGCATTTTTATCATTCCAATCAATAGTTTTTAGCACAAGAAGCTTAGTGCTGTACTTGGATAGCTCGTATTCTTTAAACAAATCTCTGCCAGTTAAGCCGATTGCCTTTTTACCGTTTTGAGACAATTCCTCTATTACAAAGGGAACATCTTCTCCTCTGGAAACAACTACTTTATCTTTAGGCGGGTTTCCTAAACACCGCAGAGTTATATCTACATAATTTGCCAAACTCTTATTATTTGGCACTACAATGAATACAATCACTGGTTGTTACCATATTTTCCATGTTTGCCTCCTATTGATTATAGGGCGGCAGGCGAGAATCGAACTCGCGCCAGGCGGGACCTGCATGCGAGTCTTGCGAGCATGCTCGCAAGCCATACCACAGCCGCCTATTCTACCACTGAACTACTGCCACCATTTTGTTTTATAAGTTTGAATGATATGATAAAAATAAAACAGTTAAATAGATTTTAAACTAAACAATGCAAGAATCTAGCAATGATGATGAACAGAAATAATACTATATACAAACTTGAAATCAGTCAAAATTTGAGAGTTGGAACTATTTAAATCAGAACAAAGTTTACTCACAATGAAGACAACCAACTCGTTTCATAAATGATGGAAAAGAACGCTTGTATTTAAAACTTTCTGTTATTACTAATAAGTCTCAACTTTCAAGCCCTTGATTCTTGAGAAATCTTTTATATTTCTAGTAATGAGCGATTCGCAGTTATTTGAAATGCATATAGCAGCAATAAGGATGTCCAAATCGTCAATTATTCTTCCATTTTGGCTAAGTCCTCCATATAGTTTTGCAGCCTTTTCCACTGATATTTCGTCTAAAGGCAGAATTTCTATGTTCTCTAAAAACTTGTTGAGAACGTCTAAGGCTCTTTGGTAATTTTTATCTTTTACACACCAAACTCCCGAAAGAAGCTCGTACAGGTTTATTATAGTGGTTGCTAATACTGCAGATTTTGTTGCATCATATTTCTGCACAGCTTCTGGGTGATTCCTAAGTATGTCCACAATAACATCTGAGTCAAGGCAGATCATGTTAAATGCTTCATAAGCTCTACTCTTCTTTGTTTTCCTGCCCTCTTTCTCACAGTTTCTATATGCTCATGCACCTTATTGGCTTCTTCTTCGCTGAGAAAACTCCAAGCTCCTATAAATTTGCTTATGTCCCTTTTTTTAGTGAAACTTCTATTTATAAGCTCAGAAAAGCTTTCTCCTTCTTTCTTGCTGCTTGCGAGCTTCTCGTAAGCATCCTTTGTTATAGTTATAGTCTTTACTACCATATAAACATATGTTTATGTTTAAACATATATAAATTTTTCTATTTCATTAAGGCTTTTAATCTTATAGTAGCCTTTTACCTTATATCCAACCGTCACGCAACCAGCCCTCTTCCCGGCAATCATGTCGTTTTTTGTATCACCAACCAAAATCGTGTTTTTTGGCTTGACTTTCAGCATTCTGCATGCCTTCAAAGCCATGTCAGGGGCTGGCTTGCCTTTTTTTACATCGTCCATTGTCACGATTGCGCTGAAATATTTTTTAAGCCTAAAATGCCTCAAAACAGCTGACACAATAAGAGTTGTGGAATTTGATATAAGCCCAAGCTTTACTTTCCTGTTTCTTAGTTTTTTAAGTGCAATTTTTGATTGGGGAAAAAGCTTAACATGTTTCGCCCTTTTTCTAAAGTCTGAATTGTAAAATTTTTTAATTTCATTTACAGGCTTGCCGTTGTATAAAGCCTTGGAATCTTCTTCTATAGGTGCTCCAAATCTTTTTTTCATTACTGCCTTGGAAATAGGCTTTAAGCCAAAATATATCCTTGTGTCATTGATTACATGAAACCAAGTATCTTTAGAATCAACCAATACGCCATCCAAATCAAACAGAACAGCCTTAACCTTATGATTTAACATGGTTGTGTAACCTCTACTTCTTTTGTCGGGGTGGGATAATAATGCTGTGAATAACCTATGGGGAGGCGTAAGTTAAACGAAGTTTAACTGCCTCTTTTAGCACGGTATCTTCCCCTTTTTTCAACGACTTCCAATCGTTTTAAAATGTCTTTGCTCCTTTTTGCCCCTTTTTTATAGGCGTCAAGAGCTGATTTAAAGCATTCTTCCCATATTTTATAGTGCTTTGACTCAAGCCCCTCTTTCAATAGATGCAAGTCAACTGCCTTGTCTTCCGGCTTTTCCGAGAAAAATGACAAGCCAAAGTCAATGAAATAGATTTGTTTGTTTAATATCATGTTCGATGTGGTTAAATCACCATGTATAATTGAATTATTATGGAGAATTGCAATCTTTTTTCCAATCTCGCTGCATAATTTTTTATAATCAGATTTGTCAAGAATGTCTTTAACGAGTTTTCCATCAATTCTTTCAATTATTAAGTTTTCCCTTTCATCATTTTTCAACAATTTTGGCGCTGGAAAATTTATCGCCGCAAGCTTTTGCAGTATTTTTGCCTCTCTTCTTGTCCTGAAGCCCCTTAGCTTGTCGTCTATCTCCCTGATTCTGTAGGATTTCGGAAAGCGGTTTTTGATTATTTTGTTGCCTTCCAGAAATAACTTTGCTTCTGCTCCCTGGGCGATTAGTTTTTGTGGCATTTTAGTGCAATAATTTTAATGTAATAAATAGGCGAGGCAAATTTTAGTGGCTGACAAAATTTGCCGAGCACAAGATATTGTCGCGAAGCGACGGATTGGAACATTTTTAATTTTCAATTAAATTAAAAAATAGCCCCGGGCAGATTCGAACTGCCGTCAGAGCCTTTCCTCATGATTACATCATGCCAGAGGGCCCTATCCTTGACCGCTAGATTCCGCGAGATTAATCTCCCTACGGGGCTGTCTAAACGGGGCTAAGATGTAAAAAGAATGATAGCTTGTTTTTATATCTTATTACTTCTGCTCTTCCTTAACTTCAGCTTCCTTAATTTCCTGCGGCTTTTCCCTTGCTTCAATGCCCAGGTACCTTATCTCGCATCCCTTTAGCGGGTATATTTTGTTGAATGTGCCTTTCATCAGGCTCTGCAGCTTGTGGGAAATCAAGTCGTTGAGAACCTCCTCGTAAGTCATCTTCTTTATGGTCCTTGTCAGGAATAATATTATATTGTTTCTCAGCTTGGCAGCAACAGAGCCTTTTATGTCCGCCCTTGTCACAACCAAAGGCTTGACCCTCAAAAACACGTTGTCTGAAGTTTCGCAGTTGAATGACAAGTCTGCCTTCATGCTGTTGCGCCTGACCATTCTTTTGATTGAAGAAGGCACTATCTCGTAGCCTATAATGCTGGTCTTTGCCGTGTTGTTTTCAACCCCAACCACCCTGAAATGAATGTTGACATTCTGCCTTTTGACGTCATTTGTAAGGTTCATCAGGCTGTGGCTTAGTGTCTTGCCAAGCATCTGCTGCGGCTCAGCCGCCAAAGTCTCGCCTATGACTGCCTCTGCAAACTGCTTGGGCGCAATAATCGGATACCATTGCTTTTTCTTTATTTTTGCAACTTGCTCTGCCATTTTATTCGAGTCTAGGAAAATATGGCGATTTATAAATGTTTATGTTTCAATTTTTATTTATGCTCATTAAATAGACTATGAAAATCAAAAAATACGTCGCTTCCCAGCATCTGCTTATGTGGAAAGGGAGATATGCGTGCGAGAACGCTCGCACGCTCGCGTTCAGGTACCAGCCCAGGAAAGTTCGCCTGATTGTGTTAAATAAATAGGCGAGGCGGAGAGGCTGCTGAAGGAACACAATCACAAAAACATTACCTGCCTTTGCCGCCGAGCACAAGATATTGCGAACGAAGTGAGCGGATTGAATTATCAGAAATTACGCAATAAATCTTTTCAAACATCCAAATTTATTACTTCTTTAGCGTGCTGTTCAATGAATTTTCTTCTCGGCTCTACGGCATCTCCCATCAGCAGCGTGAACATCTTGTCTGCCTCAACAGCGTCCTGCAGGGTAACCTGCAGTATTGTTCTGTTGCCCTGGTCCATCGTGGTTTCCCACAGCTGCTGGGGATTCATTTCTCCAAGCCCCTTGTAGCGCTGCAATGTTAAATCCTCCCTGCCAATCTCTTTCAGCAGCCTTTCCAGCTCCTCGTCATTGTAAACATATTTTGAAATCTTGCCCTTTGTCACTTTGTACAGGGGAGGCTGCGCAATATAGACATAGCCTGCCTCAATCAGCGGCTGCATATGCCTGTAAAAGAAAGTGAGCAGCAATGTCCTTATGTGGCTTCCGTCGACATCAGCATCTGTCATTATAACCAGCTTGTGGTATCTTGCCTTTGTTATGTCAAATTCCTCCCCTATGCTTGTGCCTATGGCCGTTATCATTGTTGTTATTTCCTCATTTTCAAATATCTTGTTCAGCCTTGCCTTTTCAACATTGAGTATCTTGCCTTTCAAAGGCAATACAGCCTGAAATTCCCTGTTGCGCCCCTGCTTTGCAGAGCCGCCTGCTGAATCTCCCTCTACAATGAACAGCTCGCATTTTTCCGGCTCTTCCTCGCTGCAATCCGCTAATTTGCCGGGCAATGAGCCGTGGTTTAAAGCGCCTTTCCTTCTTGTCAATTCCCTTGCCTTCTGGGCTGCTTCCCTGGCATGCGCTGCATTGACGCACTTGTAGATGATTGCCTTTGCTGTCTGGGGGTTCTCCTCAAGGCAGGAGCTGAGAGTGTCATTGACAATGCTGTCAGCCAATCCTTTTATCTCGGAATTTCCGAGCTTTGTTTTTGTCTGCCCCTCAAATTGGGGCTCTGGGACCTTGATTGAAATAACAGCTGTTAACCCCTCCCTTGTATCCTCGCTTGAGAGCTTGATGCCCTTTATCTTGTTCTTCTCGATGTAGTTGTTCATAACCCTTGTCAATGCAGTTTTGAATCCAATCAAATGAGTGCCTCCCTCATAAGTGTTGATTGTGTTTGCAAAAGAAAAGACATTCTCCTGGTAGCCGTCATTATACTGGAGGGCATACTCAAACTGGATGCCGTTTTTTGCCTTGAGGAAATGGATTATGCTATGCAAAGCATTCTTGTTTTTGTTCAGGTACTCTACAAATGAGATGATTCCGCCGTCATAATGAAACTCGTTTTTCTTTTCAGTTCTTTCATCCTCAATGATTATCCTGACACCCTTGTTCAGGAATGCAAGCTCCCTCAGCCTGCTTGATAAAATTTCGAAGCTGAATTCTGTCGTGGAGAATATCGTTTCATCCGGAAGAAATCTCACTGTTGTGCCTGTGGCTTGTGAGCGAGTTTCGCTTCGACCTGTTTGCGAGCCTGCTCGCAAACTCGCAGGCAAATCACTCGCATTCGTCTCCTTTGCATCAGCATCGCCTATGATTTTTAGCTCTGTAACAGGCTTGCCATGCTGGTATTTCTGCTGGTAGATTTTGCCGTTCCTTTTGACTTCAACAATCAATTCCTTTGACAATGCGTTTGTGACAGAAATTCCGACTCCGTGCAGGCCGCCGCTCACTTTGTAGACTTTCTTGTCGAATTTTCCGCCTGCATGCAGCTTTGTCATCACTATTTCAACAGCGGGCTTGTTGAATTTAGGATGAATGTCTACAGGAATGCCCCTTCCGTTGTCAGCAACCGTTACAAAGCCGTCCTTATGAATTATGACGGAGATTTTGTTGCAGAATCCTGCAAGAGCCTCATCAATTGAATTGTCAACAGCTTCATACACAAGATGATGCAGCCCTTTTGCATCTGTGCTGCCGATGTACATTGCAGGGCGCTTTCTTACCGCGCTTAAACCCCCCAAAACCTGGATGTCTTTGGCTTCGTAGCTTGAACTGCTTTGATTTTCATCTTGTTTAATCTCTTGTGTTTGTTCCATTTTTAATTTTATTTGAATTGTTTTAATAAATTCAATCCGCCTTCGGCAAAATATTGTGCGCCTCGGCATTCTGAAGTTGAAGCCACTTTCCTTTATAATCCCCCTCGGCGCAAATGCATTAACTAATGACCTTTATTGCGGGGCATCCATTTACTATTGAAATTTTATTGCTGGATTGTTTAGTTTCCTGCCTAATTTCTTTTCGTATGAAACTAATAAAAGCCCTGATTTATCGTCTATAAAACAGCTCCCAAATCCCGTATTTTTTAACCCCTTTAACTATATAAATCTTTCGCTCCCAGAATGGCTTTATACGGCGTATAAAGGTGGAATTTGAGGGAATTGAGGGTATGCAAATTAAAACTTCCTTGCAACCATAATTGCATTGTCATGAAAACTTTTGAGCCTTGCTGGAGCAATACCGCGTATTACCTGTGCAAGCGAATAATACTGCGTATGTAAGATTCTTCCTTCTTTTGGAAAAGAGTTAAGCGCAGATGCACCTTCATTCCACAAATAACCGCAGCCAAAAAGTATGCCTCCCGGTTTTACCATGCCCATTGCCCTTTCCCAAAATTCATTTAACTGCCTAAATGGAACGCCCCACTTTTCGTAAGCCTCTGGGATAGCTAAGGGATGCATAGCAAAAACAATATCATAGCTGGGTTCAACATCCATTTCAAAAAAATCACCCGTCATATAAACCACATTTTTAAGCCCATTTGCTCTTTTTTTAACACTTTCTTCATGCTTGTAGCCAAAGAACTCAATCCCCTCTAGGCGTACCTCTTCAGATTTTGAGCGTACCTTCAAAAATGAGTAGAGCGCATTTACATAGTGCCAATCATCAGTTCCAATATCAAGCGCAGACAAATTTTGAGGCAACTCTATACCTGATTTATTGAAACAAGTGTCAAGCATATCTAGCATAAGCAACGAAGAAACATAGGGAATGAGTGCATTCGAAGAATATGAGCAAAGGGAGTAAACTTCTGAGCTAAAACTGACTCCGTAAGCATCCTCCAATCTTTTTTCAAGAGCCTCTCCAATCGATTTTGACTTGGTTTCCTCCTCGCGAGCCAAACGCCTTGATTCGCCAATATGCTTAATTTTGGAGAATAACTTTTGTGCAATTAAATCAACAGACATTTTAGTGAAAGGAATATCAATTAATTTAAAAATATTAACATATTAAGAAACAACCTCACTCAAACAGATTCTCAACTCCAAGCTTTCTTGAAAAAGCCCTGAAGTCCTCTATGACCTTTGATGAGAAATTCAGCACAAACGGGCCTGTAAAGTCCTTTATTATCGTTATGCTTTGAGGCACTCCCATGTAGCGGGCAGAAGACTCTATGACAATGTAGCCTTCCCTGAGCAGGTCCTTAACCAGCTTTTCAACCAGGACAGGCAGCTCATTTATTACTTTAGGTATTTCATTTACATTATCCGGCTTTAATGCCTTCAGGTTCAGGTCAAATTGCTGGTGCAGCTTCATTTTACCTAATGATTTTCAAGATAGGTGTACCTTTCTTCCCTCTCAGCGCCTTCCAAAAGCCTTTCGCAGTCCCTGCACATGTAAGGATCGCTTATCGCGCTTTTTACTATGAAAGTGCCGCAGTTTATGCACATGTTTCTTCTCATTTTGGTCATGCAGCCTCATAGCCGCTCATAAACGCCTCTTCTGCTGCACTTAGCTCATCGTCGTCAAGCAACGATTCCCTCATGCCTTTCGAATATATGCCGATGTCGTCTTCGCTTTCCTCTTCATCAGTGCGCCTTCTTTTAAACACTAGCATCACCCCTCACTTCATTAACAATTGTTAAGGTTATATAAATAATTATCCTATATAACATATATAATATATAAAAAAGAATTTATATATATATCACAATATATTCTACAATATCTATAATTTTCCATAATAATCTTTATATACCATTTAACACTCATGGCTTTGATTAAAAGGGTGGTTCATATCGATGTCAGAAAACTTATAAGCTTTGGCAAGGGCTCTTACATTGTGTCAATGCCAAAAGGCTGGGTTGAAAAAAATAATTTAAAAAAAGGCGACTTGATTTCTGTAAGCGATGATGGCTTTGAGCTTGTTTTAAGCGCAAACCAGCAGGAAAAAAAGCAGGACTCAAAAGAAACAAGCATAGAGGCTAAAGGCAAGAGCCTTGGCATTCTTAAGTCAGAGATTGTAAGCTCCTACCTTAACGGCTACGACACAATCACCATCCTGCTCGAGAGCGGCAGCAAGGAAGTCCCGAGGATAAAAGAGATAATGAGGAACCTATCGGGATTGGAGATAATGGAGCAGACTTCAACAAGGATAACTGCAAAAAATCTGATCAATGTAAATGAGATATCCATTGCCAACATGATAAGGCGCATGGACGTAATAACAAGGGCTATGATGGAGGACTGCATCTTGTGCTGCAGGGGGCAGTGCAATTACGACAGCATAGTAAACAGGGACACTGATGTGAACAGGCTGTTCTTTCTGGGCTACAGGGTTATAAAAAATGCGATGAAAAACCCAAGAATTGCAAAATCGCTTGGATTGGATGCGTGGCAGCTTCACAATGACTCGCATATCATTCTGAGGCTTGAGAAAATAGCTGACAGGCAGAAAAGGATTGCAAGGTATGTATGCACATCCAGCCTTGACAGGGCGACTCTTGCACAGCTGGACAAGGTGCACACTGACATAAGCGAGTCTTACAATGAAGTTATGAAATCATATTACACCCAGGACAAGCAAATTGCTTTCCGGATTGAGGCTACCCATAAGGACAGGACATCGGCATGCGACAGGATACTTGAAGAGAATAGCCATGAATGCGGAAGCCGCAAGCGCAAGCCAGAATACACAAGTCTTGTTGCAGTAGCCAAAATCGTTGAAAACCTGAAGGCAACGGCGGCAGAGATAAGGCTTGCCGCAAGGATTGTAATGTGCTGTGAATAAATTTTATTTAAGATAATGATTTAAGTTCTTGATCTTTCAGTTCTTTTTGTTTACTTATACTATATATCCCGCCTATCATCGATAAGGCAAGTAATGCAAGTGCTCCTGACATTGTACCAACTTCAATATATTTTTTCTGCTCCACCCACTTCCTATATGCTTCGAATGTTGGGTTTGTTTCTATCTGGGCTAAAGTAGATTGGATTCTATTTATAAGCAAATCAACGTCTGCAACTTTTTTCCCGTCATCAGAAAAAATAACATCTAAGTTAGATTCAAGTCCTTTAGGCACATAAGGTACATCATCCTTTGTAGGTAACCTGTAGGTTATATTTCTCCTCATTCTCCTAAGAGTATCTAACGATTTTCCTGCTCGTTCATATTCAATTACAATAGGCTCATTCTCGAAAGGGTTGTTTTTTGAAGCATAATATTCAATAGTTGGCGAAGCTGATATACCCATTCCTAGTGACAGCACCATTGAGTATAAGGTTATATGTGCCCTTCTCTTTATTCTACTAGAATATTTAGATTCAACAACTGCCTTAAGACTTTCTTGCGATTCCATTTTATTTACATGTCTCCACTCGTTAAGAGAAAAATTATGAAATTTAAATATCTATCGATTTTTCACAAATTGTTTAACAATTTTCAATACCCCTCAAACACAATCTTCTTATTGTTTTTTTCGAGAATAGTCATTGTTTTATTGCTTTTCCTGACTTCGCCGACAACATCAGCTTCTTTTGCAATGCCTAAAATGTCGTCAGCCTCTTCTTTGTTGCAAACAACAAAAAAACCCATTCCCATATTGAAAGTGCTGTACATCTGACCGTCTGTAAATCCTGATTCCTTCTGCATCAATCCAAATATTGGCTGCGGCTTTAAGGGATTGTTAATTCTGAACTCAACCTTTTCTTTTGCACGATTTAAATTCTTTAAGCCATAGCCCGTATTGTTAAAGCCGGCAACATCAAAATTTTTTGATATTTTTGCCATTGAATGCATATAGATTTTGGTTGGCTCAAGCAGTATTTTGCCAATCGTTGAGCCATCAAATTTGTTATCAAGCTTATATTTTCCTTTATACAATTTTTTGAACTCTTTTCTTGTTTCAAAGTCGCCTTTAAGCAAATGCCTTCTCAAGTCAGTGTAGCCGTTTGAATGCGGACCTGAGCTTCTTAAAGCAATAATTTTGTCGCCTAGCTTGATTTTATGCTTTGCGAATTTATTTTTTTGTATGAACCCCACCATAGAGCCAAATGCTTCAAAAGCGTATCCGTGCTTTGGCGAGCTTAATAGCTCATCAACAGAGGCTGTTTCCCCTTTTCCAAAGTTTATGTTGATTGTACTTCTTAGTATACTGGACGCATTGCATTGCTCAAGGCCCTTTGACATTCCCTTTACTATCTCCCCAGTAATCGCTTTTTCCAGAATTTGGGACTGGCACAGAATGCAGTCCATAAATAAAAAAGGATTTACTGCACCCAAAGTTGCCAAGTCATTGGCATTAACGGCAACACAGTCGATTCCAATTGTATCATATTTATCCATCAATTCCGCTATTATGGATTTTGTGCCTACGCCGTCAATTGTACTGGCAATGTAATGCCTTGGAAAAACCTCATTGTTTTTAAACAGCTCTGCAAACATGCCTTTGCTTTCGGGCAGCATATCTCTCTTTAAAGAAGGAGGGATTGCCTTTTTGATGGCTGCAACAGATTTGCTTTCTGCACCCTGATAGCTTGGCTTCATGCAAAAAGAGGAAAGAGATGTATTTATAAAGGTTTTTGGGCAGATGTTAAATAATTTAGTAATGCCTAAGTAGTAAAAAATCGAAAGATTTAAAAAGTGAGTACTTTTATTGTTTATTAAAACAAAATGGAAATAAAAGGAGCCATATCAACGAGCCCAGATAATTTGGTATACTCTATAGACCCCTTGTCCTATGAACGACTAGATTATGGGGCAGATATAGGGCGAATTGCTAGGGAGTGTGAACTACTACGGGTTTCGCTTTGCGCTCAACCCGTAGCGTCGCAGGCTTAGTTAAAGTTGAACAAATTTTTCTGTTCTTTATTTTCAATCTGCTTC
>Ga0209541_10006144_pt1 | contig 20646 bp, 17 predicted proteins | sample RifCSPlowO2_01_FD_184027 | JGI IMG/M metagenome (GOLD analysis project Ga0209541, IMG submission 184027) | Groundwater microbial communities from Rifle, Colorado - Rifle CSP2_plank lowO2_0.1 (SPAdes) (version 2) | ecosystem: Environmental > Aquatic > Deep subsurface > Groundwater | place... | reverse complement strand
ATTAAAAGCGTCTTGATATCGAATATCCGTATGTTCGACTGCAATTGGGAAAGAAACTCTTTAAAATCATCGTATGAACCGACAAGTACGGTTGAAAGCGAGAGAGTGCCTATTGGCCGTTGAAGCGCCAACGCAAGATTCGAAGGATCTAATCCTTTTGCTTGTGAAGACACACTCGACAAACCGGGAACGGAAATCTTAACATCCTTAAACTGCAAATTATTATTTTGCGACAATCCGTAGAGTTGCGTCACCGCGCCAGAAACGTCTGGATCAGTCGGCAAAACCAAGGAAACCGTCTGCTGAATTTTTTCATTTTTAGTATTGTAGTCACTGATAAGTTGCTTGACTGTGTCAATTGCCTGTTTCTCCTTATCCAAAAATGATTGAAGGCTGGCTTTTGTGCTTTTGAGCTTCAAAGTCTCGCCATACGCCGGCTGAATTAACTGAAAATAGATAACTATGGACCCAACAAAAAACACAACCCCCAAAATCATACTCAAGAACCGTTTCGTTGTCTGTTTCATCCCATTAGAGATAGGAAGCGCACGCGCTTCCGTGAATTATTTTTTATACTTCGTAAACCACGTTTATTTTTGTTTTTTGAAACTTGTATGTAAAACATAGATGGATAATCTCTAACGGGATTCATTTCCTATTTCGTGGTTGTTGCATTTTTACCAAATCCATACGACCTCGAAAAATAACCCTTATCGAGAATCAACTGGACATCGAACTGCCACTCATTTCCGGCAGAAGAGATTCCTCCAATTCCGACTTTTTTTATTTCGGGCTTTTCCTGAAACCACGCTACCTGTTGAAGCGCATCGTTCATGGTTATCGTCGAAACACCGTAAGACACTTGGTCGCCGGAAAAATTTACAGCGAGGTTTCTCAAATATGAATTAACTTGCGTATTTTTTTCGATCCAATCAAAAACACGGAGGCCGACAATCTGGGAGGACAATAAAGATTTTATGTTCCCGAGCTGGGAATAAAAACTCACAAGCTTTAATTGATCCCCAACGGACACCTGCTGTCCGAACTGATCAATGTCTTTGTTGATCTGCGCGATTTGCGCCGCAAGATATGGAGTATAGCCAAAAGAAAGCCCAAAATATACGAAAAGAGCTATAAAGAAGATAGTTCCGGAAAACATCAGAAGCTTACGTGACCAGCCCGGGGTTTGGGAAGGCTCTCGCCCTAATTGTTCAACAACTTTTTGAGGAAGAGGCATGAATTCGTTTTGACTACCGTTTCAAATAGTATACCGCAACAGCTTAATAAGTAATAACTGTCAGCCGCAAGACAGCGAAAAACCCGAAAACACGCTGATGAGTCTTATTATTTAAACCGGCGCAAAACAAGACCCAGCGCAACGCTCATGAGGGGGTTAAGTTCTGACAACATAGGGGCCATGTCTTGGGGATATTCAAATTGCGCGAACGGCGCCGCTTTCACGATTGGAACGTCGAACTCTTTCTCAAAATACGTTTCGATTCCCGCGAGGTTTGCCCCTCCGCCAGCGAGCATGAGCCGCTCAATCTTTAGGGCTTGGGGGAATTGGCTTTGGTATTTTAAAATAGAACTCTTAACCTCGTTGATTATGGCATCCAAGAATGGGAACATTATTGTTGATAATTCGAAGCCGGGACCTACGCCAATAATACCGCGTTCCTTTTTAAGTTCCTCGGCTCGGAGAGGAGTTATTCCGAGACTCGTGGCCAAAGCCTGCGTAAGCGATGCCCCTGCGAAATCGCTCTGAGCATTAAACCTGAGTTGCCCCTGCTCTAAAAAAGCAATATTCGTCGAACGGCTCCCGATGTCAACAATAACGGTGGGAGTCGGATCATCGCCCCCAAAAATCCGCGAAAGACTCAAGCTCTCGAGTTCCAACGCGCTAAGCTTCAAACCAGCCAACCTGAAAATCCTTTGGTATTTTTTAATTTGCTCCTGCGGAACAGATACCATAAGAACCCGCATATGTTTGAACCCGCGTTCGTCGGTAAACTCTCCAACCTTTGTCCAATCAAGGGCTACTTCGGAAAGCGGCACCGGAATGTACTGCTTGGCCTGGAATGGTATTGCTTTTTCCAAATCGGCAGGACTCATACCAGGAAAATCGAGCACGGTCGTGAACGCGGAAAATACAGGGAGCGACGCGACAGCTTCCGTAGTCTGAACTTTCATTTCCTTCAAAATAAGACGCAAAAGTTCCACAACTTCTTTTTCAAAAAGTTTCAGTGTGCTTGTCTGGAGCGCTTGATTGGCGCGCGCAAGATACCCTCCGGACTCCAAAAAACCATAATTTACAACGCGCGAAAGCTTCCCGCCGCGCTGGACTTCGACAACCTTTATCGAAGTCGTCCCTATGTCGACGCCCAGACATGAAGAACTTGAGGTATTTCTGAAAAACTTGAAAATGTCTATCATTACGGCTAATTATACCCCGCCAGGGGAAAAACGAAAAATAAAAACCATGCCTCTGCATAGGAAATTGCAGGCAAAGCGCCATTGAGCAAGCTTGGTGAACGCAGTATGGGTCTGTGGAGCCGCACGGAGCCTACCGGCAGGCAGACACCATCGTTCCACGCGGCCCGCCCAAACGACTGAAGTCGTTCCTCGCCAGAATGGCCTTGTCAGGCTGGAGTCGGGCAGGGCAAGAGGAACTCCGACGCAACTCGCGGAGTGTTCGTGCTTCACAAACCCATGCTACGGGAATGTCCGGCAAAAACTATACAAAATATTTTTTGTTTCATAGTATTTCTATGAAAATGAATTTGGAGGGTATTTTTAATATATTATTTCCTTCTCGCTGCATCAACTGCGAAAAACGGATCGAGGGGCAAAGCGTCATATGCGCGGAGTGTTTTGGGCGCGTCAATTTGAATAAAACGCTCTTCTGCGGGCAATGCCGGGCTCGCCTCCCGGAAGGAAAGAAAATATGCCACAGAAGTACGCCGTACATATTGGGAGCGGCAATAAACTACGAAGATGGCGCTATTAAAAACATGATACACGGATTAAAATTCAGATTTCTGAAAAAGTCGGGAGAAGCTCTCGGGAGATTGCTGGTACGCTATACAGATTCAGTCGCCGAACTCAAAAAATTCGGCATCGGTAAAAAAGAGGAAATTGTGGTGATACCCATTCCTCTTTCTAAAAAACGCGAGAGAGAGCGAGGATTTAATCAGTCGGAGATTATCGCGCGCGTTTTTGCGGATCACTACAATTTTGATCTCGCGCTGGATTGTTTGGTCCGAACGCGAGATACCGTACCCCAAAGCGAAACCGGAAACGTCGCCGAACGACTTCGGAACGCGCAAGGGTGTTTCTCTGTCGTAAACGAAAAACCGCTGCGAGACAAAAAAGTTGCCGTCCTCATAGACGACGTAATTACTTCCGGCGCTACCATACTCGCAGCAGCCGAAGAATTGAAACGCTCGGGAGCAAAGCATATTCTTGCTCTCGTTGTCGCAAAAGCCTGATATAGCGAAAACCGCGTATTCGAAAAAAACTTTTCGTTAAGTGTATGGGTTTACATTAAAAACCGGCTAATTTACTATAAACATATGGCAGAACGTGAGCAAAGGGAAATGGCATGGGTAGCTCCGGAGTTCGAATATAGACGTAAAAATGTATCGTGGTATTGGATCTCCATCATTGTCGCCGTCATATGCATAGGGTTTGCCGCATGGCAGAAAAATTTCCTTTTTGGCATCTTTGTATTGGTCGCGGAAATCCTCATGCTCACGTGGGCAAACCAACAACCAACGATGTTCAGCTTCCGGCTTGCGGAAAAAGGATTGTTCATTCAGAACAAAAAATTCTACCCATATATGGATATGGAAACATTTTCCTGCCACGGCAAAGACGGGGACGATTTTGAAAACATAACTTTCAAATTCAACAAGCATCTCCGGCGAGCGCTCCGGATCGCATTCCCGAAGAATCGTTCTAAAGAAATACTGTCATTCCTTGCGGAAAACGTAAAAGAAATTAATCACGAACCATCGCTCATGGATTCGATCGAAGAATTTGTAGGATTTTAGTGCGTCCGGCACGCCTTCGGCCACAGTTCGTTACACCGTTCACAATTGACCAATATCGCGCCAGAAGGTATTTTGAGATGGAGGTCTTGTCCTCATAGCTCAACGGATAGAGCGCAGCCCTGCGAAGGCTGAAATCGAGGTTCAATTCCTCGTGGGGACACAAAAATAATTTACACTATGATTCAGCAACACGAAGAATTGAACGGGAAAGGGGTCGGGAAAACGGGAGTTTTCCCGTGGCGGAATTACTCAAACCGAGGGGTTTGAGAACGCAGCCCCGAATGTCGCGAGGGGCGAGTAGTGAAATTCCTCGTGGGGACACAAAAATAATTTACGGAATGAATCATCTAGAAAAAATGATTTTTACTCAGGCGAGTCTCTAATAGGATGAAGTCAATCATATTGGCCGTAGGACTTCTTGCAACGATCTGGTTGGTTCTCTGTGTTTATTTTTATGGAAACTTGAGCGACCAAATCCTGAACTCATTTTTTTCCCAACAAAAAGCAAGTACTTCTTCCACGAATATTCCCCCAAACACAGCCAATCAGCAAACGGGCATCCCCACACATAGCGGCACAGGAAATCCGACAAGCTCGTCAACGGGCAAAATAATTCCCGGCGAGGGTTTCAAAGGTCCGACCGGCCAACCCTCTATCCGAGGGCCAAGCGGCCCGCCGCCGAATTATTGAAAGTATCAAGTGTCGCATATCAGGTATCAAGTTTCGGGATTTTATAAGAAAAACACTTCTCGCTTGACACGTGACACATGAAACATGAAACTAAATATGCAAAAGCGGGATTAGTATAGTGGTAGTACACGACATTGCCAATGTCGAGGCGCGAGTTCGATTCTCGTATCCCGCTCCAAAATTAGACTTTCCGATTTTTGACCGACAAAGTACGGATAACATAAATCTATACTTCTTGAAATCAACGAAGTTTATTGAAGCTTACCGTCCCGGTGATTTGGTGACTATCTCATTTATCTTAGCAAGCGTTGTCCTGCCTACAATACCAGTGCCTTTGACTAAGTTCCACGGCGACAAAATATCCATAGCATATTTTTCTTGAAACTTTATCACGGCTTTTTTGGTAAGCGACCCAAAAAAATTAGTTTCTTTACTCGGCGATCCCGGGCCAGCGTAAGCTAATTGAGTGCTTGGATCGGAATTTAATAAAACTTGCAGTCGTTTGATGTCCGCGTCGGTCTGCCCATAGCCGAGATATTTGGTGAATTGCCCTGAAAGCAGAGTTATCGTGGTTGACGCAATGACGTCATTACTACCTTGGTTGACGGATATTTTTAATCCGCCGGACGGAGCAACCGGGGGAATCAAGCAATTACCGCAAACGCCCCCGCCAGCTAAGACAATATTTAAAACTACATTACTACAGGAAATTGACACGCTTGTAACATTGGCAGAGGCAACCGTGCCGGAACTATTTGTGGCCACGCAGGTTTGGCCGGTTGGCAGAGTCAAAACAGTAACCGCGTAGTTCGCTCCATCGTTAACGGCCGTGGGAAAAGTAAAAGAACCGTTGGCGGAAAGGGAAAAATCGTCCCCGCCGTTGTTCTGTAACACCGCCGTTCCGGTTAAACCGGAAATAGTGCCACCGATAGTGAGAAGCGTGACAGTTACCGAACTGCTTGCGCTTGCCGAAACATTTCCGGCGGCATTTTTTGCCCAGGCATACAAGGTCTTAGAACCCGCGGAAGAAAAAGTATACGTGGTTGACGCGGTAACGGCCCAGCCGGAATCACCGGCGCTAGGAGCTGTCGAGGTTTCAGTTAGTTTGTAGCCGGTCACGCTAACGCTATCACTCGCGGTAAAAGTGGTGATATCAACGATCAGCGATGAAGCAGTGGTTGGAATGGAAAAAGCTGTAACGACTGGCAAACTATCTAGGCGCAACGCGGCGAGCGCTTCCGGAACCCACCCGCTATCCCAATTATGCGCCCGTGCCGTTCCGGTAAGGGACATAGTGTGTTGAATACTTTTAGTCGTCAAAAGAGCGTCGAAATCCGTTGTAGCAGTGTAGAATATACCGCTCGTCGCGGCGGATATCCATATTCTATTATCCGTTAAAAATGGAGTTTTATACGTCTCCAAGAGAGCCGCTGTCAATCTATAATTATTTTGAAAGTTCGCGTCAGTTCCGTAATTTACATCACTACTGCCAGCATAATCGTTATATGCCGATATATTGAAAGCAGAGTCCCAAAACGCTCCCAAAGTAAAAAGGGTGGGATGCCTTAAAAGTAACCCACCCATCGGCCCGGAGCCGGATTTAGAAAAACCTAGCAGCCAATGCTGTTCGTTTCCCGATGTTGCCAAATTTGCTGCCACCCACGGCTGCAACTCGGAAGCCATAAACGATTCGTATTTATAATTTGAATCGGTGGGATGATCGGCATACCAAGGATCGGAAGAAAAAGACGGAGCTATAATCGTAACGTTGTATGTATTATGGGCACCGAGCCCGCGCAATGTTTCTAAACCATTTCCGTATGTATAATCACTTTCCGGCCCTACAGGAAGCGCGTAGAGAAAACTATGCGCCACGCCCGCAACCGTGCTGGTTGGCTCCAAGACGCGAAGAACATGCGTGCCGTTTCCGTTGTAAGCGGAAATCATAGTATATGATTTAACGCCATTGTTATCAGTACTGAGGAGCGTGGCGCTAAAACTTGCATCTCCTCCCGACCAATCGTCCAGCTGGTTAGCGGGGTAATAAAGCCATACGCCGGGACTCCCGCCTGTATATGTGGTGTCAGTTGTTTTAACTACTATAGTGCCGTTTTGATACCCCACAAGATTTGACCCTACTGCTTCAAATTTCCACACGTCACTAGTTGATATAGTTAAATCATTACTGCTGTTTGCTATTTGAGTCCACGTACTAGCACTGTCCATTCTCCAGATTGACATCGTATTCTGACTATTCCCCCACCAAAGAAGGTAACCTCTTGAATCAGCCAATCGTACTGCAATACCAGGACCAAAATTTGTGCCATTCGGAGTGTTGGGAAATGTGGCCTGAGCATACTGATCGCTAGTAAAACTAACCGCGCTCCAATAAGCGCTGTGTAACCCCGCCGACTCATCTTCGAGATTTATTTTATTGCCCTTTATTGGAGGAGCAACTGTGCCTGCCACGGTGGTCCAGTTGGCACCCAAACCGCCGTCTGCCCTATTAAAATTATCTGAGGCGGTCGTTGCGCTCGCCCTACTCGCACCAAAAACAAAGAAACTTCCTAGAACGATTGAATAAACAAAAATACAACATGCTAATTTCGGCAAATTACACAATTCGAGAATGCGATTCCTCATCTCTTTGTTTTTTACCCCCCCCACCTTCAGAAAATACCTCGCCGCCCCGCTTCGCCGGAGCTTCAGCCCGGCCTCGACTCGTCTCGGCGAGGCGGGCGAGGCAAGTTTGCGGCGGGGATGAACCCTCACGCCTATGTATGGGCGTGGGGGTGAATGGGCGCAGTGAAATATCCTTTCCGCGGGGTCCAATACTCCGCGGGAAAGTGGGGGGATTTATTGGAATTTTCGGCATATTTTTTAATTCATATCAGCATACCTTCCGCTTTTCATATTAAAGCTATTTATCCGCTTACATTATAACCAAAAAAAATGACTATGCCCACACTAAGGCATGTCCGAACACAGTCGTAAAGATACTCAAAGGATTTGAAAAGCGATCCCGAGTTCATGTGAGGGAGAAGCGCGCGAGACTCCGGTATACCGTTCCAGAATCAAACTCAAAAAACCGCATCTTGCGACACGGTTTCTGATATGACATGAATCGCGTCAAAGCGAGAGACGTAGGAATCGAACAGGGAACACTAAAAGTCCATCGCCAAACCAAATTGGGACGAATCTTCTCTTTAAGAAACCTATAACTTGTTAATATATCCTCTTGTTAGCGGGCCAAAATAACCGGTTGCTGAAATATTTACGCTCTTTTGATACTCCGCGAGCGCCTTTTTAGTCATTTGCCCGAAGATTCCCGTCGCGCCTACTTTCCCTAACTCCAGCGCGGCTGGCCCCACTTTTTTACCAATCAAGAATGATTGAAGATTTTTGACATCCGTTCCTTTTGATCCAATTCCAAAGCTTTTACTAAAAACCCCGCCAGTCACCGCGACTGCCGATGCGGCAATCTGCGGAGTTCCGCCTCTTGCCGCTAACTGCGCTTGTAAAGCATTGAGTTGCGCTAATAAGGCTTGAAGCTGCGCCTGCGGTGTCAGTGGTTGAACCGGAGCCGCTGGGGGAAGAGGAGGCACATATCCTCCACCGCCTCCACCACCGCCTCCTCCGCTCCCGCCGCCGCCGCCTCCGCTCGCGGTAGAGACAACTGCCGCTGCGGCAGAACACGGATCAGCCGTCGGGGTAATAGTTAACGTTTGCACGGCAGTATTTGCGGAAGTTACCGAAAGCGTCGCTATTCCACCCGAACACGTCAGACTCGATTGAGAGGTAACGCCCTCGGCAACGGAGATGTCGCGCGATGCGGATGTGAGAGTAAAGCTACTCCCCACGGGAACTACCGCAACAATGCTTCCCGGATTCACGGTCAATAAATTTGCTTCCGATCCTGCCCCGATAACAAAATCAATCGAAGGCGAGGTGAGCGTTATTGTGGTGGCGGCGGCATAATTTAAAGGAGCTGCGTGCGTTGGAATAACGTCAAACGAGAACCCTGTAAAAACTGTGAGAAGTCCGACGATTACAAATCCCCCTGCCCGCCGCCACAAGTTAATTGGTTTTAATACATTCATAATTCTTTTTATTGATTAAGCGACTAATGTCTTAACGCGTCTAACGCCACACACTACTCCACGGGCATGCAAACACTCAATCGAACGAACTGAGGGTTACCCGACAAGATTTGCATTCTAGTCTATGCTTAATTACATGAATCTGATGGTTTTGTGCTTGTGGCGAACATCGTATACGTTGAGGTATTGACTCCGACGTAAAACAAAGTCGTCGTTCCTTTCACGTATGTTTGCATACACTGCACAGCCGTCCCGCTAGAACCCAAGACTAATGTTGAAACCATTGTTGAAGTTCCGTACGCGGTAGACGAAGCGAAATAAAGCTGGGAAGTGGAAGCGACGCCATTCGTCGTAAGCGTACCCACGAGAAGACTTCCCGTTGACGTGGCATTGAGGAACGTAACATCGGTTGAAGAAACCGTCGTGGCGGTAAGAGTTGCAATCGTACCAGACGGACTTCGTAACTCGGTAGATGAGGCAACACCGATTGGCGAAACCGTGAAATAGTCTGTGCCCGTCGAGGAGGCGATCCTCAGAAGATTTGCCGTTTGGTTTGTAAAACCAAGGATGGCAAGTGAAGTACTCGCAACCTTCGCTCCCTGAATAAACACAAGTGCGGTCGAAGTTCCTGCGGAAGCAATAGAGAGGCTGGAGCCGGAAAACAATCCTTCCCCGGGGAAAGAAACTATCTGGCCGATCCGGCCAATAGTAACGGTGGTTGCGGTTGTGGCCCCCACGCCCAGCGTTGAATCAGAATCAATACTTGTTGCCTGGAGAGTAAGGGCAGCAAACGTAACGCCCGCCCCAAACAAAATCGGGGCAACTATGTAGAGTGCAAAAAAAATAATCGACTTTTTCAAGAGACCGATCGCTTTTGAGGAAATGTTATTCATTAGATTAGTTTGAGCTAGCTGGTTTTAAATTATTTATTTTGCTACACACCCTGCTGACCAGACAGGTAAACCAACTAACAACCTTTTCATTGTACCACTTCATGAACCCACCCTAAATAAATCACTGTGCATAACTTTTTGAAGCCAGAAAAACTCCTAACGCATTTTTTACGATGTACCAGGGGGATCATTCTGCGAATTTATCCAAAGCAACACAAGCATCGCTCCGAAAAAAAGGCGCGAGAGGGAAAGACAAATAAATTCCCCCACCTTCCCGCAAGGAATTCTCTGAAGGTGGGGGATAAATTCCGCTTGGTGCATCCTCTACGCGAGCACCTTTTGACTATCCCACATCAAACCCGTACGATAAATCTTATGCGAAAGATGCTTGTTCTCCCGCGGGCATGTGTTTCGGAGGGGGTGTGCGGAGCGGGCGGCGAACGCACTTTCAGCCGTTTTTTCAACAGGAAAAACGGCGTACCCGGAGAAACATATGCCCGCGGGAGAACTTTCAAATAAACTTTAGCAACAAGTAACTAATTGCTCTCTATTTCGTTAACTATGTTAGATGGCGAAGCATACATCATAAAATGCGCCGTCGGGGGAGATTCCTCGGCCTTTGGCCTGCTCTACGATCACTACCAACCGAAAATATATCGGTTTGCGTTGGTCAAAGTGAGCCACCGTGAGGAGGCCGAGGATCTTACCCACCAAGTTTTTTTAAAAGCGTGGCAGAACATTGAATCCTACCAAGACTTGGGATTCCCCTTCTCAAGTTGGCTTTATAGGATAGCCCGGAATCATGTCGTTGATTATTATCGGACAAAAAAAATAACCGAAAGCATTGAAGACATAGATCCCAAAAAGACACCCGTAGAACACTCCGTCCATAGTAACCTTCTGGAAAAACTAGAAATTGAGCGGGTAAAAAATGCTATTGGGAAATTAAAACCAGAATATCAAGACGTAATTATTATGCGCTTTATCGAAGATCTACCGATCCGAGAAACAGCGCTGGCTCTCGACAAGAGCGAGGGGGCGGTAAAACTCCTCCAACATCGCGCAATCAAAGAGTTGAAGAAAGCGTTAAGCGGGAGTATTCAAGACTAAGACAGACTAAGACAATGGAAGAAGATATAATCAAACAACTCAAAAAACTCCAAGGAATAGAAGCGGACAAGCGATTCACGGAACAGTCGCGCGTTTTGATTATTGGAGCGCGAAAACAAAAAAGTATATGGGGCGTTATTTTAAAAAACGTTGAATTAGGAACTTCGTTCGCGCTTGCGGGAATTTTAGTAATCACAATACTGGGAGGGTTTTCAGCATGGCGATTTCTCTCGCCTCTCAAACTTTCAAATCTAGACACAACCGGCCTTAAGGCAGAAGCGCAAGCAGTAGACATTCAAATACAGCTCACAAACCTCAGATACGATGAAATTGCGGGCGCTGTCGAATCAACAACGCCCTCCGCAGAATCAAAAAACGCGCCAGTGAAAATCTGGGCGGGAAACACCTCAAGGGGACAGCAAAAAGAAACGGGCACTCTCGCAACGTCATCGCCAAGCAGTGAAGTTCTCTCGATTGATGAGGCCCTGGAAAAACTCTCGGAATAGGAACAAAAGATTATAGTTCGCGCCAATGAATGCAAAAAAGATTTTAGTAGGGGGAATTTTTTTGGTGCTTATTATAGGGACAGGGGTTTCGGCGCACGCGAAAGAGTGCTCTCTAAGTCAAATTAAATTTGACGCATTGCTTTCTGCAAACGACTCGCAGAATTATTTCCAAAAGTTGCAAAAAGAGCTTGCCGCGCGAAAAGAGCTCATCTCAATCGTCGTCGGATGCGCAATTGAAGAAGCAGCAACGCTCAAAGCGAGAATTGATACGTCCGATAACACGGAGACAAAAGATACCAGGGCTAAAATCTCGAATCTTCTTGGAAATGCGGCTGAATATTATAAACTTCAGCTCGAAAAAGTGCCTGATCTAGGCATCGAGGGGAGCCGCTATTTTTCCAAGGACCTCCTTGTGTGGCGCCAAGGAAATTATGCGCCTATCGCGAAAACTGCTTCAAACTTCATCGTGTGGTCGGAGAACCAAAATCTTTTTCGCACGGCCAAAAATCGTCTTGATCAAATTAGCGGAGCGGTAACAATCCTCAAGGTAATTGAAAATGAGTCGGTTCAGAAAAAATGGGTAGAAATAAACGAACTCTTTAAAAATGCTCTTACAGAAAACCAAAACGCAAAGGAAGGTCTCCAAAACTTTGATCCTCCGGAAAAAACACTAGCTTCGATAAAACTGTCTCTTGAATCTCTGTCGAGCACATACAAAATGCTCTCAACCCTCGTGGAAGAAATAAACGCGCTCACATCCAAAATACACCAGAGCCCATCTTAAAAATCGCTTTCAGTAACGAACTGCAAGATTTTCGAGCGAAAAACGCGCTTTCTGACAAGGAATAGCGAGCTATTTCGAGGAGGAATAAGTGTTTTGTAGCCGAAAATCTTATCATGTTCGTAGAAATTGGATTTTTGAGATGTGCACTAGTTCGGGGAAAAAATAGCGGAAACAACGCGGGAAAAAGAAAAAGTGCGCTGGTAACCAAAAACCCATCGAGATACATTCGATGGGTTTTTGGTTACTGAGAAAACCAATGGCTACTTTACCGCGTCCTTCAATCCCTTGCCCGCCTTAAACTTCGGTTTCGTGGAAGCGCCAATTTGGATGGTTTCTCCCGTTTTCGGGTTTCGGCCCTGACGCGCTGCACGCTTCACCACCATAAACGTTCCGAAGCCAGTGATAGCAACGTCTTCGCCGCGGCTCAAGGTCTTTGTGATGGTATCAAGCACAGAATCAACTATCCGCTGTGCGGCTGCTTTTGTCTCGATGCTGGCTTCTTTCATGACAGCATCAACTAATCCATCTTTAGTCATGTGTGTGTTTAAAAATAAACTTACTCGACCTTTTTGATGTAGCTTGAGTATAGCAAATACAAGGGTAAAATGCTAGAACCCCATCCCAAAAATAATTTGAGATGAAAATAGGATATTTTCGAGCGCCCCCCGTAGGCCGATCCTCCTCTGGAGGAAAAACCGTGCCTGCCCGTCCATAGCTTTGCGAAAGCGGGAAACTCGATAAGGAATAATAGTGACTATTCCAAGGAAGAATGAGTTGTTTGCAGCCGAAAAGAGACATGTTTAGCAAAAAGTTTATTGAGATTGGGACTGGGGGTTCTACTGGGGCATAACTTCGATCCCAAGCTGGTCAAAAATAGGCTTCGCGGCGACATATAAAGCATTACTTGAAAGACTGGGGTCGGCAGCTGCTTCATGTAAATACTTTCGAGCAGAATCATAATCTTTTTGGAAATAATACGCCACCCCTATCTCAACTCTCGCAATAAGATTATTTGGATCCACCCTAAGAACAATAGAAAAAAGTTTGATCGCTTCGCCAAGAATCTTTCTTGAAATAGCATCATCCCTTTGCCCAATATTTAATTTTTCCTCCGCTTGGGATAGAGGATGATATAAAATTTCTTTACTATCGCCTGGACTCATACTGATGGCAGTTTTATAGAGATCAATTGCTTCTTCCTCATGGCCCGCATCCAGAAAATAGTCAGCAACCGCCCGCGGCTCATAATAATTTTTCCATCGTTTGCCAAGTTCTACAGCTTTTTTGAGCTCCGAGTATCCTCCTGCAAGATCTTTATCAGCAAAAAGAAGCAGGCCGTAATAGAAATGCGCGTCGGCAACCTTCGGATCAAGATCAAGCGCCTCCTTTAAAATCTTGAGCGCGCCCTTGTAATCGCCGCGAAGCGATTTCGTCTTTGCCATTGAAAAAAAGATCTCTTGCCGCCGAGGAGAAAGTTCAAGCGCAATTTGTGCCTCGCGATCAGCCGCAGCCAAAAACTTTTCAGGGTCTATGTCGGATGTCTGATTGTACATATCGACGAGCGAATAGTGATTATAAGCGTCCTCCGGATGATCTCTGGCAACAGTTTCCATCTCATGGATCGCCCGGATGGCGTCTTCTTTTTTTATTTTACCAAGATTATAAAAATACCCCTCCGAAACTGCCGCGGCGAAGTCCCGAACAAAATTCCATCGATACGGACTAGGCTCCGCAAGTGCTTTATCGAAATATCCAATAGCTCGTGTCGGGTTATTATGAAACCATTTAAAACCGTAAAACTCATAATACGAGGCCTTCATGCTGGGAATATTAAACATATAGGCAGCAACAAGCCCTGCCCCGATGAGTATGAAGAGATACGGTGAAAAAGTGCCTACCGCATCGCCCCGACCGCTATAGCTTCGATTGTCGTTCTCCTCGGGATACCGAACGCCCGTGAATCGGTTTTTATATTCTCCGTCAATAAATCCGAAAAACAAGTACAACATAAGCATCGGACCAAGTGTATCGAATATGAATAAATTTCTTACCATAAATCCAAAAGCGGCGGCTATGGCAAAACAGCCGAACAAATTTTTAACCCTGAACGCCTGCCACACAAAAATGCCCAAAAGGGCAATACGCGCGAGAAGCAGCGGCACACCCCCGGAAACCAAATCCTCCAGAACAAAATTATGCGGCTTATCGAACCGAGTTTCCTGATAGCTTACCTCCAGAGCACGAGGATCATAATATTTGTTGTAAGGCACATTGAAATTTTCCAACCCCCATCCGAGGATCGGCCGCTCCACAAATCCGCTCCACGCGGCTTTAAGCGCAATAAGCCGGGGAAGAAGCGAAGTATCTGATTCGAGTATCGAAAACGAAACGTCTCTAAAACGATTAAGCCCCGGGATTTCTTCCCAAAAACTACTCTGCCGCGTAAACCAAAAGAGTGAGCCGAACAAGAATAAGAAAAGAAGTAACCCCGCGTAGAAACGTCGGGACGAATACAGCCCCGACCCCTCTGGAGGACGAAGCGCAAAAATACAGAGAAGAACAAAAAATCCGGCTCCTAAACCGATAATATCTCCGCGAGTTTCCGAGAGGAAAAGGGCCGTGAAACAAAGAAGCGTAAACACGGCGAGACTTCCCCAGGTAACATATAAAATGCCGCGCTTGTTGCGATCCGCAATAATATGCGGCCCAAGCTTCAAAGCGCGAAGCGTGTCAAAAAATAAATATAATCCTATTAGAATATTGAAAGACAAATAGCCTGCCAGGAATGTCGGATTCCCGAATGTTGAGCCGGGGCGTCCTCCAGCGCCAGGCTCCACAAGTAAAAGATTGGGTATCTTCTTTTGAAGGATTGCGAGGAAACTCACAAACGCCGCGGTAGCAAGCGACGCATACAAAATCTTTTTCCAAGGGATCTCCTTATAGAGCGAGGAAATGATGAACGCGAACGCGAGAAGATGCAAAATTGTAAAAACGCCGAGCATCCGTTCGTAGGTTGACCAAAAGCTCCTATGAAAATCAACGCCGAAAAGCGACGTAGCAATCAAAACCAAAAGAAAAACAGTACTCGCGATAAGTAAAGGTGTTTTTTGAGGTCGGTACCGGGCATCAGCGATAGCAAGCGGCAACCACACCACAAGTAGAATCTCAACAACAAACTGAAAAAAAAGCGTCTTTGAAAAAATATACGGATACACCCCCTGCTTTAAATAAAAAAGCGGGGTGCCTATAAGAATTATGAAAATTAAAACCTTGGAAACATTCAAAAGATGCGAACGCTTCATAAATTCAATCATACAGTGAGTATAGAACCAAATCAAAAAGGGCCTTTCGGCCCTTTTTGATTTTTTAGAAACAACAGTCTCAAGCTGTCGCTCTAAGCCACCTGTGTCTACGTGCCTGCGCTGTAAGACAAGGAGTTGAGGTTGATCGGAACAACGGTCTTGGTCGGTAAACTGATAGCAGTTGACGCCGCACTATCAAGCGCATCCGTAAACCGTATGGATGTTATCGCGTTGATCGTGGCAGTGAGAGTCTTTGAGACACCCGAACCGCCAGTCGCCGTCAATGTCGAGTCAGCTCGAAGCGTCCATGATCGCGAAGTGCCCTTGCTCACAGTCTGACCAGCTGTGGTCACGCCGAGGTTAAAGGTCTTCGTACACGCACTGACTCCGGGATCACACACAGAAGAAGTGGTGTTAGCGGTGCCAAGCGTGTTGCCGTTTTCGTCAATCAATGATACGCCATCAAGGAATGTTCCCAAGGACGGAGCTGTTCCTCCAAACTGGATTACAACGCTGTTGATGGCAACATCGCCTGCGCTCGACGCAGTAAAGGTCAAGGTCGCGAGGTTATCAACTGTCGTTTTAGCTCGACCGGAAGTCGTGCCAAGCGCAGTCGAACTGAACGAGATATTGCTTCTCAAAGCCGTCATAGTGTTGCCAGCCGCGGAAGACAAGGTTATGGCAGAAGTCGCGTTTGAGGTAGCACCCAAAGCAACAACCGCCTCCGCAACCGTGTCGTTCACAGAATCCGTTGACGTCGCAATCCTGAAGACGTGTGTAGTGTTATCCGACGCACCCGATGAGGAGTACGAAGATACATCACCCTTCAAGACCATGAGCATCGAATTCGCTTGCGGAACAGTAACCGGTGTCGCGAAGTGGAATTGGTAGTAGAAACCATTCTTGGTCGCGGTTGAACTGGCGTTCAAGCTTGTATTTGCCGATGTATTCGCCGAACCCGCGGTACCAAGAAGCTCGCCGGTTGACTTATACAAGCTCACGTTGGCAAAGGCAGACAATGTTGAGGTAACGGAGGCAACTGTCTGGAAGATATTAAGATCGGTAATCTTTACGTCTTCCACGTTCGAGGTTTCCGTGAATCGGAAAGTTGCAAGGGAATTACCCGTTGAACCCATCACAATCTGATCAGACGGAGCTTGTCCGGAGTCCGCCGTAATCGTAAGCGTCGGCTGTCCGGCGAAGACGATTGGCTGACCGCTCGTATTGCTGCAGCTGATTGAAGTAAGGGACACGAGTCCGCTTGCTGAACACCCTGTGATTATCGTTGCCGGCGTAATGGTTCCTGTTGAACCAGAAATCGTATCGGCATAGACATCAACATAGGTCGTACCGCCCGCGGGAATTGTAAATGGAGTACCCGAGAATGAGTAGACGGTTCCCGAAGCCACGCTTCCCTGCGTGTTTCCAAACTGGGTTGAACCGACCATCACTTTCAAGTTATTCCATACGTTGTTGCCGTTCGACTGAATGTTCAGATTGTTTATCCGAACCCCTTCAGCCGAAGAAGCTGTGAACGCGTATGAACCGATTCTTCGATTCGACGCGCCGCCCGAAAGAGTTACCGAACCAATCGCGCTGTTCTTCGCGAGCGTCAAGCTTGTCGCGGCAAGCGTAAGCGCGCTGCCGTTAACCGATCCGCTTGAAGCGGTCGATGCTGACGTAAGTCCCTGCAAGTTGCTGGTATTGCCAGTCAAGATACCGGTCACGTTCGTGAAGACGGCAGTTGATTTGACATCAGCGATCAAGGACAAAACGCGAGTCGTGTTCGCCGGAACTATGTAGTTGATCGGCGAAGAGCTGTTGCCGAAACAATTCCTATAGCTCGAAGTCGAGTTTGCGAATGCCGTATCGGTACAGGTCACGCTCGTTGTGAGCGTATTGATCGTTGTACCAACCTGGCCTCCCGCATCATCAACCAAGACCAAATTCGAGAATTGGCTGTCCATCGTGAGCTGGGACGAAGCATTGGTCAAATTAAGACCAACCCCCAACCATTTCACTTTCACCGCCTCGCCGGCGGCATAGATGGTAAATTTCGCGAGTGTAACGCCAGATTGCCCCGGAGCAATGTTGCCGGTCGGAGTATTCGATGCCTGCGAAACCGTGATGGTTCCGGCAAGGATCGTTACCTGCGTGCCTGTTCCTCCAACGATGGTCGGAGAAACCGGAACGTTATACTGCGAATCAATTGCGAGAATGTCGTATGAGTTCAAGATCTCAAACTGGAACGTGTAGCTCGGAGATCCCATGATATCTGCCCATACTTGGATATTGTTCGAACCGGTGTTCATAATTGCCGGATTCGATGACAAATCGAAGTAAGCGATACCTGCCGGATCAACCTGCGCCAAAGCGTTTCCAACTTGAGTTCCGTTCACCGTCAACTTCACGTTTCGGATATCGGTCTTTGTGGCCGATCCGATCACGCGGAAGTTGAGGGATGAAAGTTTAACCCGGCTGTTACCCACGGTGAAATTCCATGCTCCAACCAAGTTATTATTGGTTCCTGCGGTTACGCTTGATCCGATTGAGGATGAAGCAGTAACCAAGGTCGCCAAGCTCGGGTTGGAAACGGAAGTTACCGTAAACGTATTACCGTTCAAGGGGAACGTTCCAGCCGCCGCGACTAAGGAATTACTCGCATCCCACGCCGTCACGTTGGAAGCGGAAGATACGCCAAAGCCGACGGTGTTGCCAGCGGAAAGGCCGGTTGCCACGTCAATGGCAAGCCATACTTTTCTCGTCTGACCCGCCCCAATATTCAACGACAAACCGGAGAAATCAATCACCCCGCTTGAAATTGAATTGTATTGCGCGAGAACTCTGCCGTTCTCGACTATATAAGCTCCGGAAATGGAGCTGTCGGAGAGAACTCCGATTTTGTTGAATTTGAGTTCGGAGACGGTTACGCCGCTCGCGTTTCCGGCAGTCAAGTTGACCGCCAAAACCGGCGTTCGTGCCGCCGCTGCTCCAGAACTCGAAATGAGCGAACCCGGCGCCGGATTATCCGAAGCCAAGCTAACCGACAAACCGGTTGCTGGGGCAGGAACAGTTGTTCCCGTACCAGTACCAGTACCAGTACCCGTTCCGGTTCCCGTGCCAGCACCCATTGAGTTAACCTTGGCTCTCGTTATTGGACCAAAGTAACCAACAGCCGGCGAAACGCCGTTCATCCCTTGCCATTGGGCAAGAGCTGCTTTGGTTAGAGCACCAAAGTAGGTAGATTCGTTGCCAGGAGAACCCGCTCCGGTACCTCCCGCTACTAGAACCCCATGTCCGTTCAAAAACTGCTGTAAAGCTTTAACATCGGCTCCTGTACTGCCCACAGTGAGGTTGCGGGTGAAGTTGTAAGACGCCGTGCTTGAGCCCCCAAGCTGCGACTGAAGCTGTTGAATCTGAGCCAAAAGCGCGGCTATCTGCGCTTGAAGATCAGAAGTCGTTTGCGCATTCGCAACTGGGAAAAGAAGAAGCGCTCCAGACGCCCACACTGTGGTAGTCGCCGTAAGCGCTGTTGAAACTAATTTTTTGCTGAATGTACTCATATATTAATTTTTAATTTTTCGACTTTACCCTCTTAAGTTTTCCTTAGGAAAATTTTGGAGGGTGATTTTTTTATCGACCGTATTTTTTTGAGGTCGTCGACCTTTCTCAAAATTCCTGAAAATCACACATCGCTTCGACCCGCCGCCAACCAAGTGAGGATCGGTGACAGAGGAGCGGTATATAATTTTTTGTTATCTTGGTTAATTTAAAAACAAAACTCGCTCTTTGGAGCGAGGCAACCTTAGGGTTTAACCACCTAGGAAAACTAGGAAATAGGAATCTTAAAAAGAACTCCTAGACCCTAAACCCTATTGGCTAATAACTAAACCTATCCGTCCCTGGTTCAGCCTCACTCACTGTTCCACATCCCGCCAACCGACGGAACGGAACCTGAACCTAACTAAGTTATTCTAGCAAAAGGCCTGTTATCTGCCTGTGTATAACTCCAGGCCATTAGCATAGTTTATAACGCAATTTTACTTGAAAAGGTTACTGCGGGGGTACTACACAAACCTAGGCCTGCCGCACAACATCGCCTCCCCCAACCTCGTGGGCTTTATAATATGTAGAAGGGCCACCACTCCCAACCCTATCCAGAAGACCACGTTCTATTAGATTTTGCAAGTCATACCGAATAGTCCGCTCACTCACATCATGAAAAGAATCTTGTATATCTTTTAATCGGCAATTGCCGCTTTGCCGGATTATTTCTAAAATTGCCGATTGCCGAATTACCGACTTAGCGACAGTATTTATATTTTCTTTCTGCTCTATTTGAAAATTTTCATCCGTCAAACCTTTATAATTATTTTCTTGATGAGAAATTGAGGGAAAAACAAGATTCGATGGATCTTCTTTTTTCTCTGGGGAAAAAACGGGCATTTTAGAAAAAGACCTTTCAAGATTAACGAATGCTGGCTGATCAACCAATTTTTCATATTCGGCAATTGCCGAATTAAATTGTCCGATTTCTTGCACCATGGTTTCCGCATTTCTAGCATGAATGATTCCAGTATCCCCTCCAAGACGCAATAAATATTCCATAGATCCGGCAATATTCCTACACTTGGAATATTGTCCTCGCGCAGCAAGGTCTAAAAGCAAAAAAGCTTGCCCGAATAAGGATTCGGTAAAGCTTTGAAATTTCAGGGAAGCCCCGATCCTAAACGCAGCATAACTTATTTCATATGCCTTTTTAGAAAAAAATTGGCTGAAATTGTCTGAATTCGAATTCATTGCCTTATGAAGTATATTCGGCAAGTATACAGGCATCAAAAAGGCAGGTCAACCCATTCGATTCGGCAAGCTCAGGATTGATACTGAGTAAATCGAAGTATCAAGCGACAATCCGGCAATCAGGCAAGACAATTAGGCAATCCGGCAATTCAATCAGAATTCTTTGCCTAATGTTAAAGGGTTTTGGATATTTCTAACAAATATTCCCTAAACTCGCGGCTAACTTCAGGGTGTTTGAGCGCGAACTCGACGACTGTTTTAAGATATTCCAATTTGTTTCCGGTGTCATAATACTTACCGTTTTGGATTTCAACAGCATAGATATCCTCAATTTTCGCGAGAGCGGTGATTGCATCCACAAGCCATAACTCATTGCCTTGACCAAGTGGTGTCTTCTCAAGAATATCGA
>Ga0209541_10006142_pt1 | contig 20651 bp, 27 predicted proteins | sample RifCSPlowO2_01_FD_184027 | JGI IMG/M metagenome (GOLD analysis project Ga0209541, IMG submission 184027) | Groundwater microbial communities from Rifle, Colorado - Rifle CSP2_plank lowO2_0.1 (SPAdes) (version 2) | ecosystem: Environmental > Aquatic > Deep subsurface > Groundwater | place... | reverse complement strand
ACAATGCCCTCGAAGCAGTTAGGGTTGCGGCCACAAAGGCTTTGACAAAAGGTTTAGGCAGCGAAACCAATTTTTTCATGAAAATACTTGTTTTCCCACACCACGTGATGAGAGAAAATTCAATGGCCACAGGCGCTGGTGCAGACCGTTTCCAGTCTGGTATGAGGTTGGCCTTTGGCAGGCCTGTTGGCACAGCTGCGCAGGTAAAGCAAAACCAAGCAATATTGACAGTAAAAGCCGCAGCTGGAAAATACTCTGAAGTCAAACATGCCCTTAAAATAGCAAGCTCCAAACTTCCTGTGCCGTGCAAAATCGTTGCTGTGGCACAATAATCGATTTATTTCTCTACAATACAATAATAGTACATGCAATATACCCTAAACCTGGAAGAAATTGACAAATCCTCACAGCTCCTTGTTGGCTCAAAGGCGTCCAATCTCGGCGATTTGATAAAAGCAAGCATAGTTGTGCCACAGGGTTTTGTTGTGACAACCGATGCCTTCAAAACACATATTAGAAACAACCAACTAGAGGACAAAATAAAATCTGTTCTAGAAAATTTAGATTTCGAGAGCCCGCAAAAACTAGAGGAAAGGTCAAGGGAAATAGAAAGCCTGATTCTTGAGTGTGAAATGCCCGAGTTCGTGAAAAACTATATACGCGAGGCCTACGATGAATTGTCCTTTGGCAAAGAACCCAACATGAGCAAACAAGCTTTAGACATAATAAGGGCAGGCAGAAGCCGCGCCTTTGTCGCGGTGAGAAGTTCTGCCACAATAGAAGACCAAGAAGCAGCTAGCTTCGCAGGCCAGTTTACAAGCTACCTAAACATTGTCGGTTTTGACAAGCTTTTGGAGGCGATAAAAAGGTCCTGGGCCTCTATATACAGTCCACGCGCAATTTTCTACAGAAATAAAAACAAGATACAGGAACCACAAATTGCGGTGATTATACAAAAAATGCTTGATTCAGAAAAATCCGGTGTAATATTCACAGCAGACCCGACAACAAACAACCGCGACCGAAAGCTCATTGAAGCCTCGTGGGGCTTGTGCCAGCCGATAGTTTCTGGACTGGTCACACCAGACCTGTATGTTTTAGATAAACCAACTGGCCAAATACTGGGCAAGAAAATAAACAGGAAAAAATTGCTCTTCAAGAAAGATCAGATCGGAAAAACAGTAATCGAGACAGTCTCTTCAGAGAAACAAGAAGCGCCGGTGCTTTCTGACACTGATTTAACAAAACTCCATGAATATTCCAATAGGATAGAGGACGTTTTCGGCAAACCCCAGGATATAGAGTGGTGTATAGAGCGAGGGCGTTTGTTCATCCTACAATCGCGGCCAATAACAACCATCTCAAAAAATATTGTTATACAGGAGAGCACTGGGGAAGTTTTGTTAACAGGGTGCCCAGCCTCTTCTGGATTAGCCAAATCCAAAACCAAGATACTGAAAAGCCTTGAAGACCTTTCAACAGTCCAACCCGGTGATATAATTGTTTCCAGGGTCACCAACCCAGCCTTTACACCATATCTTGGAAAAATAGCTGGCATTATAACAGACGAAGGTGGGGTCACAAGCCATACAGCAATTGTTTGCAGGGAGTTTGGCATACCATTTATTGTTGGCGCAGGCAACGCCACACAAGTTTTGCAAGACAACCAAGAAATAACAATAGACTCCATGGGGAAAATTTACACACTAAAGCCAGAAAGTTTACAACCAACAGTGGAAACCGTGTTGGAGCCACAAACGCAGCAGGTAGTTGAACGGGAACAAGAAGACTTCACCGCGACACAAATAAAAGTGAGCCTAGCCTTCCCATTTGATCAGAATATACAAGGCGTCGATGGAGTAGGTTTGTTAGGCCTTGAACATTTCCTGAAGTCCCAAAACCCAACTTACCTTGCCAAGGAAAACCCAGAGGAGTTGATCTTGTCCCTGGTAAATAACATAGGAAATATAGCAAGGCAGTTCCAACCAAAGCAGGTTTGTTATAGAAGTTTGGACATACAAACAAACGAATTTGAAAACCAGGACGATGAACCAAAAGAGGCTAACCCTTTATTGGGTTGGCATGGTGTAAGAAGAAGTTTAGAGCAACAAGAAGTTCTGGAATGCGAGCTCGCGGCTATACAAAGGCTAAATAGAGAAGGCGTTACAAATATTGCTTACCTATTACCTTTTGTGCTTAATGTAGAAGATGTAAGAAAAGTAAAACAGTTGGTAACATTCCCATTAAAAATTGGTATCTCAGTCGAAATCCCTGCAACCGCTTTGAATATAGAAAACTTCTGCAAAGATGGTGTTGATTTTGTTTCAATCAACCTCAACAACCTGGCCCAACTCACCTTGGGGGTTGACAGGGAAAACCCGAATACATCAGGCCTATACTCAGAATCACACCCATCGATTATTTCCCTCCTAAAACAAACAATCTCAACGTGCAAGACCCACGGCGTAAAAACCAACATAGTCTGTGCAGGCCTTTTGAATACACCAGAACTTGTGGAAAGGTTGGTGGAGTTTGGTATAGACTCAATATCAGTCGAACCAGAGTCGGTCAAAGAAATCAAAACCCTAGTCTCCCGCGCAGAGAGAAAGCTGCTCTTGGAAAAGGCAAGAACTACCTCACAATCTTGATGGCCCACCTAATTATCATATAACCAATCGCGACCAAAATACCGATTGCGGCAAAACCAATTATGTTCTGGAATGTCGGTTCGATTGTGTAACCGATGTAGCCGGAAACCAAAGGGAATATACCCCCAATGAACGCGAAAACCAAGATTGTTTTCACGACCTTAAACACAAACACCCCAACAATAAGGAACACAAAAAACAGCACTAACACTGTAATATCACCAGGAATCGGCAGCGCATTCAAAAACTCAAACATACCAATCTAATAATATTTGGAATGTGGATATAAACAGTTCTACCATAATGTCCTAACCCTTATTTTTATAAGCTCCTTCGCGAATGTGTAAAAGTGGTTGATGGGATTATACGATGGCGATCCTTCAACATGCCTCCACAAAATATTTAGTTGTCTGATCCTGTAGCCAGCTTTTCTTACGTTAGCTAGAAGATCAATGTCGTACTCTATGCCTAGAGTTTTCAGTTTTGGGAAAACTTCTTCAAGGACATCCCTTCTAAACGCTTTGTACCCACTCTGCACATCGTAAAACCGCGAAAAAAACAGAAACATTGTTATAAAACCATAAGACTTGCCCACTATAACCCTATACAGAGGCGGTTCGTCTTCTTTGCTACCAAAGATCCTTTTCCCCCAAGCAACATCATATTTGTCCAAGCAGTTGGCCAGTTTGAGCAGCTGTTCTGGGTCTGCCGCGCCGTCTGCGTCAGCAAACACTATTTTCTCACCTTTACTATACAAGAAACCCCTCAACAAGGCGCCACCCTTCCCACTTCTACCATCCTTGTACGAAAGCCTTACTTTCCCATTGTTTTTAGAAAACCTTTCAACAACTTCCCTTGTCCTGTCCTTGCACCCATCAACAGCCACAACGATTTCATAATCTTGGTTTTTTGCCTCGAAAAAATCAGCTATATCCTTTATCGTCCTGCCCACCCTCTTCTCTTCGTTATACGCAGGCATGATTATGGATATCATATACCATATTTGTTTTCAGCTTATATATCAAATCAGAAGCAACAAAATTTACTCTGTTCTAGCGCCATCTTTGTCCAGTTTTGTATCAATCAAGTATAAGCCCTCTTGTTTCCAGGCAAGTTCAATGTCTGCTGCAACCTTATTATCAAAACAGATAGCAATCCCACAGTCGCCACCGCCGGCGCCGGAGAGCTTTCCCGCGCCGCCATTTTTGTTTGCGATCTCAGTGAGTTTTTTGAGCTCTGGCGTCTCTATATTGACCCCAGACAGTTGACCTAATTCCCTTAAGTGGTCTTCATTCTTCCTTGTAAGCTCCAATATCTTGACCTTATCTATTTTTTTCCAGGCTGGGATCAGTTCCTTTACCAAATTCGCAATATTATCATAACACCTTTTGTATTCTTCTGGTTTTCCTGTTTTGAAAGAATCCATCTGTTTAACCATCGCAGAGGTTGAAGCTGAGTCTTTTGTCCAGCCGACAAGAAGATGGAATTCATGTGGTATTGTTAATTCTTCCACCTCAAAACCTGGCCAATCATCTTCAACCACATTTTTTACAGAAACACCATTGTTTAATTTCTCTGTCAGCCATTTTGGATCAAACCTCTTGTAAACAAAAACCCCACCGTAAGTTGACGCAGCCACATCAAAGGCTGAACCAACCTTGCCCTGCGCAAAGAAGTGTGCAATTGTTGCAAGCTTGTAAATGGAATCCCTTATCTGCCTGTTTTTAATGTCTTGCCCATTGAATGCCAGTAAACCAGCAACAGTAGCCACCACAGCTGCAGCAGACGAACCAAAGCCAATCTTTTTCTTCTGACCATCTATCACCATCTGCGTGTCGCCACCATAACTTTTTATCCTGAATTTTTTGAAGTCCTTCAGATATTGTAAAGTTGTCTCAATAGCGCCTTTGATAAAAATAAGATCTTTCTTTTCTTGTTCTGTCACAGTCCTTGACCATACCAATTGCTTCCCATCAAAATCAGCTTCCAGATTTTCTATATTAAATTCCGGCAACGTCAAAGAAATTTTCTCAGACTCTTCCAATTCGACAAATACCCTCTTATTAACAGCTGTAACAATCCCAGGATTACCTAACTCCAAAACAGCCCACTCTCCAGACAAGAACAGTTTTCCTGGCGCAGAAACTTTTAACATAAGGATTATTAGGGGAAAGATTTAAAAGTTAATATTTGGCTCTTTCCCATATGGTTTCAAATAGAAGTTTATGGGTTTTTGCAATGTTCTCGTTTTCAATTAAAACCCCAAACGAATTATCTGTTTCTGTATTCAGTATTGCAACCTTATTTCCATATATATAGACTGTGTTTGGTATTTCCCCAAGTTTCGGGATGAACCTTGTCTCCCTGAGTTCTGATTTGTCTTTACCTTTCATAATTTCCTCGGTTTCTTCTGTTTTTTCAGTAAGTAGTTTTATATGTATCCCAGCTCTCACCCTGTTCCTAATAAACTGTGGAACATAAAACTGAAGCAACTTCAATATGTCTTTGGTTGAAGAAAAGGAAGCGACCGGCCTTTTTGCCCTGATAAGGTCGTCCATTACTGACTTTATTCCTGCCTTGCCCTCGAAAAACTCAACTTTTGGTTTTTCTTTCACAACACCTTTCATTTTTTCTAATTCAGGCAAAATGCTTTCAATATACTTTTCCTTTTCTTTAAGAATAGAAACTAAGCTGCTAGGATCAGCGGCCTCAAAATATTTCACACCAGATTTTATTACATGCGAGACTAACCCCCCTGTTGCAAGCAAGTCCAGGACACTATAAACAGTTGATCTGGGCCAACCAACCTTTTTAGAAATTGTGTTGGCTTTGCTTGAACCCAATTTAAGTAATTCTAAATAAACCTTTATCTCAAAACGATTCAGACCAAATTGCCTAAGAGCGTCTTCTTTGTCCATATTAAATATGGTTTTGGTCTTTTATAAACTGTTGTCCTAATATGACAACAATGCTTTATATTGCTTATACATAAGTAACTATCATTAGGTGGCAACGTGTGCTCGCTAGGCGCAGAAACTTATGCTAGCACACTAGCCGCCTGTTTAACAGGAGGTGGAAACTGACAGTCTATACACGGTTTTCCTGTCAGTTTCGGTCTTTGTATGGAAAAACAATTGGGGTTGCTATTAAAACAATTTGAACACGGGAATACGCTTGAAGATTATCATAAAATAACAACTGGTAAAGAGCTAGATGAACATTACACAGAACGTGTTAGAAAATTAAATCATCAAGTTGTTTCCGGATTTATCGAAGCAGAGGATACCGGTCTTAATCACCTATTCAATGTTCTGGAAAAAGGAGACACACATTCCAAACAAAAAGCTGCACATGTTTTGGAAGAAATTGGCAAGAAACTCAGAGACGACTATTTTGAAAAGGTTAGACTGTTTCTTAAAGAACGATCGGAAGCAGAGCAAGACGAACATGTAAGAAAAAGAATAGTTCATGTGCTTCAAATGTTCGGAGTAAGACCAAAAGGTCAGAGGAGCGATATAGATCACCAAATAATTGGAGGTGTCTAAGTATGAGGCGATATATAATAAGGAAAACTATGATGGAGTGCCTGGAATATATCAATTAGGCATAGAACTGTCTAAAGATGATTGGGATGGAAAAACAGTTAAAGCCCATAAAGTTGGAGGTTGGTATATTCTTCTGGATAATCGGGGCTTGCTACCTTTCGACGAACACTGTATATTTGGAGTTGAATCAGATCCTATAAAAGTCGATCGTAGGCTATATGAAAGACTAAGGAGAGAGGCTCTTAGGTTGCGCTTAAAAGAAGGTGGTAGAATACTCGATGAAACCCGAGAAGGAACATACGTCCCTAAAGGCGCAAAGTCTTTCAGAAGATAGAATTTAAAGAAATATTAATGTAATTGTACACCGTGGCCGCCAACACTCGTAACGTAAGGATGTCCGCCTGCTGCAGCAATTGCCTTAGAGACCCTTTCCTCAGAATCCTTACTAACCAACGCAACCATCACACCACCTTTTCCACCACCAGACATTTTAGCGCCGTAAGCGCCAGCCTTCCTCGCAGCATCAACAAGCTTGTTTAATTTTGGATGTGAAACACCTAGATCCCTTGCCAAAAGCTCATGATCCTCATCCATCAAAGCGCCCAGAAGCTTTGCATCGCCGCTTTTGATTGCTTTCTCAGCATCTGCAACAAGCTTTGTTATTTTGTCAAAAACTTCATTGTAAGAAGAATTGTCACCGTTGAAACCACTTCTAACATAAGGAACTGTCTCTGACGTTAAACCAACAACTTTTGTATTGCCGATAACTAAACTGAAATCTTGTTTTCCTAAATTTTTTCTTTCAAGAACGGGGGGGGTTTTTGTCAAGTCCCTTTTAACCCAATTGTAACCCCCCATTGAACTGGAAGTTATTTCAGCACCAGAAGCTGCACCGCCATGGATTTTGACTTGATACGGTAAAAGCACATCAAAAAAGTTGTTATGTTCTATACCCAATTCAAATTCATGGTTTAGCGCACCTAAAACAGAAGACAAAAAAGCTGTGGAAGAACTCATTCCACCAGAGTCTTTTGGTATTTCAGAGCTAACAGTCAACTCAAACCCATTTTTTAAATCGTGGGCTTGTGCAAGCTTTCCAACCAAATCCTTGAACGGAGCTAAAACATCCATCTTTCCGTCAACTTTGTAATCATTCCTTGCAGGCTCTGTCGGCGTGGCCATTTTTACAACCCACTCTTTGCTTTTTAGGTTTTCCAAAGTCTCTTCAAGCAAACCATAGCCTTCAGAACTAACAACAACCTTGTTATCATCCCTTTTCTTTAGCTCAGTGTGTGTTCTAAAATTAACAGCCGCGACAACAGCGGGCCTACCATAAACAATGCTGTGTTCTCCCAAAAAGAATACATTACCTGGCGCAGAAACTTTTACCATAGGTAAAATTAATATTGGGCTTTATAAACTTAACGGTGACAACTCAATGATCTCAGGGTATAACAATGTTATGTTACCTATAGACAAACAAAACATTTTTATAGTACATGTTACATAATTGTAATATATGTTACAAAGAAGTAGCATGCTGCGGACTCTGGAAAGGTTTTTTATTAGCCCCTCCACCGAACACTACCTGTTAGATATTAGCAGAAACATTGGTTTGGCCCACACATCTGTAAAAAAGAATCTGGATCAACTAATAAAACTCGGTTTGATTAAAGAGGAGGTACATAAAAAGGGCGGCAGAAAGTTCCCTGTCTATAAAGCACAGCACGAAAGTCTACTATTTAGAAGGTATAAGAGCATATTTAATTTAACTTCTGTCTTCGAGTCTGGACTAGTGGAGTTCTTAGAAAAAAAACTCACCCCAAATTCAATAGTTATTTTTGGCAGCTACCGACGGGGGGAAGACGTAGAGGAAAGCGACATAGACCTTTTTATCGAAACTGTTGAAGAGGAACTGGATATGTCACCATTTGAAAAAAAGCTGAAGAGAAAAATCCAATTACATTTTAAAAAGGATTTCACACTATACCCAAGAGAATTAAAAAACAATATAATAAACGGCATAGTAATCCATGGTTTTTTGGAGGGTTATAAATGATCACGAAGGTTCAGCCAGACAGGCAAAAAGCGGAAAGCCTGAAGGCAGCAGCAGAAACAACACTTCAGAGGCTTCAGGAGACTGATATCGAAAAGTATCCAAGTAACACACTAAAAGATTATTATGATGTTGCCCACATGATTATGGACGCCATTGCGCTGGTAGACGGCGTCAAATCAAGAGGCGAAGGAGCACACCAAGAGCTTATAGACTATATAGCAAACAAATACTCCTTAGGTGAGCAAACAAGGCAGTTTCTGCAGCAAATGAGGGATTACAGGAACAGAATATCTTACGAGGGTTTCACGATCAACAAAAATTATATTGTCCTAAACCAAGAAAAAATAAAACAAACAATAAAAACCCTTTCTGAAAAGCTGAGAAATTTGATGGTAGTAAAACCAAAATAACTATTGCTCTATTCTCAACCCTTCCCCACCAAGAATGGTTTTGTACGCTGTCCCACCAACATCTTGAAGCGCTTTGATAACACTAGCAGCCACTTCTTCATTTTTTGGGTCTACAAGCGCAACCATCAAGCCACCCTTTCCACCACCGCACATTTTGGCTCCATATGCCCCTTGACTTCTAGCTGTATCAACAAGTCTGTTTAGTAAAGGATGAGAAACTCCTAATTCCCCCCTCAATAGTTCATGATCTTCATTCATTAATCCCCCAAGATAAAGATCTTCTCCTTCATTCAAAGCGTTCACACCTTCCTCTACGAGTTTACCTATTTCAGTGAACACCGCCTCGTAAGCGTCTTTTGCGTTTGTCCAACCTTCCCTAACATAAGGAACTGTTTTCTTTGTCTGTGTTCTAACACCGGTTTCCCCAACAATAACAGCGAAAGGTTGCAAGTCTAATTTCTCAGCTCTCGCAACAGGTTTGCCATCAACAGTTTCTATTCTGGCCTTATGGAATCCGCCATGAATGCTTGAATTTGCCTCTGCCCCAGAAGCCGCGCCGCCATGTATTTTAACATTTATTTGGTAAGCAACTGGCCAAATATCGTCCTTGTAAAGGTCGCCCCTAAACTGGGCACTCAATGCACCCCACAATGCAACTGAGAAAGCAGTCGAAGAACTCATACCACCACACCTTGCTACTGTTGAGCTTACTTCAGCATCAAAACCATTTCCTAACCCATACCTTCTCCCAAACTCACCTATAATGTCCCTTGCAGGATTCATCAACTCATCACCAGAAAGCGCGTCTATTTCAGCACCACGAGGATTGTAGCTTCTTGCGTCAGGAAATTGGGAAGCCAATAAGCCAGCAACTGTGTTCTCAAAGTCGCCATAACTCGGGGAAACAACTGTTATTCTACCATCGATTCTTGGAGTTAGAACAACAGTAGTCCTTCTGTCGGGAGCGCCAATCAAAGCTGGCCTTCCATAAACCACTGCATGTTCCCCTAAGAAAAACACATTTCCAGGCGCAGAAACTTTAACCATATACAGCTAAATTGAAGGGAAGTTTTAAATACTTTTCAGCTCTTCCAGAACTTTGTGTTTTTTGAGCTTAAGCTCCCTTGGCGTTAAGTTGAGGTATTTATAATTGTCAAAACCTTTGACTATTTTGACCAGCCTTTCAAGCAAATGTTCAAGATTATGCTTTTTGAGTATTCGTTGATAAAGCCTGTAATTTATTGAACAGTTAAATAAAATGCTTAAAATGTCTACCCTGTCTTTTTCACCTTTCTCGCTTTCCTTTCTTTCCATCTCTGCGCCTTGTTTTAAAACAAGAAGATATTCCAACTTTGCCACTGTAAAGGCCTCTATTTTTTCTGTTTCTATTTCTTCCAAAGGTATGATGAGTTTTGAATAATAAGGAACATAGATGTCTATGTCTATTTCCTCTTGCTTGATTTCATATTTTTTCAAATGTTCATTTTTTCGAAGGCCGTACTTTTCTTTTAATTTTGACAGGGTTTCAAAGTCAATTATTATGTCGATGTCTTTTGATTTGTGGGTTTTTGCCCACAGATAGACTGCCCACCCACCTATAAGGGTGAAATTAAAATCTGATTTTATTTTCTGCAATATCTCCCAGCTTTTTTCTGTTAATATATTGTGCCAATAGTCCATATCAAAGGTTTAATTTATCCTCCAATTCTTTTAAAAATGCTTTTGCATACCATTCTTTCAGGTTCCACAAATCGGCGAACAGGTTAGCCAACACCATTTCATTGAATTCCTTTTTTAAGACAAACAGATTGGGTGGGTTTTTGTTTTCTGGGAACCTTTTTTTTATTTCTTCGATGTCGTTTGCATATACATAAACCTCAGAATAATCTGCTGGCATCTTTTTGAACATGAATTTGTATGCAGAATAGGCCGCAAAAACAACATCTCCTGGCATGCTCTTTTCAATCTCATCCACTGGTTTTGATACCCGTGTTTGGTATATAACGTCTTTTTCCAAATTTCTTATGCTTGCCCAATAAAGCAAGATTTTTTTAGGGTCAACGATTTCCAACCCTTTTAATTTTACTCTTATGCATCCCATTTTTTTTAATGGTTTGAGGGCATGGTGGACAGTGCTAATGGATATCTGCAGAGTTTTTGACAGGTCCAACTGTGTAAGCTTCCTGCTTTTCTTCTCTATTGTTTGGTATAATATTTCCCTGTAGACAAGTTCTATTTTCTTCATATCTAATTCTTGCTTTGATAGTTTATAAATGTTTCGATAAACATGAAAAGACTGATATCGGGCAGCATTATATAACAATGTTATATATTGAAATCAAACTTATAAAACTTTCAACCCAATTATTGAAATTGATAATTATGCCAGCAGAAATAGTACAACCAAAGCAGCGAGTTTATGTAATGTTTGGAACAGAAGGCGTTGTGGGCGATGGTGCAAGAGAATGTTGTGCCGCTTCTGGTACAGCTCTATATAAGGCAGGTTTAGCAAACGAATTTTTAGCAGAGCAAGTAGATCCAAATCCAGTTGCATGGAAAGGCGCCTTACAAAATCCTTGGGTTGATTTGTGGATGGTTGGAAGGCCTCTTGTGAGAAAGGCAGGCGAGTATTTGACTTTACACTGGATAACAAAAAACAGGCCAGAAGTTTTAGAAGCTGTAAGGGACGATCCTTTAAATCCAGAATCCTACAAACCACTCAACGATCTTTTCAACTCAAAACAAGATGAATTCAAACAATCTGGTTTATGGGCTCAACATGACAGCACAAAAGATCCGAATGGATTTTACGAAGGCGGCAGATACGCTTTACAAAAAGCTGACATGAAAACTTGGTATGGATTGACAAGGCCATTCCCTGGAGCAGTTCAAACACTTAGACAATTAGCTAGGACAAGAAAGTTTGGTCCTGATGGTCAACTGCTTGCAGGTTTTCAACCAGCATTTGGAACATCAAAAGACGAGCCAACTGCATTTTTACAATGCAAAGCTTGGTCTAATGATCCTGAGCTAATGGAGCCTGGTGAAGTAGATTTGCTTCCAACAGAACACTGTCTTATCGCACCTTATTATTTCATGGGAAAAGAAACAGTTCCAAGCAGAGATAAAGTTGATCAAGCAAAAGCAGTTGCCGGTTTAGCTCATGAAGCCCATGGTAGTGTAATTCTAGTTAATGATCAATATTCACAAGACGAACTTGACGGACTGACAGACGCTGGTTTCGGAATAGTTTTCTTAGAAGGCGGTTATGCCTTCCCAATTGAAATAGCAGCAATGCAAGCAGATAAAAGGATTAGATGTGCGACAAGAGAAAGTTTAGTAGAGGTAATTGGAGAAGTAGCCAAAAGAAGAGGGCTAGCACAATCAAGTTCTTATCCAGTATTCCCAGCTCTTACAGAAGAACTTATTCCCCCTTGGGCAAGAAGCGATGAGTTTAGAAATAAACTGTTAAGTTTGGTTTAATTGTGAAGTTAATTTTTAATTATAAACTTTCTAATTCCTCTTTTGTTACAAGATAAATTATGTTGTGTTGCCAGTTCCTTATATCTCTTAATTTTTCCAGCCTCTCAAGAGCCTGCAGCTTTGTTAGTCCACCTTTAGAAATAAAAAAGCCTAGGAAAAATGTGCTGAATTTTGTTTTTATCTTTTCTCTTGTGATGTTTGAAAATTTTATATCGTCTGTTATTACAACCACCTTTTCCAATTTAGCAAGATTATAAAGCTCGTTGTCTGTGTTTTCTAAGTTTTCAAAAACTTCTTTTAAGGCGGCCTTAGATATTTTAAACCTATCACTATACAACAATACACGTTTGCTAATAAAACCATAGTCGTCCTCATACTTTGCAAAATTTTCAAGCTCTTTTATAACAGAGTCTGTTGTGATTATTTCAAAGCTATCGAAAACCCTTTCTAAAAGATGTATTGTTTCTAAGCTAATAAGAGCTGAAGTATCAAAAATAAGCCTATTTTTTTCCATATTGAAGTCCTGACTTTACAGATTCCCTAGATTTTTCAGTAAGAAACTCCATCCTGTCAGCTATTTCTTTTCCAACAATGCCTTGAACATCTTTCTTTGTAACAATGCCTTTTACATATAACGTGCCCAACTCCATAAGCAGTCTGGTTTTTTCTTGGTAAACATCTTCAGCCAGCTTTGTTCTAATCCAGTCAGACTTGTTTACCTTAAGAAGTTTTGATATTGTATCCAAATCATCTACAAGTTCCGAAGGTAACCTTATATTAACTTGTTCTGTTCCCATATTATCGCCTGTATAGCATTTAGTAGTATTTGATATTTAAATGGTTTCAGATATAACAATGTTATACAAAAAACAAACCCCTTGATTATGGGACTGTTATACAAACCTTTTAAATACAAATTACCATTAGTAAGTGATAATTATGATTGGAATAGATGCTATTGGTGTGTACCTTCCTGGAAGGTATGTAGACGCTCAAGAATTGGCAGGCTATAGAGGGAGTAGATACGTTGGACTTCCACAAAAAATTGGGAAAAGAAAAATTGCTGTTCCATCTTGGTTTGAAGATGCAGCGAGTATGGCAGCTAATGCTACAAGGAATTTGTTAGATTTAAGTGGTGTAAGCGCACACGAAATAGGTCGTGTAATAGCTGTCACAGAAACTCCAATAGACCAGTCAAGACCAATTTCAGCGCCTCTACACAGACTGTTAGGATTAAGGCCAGAAACTGGACACTGCGAAGCAAAGTTTGCATGCAGTTCTGTTAATTCAGCCTTGGAGTATGCAGCTTCTTTAGTAGAAAGCGGATTTGTAAGAGATAAAGTTTTGATTGTTGCATCTGATATATCAAGATACGAAAGAGATACACCAGCCGAATTTACAGAAGGCGCAGGCGCTGTTGCTGTTTTGTTTGGAAAGGATCCAAGACTAATTGAATTAGACTCTACTTTTACTTTCTACACAGGTGATGTGCAAGATTACTGGAGGCCCTTGGGTGGGGAAGAAGCAAAAACACATGGGAAATTTTCTCTACAATCTTATGTGAAAATGGTTTTAGAAGCTTACAGACAATCTGGAGACAGATTAAAATATTTAGATCATTTAGTTTTTCACACACCACATTCTTTAATGGTTAGAAAAGCTTTTGAAGCACTATTGAATGAAGAAAGAGTTGAGGGTGATAGAGATGAATTATTTGAACTGATGGTTTCACCCTCCCTACAAATACCTTCTGAAGTTGGAAACATATACACAGGTAGCATGTTATTGGCTTTGGCTTCTTTATTTGAAGCTGGGAAGCTTTTACCCGATCAAAGAATTGGATTTTTTGGATATGGAAGCTCTGCACAAGGGTCTTTCTTCAGTGGTTTAACAAAAGAAGGTGTAGTTGATATGGGTTTTGGTTTAACAGAAGAGCTTTCTAGAAGAAGGAAAATAACACCAGAAGAATTTGACAAGATAAAAAGAGGGGAACAAGAAAAATACAAGGCAACAATAGAACCAACAACAGCCGACGGGCTCAAATTTTCTTTGTGTGGAGAATGTAGTGTTCAGCTAAGCAATGTGAAAGGGCTAGATAATTGTCCGGAAGGTCATAAAGTCAAAAACGAAGTTTTCATGCCAGAAGTTGGAAAAATAATCAAAACAGAAAAAGGAACACCGAATATCTCTGCAGGAGAAGTGCCGGTAGATGATATGTATCCGGAAGGGACTTTTGTAGAATCAATTTCTGGTGTAATAGATCAGAGAGAAGGTTACAGATTTTATGGAAATGGTTACAGGGAGGTTTTAAGATAATTATGAGCAGGTACAATTCAAAGCCAGATATAAGAGACGAATTAAGAGTATTTTTACTCTCTGTTTTAGGGACCAGGGATAAGGCTAGGGTTCCTTATAGAGAAAGCAGTTCACCACTGCTATTGTTGCCTCCTTCTCGACATCCTCGACATTCAATACCACAAACATGTTATGATGAAAGGAGGGGAATATATGTAGCCCCCTACAATGAAGTTATTTTTGGTGACAAGTTAGATGATCCAAAAGTCCAGCAAGAATTTTTTGATCAAATACATAATGATGGCGAGATATTAGAAGGTGTTGGATTGCCTACCGGCAGAATTCCAAGATTTCATGAACTGTCAGGACTGGGAAAACTTTTTGCGGCCTACACTTTAGCAGCTAGTAGAGAGGCCTATCCAACTGTAGAATCTTTGTGTAGAGTTCGCAGGGATCCAGAAAGAATAGAACCAGAAGATGCACGTTGGTTAAGCAGGCTTTTAGTGGATGAGGATGTTGATTGGGCAGCCAATTTTAAAATTAATGGCAAGGACTATGTTTTCCCACTGACTATTGAAGAAAGGGATGTTGTTGCAGCTGCAACATATGCTGCAAAATTATTTTATGATAATGGCGGCATACAAACAAGGGTAAATCAACAGTACCCAAAAGCAGTTGGTATGATTTATTTCAAAGGTAGAGAAGTTGATAATAACACCTGGATACCTGGAGTCAATGCAAAAAAAGTTGTCGAGAAGCACAGAAAAGAAATTTTAAAGATGGCTAATGAAGGCCACAGACACACAAGAGCCTTAGATGTTATTGTTTCTGATGATGTTATAAAAGGAGATGAGCTGGATTATGCTGACGGGCTTGCTCCTCCTATGAACTGGGTCACAGTGGAACTCGTAGCAGATCCAGGAGAATCAATGGGAGCGACAACTGTCAGTACAATGACAGAGGCAATCGCGCCTTATATTCAGAGACTTATTAAAGCAGATCTGTATGTTGGTTGTGTTGTTTCAAACAGCTTTGGAAGATTGGTGGAAGCAGAGGGAAGTGTAAAAATAAAAGACCTTGCAAGAAGGAGCAGAGAAACAGGCAGGGAATGGTCAGGTGAAGAGGTCGCTGAAGGAATAGCTTACTTAAGCGAATGGTCAGGGAACCCCCATAGAAAGTCTACTGAAACAAAAGGTATATTGAATGGTATTTTATCATTGGGGAATGTAATGAGGCAGGACACGAGAGCAATAGCTGCTGCTGTCTATAATCCGGCAAGAATAGTCGATGATGACATGCATCCTATACCTAGATTTCACGGTGTGCAATGGAAAAGAGATGGTGATGAATTAAGAGGAAGGCTAAAATTACCTATACCATGTGGGACAGTCCACAAAGAGGCGCAGGAAGCAAAAATGTATTACAAGCTTTTAGGCATAGAAAGCGCGGACCAGCTTGCAGGTATGATGGGCGCCGTCGGAATGGCAACAAACCTCTCAGCCTTGAGTATGCTCTCTACAATAGGCATTACTGAAGGTCGTAAAAGAGGAAAGGAGATTGCTAAAAAATAATACGACATTTCAAGAAGACATATCGCTGATGGAATTGGTGCAAGTTGGTAGGATAGTTGGAGAAGGCGGGAAACCGTTAGAACAAGGCCATTATGATACGATTTTGCAAGATGGTTGCTTATGTAGAGTAGCGCCGTCCACAGTTTCATTCACTTTGGTTGAAGGATACAAACTTTCCCTTCTGAGACACTAAATCATATCTCTATTGATAGAAGAGGAAATTATACTGTCACACAACATGAAATAGGAATAGTCATGGAAATTTGTGTTATGGTTTATATAGGGATCCAAAAAGAGGCAACTTCGAACCTGTACGCAAACACAGGGGTGTAATAGTAAAATTTGAACCAGACGATACCCTCTTGATGGTGAAATGACTGGTGACATACTTAAAGATTTAGATTTTTAAGTTATCCACATCCATACGTGGTTGTTGAACTATAATTTTTCAACCAACTCTGTCAAATTTTTCAAGATAAAATCTGGTTTTTCATCTTTTAAAAACTTCTCTAATAATTTACTTCTGCAAATAACCGCAGATGTACAACCAGCCTCTTTTGAAGCGCGCAAATCCACAACAGCGTCGCCGATATAGACCGCTTCCTCTGGTTTCACACTAAGCTCTTTGCAAACAAGGAGTATACCATCGCCTGAAGGTTTCTTGATTCCAGTGTCCTCGCCGCCTAAAATATAGGAAAACCTTGAAAGACTCAGACCAGACAAATCCCTCTTAACATTCTCCACACTGGAATTTGTCCATATTACCAATTTGAATTTCTTTGACAGTTTGTCTATAACAGGTTTTGTTTCAGAAAAAAGTTCAACAAAATCCCCAGCTTCTTCTGAGTAGAAAAACTCTTTGTAAATCTTTTTTATTTCTTCAACCTTTTCCAAATCTTGATTAGTCAGGTTCTCAACAGCTTTATCAAAATTCCTCTCAACATCCTTTTTAACTAAATTAGAAAAATCCAGACCAAACTTCAAGATAGCATACAACAAGCTTATGCACTTGACACCACGATTGTAAATCCCAGTATTCCTTATCAGCCTGTATTGTTCTATTGTAAAATGGAAATCTAAACCAATTTTTTGAAACCCCTCCTCATGCCTTCAAGGCCTGCCGCTCCAGAATCCCTTAAGACACCATCAACATCGAAAATCAGTAGTTTGATCATAATACACAATCAACTCACTATCCCTTGTAACCAAATTTTTTATTGTATGTTTTATGGTCAATCATATCTAGAATAAAACAGACGATTTCTATTTGGTCTCCACGTATAGTGTATAGCATCCTCCAATAATGAGCTATTTCCAATCTAAACAAAGTAGTCACATTATATTTTTCAACATATTCTTTTGGTATTAGCCTTTTTGGAATGTTGTCCCCATAATCTGGATTGAGTTTGAGAATTTCTATTTTGTTTTTAATTGATTTTAATAGTTGCATTTCTTCTGAGTTGGCTTTGCCTTCTAAAGATTGTTCCCCAACGACTTTGTTGAGGGCTTCAAAATCTTCTTTAGCCTGTCCGATAAGAACAACCCTTACAGATCTACTCATACTTCAAGACCCTTTCTAACCAATTCTTCAAGTTTTCCCCGCTCTTCATATATCCATATGACCCCTTTGCTTGTAAAGAGTATCTTCCCGCTTATTTGTAGATAGTCGAGAACTTGGAGTAAAGTATTGTGCATAACCTTTCTTGGCAGCTCTCTTTTCAGTTCAGCAACTGTAAGCTGCTTATCTGCGTTCTTCAAAACATCTTCTATCATCAACACTGTATTTAATGTTGGTGAGTGCATCTGTAACTGCAACATATTTATCACCTTTAGATATAATTATATATTTATTGAACATATTAGTATATAAAAGAATATAACAATGTTATACAAATTAAACCCCTCGTATCTCACAAAACCTTCTAAACCCTTCAATAAATGTTTGAGTGCATCTCCTTGTGAACAGCCTTATCTCCCTTTTCAGCTTCCCAATTTTCACAAACTCGATTTCTTCCACTTCTTCCTTATTGAAATTAAATGGGCCGTCATGAACTCCAGTAAACATTTTTATCATCTGGTTAAAGTGGTTGGGGTCCTTAGAAATGAATGTACCAACCTCCTGCAAGCCAATTTTAATCCCCAGTTCTTCTTCCAACTCTTTGTTAGCAGCCTCCAAATAGGTCTCCCCGGATTCAACATGGCCCCCTGCAGAAAACGTCCACAGGCCAGGATTAGTATCTTTTTTCTCACTTCTTTTCTGTAAAAGTAGTTCGCCTTGGGAGTTGAAAACAAAAATATCCACAATCCTGTGAAGCATGCCCTTTTTATGGGCTTCTTCTCTAGAAGCTTGCCCAATAACATTATCATGCTCGTCTATTATGTCAAATATTTCTGCCATATCATTTCTTTAATTTAAAATACTCCCCCAACACCGCCAAACAATATGGTGATAGTGATGGCATATTTTTGAGCTCTTGTAATTTGAAAAACCCACCTTCAGATATTTCTTCTCTGTTTAGTTTAAATGGTCCGTTGTGGTTCGCGATGAATATTTTGGAGTTTTCGCTCTCCTGTTTAACCCTATACTTCAAAAACAACAAATCCTTGAGATCTGTTTTGATCCCCAACTCCTCTTTCACCTCCCTTACGGCAGCTTGCTCATAGGTTTCGCCATATGCAACATGGCCAGAAGCAGAGACGTCCCACAAACCTGGGTCCAAATCTTTCTTCGCACTTCTTTTCTGCAGGAACAGCTCGCCCTTAGAATTGAAAACAAAAACCGCAGTTGACCTATGTATTAGTTTAGGATTTGAATGGCACTCTTGCCTGGAAGCTTTGCCAATTACTTTGTCATCTTCGTCAACTAGATAAAAATATTCTGTCATTTATTCGCCTCCCAAACTATGTTAAACAATATTTTCATACTGTCTGCAAAATCCTTATTTTCTATCAATACACCCATTGGAGCGTCGGGCCTTGTGTTAAATATAGCAACTTTGTTCCCATAAGTATAAATTGCATTTGGCATGTCCTTTGTTTTAGGGCTAAACCTGGTCTCCCTCATCTCCTTTTTGTCGTTCGGCTTCCATGCCTCATATCTTCTTTTCACGCTGCTTAACAATTTTATTGGAATTTTGTTTTTTAATCTATTTTTTACAAACTGGGGCATGTAAAAACTTATAATATCTGATATTGGGTACTTTGAAGAGATCGCAACAACTGGTTGTTTTGTTCTGATTATATCATCCATCATAGATTTTATCCCTTCTTTCCCTTCAAACATCTCCACTTTAGGTTTTTCCGTTATTGTTTTCCTAATTGTCTGCAATTCCTCAATCACACTATTCAGCTTTTCTCTCTTTTCATCAAGTGCGAACAAAAATGTTTGCGGATCAGCAGCCTCAAAATATTTCACTCCGGCCTTTATTACATGCGATGCAATCCCCCTTTCAACCAAATTCTGTAAAATGTCATAAGTGCTTGTCCTGTTCAAACCGGTAGACACAGCTATCTCATTCACTGTTATCTGACCCTTTCTCAGCAAAGCCAAATAAACCTTAATCTCTTTTTCTGTCAAGCCGAAATCTTTCAGCGCTTCCTCTTTGGATATTTCCATGCTTAATATCTAACCGCAGGTTTTATATACTTGTCGTGCCTTTTCCACAACAAAGATTAATATAGATAGGATACCACCAGTTAATAGTGATATTATGACAGCTAAATTAAAAATCGTAGAAGAAGTCGTTCAGAATGGGGGTATATGGGTTGTTAGATACAATTTCCATGATCTAGAAGCCCATCGCCTACATACAGATAGGACGCCTGAAGAAATAGCTCTAGATATACTTGAATACACACTAAATACTGGAGGGGGTGGGTTTACGGTTTTTCCAACTTACGTTGAAGATGGTGCCGATCCTCATGGGTATGGCAATGAGTATGTAGAAACACCCAGACTTCGTGAAGTTTTGACAAAAAGACTGAAGAGGCTCAAAACGAATAGTGCATACGTAACAGGCATACAAAACACTGATGGTGATGGAAACACCCTTAGACTAGGTTTTGGAAGGAACATAGAAGAATTTCCTGATTCTCTTTCTACTGTAAGAGCCCCTAGAGGTATCATACTTATTGATTATGTTTTTTTCGCCCCCTTGAGCGGAGTAGAACAAAAATCAGAATATAGGAATCCAACACCGGAAGAAGTAGCCTTTCTAAACAGGCTTTCAGCGCACTCGCCGGATAACAGGATCTTAGACGCGGAGAGTGGAAATTAGTATGGAAATTAAACACAGGGTTGTTGGACAAAATGAGCATGGTATATGGGTAGTGAGACATTCACTTAGACAATTGCCTGATGATCCGAGATTTCAGGATGATAGCAGAGAGCAGTTAGGATATTGTCAGTTAACACATAAAGACCTTTTACACACAGATCCAAACCCAGAGAGGATAGCTGATCTAGTTTATGAACATGCATCACGATGGCATGAGAGACATCCCACAACAGGTGAAGCGTATGCCACCAAAACTCAAATAGGTGAGCCCTATCTACACGAGGATAGTAGGATAACTCCACTTAGTGATCTAAAAGGCGCTGTAATAGGCGGCCTTAAAAGAATAGGGAAAGGTGGATTTGG
>Ga0209541_10006141_pt1 | contig 20652 bp, 39 predicted proteins | sample RifCSPlowO2_01_FD_184027 | JGI IMG/M metagenome (GOLD analysis project Ga0209541, IMG submission 184027) | Groundwater microbial communities from Rifle, Colorado - Rifle CSP2_plank lowO2_0.1 (SPAdes) (version 2) | ecosystem: Environmental > Aquatic > Deep subsurface > Groundwater | place... | reverse complement strand
GTCGCTGGCTATGCTTAAAGATTTATTGGTGTTGGTAGCTCCGCCATCGCCCGCGTTTCCTATTTTGCCGGTATTAAATGCAACCGTATTGTTGTTGGTCAGGTTAAATCCGCCAACCGAATCATTTACATCGGAAAGCTTGTAATACGCGACCAAATTGGTTAATAGTGTTGAAGGCATGTTATTGGGTTAACGCAGGTTGTGGTTGAGGCAAAGGAATGCCTTGTGGGACGCCAGGTTGCCCCGTGGGAGCCATTTGCCCCATTTGGGGCATCTGCATCGCCTTTTCTTCAGCTTCCTCTACTTGCTTCAATTCTTCAGGAGTTAAATCAACCATTTGCAGCATCCGTTTTTGGACTATTTTGCCCAAAGCCAGATTATTCGGGAATTGGGAACGAATAAGCATAAACTTCTGTATTCCTTTCGTGGTTTCTTCTTCCTGTTCCGAACTCGATGAAACCGTGGGTTCATATTCTCCTTTCCAGTCAATCGGATATACTGTTTTGGGATATATCTTTCCGCTTCTGCCGGTTTTATACAGTTTCATTATCTTGGGCGCATTCTCCTGCATTAAAGCATTCCACTTCAAAGCTAATTCATACCAGCTTCCTCGGTAAAACTTACTCATCAAAATACTGCGCTCTTGCGCTTTGCCTACCAATATTTGCACTTCTCCCAAAGTTATCTGCTTCTTTTCAGATACGCCCTTTTCGGTAGCGGTGGCTCCGCTTCCTCTTTCCACTACCCGAATAAGGAAATCTATCGCGGTAAATGTTTCATCCAATCCGTTAATCTGCACCGGCATAACTGTTTTATATGGGTCGCCGGGAGCCGGCAGCATCCTACCTGGCCCGGGTTCATAAGTCTGGGGCTGGTAACCCTGCACTGTTGCGTCAAACCAGTGCATTTGGAAATTCTGCAAAGTCCTGTTTTCAACCTGTTGTGAAAACCAAATGTTGATAATTTTATTCGGAGTTCTTACCAAATCTCCAATTCCATCGGCATAAATATCATTTGTTTCGGGGTCTTCCATCCAAACCGTAAAAGGCCAGAAATCCGCGCCTATTAATTCTTCAAGTTTTTCGTGCAGTAATATGTATTTGTCTTGAGCATAAACGGCCACCATTCTTTCAAACTTCTTGGTCTTGGCATTCCACATTTTGTGGTAATGCTCGCACAAGTTAACTAAAACATCGCCACCCGCAAATCTATCAAACTCATCTGAATCAACGCCCATCGCTTTTAATCGTTCCTGTTGTTTATCCAGTTCTTCCTTATTTTCCTGCGATTGCTTAATTCCTTCCGCGGATAAATTCCATTTTTTTAATTCTTCTTTACCTTCTTCGGTATATCTGTTATCCGCCAGTATTTCCCTTAAAGAACGGAATATATTTTGATGAATTATAAATCTGGCCGTTTCAATATCCGTAGGATTCATTAAGGGGTCGTATACGATGTCAAATACATCCAATACATTCACGCTTATCCCGTCATCCTCCACGTTTAGTTTCTTGGAACTTATGCCATACAAGAGAACATTCTTTTTATCCACTATATCCAGCCATTCAAACTTCTTTTTCTTAAACTGATCGTTCCATACTTCCTGATAAACCAGTTCTTTCACTTCATCGCTTTGCAGGTGGTTCCAATCCACATTTGGAGCGTCATCTATTTTTGAGAGAGAAGTTTTAATCGTTTCTTTCATTAAGGGAATGTTCACGGCTTGCCGTTGGGTAAGCCGATTCGTCCTTACTTTGTTTCTGTATAATTCATAATTGTCATCCCAAGCCTGATGGCGGCGTTCCTGAAACTCCCTTGCGGTTTTGCGTTCATTTAAAAGCTGCTCAAACAATAACTCGCTTGAACTTATAGATTTTGGAGTATCAGCTTCGTTGTATGGCATAATAAAAACGACAACTAAAATTAGTTGCCGCCCGATGTTCGGGTAAAGCTATTTTGTTTTATACATTATACCACGATCATACTTTCCTTGCAACTGTGGAAAAATCAGAAGGCGACATTTCAACCCTAAATTGTTCAATGTGTTTTATTTCTATTGTTTCTTTGCCTCGCTTCCATAGCTTAATTTGTCCTTCAATTTCAGCCAACAATCCTAATTCGTCAAAATTAAGTATGGCTTTGCCGTTTCTTATGTTAAATACTCCTTTTTCAAATAGTTTATGTATTATCAACCGACAACGTTCCGTTTCTTGCAACGTTGCGCCTTCTAACGTAATCAGTATGGTTCCTTTTTCCATTTAGTAATTTATATCGCTATCTCCGTAATATGGTTTTATCGGACTTGTGGCCGATGCCATAAATGTTTTCGCGGGCTGATAAGAATAAATCGCATATCTTAACGCATCGCACAAATGGTCGTTAAACTTTTCGGGCAGTTCTTTGGCTTCCTTGTTTTCTTCTTTACTTTCAGGATAATGATACATACTCATTTCATCCAGCGTTTCCTTGCAGGTATTGAATACTAAAAATCTTTTCTCATAGATTAGCTGTTTAATATGGCTTAATCCGCCTTCTATGTCTTTGTCAGTATCATAAATCGGGATATTGGCTCGCTTGCATTCTTCAATACGATCCGGCTCCGCTGGGTCTGGATATACTTTCGTAATATGGTGGTCTTTTATTTTATTTTGCAATACCTGTATGATTTCCGCGGTAGTTTTTTCGGCCGATTTCCATTCGTCAACTATATGCCAGACATTATCGTATAAATAACAAACTACTATGGCGGCCGGATTGCGAAATCCCCAGTCTACGCCAGCTATCCTTGCCTCTGCTTTTTTCTGCAAACCCTGTAACGGCTCTACAACGGCTTCTTGGGGCAAGTCCCATACTAGACCGGTCATCTTCCTAAACTCGCCCTCGTAGCGCCTCGCAAACTCTTCCGGCGGCAATCTTTTCTTTTCCGCGTCATAGAACTCTTGCCTGAAATAAGGATTATCTATTGAACGCCAAGTAAAGAAAGATAATTGTTTGTCTAACTTATCCCGCCACGGAATAAAGAAATCCTGATATAACCAGCCCATATTATAGGGCGTGGTAGTAATCAGTATCTGCCCGCCGGTCATTGATACGCGGCTTCTTAACACAGTCCAAGTTAATAAAGAACACTGCCCGCCTTCGTCTAACCATATCCAATGAGCCGTAATGCCTTCCAACCCCAAAGGATTATCCGCCGAGCGTGTAAATATGGTTGCTCCGCTGGGTAAAACAATCTCTCCCTTTTGCTCTTTATAGTATTGCCGATAACTTGGGGCTATATCAAAAAACTTCTTCATTGTCGCCTGCTGGAGTATCTTATATGTCGGGGCGACTATTATGCCTGCCTTATCGGGATTTTCCGCTATTTTCTTTAATGCCCAATATGAACCTAAAAATGTTTTGCCCGACTGAACTCCCGCAACCGCCGTCCCGAATTGTGAAACGAAATCAAACGCTTTCTGTTGTTTCGGGTGAAATTGTATCATCTTTCTTTACTATATTTATCTGAATTGGCTTCCAATCACTTTCTATCTCCAAAGATTGTTTAGGTAATCCGTCCAGGTAATTCCAAATCATCTGCCGCATTTTGTTATTACTATCTAAAGCGTCCTGGATGATATTATCAGCTAACCATTCTAAAGCAGTTCTTTTTTGGTCAGGGCTTAATAACAGTAATCGTTTCTTAATCTCCGTTGTAAGCGAAATAGAACCCTCTGGCCTTCCTGGGCCGCCTTTATTGCCTTTAATAAATTTCCCCGTTGTTATGTCTCTATCCGTTTGCTCTCCGTTTTTTATCGGTTCTTCCGCCATAATTTATTTATCCATTTTGCTCATTAAAATGCTTATATCCTGTATATCAACCTTTTTATCTTGGTTTAAGTCGTAACACGGTTTATTGTCCCGCCGAAGTTGCAATATCGTGCTTGCCATTGAAACAACTAAAATTGTTATCAATAAAATAATCATCTTTTGTAATATATTTTTCATAGTTTTTTTGCTGGATTGCCGCACCAAGTTTCGTTGGGCGGCATATCCTTAGTTACTACGCTTCCCGCTCCGACCATTGAATTTTCTCCTATTGTTATACCAGGAAGTATTATTGCCCCGGCCCCTATAACCGCTCCTTGTTTTACTAGAGTTTTTGCTATTTGCCATTTTTCCTGTTTTAAGTCGGGGTGCTTATCGTTGGTAAAGCACGCGTGAGGCCCCACAAATACATTATCCTCTATGCATACTCCGGGAGGAATAAAAACAAACGCCTGTATTTTGCAATTACTTCCTATCTTTACTCCATTGCCTATTTCCACAAATGCTCCTATCTTTGTTCCTTTGCCGATTTTATAATTGCCCCAGAAATTTTGAAATGGGATTTTCATACGTTTGGCGGTATTTTGAAACCGCAAAGGTTAAACATTCTTTTCAATAAAGCCGTAAGTTCTTTTCCAAAATGCTTATCTATTTTCCAGCAAATTGGGCATAACCATATTGCTTTATTTCTCCTTTTTAGTTTTCCTGCGTTATGACAACTCCAACATCTATTTGGTTTCATATTCCCCCCTTAAACATATCTTCAAGCCCTTTTTCGTAGGAGTATTCGTATTTGAAACCCAACATTCTTTCGGCCTTTGCAACGTCATAGACGAACCTTGAAGGGTCAACCGTTCTGCCTTCATGTTTTTCTACTTTGCCAATGAATTTTTTGGCGGGAAAAGCCTTGTTATATGTTTCAATCACTAACTCTCCCGCTTCTTCCGCAGAAAGTTCCTCTCCTGTGCCTATATTGTATATCTGCCGCCATTTATCGGCCGAAGCTATTAAGGCCAGCAAATTAGCCCTTGCCACGTCTTTTATGTAACAGAAATCATTGGATTGCTTGCCGCCATATAGCTGGGGCGCCATGCCGAACTTAAGCCTATCTATGTATCCGCCTATTAAGCCGTGCATTCGTTTTTCCCTGCCGTATAGGTGGGCGTAACGCAATATAATCCAAGGCGCCGAACATTCTTTAATATAAATCTCTCCCTGATATTTAGTGCAGGCATATACTGAATTTCCCGAACATTTGAATTCTTCCGTAATGGGCGGCTCTTCCAGTATCGGCATATAAACCGAACCAGTAGAGGCATAGATAATCGGGATATGATATTTGCTAGCTATTAAAGATATGTTTCTGGTTCCCAAGGCGTTAGTTCCAAGGGCCAATACGGGGTTTTTATCGGCTTCTTGAAATCTAGCCACAGCCGCCAAATGCAATATCCTGTTTATCTGATATTTATTGATTATTTCTTCAAGCCGAGCCATATCCCGTATGTCATTTCGGCTATCTATTATATCGTAGCTGTAAGCCAGAAAGCCCTGCTCCGCCAAATACTTCATGGTTTCCGAACCCACGAAGCCATTGCCGCCAGTAACTAAGACCCTATATTCGTTGTATTCCATTTTTTATAAGCCAAAGAAGATAGACAATGATTGCTCCACCCATCAGCTTGGCTAGTTGAAGAATTGTCTCGGCCTTTGTCATTGTTTAATTATTTCCTCCAATAACTTAAACCCTTCTTGGTAGCCCTGCATTAGTTCGCTCAAATTGGCCAGTTCTTTATCTAATCCATCTATTTGTTCTTTAATGGCGGCTATGTCTTTTTCTTTGCTTTCTATGCCCTTCTGCAGCTTTTCTTTAACATCCGTACCCAAATTGCTTTCTTCTTTTCCATACGCGTTTTTCACCGCCAGCATATCCTCATTGACTTTGTCGTATTCCCGCCTGCGACTTTCCCGAAGTTCTCTTAATTTAGCCGAAACGAATTCTCCCCTCCACATCCTGTGCACCATTTGCTGGTATTCGCGGATAAAGAATGCCCGCCTTTGCATATCTGTGGTTAATTGCTTTAACAACTTTGTGGGCCAAATATGCAAGTAAATTCTATTTAATATGCTCATATGATACGTAGTTTTCCCGGTAATTTATAATAAAGATTTTTTAGTATTCCCCTTAACGGAATAACATTGACGACCTTTCTTATTTGTAGTCGGGCCGAAGGTTTTATTTTTAACGGCTCGGCCGCTATCGTCCCCGTTAAAAGCAATATCTTATCTCTTTCGTCAGGGGATAATATCCGACCTTTGTATCTATGATTAAATGTGGTGCTTATATTCTCGCCATGGCAGCCCACCACAAATCCCCTGCCTTCCAGTTCCGTGTAATCCAAGTAATCAATAATGTATTCGTGTGATTTATATGGCCCGATATGATCGTAGTGCTTTTCTGGGTCAAGAAACTCATCTTTGGAAAATAAAATTGTAAAGAATGGCGGCGTGGTGTTTGTGTGATAAGTGCTTTGATTATCCGTTTTCCACTCATCGGTGTTGTATTCGGCTATTTCTTTAGTGGCATAGTTTATTATGTATCCTTTCTTGTATCCTACTGCTTTTTTGGTATCAGGGTCTTTTTCCAGTAATTCTGTAAAGGTTGTTATAAGCCGCGAGGCGGTATCGCACAAATAAAGATCATCGGAGGGTTGCAGAGTTAGCAACACATATTCGTTATCTCCCACAATTTCCTTTAATTCCGGCAAAGATATTTCTAAGCTATGCATAAGCCTTTTTGCGGCAACTTCATCGCTATATTTATCATCCCAAAAGAAACAACCTCCAAATGTAAAAATAAATCTTAAATCTCTGATACCATTTAATTTCTCTTGAAAAGCCATAACAAGTGGATTGGATTTTTCTTCTGGACGCCAAGCAACCCATAAAATAAAGTCGGTATTGGTTTGATTTAATAATAAAGAGGGCAAAACAAATTGTTCAAAAATATGAATACGATTTTTTAACCAAACATTTCCTCTAAATCCGGCGTGTAATCCAAGTCCCGTAAAAGGACAAGCAAAAAAATGTATAAATTTATTTTTTATTACCATATTTTCTATGACAATTTTTACAAAGCGTTCTGCCATTGTTGATATTCCAAAGTTCTTCGCAATTTTCGGCATCTTCCAATGATTTGATATTAAATTCGTCTCTTATTTTATAAAACATTTTAGGATAATGATCGGCTTCTAAATAAACCGCTACACCCTTTCCACTTTTTATCTCACATATTTGACAAGTAAAATTATCCCTTGTAAATACATCTGAACGCCATTGACGATATTTAAATAAACTTTGAATTCTATTGCGCAATAATGATATTCCTCCTTTCCAGTTAAAATGGTTCTCTCCTCTCATATTCATACGAGGTTTTCCAATCCTTGCCTCACTATATTTTCTTATCCATTCTGGATTTTTATTTTTGCTCAATTCATTAAGAAATTTAATGTTTTTAGGCGTTTTTCCTTTTCTTGCCTCACTCATTTTTTTCTTGGTTTTTTCTGTAATATAATTTGGGTGTCCTTTATAAAATGGCATACATATGGCAAAATTTCATTTTATTATTGTTAAAAGTGAATGGTTTGGTAATCCTTTTCTTTGTTCCAAGGCGTCTGTAATAGCATGTGTTACTTCTGGCCGGCTCCCATAATCGTGGAAACAAATTATTCCCCCGTCTTTTACTTTCGGAATCCAACCCTTAATGTCTTCCATTACTAAATCGTAAATATGGTCGCCATCTATAAAAAGCATATCTATCTCTCCTTTATCCCAACCCGCCGCAATATCTTTGCTGTATCCGCATATCGGGTTTATGTTCAGAAATTCCTTAACCTTTTCTATAATTTGCGCCGAAACAATATCTATCGTATAAACAATCGCTTCCGTTGCCGCTGCCATAATCATAGCCGATCCGCCCTTGTATGTTCCTATTTCAACTATAATGCCGCCCTTAGATACCGCTGCGGCGCACCGATAAAGTTTCCACGCTTCTTCCCGATTCATCTGAATATCATTTGTAACTTGCTGGTATAATTCTCCGAAACCTATTTTTCCCATATTTCTCTTGTCCAGTTTTTATTAATTGCTTTTTCAAACCTCATTTTCTCAAGAAAATCCCCAAATACTTCTCCTCGGCTTGTTCCGCTTATTGTTACAATTTCTTTCTTTTTTTCTTTTATTGCTAGCTTAATCAATCTTTCCACGAGCAGTCTTCCATAACCTTTTCTTCTATATTCGGGGCTCACGAAGATTTGTTTCATTTCCAAGTGTTCTTCAAAAACTAAATATCTTATGAATCCCGCCAATGTTGGCTTTAATATCCCATTATTATCATATATCTCTTCAAAGTTCCCTTCCCAAAAAGTTACTTTGCCCTTTTTATTTATGAAAACGCATTGTGTTTTTTCCATCGTATTTTAGCCCCGATTCTTTCTTCTATTGTCATAAATTTATCGTATATCCACCAACCCCCCAAAAATATAAGCAAAAAATGCACCAATGGTTCTAGCTTTTTCACCACCCAAAATGACTTCCAAAAATACTTTAATCCCTCTAATTTGTAGCCGCCCCTATACAGCTTTCTACCCATCAACCTGTATAAATATCTTCTTTCGTTCGGCTCGGTATATTCGTGTTCGTTCTTTTTAAGAAAAAGCCGCATACCAGCGATTTCCCTCGCATTAGGAAACGACAAGCTCTTTTTCTCGTCTTCAATATCAAAAGCAATTCCCAGGGGACTATTAATAGTAAGATAACTATACTTTTTAAGATAATGGATTCCGAAATCAGTATCATCGTTTGCCCTTAATTCTTCATCGTATTGCAAATTATCAAATACTTCCTTTTTGAATAGCCAACCCCAATCCATACTGATAATTTTTTGCGAAGTTGGCGGCGGCGCGTAATCTTCAAAGTTTTGTTTTACATACTTTACCAGCTTTCCAACGCCTACTGCTCCGACTTCTGGCGGACTAGCCTCTAAACAATGCGTGGTTACGGCTAAAAAATGGGGCAATAATTCGTTATCATCATCTAAACAAACAACATATTTTCCTTTTGCCAAGCTAAATCCTTTGTTTCTTACTGCCGATAATCCGCTATTCTGGGGCATTTTATAATATCGCAGGTTTGGATATCGTTTCATCCATCTCTTTACCACTTCCTCTGTTTTATCCGTGGAATAATCATCAACGACTATAACTTCATAATCTTTGAAATTTTGGGCTAATGCACTTTTTAAGGAACGTTGGGTTAGTAAATCTCTCCTATTGTATGTCGGGATAATAATACTTGCCGTCATATTCTTTTGCGTTTTTCTCTCTTATTCCCATTTCTACGAAATGCCTAGAATGGGGCATTTCCTTATCGCAGTGCCAACATTTACGATAGCAATATATTGGTTTGCCCTCATTTCGCATTGTATTGGCATCTGCGATATTGGCACAAGCCATTGCCGACCAGTTCATGTAATTATGAAACCCATAATTGCATTTAATCGCCCGCCAGATATTTCGCAAACACCAATAACTCCAATTCAAATATCCTCCCATCATATTTAGTTCCCATTTTATTTTGTCTTTATATTGTTTATCCATTGTTCTAGGGTTATTGTTTGTTTCCAACCTAGGCATTCCCTAGCTATATTAATATGGGCCAAAGTCATATGCGGTTCAATTCTTGGCGGTAAAGTGATTCTAGGGTGTTTTGCGTCTATTAAGTCTGCTATCTGGTTTATATTGTAATTTCTTCCGCTTCCTATGTTTATTGCCCCAAATCTTATGCCTTGCAACAACAATTCTCCCGCTTTTATATTCGCCTCTGCCACATCTTTAACATAAACAAAGTCCCTGCTTTGCGTTCCATCGCCCACGATCGTAAATGGTTCGCCTTTTTTATATTGTTCCAAAAATGCGCTTAATACGGTTTTATACGCCCCCGCGTTGGGCTGCCTTTCCCCGAATACATTAAAATACCGCAAGGATACGCTTTTCAATTCATATAATTCGCCATAAAGTTTCAGATATTTTTCAATAGTGATTTTCTGTAAAGCGTATGGCGACATTGGTTGTAATCCACAGCCTTCGGAAGTGGGTTTAATGTTGGCATCGCCATATACGGCAGAAGTAGAAGAAAATACTATCGGGATAGAATGCGAACGAGCATATTCCAAGATTCTTAATGAACCACCTATGTTTACACTATTGCTTTCTATTGGGTTTTCTATGCTTTGCTGAACGCCAGGAAAGGCCGCTAAATGAAAGATTATGTCTGCTTTAGGCAACGATTCAAAATCAAATGTTCTTATATCCGCCTCTATATTGTTGGCTTCTCCAAATAAATTATTCTTGCTGCCGGTAGAAAAATTATCTATACCTGAAACTTCGTATCCCTTTTTGAGGCATAATTCTACTAGGTGGCTTCCTATAAATCCGGCTCCGCCCGTAATTAAGGCTTTCATGGTCTTGCCGTAATTAACCAGCCAAATCTTTTTTGCGGTTCTCCGCTTGGCCATTCTTTACTTGTAAGTTTATGCAGTTGAATGTCGTAAAAACCCAATTTTTTAAGTTCTTTTCCGTAATCATAAGCATTGTATCCCGCATACCATTTCAGAAATTTCCGCATAAACCAATTCGTATGATGAAACTCGCAAAACACTACTCCGTTTCTGGCCACTCTTTTGGCTTCTTTTAATGCTCTTTTGAAGTTCTTTTTATCTAAATAGATATAGCACATATCCGTTAGTAAAATATCCGCACCTTTGTCAGAGATATACACATCGCTTGCCTCGCCCACCTGCAAGACAGAAGCTTTTGGTAGCATTTCTCTGGCCTCGGCGATTGCGTCTGCGTTCCAGTCTATGCCGCCAATATCAGAATGCGGGTATGCTGTTTTTATATTATAAAGGTTGGCGCCGGCCCCGCATCCCACTTCCAGCACTGAACGAAACTGAAATTGCTTTAACGCATCCACGATTAACTGCCTATGCGGATGTTCGGGATTAAAAAATGCGGCATTCCAGTTTATGGTTTCCCTCTTCCAAAATTTCCTGAAGTAATTAGTGCTTTTTAGTATTCCAGGGAAAATTGTTGAGCGTTCCATAATAAAATTGCCTTGCTTGATAGTTTGGTTCTTTTTTATATTTAAGTTCTTTTAATAACCTGACTAATTCTTCTTCTGTTTCAAAGTTATCTATCATCGGATATTTCAAGTATGTTATCGGGTATCCGCCGTTTAATATATTTTTGGCGGTTATTTCGGAGAATCCATCCGATTTATTCAGCCGCAATCCGCATTGGTAGTTTTGTATTTCCGCATTAAATGTTTCCCGTGAAACTTTGCCGTGAAATACTATATTCTTTTTCCCTTCGGCATATCCCCATTCGTTTGAACCGTATAAGTGAAACACACATTCCGGTACTATGTCGGCTAATCTGGCTACGAAACCGAACCCATATTCTTCTTCTCTTCCTGAATGCCCCGATATGAAAACATTTGGTTTGTCGCTTGGTTTATATGTTATTGGAAAATCCTTTATATCTCCTAAAAAAGACGGTATGATTTTAGATTGTATGCCGAACTTCGCCAATTTATCCGCCTCATCTTGATTCTCAACATAATGTTCGGCTTTTTTTAGTATATTTATTAGCCACCAATTGCCTCTCAAAATCTTGGATAATAATTTTAGTTTGCCATTGTTAAAAATAAATCCCTGTATCAGATTCTCCAGATCGGAACCAGCCCATAAAATCCACGCTTTCCCCTGATGCCGCCAAAGAGCTAAATAATCGCGGACATCATAAAGTCCGAAAAATACGCAAGGTTCTTTTCTGTGCTTCTTCCAAATATATTTATGGGTTCCCCATGTATCTTCGTGGGTTCCTTCCAATTCTCCTAAACTAGGCGCCCATCTTGTGTATATTGTTTGCATGCTTTTATAAATTCAGTCAGAATCGGATGTGCTTTATCTTTTGATGACTGGTATTCGGGATGAAATTGCGTACCGACAAAGAATAAGTGATTTTTAAGCCTCATTACTTCAATTATTCCTTCATTTTTATAAACTTCGTATTCTGGAAATTCTCCTATGCCCTTAAATCTATGCCAATGACTTTCATGGGTTTTGCCCCACCATCCAGTAACTTCATATATTCCTTGTCTTTGTTCCGGAATTTTACGCAACTTTCCTCCTTCCGCCAAAATAAGTGCTTGTAATCCTAAACATAATCCGAGAAATGGCATCCCGTCCTTTTTGGCTTGCAAAATTTTAGGGATGGTCTTTTTGAAAAAAAATGAATCATCTTGTCCTGGTTGTGAACCCAAACATATAAGTCCTTTGTAATTTCTCCAGTTTTCATCAATCTCATCTAATGCTTTAAACAAGGTTACTTTAAGGGCGTGTGGAGGTTCTAATAATTCCATATATTTTGCTTAATAAATTATACAACCATTCGTTATTTGGGTAATCCTTATAGTCGTGCCTGATATATTGGGCGTCTGTCGGTATTCCTAGTTGTCCCATAATTTCGGGCGTATATTTACAGCCATCTAGGGGTTTCTTTAGTTCTTCCAGCGCCTGTTCTTTGGTTAATTGCCCTGAATTTATCATAGAGGACAAATGCGGCCTTCTTTTATCTAATCCCCAAACTTGTGGCAAGTAGCACTCTTGAAACCAATGCGTAAAAATGGATTCATTATGTTTTCTGTGATAATCTTTCCAGCCATATTTATCGGCTAACAATTTTTTGGCTTCTTCCCTATTATAATCGGTGTAATCCAGCAGATTGATAATCTTTATTCCTTTCACAAACCTATAATACAGATATTGCGGTAACGATATGGTTGGCAATCCCCTTAAATTCTTGCCTGTGAACTTTTTATAAATAGCCCTGATAAATCTCAAATCTTTTGGTTCGTATCCATAAGATTGCGGCATTATTCCTTCTGTTGCGTGATTTCCACCAGAAATAATGTATTTGATTCCGTATTTGGCGGCCATTTCGTAAGTGGAAGCCATTAAAATATGGTCTGTCGGAATCTCTATGTTCTTTGTCCCCGATTTCATAAACGCGGCCTGCAATTCCCTAAATCTTTCTATGTTGATGGTATATCTATAAAAGGGAACTTTCAAACCCTCAACCAGCCGCATGATATTTTCGTCCGATTCTTTGGTATTCCAGCCGTTGTCTATTGAAAACGCTAAGGGCCGTATATCATTCTCTTTTAGATAATGCAGGCATAAAGAACTATCCACTCCCCCGCTTAGTCCAATCAGGCAGTCGTATTTTTTGTTTTGTTCCGTTTTCTTCAGTTGATACCATATCCACGGCAAGCCCGGGTGTAGCATTTCGGCTTTTCTTACTTTTTCTCTTTTTTCGTATTCTTGGCAAAAGTTGCATACTCCTTTTTCATTAAGCCGCATTTCTTTCGCTTGCAATACGCACTTAACGCACTCCATAAAAATCTTTAATGGCTTTGATTACATAATTTATTTCTTTGTCGGTTAGGTTTTCATTGCAAGGCAATCGTAAAAATTGCTCGTTATATTCTTCGGTTTTTGGCAGTTTAACTTTTATTTTTAATTCAATGTGCGGCAAAATAGGCGGTTTCATTGTCTCAATTCCCTTTTCCTTTAAGTGATTGAATAGTTTATTTCTAGTTCCAGTTCTAATAATATAGTCTTGATATACTTCTCTTGGACGCGGGGTGATAACGTCATCCACTTCCATTAGTCCCTCATCATACATTTGAGCAATCTCTTTTCTACGGGCCAAAATCTCTTTAATATGTCTAATTTTTACGTTCAGGAATGCCGCTTGAAGATTATCCAATCGTGAGTTCATTCCGTCTTCGCCGGGTTTATCCTTGCAGTGATTGCGGTAGTTCCGTATCCAATCCGCTATTTGTTTATCATTTGTGGTAATGGCGCCGGCATCTCCAAATCCTCCCAATATCTTGGCCGGATAAAAACTAAAGCAACCTATTTTACCGTCTCCGCCGGCGTGATAAGTAAATTGCGGCCGCCCATCAATATAGTCAAACCCAGTCTTAAAGGTAGCTCCGAATGCTTGTGCGGCGTCTTCAATAATCGGAAAGCTATAATGCAATGAATCCATCTCGCACACGTCCCCCGCAAGATGAACTGGAATTATTGCTTTAGTCTTACTGGTTACTTTTCCCGCAACCATATCCGTATCCATTAAATAATTATCGTTAATATCCACTAAAACAGGCGTCGCTCCCACTTTCTTAATCGCGGTTATGGTGGCCTTGAATGTGTTGGATACGGTTATCACTTCATCTCCTTTACCTATTTTCAACGCCCGCAAGGCCAATTCCAGGGCATCTGTGCCCGAATTAAGCCCTACGGCATATCTTACATCAATGTAACTAGCTAGGTTGTTCTCAAACTTTTCCACATCTTCTCTTAAAACAAGGTTGCCGCTGGCCATCACTTTCCGATAAGCCGCATCGTATTCCTTTTGATATTTTTTATAGCCCTTTGCGGGATTGAAAAATCTAATCATTGTATTATTAAAAACTTACCTCTGTGAATGGCTGTTTTTTGTTCTTCGTCTGTTAAAAGTTTTTCTTCTAATACCTCTCCATTGCGCTTGCCTATTATTTCCATCGGTATGCTTCTGCCAAGTTTTTTAATTATGGCTTCGGCTAATTTTAAGATATTGACAGGTTTCCCCATTTCAAAACAGATAATTTCTCCGCCTTCTCCCAGTTGGCTTGCCTCAATTACCAGATTTACCGCCTCGGCAATAGTCATAAAATACCTTTCCATTTTTGGATCGGTAATTGTAATGGGTTTTCCCTGATTTATTTGCCGTTCCCATATTTCCAATAAACTGCCACGGCTTCCCAAAACATTCCCGAATCTTACCGCTACATATCCTTTACCGGAATTGATGGTCATTGTTTCGCCCAAGCTCTTGGTCTTACCCATTATAGATTTGGCGTTCACCACCTTGTCAGTTGAGATATAAACAAACTTTTCTATTTCGTGAATCTTGGCGGCTTCAAGAACATTCTGCGTCCCTTGGACATTAGTGCTTATAGCTTCTTCCGGCACGTATTCCATCATATCTACGCTTTTGTAGGCGGCGGCGTGAAACACATATTGCGGCTTAAAATCTTCAAATACATTCCGCAAGGTTTCTTTGTTCTTAATATCGCCTACCCGCACGGGAATCCCAAGTTCGGTTTTTAACGCATGCAATCCCATTTCATTTATATCTAAACCATATACTTTGTTTTTCCGGTAAAGTTGTCTTGCCAATTCCGAACCTATGGTTCCGGCCATTCCGGTAATAAGTATTCGCTTATTTTTTATCATTGAGCAAAATTCTCTTAGCTTTTACCGCTAATTCTATCAAAGTATCTATAAAAGTTCTTTGTCTTTTAATGCTAATTTATATTCTTCTTCATATAAATACGGTAACACCGTTGGGCCTTCACAATCAGAAAAAAGCCATCCCCACCAATGTTGGTTAGGACATTTTAACCAAATTTCATAAAACATTTTACCATTTTTTGGTGAAAAGGATGAACGGAATTCACTAATTTGCCGACCATGTGAAGAAATAATCTTTCTAGAACCACATCCTCTACAAAAAGATGGTTTAGATTTAATTTTTTTAGGTAAGTTCTTTTTTGGCTTTTCCATATTCTTTTTCATTTAAATTCTTATAGTGCCATAAATTATTGCTTTCCGTCCAAGAAATCCCTTTGCCCTTATCTGATTCATATTCTAAAATACGCGGGGCCTAATCTTTGATATTCTTTTTCCATTAAATTATCCATTTCTTCTTGCGTACTTGGCTGATAAATCCTGATATTTGGGAAGAGATTAAGAATCTTCACATCTTCTTTATCCGTGGGAATATGAGTATATCCCAGAAAGTTCCATTGTTTGCCGGCCGTTCCCACTAATTTTACATTATTGTTTTGATAGCAAATATCATTTCTTATTTGTTCAGCCGCCCTAAATATAAGAAAGGTTGAGGTGGAATACACAAAGGGCTTTTTGCCTGCAAGCGCCAATCCTACTGCTATGCCGACCATACTCTGCTCAATTACCCCGCAGTTAATAAACTGCTTGGGGAACTGCTTAATAAACGGTTCAAAAAACGAATAACCCAAATCGCCCGTAAGTAGCATAATGGATGCATCTTTTTCCGCTAATTTAATCAGTGAGTTCGTGAAGGCTTGTCTCATATAGTTCGGGGGTTAAGTTTTTGTAGTGCCAGACATTCCCTTCTTTTTCCATAAAACTAATGCCTTTCCCTTTAATAGTTTTAATTCGTTTAATTCCGTTGGCTTTTAGAAAATCCCAGGGCAAGTCCAATATGTCTTTTATCTTTCCGCAGGCCTGATACTGATTATTGTCCGCATATATTTTCAGGTTAATAAGTTTATGTTGCTTCTTAAATAACAAACATTCCCAAGTTGTTCCTTCTTGCATTTCAGCATCCGACATTAAAACATAAACATTTCTTTTCTTATCAGCTAGGGCCAATCCCGTGGCCACTGGTAATCCGTGTCCCAAGGAACCTCCAGCCCAAATAGCATACTTCTTATCTCCTAACGGATAATTTTTAAGGTCGCCTTGTTCCGTTATTGCGTAATATGCCGCAATTCCGCTTGCTTTAGAGAATATAAAATAATCATCTTTTTTCTTCTTTCTAAATATCTCCAGCAATATCTCTACGCAAGAAAGCGCCGAACCTAGATGGCAGGCATTGGCTTCATAGCTCATTTTTATAATCCGCCTCCTTATCTCTTTAGCAGTCGGTAGATCGTTTGCCATATTATCCAAAGATTTAATCGCCAATTCTTGTTTAACGCGTAATATAGTTCCAATTTTCTTTTTCGGGGCAAAATCACTTCTTCGTAATACCGATCTGGGTTTTCTTTTCCTTTCAGTTCCGCTCCCTCGTCTATATCGTCTAACGTAGCCAATCCTATGACGCCCGGTTTAGTCTTTAATACTTCTTTTGGGATGGTATGCAGGTATTCGGGAACTTCCGGCCGCCAGCCTATTAACCCCATTTCTCCCCGCAAAATGTTTATAATCTGGGGCAGTTCATCTAACTTCGTTTTGCGTAATATCCTGCCAATTTTTGTAATTCGGGGGTCGTCATCTGCCGTAGAACTGCCGCCAATCTTATCTGCGTTTTCTATCATTGTCCTGAATTTATAAACAAAAAAAGGCCTAGAGAATTGGCCTATCCTTTTACTACGATATAGTAAATGCCCAAACACATTTGTATATTTTAGCACATTTTCTTATTCCGTGCAACTCCTACTTATCCACATACGCCCTAAATTGTATAAAATGACTCCTTCCCTTTTTTTTAAACCGAAAATCCAAATAATGGACAACCCCGCACTTACAACATTTCATTCTATATCCCTTCCTTACGGGTTGCACCCATTCATTTTCTTCAATTTTAGGATATTTCATTTTCTTTCTTCATATTATTGGGGGGTTATTAAAACTCTAATAACTTTTGGTCTATTTTCTCCATAATCAGCCGAACACAACTGGGCAAACTTCAACGCTTCTCTCTTGCGGGAGAAAATTGCGTGTGCCATAAATTCGCCATCTCTATTATCATAAGTATAATAATCGCTCAATTTTGAGGATACTACTGCGTATGCTTTTATTGGTGAGTATTCTTTCTTCATATATTATTGGGGGGTTAAAACTTATCAATCTGTTTATTTGTTAAAAGTTTTTCGTATTCTCTTTTGGTAATCACATATTCATAGCCACTTTTTATTTCAAACACCTTGATTTTACATTCAAAATCACATTCGCAACATTCATTATCGGTAAGCCAGCTCGCTGGCCATTCACCATTAACGCAGTTAATTCCTAGCGTATGATAATTAAGTTTTTGTTTCTTTTCTTTCTTCATATTATTTCTTGAACAACTTACTGACTTTCCTATCGCTTTGTTTTCTCCACCTTAACAGATTTCCGACCATTTCACGATGACCGCTAACAATCAACTTTTTGCAATACGGGCAAGTAAGCCATTCAATAAAATCAACTTTGACATTTGTTGTCTTTTTATTCTTCATATATTGGGGGGTTAACTATCTCTATCTGTATAAATATAAACTGCGTAACCCGAAGAAGTAACGGAACATCTCACATAATAACCAGCAAATGAAAGAGCAACTATCACTCTTTCCGCATTATGTTGATGGGCAAAATTAAATGCGACTTTTTCTCTAATCTTTATCGGGTATTTTTGTTTCTTTTCTTCATTCATATTTTTAGGGGAAGTTAATATATTATTCGGTTGATTATATATCATTGTATTTGAGCTATTATAATTAGGATTAAAAAGGCAATTCCACGCGTGGTTTCCCGCGGTATTTATATTACAGTTTGGACAAATTGCTATTTGCATAGTTTTATAAATAAGGATGAATATAACTTAAAAATCTTAATTCTTCTTGAATACTCTCTATATTTCTTTCGGCCCCGTCAATTAAAAAAGATGGAGTAGTATAAGAACTATCATTAAAAAAGACGGTTGGTGAATTTAATATACTTTCTCTTGCCTGTTCAACGCACTTTTGCAAAAGCAAAATACGATTAGTAAATTTCTGTAATTTGCTAAGTTGTTCTATATTGGTTATTGCTTTCATATTGTTACTCAACCTCAAACTTCCCAAAATTATTTTCTAATAAAATCCGCGCCAGGGGGGTTAGATTAACTGCTTCCGAATGGGGAGTTTTCCTCTTCTTAATCTACAGAAATAAGTAGTAGTTGTCCCATCTTGTTTAATTACGAGTTCTATTCTGCGAAAATCTATATTTATTTGCTTACTAAAGTAATCTTTCCAACGACTTGACAGATACACTTTCACGAAATCGTCAATAATTTTGGCGTGGTTCTCTGATACTTCTTTTACTAATTTGTTTTTTATCTTTTCTTCCTTCATATTTTTACCCAACCTCAAACTTTCCATCAACCTGTTTTATTGTTTCGTAGGTTTGCAGGCGATTGTTCCACATAAAACCCTTTTTCCAAGTTCCGCCTTTCCAAGTGCCGCCTTTCCAAGTGCCGCCTTTCCAAGTGCCGTCTTCCCAAGTGCCGTCTTTCCAAAAGCCGTCTTCCCAAGTGCCGTCTTTCCAAAAGCCGTCTTTCCAAAAGCCGTCTTTCCAAAAGCCGTCTTTCCAAGTGCCGTCTTTCCAAAAGCCGCCTTCCCAAAAGCCGTCTTTCCAGGTGCCGTATTCCCAGGTGCCGTCTTTCCAAATAAGCCAATCCCCACTTATATCTATTTCGGCGTCTTGGAATGAGCCGTTTTTAAGCCACGGAAACTTCTTGAACGCTTCTTCTTCTGCGCCGCCTATAATGGATTTGAATGTTTGCATAGTGGTTAATTTAATAACTTCCCCAATCCCACTCCCAGTAAAAATACTAGGAGGATAAAGAGCGCGGCTATGGTTGCTTTTGAGTTGAGTTCGCCTTGCATATTATTATTGGGGGGTTAGTAATAAAATACTTCTCAAGAAACTTTCTTTTAAGTTCTCCGATAAGCACTCTATTTTCTGGGTGAGATTCAGTTATTTCAAGAATTATTAAATCTATATTCCAACCTTTCGGCTTAAACCATTTCCACCACCATTTTTTGAATTTTCTTTCTTTCTTTATATTCTCTTTAGTATTCATAGCGAGAATTATTGGGGAGTTAAAAATACTTCTTTTAATGCTGACAAAATCGGGTTTTTTTCTTTTCCACCACGACTTTTGAAAATCCATCGCTTATATTCCTTTAATCTTTCTTGCTGATACTTTGACAATTCAATCTCTTTAATTTCGCGTGGAATTTCTAATACTTGTTTCTCTCCGCAATTTTTACATATTACTTTAAGTTCGTATGTTTCTTCATTCATCTTTTTATTGGAGGGTTAAACTATTTCCTAATTCCATATTTCAATAATGTCTTCGCTGACGAGGCAAAACCGATTAGGTGTATTATGTGGTCTTTATCTTTTTCTGCGATTCCGGCGTGCCTAGCTAAATCGCTTAACCACTCTACAGGAACTATGATATTTTGTTTTTTGTTCTTTTCTTTTTTCATCTTGGGGAGGGTTAAGAGTCGGAAATCCATCGTTCCGCTTCTTTAAGTTCTTTGCTTAATTTTATTGCCAACTGGTTAACTCTGCATAATTCTTCAATCAACTGCTCTTTTGACCAGTGTTGGTAAAACTTTTTTTGTGTTGGTTTTTCTTGGAAAATGGCAAAAAGTTTTTTATTTTGTTTGTTCATATTGGGGGGGGTTAATCTTCTCGTCTATGCTTTTAAGTTCGTGTTTCCAACGAGTATCAATACTAACTTGGGGGCAATCTAAATTATGGCCAACTTCAGCCGCAGTTTCATCGTCAAATGGACAAGTGCACTTCTTTTCTTCCTTCATATTATTGGGGGATTATAATTGGTTTCTTCCCAGTAACACGAACCATTACACCATAATTGTATTTAAGTGGACTTTCTTGAACTAAAGCGGTACCACCAATAACAAGAGCCGAACCGCCTCGTTTTTCTACATACTCCTGCACGGCTTTGTAGAGGTTATCTCTTGTTTTATCGCCTGTTTTTATTTTCTTTTCTTCCTTCATATTTTTACACAACCTCAAACTTTCCATCAACCTGTTTTATTGTTTCGTATGTTTGCAGGCGATTGCTCCACATTCTACCGCCTTCCCAAGTGCCGTCTTCCCAAGTGCCGTATTTCCAAATGCCGTCTTCCCAAGTG
>Ga0209541_10006140_pt1 | contig 20652 bp, 17 predicted proteins | sample RifCSPlowO2_01_FD_184027 | JGI IMG/M metagenome (GOLD analysis project Ga0209541, IMG submission 184027) | Groundwater microbial communities from Rifle, Colorado - Rifle CSP2_plank lowO2_0.1 (SPAdes) (version 2) | ecosystem: Environmental > Aquatic > Deep subsurface > Groundwater | place... | reverse complement strand
CCGCCAGTTTGTCCAGCGCGCCGCATTTGGCCAAACTTTCCAAAGATTTTTTATTAAGATCTTTATGATGGACTCTTTCCAAAAAATCAGCCAAAGATTGGAATGGTCCGCTTTTTTTTCTTTCTTCAATAATCGCTTCAATCACATTAACGCCTACATTTTTAACAGCCAAAAGTCCGAAGCGAATTCTCTCGCGGGCGCCGCTTTCCGCCGGCAACCCGCCAGAGGCGAGGCTCGCTTTAGGCGGCACGACCGTGAAATTTTTAAAACTTTCATTGACATCCGGAGCCAGCACTTCAATTCCGGCGTTGCGGCAATCGGCCACAATAATGCCAACGCGCTCTACATCGCCTTGCTCGGAGGTGAGCAGCGCCGCTATAAATTCCTCGGGAAAATTCGCTTTCAAATACGCGGTCTGATAAGCGATCATAGCGTAGCAAGCCGCGTGCGAGCGATTAAATCCGTAGCGCGCGAATGGGGGAAATAATTCCCAAATTTCTTTGGCCGTTTGCGGCGGAATGCCGTTTTTTATCATTCCTTTGATCAGTCTTTCCTTTTGCTCGTCCAGCAATTTTTTGATCTTTTTTCCGATAGCTTTGCGCAAAGTGTCGGCTTCGGCCAGAGTGAATCCAGCCAAGTCTCTCGCTATGCGCATCATTTGTTCCTGATACACGCCAATACCGTAAGTGTTTTTTAAAATCGGTTCCAGACTCGGATGAAGGTAGGTGATTTTTTCTTTGCCGTATTTTCTTTTTATGAAAGAGGGGATAAGCTCCATCGGACCCGGCCGGTACAAAGATACCATCGCGATAATGTCTTCCAATTCTGTAGGTTTGAGTTCTTGCAAATAACGCCGCATCCCGGCACTCTCCAATTGGAATACGCCGGTGGTATCTCCTTGGCGAAGCATTTTGAAAGTTTTTTTATCATCCAAGGGGAGATTATCAATGTCAATTTCCCGGCCCCGCGTGTGTTTGATGATATTTTTCGCTTCTTCAATAATGGTCAGATTTTTTAGCCCCAAAAAATCCATTTTCAAAAGTCCCAAATCTTCAATCGCGTGCATTTCATATTGGCTGATAATGGTCTGATCGTCCGCGCTGGCGAATTGGCGGGGGACGGATGTGTCCATATCTTCGGCCGTGATCACAACGCCGCAGGCATGGGTGGAGGCGTGGCGCGCCACGCCCTCCAGCCTTTTGGCCATATCAATTATTTTCTTGGCGCCAAGATCATTATCATATTTTTCCTTGAATTCTTTGACATGCTCAAGCGCTCCGGCCAGAGTCTCGCCTGTCGGGATCATTTTGGATAATTCATCGCACATTGAATAAGAAAATCCCAAGACCCGGCCGGTGTCGCGGATGGCGGCGCGGGCGGCCATTGTCCCGAAAGTGATGATCTGGGCCACGCGGTTTTCGCCGTATTTTTTCTTGACATACTCAATCACTTCGTCGCGCCGCGTGTCCGTAAAATCCAGATCAATATCGGGCATTGATATGCGGTCCGGATTTAAAAATCTTTCAAACATCAGATCGTATTTGATCGGATCAATGTTGGTAACATTGATCAGGTAAGAAACAATGGAGCCGGCGGCGCTCCCCCGGCCCGGCCCAACCACGATGCCGTGGCTTTTCGCCCAATTGACAAAATCCTGCACAATCAAAAAATACGGCGCGAATCCGGTTTTTGTGATAACGCTCAATTCGTAGTCCAGCCGCTTTTTTATTTCTTCCGAAATATTTTCTCCGTATCTTTTGGCAAGCCCCAGTTCGGCTAATTTTTTTAAATAAGCTTCCGGCGAAAGGCCGTCCGGCGCTTCAAATTTAGGCAAAATCACTTTACCAAGCGGAATTTCCAAATCGCAAGTATCGGCGATTTTTTGAGTATTGGCGATCGCTTCCGGAATATCGGCAAACGCCGCCGATATTTCATCGGCGGAACGAATGGAATAATTTTCGCCCAAATAGGACATTCTTTTTTTATCGTCTTGTTTTGATTTTGTTTGCAGGCAAATCAAAACATCCTGCGCTTTATCATCGTCTTGGCAGGTGTAATGAACATCATTGGTCGCCACGATCGGCACTCCAGTCTCGCGCGACATTTGCTTCATCAATTCGTTTATTTTTTTCTGGTCCGCGAAATTCCGGTTTTGAATCTCCAGATAAAAATTACCTTGGCCGAAAGTCTCCCGGTAATGGGCGATTCGTTCGCGGGCTCGATCAATTTCACCGGATAAAAGAGCGCGCGCGATTTCCCCATTGGCGCATCCGGACAAAGCGATCAGCCCTTCATGATACTTTTCCAAAACTTCCCAATCAATGCGCGGTTTATAATAATATCCTTCCAATTGGGCAATGGTGGACAAATGAATCAAATTTTGATAACCGATATAATTTTTGGCCAGCAAAGTCAGATGGTAGGGCCGATCGTCAATATTGGGGCGTTTGTCCGTCCGCTTGTTGCGCGCCAAATACGCTTCCATTCCGACAATCGGCTTGATTCCGGCGGCTTCGCACTTTTTATAAAATTCAATGGCGCCGTACAATACGCCGTGGTCGGTGAGCGCCAGAGCGGGCATCCCAAGTTCTTTCGCTCTATTTACCAGATCGTCAATCTTGGAAAGTCCGTCCAAAAGAGAGTAATGGCTGTGAGTGTGAAGGTGGACAAAATTTGCCATAATTTTCGCGTTTTTTATTCGCTTGTATCATAACAATAAACGCGCCGATTGGCAAATAATTAAGCTTGTCAAACCGGCCGTTTTTTGATATAGTTTAAATGGAAATAAAAAGCTAAAATAAGAGGAAGTGAGTTGTCCCAAAAAGTGGGACAGCTGAAATTAGAATCTTCTTATGAAAAAAAACAGTTTAACGAAAGCGGGTTTATCCGCCTCTGACAGAATGATTTAATAAAATAAATCTATGAGCGAAATTATTTATATTCTCACAAACGAAGCCATGCCGGGATATGTGAAAATTGGGCGAACTTCCGCAAATCTCGAGCAAAGAATTAGAGAGCTTAGCGCATCCACCAGTATCCCAATTCCGTTTACATGTTTTTATGCTTGTACCGTAAAGGATGCTCAATTTGTTGAACATCAATTGCATGACGCTTTTGATAATAATCGAATAAATCCAAAAAGAGAATTTTTTCAAATAGCGCCCGAGCGAGTAGTTTCCGCCTTAAAATTAGCGGAGATTGAAAACATTACGCCAAAGAAAGATTTTGTAGAAAATCGAGAAGATCAGCAAGCGCTCATAAAGGCTAGAAAGATAAGAGAGAAATTTAATTTTAATATGGCGAAAATTCCGATTGGCGCAGAGTTGATTTTTAGTCGAGATGAAAATATCAGAGCGAAGGTGGTCGACCTTACGGACAGTCGTCATTCAATAGAATTCAACGAAAAGAAAACCAGTCTTTCGGATTCAGCGCGAGAAATTCTTGGATATGATTATGGCGTCGCTGGTACGGATTATTGGATGTATGAAGGCGAAACGCTTGATGAGCGAAGAAAAAAATTAGCTACGCAGGAATAAAATCATAAGAAAAATAACTATGAAAAAGAACATAAACCCTTGGACAAAATTAAGCATTGAATACGCAAGTCAGCGAAGCTACTTGGACGATTTATTTCAGGTATATCCAACAATTCCGGACGGAATACGCGAACCTAACGGCGAACTTTGGAAAGGTGTAGAAAAGGCATTTGAAAAGCGGGATAATGTCACGCTTATGAAAAATCTTTTGAAACTAGATTTGTTTCCGATCAAAGATTCCTATGTTGCTTACTTAAAGCGAGACAAAACTGCATTGGAGCGAAACCCAGCAACTTCTGCTCGACTTTCGGGACGCTTATATGAAATGGGGCTTGATAAGATTTTTGCTCGCTGTTCAGAGCCAAAGGAAACAAATCGTCAAATCGGTCCGCTTTTCAAACGCTGGCTTAATAAGAAAGCGTTGGGAATTCAACCGGTAAAACTTAATGCTTTTTTGAAAGCGAAAGGAAACGCCGTCTTGGACGCCAGCGATGCAGAAATGATGGCTTTTGCGCGTGAACATCTAAACTATAAACACAATAAAGGTTTAGATTTTATTGGTCGCTTCAACGGAAAATATGTTATTGGGGAGGCAAAGTTTTTGACTGATTTTGGCGGACACCAAAACGCTCAATTCAACGACGCTATTGCGACAGTAAAAGCAAAAGGCGTAAAAGCAATAACTGTCGCAATTCTTGACGGCGTTCTTTACATTGAGGGTAAGAATAAAATGTACAAGGATATTACAGGTAAGCTCAAGAAAGAAAACATTATGAGCGCGCTTGTTTTGCGCGAATTTCTCTACCAAATATAGATGTTATGTTTATTACTTATGACAATAAAAAACATGAGAAAGATATTCTCGAAAAAACTTCGAGAGCAGAACTAAAAACTGTATCAGGCAAGGGAGCAAAAAATAAGCTCATTCACGCCGACAATCTTTCCACTCTTAAAACTCTGCTTGATGATTATTCAGGCAAGGTTGATTTAATTTATATTGACCCTCCTTTTGCCACAAACGGACATTTCAAAATCAGCGAGGATCGCGCAAACACAATCAGTAGCAGTAATGGGGACGCAATTGCGTACAGCGATACTTTAATCGGTGCAGAGTTTTTGGAGTTTTTACGCGAGAGATTGATTTTACTACGAGAATTAATGTCAGATCGCGGTTCAATTTATTTGCATATTGATTACAAAATCGGACATTATGTAAAACTCATAATGGACGAAGTTTTTGGAATAAAAAATTTTAGAAACGATATTACGCGAATTAAGTGTAACCCTAAAAATTTTCAACGGAAAGCATACGGAAATACTAAAGATTTAATTCTTTTTTATTCCAAATCAGAAAATCCTACATGGAATGATCCAAAATATCCTTATTCTGATGACGACATAGAGCGTTTATTCAAAAAAACTGATAAGGACAGTAGAAAGTATACGACCATTCCTCTCCATGCCCCTGGCGAGACTGCAAATGGCAATACCGGCAAAGAATGGTGTGGAATAACTCCGCCAAAAGGAAGACACTGGCGGAGCGACCCCGCCATTCTGGAAGAATGGGATAAGCAAGGGCTTATTGAGTGGTCTTCAAATGGTGTGCCGAGAAAAAAGATTTTTGTTGATGAGAGAGATGGAAAAAAAATGCAGGATATTTGGGAATTCAAAGACCCTCAATATCCAGATTATCCTACGGAAAAAAATCTTGATTTGCTAAAGTTTATAGTTGGGGCTTCCTCAAATGAGGGCGATTTGGTGCTTGATTGTTTCTGTGGTTCGGGGACTACACTTGTCGCGGCACAAGAATTAAATCGTAATTGGATTGGAATTGATAAGTCGGAGCCAGCAATAAAAGTTGTTCAAAAAAAAATAAACAATATACCAAGCAGTTTATTCTCAAAAGTAGAGTATGAGTTTTTGAAGCAAAAAACCTATGAATAAAGAGAAAATCTTAGAAATTATCATTCAAGCTATATTCTCTTGGTCAGGGATTGTCCTTGTTATTGCGATAATTTGTATTGGTGTATTTAGAAAAGAGATTTCGGCATTTCTAAAGGGGGTGAAGCAAATCAAGACGAAAGGACTAGAAGTGAATACCGAACAGGGAAAGAAAGAGAATGAAGAATCATCTAAAAAAGAGGAACTTGCCAAGGAAGAAGAACGGGGGGAAGAAAAGGCACTCGAACCTAAAAAGGTAGAGGAACCGAAGAATTTGAAGGATTGGCGTATGGAAATGATTTTTGCAACATTTGACAAAAATCAAACACGAGCAGATGAGGCCTTTAAAAAAATACAGGAATTGAATTCTGATCCCTTGTCACGCAAGAAGGATGAAATACTTTATTTAAAGTTTTCGCATACCGCCGGAAAGACGGATGCAATTTTACGAATAAAAGCCTTTCTAACTGACGCGGAAGTTGTTTATGAGGCAAATATGGCACTTGGTTTTTGTTACGCCAGTTCGGAAGATTTTGAGAATGCCGCAAAATTTTACTCACAAGCGCTAGAAAAATCTAAGGATGAAGAAGAAAAAGCTGGTGCAGCTTCTCAACTTTCCTCCTCCTTATATCTAGACAGTAAAAAAGAAAATGCGATCAAAGTATTAAGTGATGTTCTCTCAATTGCCACAAATGATGCTAATAAAATTAAACTCTATGATAGTTTAGCAGAGATATACGAAAAAGAGAACGACCATGAAAATAGGGCTTTTGTCCTTGATAAAGCTGTTGAATTAAAGCCGAATGATACGGGTTTGATTTTTAAAGTAGGTTATTCTTATGCGGAAAGTGAATATGATGAACTTTCGCTTTTGCATTATAAAAACGCACGGGATATTAATCCGGAAGATGCGGCCGTCCAAAACAACCTAGGTGTTCAATATGACAACTTAAAAATGTCCATTAAATCAGTAATGAGCTATAAAAAATCCGAAAAGCTTGGTAATACATTAGCGAGTGCTAATCTTGCTTATCGCTTAATGAATGCTGGATTTACCGAAGAAGCTAAATCAATGCTAGATATTGCCGCTACAAAAGAAAACGCTCACCCGAATGTAAACTCAGCTTTATCTGATCTCCCCAAAAGGAGCGAGAAAGAAAATGAGATAGAAAAGGAAAAAATCAAGCGGGCGTTGAATTTGAGAAAATTCTTTTTAGGATTTACAGAAGCAAAGTTTATTAAAAGTGATAAATTAAACGGTGTCATCGGAGAATGGAAATCAGAGACTGGTACGCTTTTTCAATTTTCTGTTTCCTTAAATAACATTATAGCAGTTTGGAAAGAAAAGTTGATTAGTTATGAGTATGATTGGAAATTTGGGGGCGAGATTTTTAACAATAGTTCAGTTTTAACAATTTACGAGAAGGAGTATAATTTTTCGAAAGGCGAATACGAATACATGAAAAAAGGAAGGGGATTTTTGTTCTGCGCAAACGATGGCAGTACGATTAAATTTATCAAGATAGACGATTCTTATAAATCAAAAAAGATTTATATCCTGACAAGAAATTTTGCTGAATAGATTGTTACCGCCGCCAAAAATTCCGTCTGTTCAAGCGAGGGCGCGGCGGAGTGGCAAAGCGTGGAAATGGTGATAAAGAAAAATTAACCGGAAGCGGAAAAATAGACAAATAGCGAGATTGGGTATTAAATCATAAATCTAAAAAACTCATCCGATTGGATGAGTTAAATTATTTTTGTCTGGTTATGTTTATTAAACTTCTTTTTTGTTCTTTTTCTGCTCTTTTTTCTTGCTGATAAATTCAACCAGCTTGGAAATGCCGTCCACGACCAAGGGGAGATAAGCTCCGGCCGAGGACATTCTTTCTTTGAGCGAATCAAGGAATTCCTCCCAGGCACGCAAATGATTTTTCAATTCCTGTATCGTATCGCGCGCTTCGTGGATCATTTCTGACAGGTCTTTCATTATCTTTATAAAGTAGTACAAAACAAAAGCCAGGAGAACGGCCAAAAGCACGATCCCGAAGCTAAGTGAAACATTGACCAAATCTTTTGAAGTTTCCAGCATACCAGGTAGTAGAAATTTGACAATTTATTTTTTGATTTATCAGAGCTGTAATTATTGCTTGTAATTTAATATTAGTATTTTAAAAATAATTATGAAAGCCAAATCGTGGGGTCAAATTTTCACTACCTGGCATATGGATAATTATACACCCATTGATTTATGTTTGCAAGATGTTAAAAATTATTGTATAGTAATGAAAGAAAAATATGCCCCGCAGTGAAACTTTGACTTCGCCGTACGGGCAAGAAATACCAATAATAATTCCCAGATTGTTAAAAAGTGATTAATTCGGCAAAACATTAAGAAATTATAAATTAATTGTCAAAGTTCTACTACGGGGTATGCTGCCACGCGAACAAGATCAATGGTTTAATACCGCCTATTGGATAGCAATGAACCGGCCGTTTTTTTACAAAGCGGTGGTTTTTGTCATTTTGTTCGGAACGGCTATTATGTGGGGAATAGGGGGGCTGCTTTGGTTTAACTATTTAATTGATACGCCGAAATACAACAGAATGATGGCCGGCATGTTTGATCAGGTCATTGATTACAAGGGCGCGCACAACAGGAGCGTGCCAAAGCCTTTGATAATATCCGAAGAAACAGCCTTGATTTCTTCGGGTACAAAAGCGGACGCGGTCGCCAGGATCAGCAATCCCAATCCTAAATGGCATATTGCGGAATTGGAATATCAATTTACGGTCAATGGAGTGGCCGGGCCCGTGGAAAAAACTTGGATTTTACCCAATGATGAGCGCTATGTCGCTTCTTTTTTGATTCCGGCCAATATAGATTTGAAAAAAATCAGCGAATTCGGCAAGGAAAATAAATTGACCGCCAAGTTGGCGATTAGAAATATAAAATGGCAGAGATTGCGCGCCGAACCGGTGAAGATGCCGATGTTTGAATTTAAAAGCCGGCCGTCTAACGGGAATATTTTTTCCGCGTCAATTACAAATAAGACCATTTTGTCATTTTGGAATGTCGGCGTTTATATGTTAAGGTACGGGCGCGGCAGCGAATTGACCGGAGAAAAAGAGAGGATCATCGGCGCGAAATTTTTATCGCTTGATCAGGTGCCGGCTTTGAAAACAAGAGATTTTTCAATCGCGTGGGAGAGTAATCCCGGAACTGTCCGTACGGTTTTGGAGGGCGAGACAGATCCTTATAATCCGGACAATCTGATGCCTTTTGATCAGGGCGACGCCGCTCAAGACTTTTAATTGACAAATTTGTGAATAATGCGAATCACTTGAATTTCAATAACAGTTTTGCGGCGGTGATTAATGCCGTGCGCCAGCTTGATCTTTTAATGGCGGCCGGAATCGCAATGCTCGTCGTTTTCGGATTGCTCGCGCTTTACAGCTTGGACGGAGGAGTGGCAGGATTGGGATCAAAGGTTTTTAAGCAAGTCGGATGGATCGCCATTTCTTTTCTATCTTTCATTGTTTTTTCAATGATGGATTACAATCAGCTTCGCAAGTCAGCCTCTTTTTTATTTTTATTTGCGCTCGGTTTTCTGGCGGCTGTCTTGATCATCGGACAGACCACTCACGGCACTACCGGCTGGCTTCGTTTCGGCCCGCTCGGATTTCAGCCCGTGGAGCTTGTAAAAATAATCTTGATAATCGTGCTGGCCAAATTTTTGAGCCGGACTGATTTTTCGGCCGCGCGATCAATTATCATGTCTTTTGTTTTCACGGCGATTTTATTCGGCTTGGTAATGCTTCAGCCGGATTTGGGATCAGGGATTCTTTTTATGTTTGTTTGGTTCGGACTGATAATTTTTCGCGGCATTTCATGGCGGTGGGTGGCGATTTTATTGATTTTAGCCTCAATTTTCGGCGCGGCCGGATGGACCGTGCTTGAGCCGTATCAAAAAGACCGCATCTTCACTTTTTTGGATCCTTTTCAAGATTCATCCCGTTCCGATTCCAGTTATCAAGCTATTCAATCGATTGTTGCTGTGGGTTCGGGGCAGATTTTAGGGCGGGGACTCGGCTCCGGATCGCAGAGCCAGCTTCATTTTTTGCCCGAAGCGTCCACTGATTTCGTATTCGCGGCCATTGCCGAAGAATTCGGTTTTCTGGGAATCGCGCTTTTTTTCGCGGCGCTTTTTGTAATTTTTTACCGGCTGTATATCGCGGCCAAAACCAGCCGCGATGACTTCGGCTATTTGGTGATTTCCGGATTTTTCGTGCTGATCGCCTGCGAAACAATAATCAATTCGGCTATGAATGTCGGATTGTTTCCGATTATGGGCATTCCTTTGCCTTTGGTAAGCTATGGCGGGAGCTCTTTGCTATCCACTTTTATCGGATTGGGAATAGTGCAAAGCATTTACCGGCAAAGAAAAGCGCTCAAATTGGCTTGATCGGAAATTTACGGCGCATTCGTCTAGTGGTCAGGACATGTGGTTCTCATCCATAAAACAGGGGTTCAATTCCCCTATGCGCCAAAAAATAATTCGTTATGTCTGGAAAAGTGCCATTTTTTTCAAAAATTTCCTTACAGGTAAAATTTTTCGTGCCGGTTTTTTTATTTTCCGCGATATTCGGGATTGTTTTCGGCTCTCAAGTGGTCAAGGCCGCGCGAGGATTGATATTTGAAAGAATTAAGGAAGTGGACGGCGGCCGCGTCAAGCAAGCGGCTGACAAGATTTTCCCGGCGGATTATTTTTCAACCAATCGGCAATTTTACAATGATTCTTTGTTCAACGATTTTTCAAAGCAGTTGAGGGATAATGAGATCCGGCAAATCTCCGTTTTGAATCCCGGCGGCAAGATTATATTTTCCGATGATCGGGAAACCATCGGAAAAATTGCGCCAGCCAATCCTTTTCTGGCCAAAGCGGCCGAAGGCGAGATCGTGATTGATAATGACAAAAACGGGCCGGTCGGATCGGTGTATCGCATAGCGGGCGATTCGGTCCGGGTGTATGTTCCGATTTTGCAAACGAACGGCGGCCGGCCGGCGGGAATAGTTGAGATTTATTACAATTTGGGCAACCTTCAGAATTATCTGGTAAAAGTCCAATGGATTATTTGGCTCACCGTATTGATTGAATTTTTGATTTTTTTCGCCGTGTTCGTTTATTTTCTCCGTTTTTTAATTTTGCGTCCGGTGCGTCAATTGAATAAGGCGGTTTCCACTGACGATTTGCCGGACGCCGGGCCGAAAATCAGAGACGAAATTTTCGCGCTTACCCGCTCGGTCGTGAATATGAAGCAAGCCGTGAGCAAATCGTCTTACGCCTTGGAAATGAGAGTCAAAGAGCGCACGCGCCAACTTCAAAATTTAGCCGATGAATTGGAAAAAGAAAAGATGGATTATGAAAAATCAAACCAAGAACTGGTGGAGACTAAAAGGGCGGTTTTGAATATTTTGGAAGATGTTCAAGAAGCGAAAGAAGAGATCGGGCAGGAGAAAAATCGTCTGGAAACTATTTTGCGCAGCATCGGCGAAGGAGTCTATGTGGTTGACGCGGATAATAAAATCGTGCTTTTTAATCGCCAGGCCGAAAGTTTGCTGGTTCACAAAGAAGCGGATGTTTTGGGAGTTTTAGCCGGAGAGATTTTTAAAATTTACAATGAAAAGGGAGAATTGCAGGCCAAAAACGGCCAATCGCCCGTGGATGAGATTTGGCGATCCGGCCGGGCCGATATGGTCAGAGGCATGGAATTGGCGCGCCAGGACGGGACGCGCTTTCCGGTCATTATGAGCATCGCGCCGATTTTGCGGCGCGGAGATGTCGCGGGCGGCATCGTGGCTTTTCGCGATGTCACTTTGGAAAAAGAAATAGACACGATGAAATCGGAATTCGTGTCCGTGGCCAGCCATCAGCTGCGCACGCCTTTATCGGCCATCAAATGGTTTTTGGAAATGCTTATCGCGGGCGATGCTGGAGCGATTAATGAGAATCAAAAAGAATTCTTGGACCGCGCTTATGAGAGTAATGAGCGCATGATCAAGCTCGTCAATGATCTTTTGAATGTTTCGCGCATGGAGTCCGGAAAAATAAAATTTGAACCCAAGCCGACCCAGCTTGGAGATATTTTTCAAAGCGTTATCACCGAGCTCACGCCTTTGACGCGCGCCAGAAATATTTCTATCCAATCGGCTTTCGCGGACGCTAAATTGCCCGAGGTATTTGTGGATCCGGATAAAATGCGCCAAGTGATTATGAATCTGGTTTCCAATGCCATTAAATATACAAGCGGCCGCGGAAAAATAGAATTGTTTTACGAGCGGCATCCCAATGAGCTGGTTTTCAATATTAAAGACAACGGCATCGGCATCCCCAAAGATCAGCAGTATAAAGTGTTTAATAAATTTTTCCGGGCCGATAATGTGATGAAAATACAAACTGAAGGATCCGGCCTTGGCCTGTATATAGCCAAAGTAATGATTGAATCGAGCGGCGGCAGAATGTGGTTTTCTTCGCAGGAAAATAAAGGCACGACTTTCTCATTTGCTTTGCCGATACATCAGCAAGTTTAAAGTTAAAGCGTATCAATAATTTTGAACTTTGCATTTTAAACTTTGAACTAATTTATGTCCACGCTCGGTTATATATTGCTATTTACTTTTTTCGGCAGCTTCCTCTCTCTGATTAGCGTGGCTTTGGTTTTGCGCGATGAGGCATGGCTCAAACGCACCTCATCTTATTTTTCCAGTTTTGCCGCCGGCGTGCTTTTGTTCATCGCTTTTCTGGATCTTTTGCCCGAAGCGCTGGAGGAGGCCGAAATATCGGGAATTGATCCCCACGCAATGTTTATTTATGCTCTTTTGGGATTTCTCGTGTTATTTGTCATTGAGCGCGTTTTCCATTGGCATCACCATCACGAGGGCGTACACCACGATGACGAGGCCAGGCCTCCGGCGTATCGTTATTTGATTATGGCCGGAGACATTTTGCATAATTTTCTGGACGGCATGGCGATCGGAGCGACATTTTTGGTTTCCGTTCCTCTGGGCATCACCACGGCCATTTCCATTTTTTTTCATGAAATTCCCAAAGAAATCGGCGATATTTCGCTGCTTATCCGCTCGGGCTTAAAAAGAAAGAGCGCGATTATTTTCAATTTGGCGACAAAATCAACTTCATTTTTAGGAGCGATCATCGCTTTTTTATTTGCCGGACAGCTTTTTTCATTGGGGCCGCTTTTCGCTTTTGCCGCTGGCAGTTTTCTATACATAACGGCGGTTGATCTTATTCCGGAAATCCACGAAGAAAAAAATACGCGGCGCATCATTGTGCGGGTAATACTGCTGTTTCTCGGAGTTATTTTAATGTGGGGATTGGGGCAAATCCTGCCGCACGGATAAAAAATACGAAATACGAAGCTCGAAATTCGAAATAAATTAAAAAATAAGAAAATATAATTTCAAAATGTGTTTTGAATTTTGAAAATTTGAATTTAGATATTGTTTAGAATTTCGGATTTAGATATTAGGATTTATCTCTATGATCGGTATTTTTGATTCCGGAGTCGGGGGGCTTACATTTGTCAAAGCGCTTAAAAAGGTTTTGCCGGATTATTCTTTTGTTTATTTCGGCGATACGGCCCGGGTGCCTTACGGCAACAAAGATCCGGAAACGATCAGGTGCTACTCAAAAGAGGCGGCAGATTTTTTATTAAGCAAAGACGCTGATTTGATTGTGGCGGCTTGCCATACTGTCTCGGCTTTGGCGGGCGGCGACTTGAGAGAGTATCTTTCAGTTCCGTTTTTTGATGTTATGGATGCCTTGGCCGAGCCGGTTTTGAAAACATCCAAAAACGGCCGAATAGGCATTATTGGCACACGCTCAACCATCAAAAGCTTGGCGCATAAAAAGAAGCTTGAAGAATATTTTTCCAAAAGCAAAAGCGCGTACTCTTTTAAAAACTTAGAGATTTTTGAAATTGCCTGTCCGCTCTTTGTCCCGCTGATTGAAGAAGGGTTCGCCAATCGACCCGAAACCAAAAAAATAATCAGATATTATTTGAGAGATTTGAAATTGAAAAATATAGATGTTTTGGTTTTGGCCTGCACTCATTACCCGCTTTTAAGAAAGCAAATTCAAAGCGCGATGGGCAAAAATGCCGCTCTCGTAGATCCGGCGGAAATCACGGTTCAAGCTATCGTTGAATTCATTAAAAAAAATCCGGAATTTGATCAAAAATTATCAAAAAATCGGCAATATGATTTTTATGCTTCCGATGATCCGGAAAAATTCGCCAATTTCGGCAGGATGTGGCTGGGAGAAAATATTAAAGTCCAAAAAACGCGCCTCAGCTAAGACCCTTTATTATTGTCAAATATTTTGGTAATATTAGATTAGGCGAAATGACTTATATAATACCTTGCGGCTTGATAAATAGCTCATATGAAAACTAATCATAAAATTATAATCGGAGATTCTCGCAATATGGCGGAGCTGCAAGACAAATCCGTTCATCTTGTTATTACTTCGCCGCCATACTGGCAGCTAAAAGATTACGGAACTTCCGGTCAGATTGGCTTTAACGACAGTTACGAGGATTATATCAATAATCTCAATTTGGTTTGGAAAGAATCTTTTAGAGTTTTAAACGATGGTTGCCGTCTTTGTATAAATATCGGCGATCAATTTGCTCGTTCTGTGTATTATGGACGATATAAAATAATTCCTATCCGTACGGAAATAATAAAATTTTGTGAAACTATAGGTTTTGATTATATGGGCGCTATAATTTGGCAAAAAGCAACCACGATGAATACTACCGGCGGAGCAACCATAATGGGCAGTTTTCCTTATCCGAGAAACGGAATAATTAAGCTGGACTATGAATTTATTTTGATTTTTAAAAAATTGGGAGAAGCGCCAATAGTATCGAGAGAAGTAAAAGAAAAATCCAAAATGTCCAAAGAAGAATGGAATCAGTATTTTACCGGACATTGGAATTTTAGCGGCGCAAAACAAGATAAACATTTAGCCATGTATCCGGAAGAATTGCCAAAACGGCTTATAAAAATGTTTAGTTTTGTGGGCGACAAAGTTTTAGACCCATTTTTGGGGAGCGGCACAACTACTCTTGCGGCAAAAAATTTAGACCGCAATTCAGTTGGTTTTGAAATAAATAATGAGTTTTTGCCAACAATAAAAGAAAAAACAGGGGCTAACAAGGAAAATTTATTTAAGAGTGCGATTTTTGAAATTATAGAGCGAAAAAAAGAAACTGCAGATCTTAAGAGTGAAATTTCAAAATTGCCGTATATTTTTAAGGATTCAATAAAATTCAGCAGAAAAATTGACCCAAGAAAATTAAAATTCGGCTCAAAAATTGATTCTGTCGTAAATAATGAAAGAGTTGATTTATATTCTGTAAAACAAGTCATAAACCCGGAAAAAATCTTGTTAAATAATGATTTGATGATTAGGTTGATTGGCGTTAGGACAAGAAAAGAAATGTTTGGTAAAGCAATAGAATTTTTACAAGCCAAACTAAAAAATCAAAGGGTTTTTATTAGATTTGATAACTTAAAATACGATAGCGATAATAATTTATTATGCTATTTATATTTACAAAACAAAACTTTTATTAACGCCCACTTGATAAAAGCCGGACTTGTAGATGTAGACGATAAAATTGATTATAAGTACAAATTAAAATTTTTTAATTTAACGCAATAATATGGCAAAAGAATGGATTTTAAATTCGGCGACAAATAGATTTCAGTTGAATTTCAAAAGGAATGTAGGATCTGTTTCCGAAGAAATCAGAAAATGCGCGCCTAAAACAATTAAGGATTGGGAGGGTTATTATTTCAAAAATGTTAAGCCCAAAGAACATATTGTTGATTTAGGCAAAAAGCTCTATGTAAAAATAACGGAAGTTATTGCTTCAGAAGTTGAAGCTATCACAGAGGAAGATTGCATCGCTTATATTTTCGATCTGGTTATCAAGAGAACATTTGATGGATATATGACGGAAAGGGCGACTATTTACGGACAATTACAGGAAATTTTGGGCGTAAAAATTGAACCAGCTCCTGATGAATGGGACAGGCTATTTAATGTTGATTTTTTTATTAAATTAAACGGAAAATATATCGGACTTCAAATCAAACCCGCAGGCGGCGTTTCCCACATTTCGCAAATTTTTAAAGAAAGACAAATACAGGAAAAAACGCATCAAAAATTTATGGAAAAATACGGCGGTAAAGTTTTTTATGTTATTTCAATCAAGGAAGGAGACAAAAAGAAAATTCATAATATTGAAGTTATTGATGAAATTAAGGAGGAAATTAAAAGGTTGAAATAATTCTGGTATGAATTATGAACAGTATGCGGCATGCCCCGCTTTGCGGATCACAAAAAATTGAGATGGCGAAAAATTGATTTTGATGTCTGGGAAATTTGTGATATAATAGAATAATGAAAATATTGAAAACTGTTAATAGTATTAAAAATTGGTCAGGAAAAAGAGTAATTATTCGGGAGGATTTTAATGTTCCGATAAAGATCAAGGAGGGGAAGGTGGAGATTTTGGATGACGAAAGGCTTTTGGCCGCCGTGCCGACGATCCGTTGGTTTAAAAAGCAAAAAGCCAAAATTATCTTAATCTCGCATTTGGGCCGGCCGGAATCAGCTCATGATCATTTTTTGAGTTTGTATCCCATAGCCAGGCGGCTTGAAAAAATATTGAAAGAAAAGATTGATTTTGTTTACGATGTTTTTGAAATGGAAATCAAAGAGCGAATTGACAAGCTTCCCGCCGGAAAGATCATGATGATTGAAAATATAAGATTTTTTTCGGAAGAAGAGGCGGATGATCAGGGATTTTCAAAATATTTGGCGAGCCTCGGAGATTATTTCGTAATGGATGCTTTTGCCTCGGCGCATCGCGATGACGCATCCACTGAAGGAATCGCTCATTTTTTGCCGAGTATGGCCGGACCGCTTTTGGAAAAAGAAGTAACGGTTTTGTCAAGCATTATTGAGAAACCGAAAAGGCCTTTTGTGGCGATTTTGGGTGGCGCAAAAATTTCCACTAAGATCGGTTTGGTTAAAAAAATGCTGGAAATCGCCGATAAGGTGATTTTAGGGGGCGCTTTGACCAATACTTTTTTCGCCGCGCACGGCATTTCGGCCGGCGCTTCAAAAATTGAAAAAAACTTTTTTGGAGAAGCCTCGCAAATTCCATTGGATCACCCGAAGCTCCTTTTGCCGATTGACGCGGTGGCGGCTGATTCTTTGGAAAATCCGAAAATCATCAGTGTGAAAAAAGTTGATAATATCGGCAGTTCTGATATAATTACTGATATAGGGCCGAAGACAGCCGAAATTTATGCTTCGGAGATTTTAAAGGCCAAGCAAATAGTCTGGAACGGACCAATGGGATTTTACGAAAATCGAAATTTTAGCAAAGGCACGGAAGCCGTGGCCAAAGCCGTGGCCAAAAACGGAAAAAACGCAATAATCGGCGGAGGAGAAACAATTGACGCGGTAAGGGATCTCAAGCTTGATTCGAAAATTGCGTTTATCTCAACCGGCGGTGGCGCGATGTTGGAATTTTTGGAGGGAAAGGAATTGCCGGGAATAAAAAATCTTTATAAAAATTAATTTTCAAATAACAAGATTCATTTTATTTAGAAATTAGGTTAATTAGAAATTAGAAATTCTCAAAGTTATGTCATCAAAAATACGAACATTGCAAGCCAGAGAAATTCTTGATTCAAGAGGCGATCCGACCGTTGAAGTCCATATTGTTTTGGAAAACGGCGTAAGGACAAAAGCCTCCGTGCCCTCCGGCGCCACCACCGGCACTTATGAGGCTCTGGAATTGCGCGACGGCGATTCCAGAAGATTCAAGGGGTTAGGGGTTTTAAAAGCCGTTCAAAATGTCAATACCAAATTATCCAAACTCTTGAAAGGAATTGAAGCGACCAATCAAGAAGTGATTGACAGAATGATGATTGAATTGGACGGCACGCCCAATAAACAAAAAATCGGAGCCAATGCCACGCTGGGCGTTTCGCTGGCCTGCGCCAGGGCAGCAGCACTCTCCGAAGGAAAGCCCCTGTATTGGTACTTTCAAGATCATTTTCATTTGCCGGTGTCTTCGTTTAATTTGCCGATTCCGATGCTGAATATTTTTAACGGAGGCAAGCACGCGGACACGAATTTGGATATCCAGGAAATAATGATCGCTCCGTGCAGTCTAAAAGAGGGGCTAAGCGGCCGATCCTCGCGTTCTTTTGCGGAAATGATGCGGATTTCTTGGGATGTTTTTCGCTGGCTGGGGCTGGTATTGCTGGAGCGCGGTTATGACACGGATGTGGGAATTGAAGGCGGATACGCGCCGGATATTCAATCCACAATGGAAGCGCTGGATATGATTGTTGAGGCGATTAAAAAAGCCGGATACCGGCCAGGCGATGATATAAGCATCGCGCTGGACATCGGAGCGCCGAGCATTTACAATCCAAGCAAAAAAGAATATGTATTCAAGCTTGACCATTCGTTTTTGAATTCCGCCGCTTTGATTCAATTGTATGAGATGTGGACGGAAAAATATCCGATTTTATCCATTGAAGACGGGCTGGATGAAAATGATTGGGATGGCTGGAAAAAATTAAGCAAAGAAGCTGCCGAGCGCTGGTCGCCTCATCCTTATATCGTGGCCGATGATTTGTTTGCCACGAATTCCGAGAGAATGATCCGCGGCATTAATGAAAAGGCGGCCAATGCCGTGATTATAAAGCCGAATCAAGTCGGTACTGTGTCGGAAACCATTGATACTATCAAATTGGCGCATCAGAATAAATACGCGGTCGTGATGTGCCACCGATCAGGCGAAACCAATGATGATTTTATCGCCGATTTTGCCGTGGGGGCCGGAGCGCAATTTATCAAAGCCGGATCAATCAATCGGGGCGAGCGGGTGGCCAAATACAACCGCCTTTTGGAAATAGAAGAAGAAATAAAGTAGTTGCGCGATTTTTATAATTCTTGTATAATAAATTAGAATATGATAAAAGTGTTAATCGTGGAAGATTCGCCGGGATTGGTTCATGCCATATCAATGAAGCTTAAATCGCTTAATTTTGAATGTCTGGTAGCCACGGATGGCGAGGAAGCGCTTTTGCGGCTGGAAGAAAAGCCCGATATTGTCTGGCTCGATATTTATCTTCCGAAAATGAGCGGTTTTGAATTTTTAAAAAAAGTCAGAGAGTCTAAGGAAATGAGTAAATTGCCGGTAGTGGTGGTGACGAATTCAGCCGGAGAGGAGATGCGCGCCGAGCTGGAGAAATTGGGTATCTTGGATTTTTTTGTTAAAGCCGAATCGCGTTTGGAAGACATTATCGGCCGCATCACCAAGCATCTTGAAGAAAACTCTTATGCCGTCCGGCAAGCCTAAAATCCTAATCATTGAAGACGAGTCCGCGCTGATTTACGCGTTGCGGGCGAAATTTTCCGCGTCCGGATTTGAGGCGACTATTGCCCTGAATGGGGAACTCGCGCTGGAATTCGCGGACAAAGAAAAATTTGACATTATTCTTCTGGATCTGCTCTTGCCGAAATTAAACGGCTTTGAAGTACTTTCCAGATTCAAAGCCAATCCAAAAACCGTCTTAACGCCCGTGATTATATTTTCAAATCTTGATTCGGCTGAAGACAAAAAACGCGCCATGGATTTGGGAGCGACCGATTATTTGATGAAAGCGCAAACATCGCTTGACGAGGTGATTAAGATCATAAATAAGCTTATTAAAAATAGAAATTAACAATAGAAGACTTGAGCCTCGTCTTGCGGTGGAGGCGGGATAAGCCTGCCGGCAGGCGGGCGCACTTGACAAGTCTTTTTTTATTGGGCTATAATATGGTTAGCACTCAAAGCTAATGAGTGCTAAATGGAAATTTATGACGCTGGAAGACAAGATATCCCGGGTTTTATTGGCGATTATTGAAGAATATATTGAAACGGCCAGGCCGGTCGGTTCTTTGGAATTAGCCGGAAAGTATGAGATGGATGTGAGTTCGGCCACCATCAGAAATTACATGAATTACCTGGAGGAAGAAGGATATCTTCTCAAGCCGCATATTTCTTCCGGCCGAATCCCGACCGAATCGGCTTATCAATTTTATTCGGAAAATTACGATCCTGATTTTGAAGCGTTGCCGAAAAGCACGAGGTGCAGAGTGCGGAATTTTATGGAGCGATGGAAAGACCAAGATTTGATTCGCGATAGGGAAATACTTTTGAAATCAGTGGCAAAAATGCTGGCTGAAGAATCCGGGGATTTGGCAGTGGTGGAATTCAAACCTAATGATGTGTATTATACGGGCTTGACGCAACTTTTTGAACAACCGGAATTTGAAGAAAATCAAATAGTTATTTCCACTATACGATTTATTGATCGCGTGGACGAAATGCTGGATCAATTGCGAAATTTATGCACGGACGACATAGAAGTATTTATCGGCAAAGATAATCCGGTTGATCGGCAATTTTCCGTGATATTGGGAAGCTATCGATTCGGAAATGAAGATGCTGAAAGGATGCTCGGATTAGTCGGCCCTTTGCGCATGCCGTATGCCAGAAATATCGCTTTAATGCGCCTCGTGCGGGAACAATTATCGCAAATAACATAGATTGACCTTATGGCTAATGACAATAATAATGATAATGACAATGACAAGATTGATTTGCCGGACAAAGCCGGGGAAGCGGCGCACGGAGAAAATGAGCTGGAAAAAATGGAAAAAGAAATTGAGGAATTGCGCAAAACCAATGAAGAGTATTTGGCCGGATGGAAAAGGGCTAAAGCGGATTACATTAATTTGGAAGCGCAATCCGGAAAACGGCTGAATATCGCGCTGGAAAGGGAGCTGGCTGACGCAATAATGAGATTTTTGCCGATCTATGAGACTTTTTCAAAGGCGCTGGAGCATTTTGAGGAAACTCCGGATGAGACGCGCCAAGGATTGGAGGCGGCATTGGGCGAATTTTGGAAAACATTTAAAGATTTGGGAGTGGATAAAATTAAAACAGAAGGATTGGCTGATCCAAATTTTCACGAAGTCATAATGAAGCAAGAAAAAGAAGGCATTGAACC
>Ga0209541_10006138_pt1 | contig 20653 bp, 23 predicted proteins | sample RifCSPlowO2_01_FD_184027 | JGI IMG/M metagenome (GOLD analysis project Ga0209541, IMG submission 184027) | Groundwater microbial communities from Rifle, Colorado - Rifle CSP2_plank lowO2_0.1 (SPAdes) (version 2) | ecosystem: Environmental > Aquatic > Deep subsurface > Groundwater | place... | reverse complement strand
TCGCCTCCCTGGGAGCAGGCAAGCAGGCCGAGGTCACGTTCCTGGTGGCCGTTGACCCCAACATCACGCCGGGCGTGAACGCCTTCGACACGAACATCACGTACAATGACGAATCGGCTTCCACCAACACGCTTACTTCCAAAATCGGGTTCGTGGTCGGGGGAACGACGGACTTCGACGTGAGCCTCCAGGAAACCGGCAACAACCAGGTCTCCCTGTCGATTGCGAACATCGGCTCCAACAACGCGGAAGGCATCGTGGTGCGCATCCCCGAGCAGGCCCATTTTTCGACGCAGGGCTTTGACACGGCCGTGCTCGGCAACCTCAACCGCGGCGACTTCACGATTGCCTCTTTTCGCATCGAGCCGACCAGTGGGACAGCGGAAGCGCGTAGGCAGGCCCGGCAGGGCGGCTTCCTGCAAACCAATGCCTTGCCTCCGGCAGGGGAATCCAAGTTTGCCGACCTCCAGGTCGAGATAACCTACACCGATACCACGGGGGAACGGCAGACCGTCAAGAAAACCGTGCACTTCCTGCCCCAGAGCCTGTGGCAGCCCTCCACGGAAGGCGGGCAGGCCATGGGCCAGGCCAGGCAGGGCGGCTTTCCCTGGCTGCCTGCACTGGTCGTACTCGTCGGGGTGGGCGGTGCCTACTACCTCTACCTGAAAAAGCGCAAGAGAGCAGGCAAGTGAGGGCATGAAGTTCCAAGACTCCGTGAACCTGGCTGTGAACAGTCTCCTCCACCGGAGGCTGCGTTCGTGGCTCACCCTCCTCGGCATCATCATTGGGGTTGCTGCCGTGGTGGCCATCATCTCCATTGGGGAGGGAGCCCAGGCCAGCGTCAACCAGCGCCTGAGCGGCCTGGGAGCCGACATCATCAACGTCAGCCCCGGCTTTTCGCGGGCCAGCCGCACCTTCGGCGAGTTCCGCGGCGGCGGCATCCCCGGGGGCGGAGGGGTTGCGGCTTCGTCCAGTGAGCCGCTCACGGACCGCGACGTGCTGGCCCTCAAAGCCATTCCCCAGGTCGCGTTCATCAATGAAGTGGTGCGGGGCAATGCGACCGCGTCGTTCCTGGCCGAGGAATCCACGGTGTCCGTGCAAGGCATCAACCCGGTGACCTGGCGCCTCATCAACACCACGGAAGTGGCTTCGGGCCGCTATCTCACGCCCGCCGACCGGGATGGCGTCGTGGTGGGGTGGCGGATTGCCAACGAGGTCTTCAAGAAGAAGCTCGCGGTCGGCAACCTGTTGGTGCTGAACAAGCGGTCCTTCCGCGTGGTCGGCATCCTCCGCGAGTCCTTGAACGGCTCGGATGACTCGATGGCCTTCATGGTGAACGAGACCGCCCAGGCCCTCCTGGAAGGCATTGCGGAAGACGAGTTCACGGGCATCCAGGTCAAGCTCGTGGCGGGAAGCGACTCGGCCGAGGCTGCGAAGGCCGTTGAGCAGCGCCTCATGGTTTCGCGTCATGTCACGGAACGCGACAAGGACTTCACGGTGAGTTCCACGGAGGCCATCCGGCAACGGGTAACGGATGTCACCGGCACCCTGGTCTTGTTCTTGCTGGCCATCGCCGCGGTTTCATTGGTCGTGGGTTCGATTGGCATTGCGAACAGCATGTTCACTTCGGTGCTGGAGAAGACCAAGGAAATCGGCATCCTGAAGGCACTTGGTTCCAGCAACGAGGAAATCCTGCGGTTGTTCCTCATCGAGACCGCGTTGTTCGGTTTCGTGGGCGGCGTGATTGGCGCGGTCCTCGGCAGCCTCATCGCCTTGTCCCTGCCGTTGCTGGGCGTGGGCCTCCTGCCGGGACCGGGGAGCAGCGGAGGCATTACCACGGTCGTTAATCCCTTGCTGGTGCTGGCCGCCATCGCTTTTTCCACCGTGGTCGGCGTGGTTGCCGGCGCGGTGCCGGCCCGGCAGGCTGCGAGCTTGCATCCCGTGGACGCGCTCCGGTACGAGTGACCGGGAAATAAAAGAAAAAAAGAAATAGGGGGGTGGGCGGGTTACATCTCGCCCATGTCGCCCATGCCGGGCATGCCGCCGTGGCCGTGGCCGCCGGGCATTCCGCCGGGTGGGCCCTTGCTGCTGCCGGCGATGATGTCGTCGATGCGCAACAGCATTTCCGCGACCTCACTGGCCGAGGAAATGGCCTGCGTCTTCAAGGCCAGGGGCTCGATGACGTGCAAGTCCTTCATGTTCGAGAGCTTGCCCTTGTAGACGTCCACTCCAATGTACTTGCCTTCCTTGGTCGAGTGCCTGCTGCGCAACGCGACAATGGTGTCCAACGGGTCCATGCCCGCGGTTTCGGCCAGGGTGCGGGGGATGATTTCCAGGGTGTCGGCAAAGGCCTCGATGGCCAGCTGTTCCCTGCCTCCAACCGTCTTGGCGTAGTCGCGGAGCTTGTTCGCGACCTCGACGTCCGAGGAACCGCCGCCGGCCAGCACCCTCTCGGTCTTGATGGCGGACATCGTTGCCCCGATGGCGTCGTTCACGGCCCTTTCGGCTTCGTCTACGACGTGCTCGCTACCGCCCCTGACCAGCAGGGAAACGGCTTTCGGGTTCTTGCAGCCCTCGACAAAGACCATGTCATCGCCCGCGACTTTCTTGGCGGTGACGCTTTGCGCGTAGCCTAGGTCGTCCTTGCCCAGGTCGCTGAGCCGGGTGGCGACCTTGGCGTCCGTGGCCTTGGCCAAGGCCGTCATGTCGCTGGCCTTCACCCTGCGGATGGCCGAGATGCCGGCTTTCGCGAGGAAGTGCTGGGCCATGTCGTCAATGCCTTTCTGGCAGAACACGACGTTGGCTCCGGAAGCCACAATCTTGTCGACCATGTTCTTCAGCATCTTCTCCTCTTGGTCGAGGAACGCCTGCAACTGGTCGGGGTCCGAAATCTGTATCTTGGCGTCGACTTCCGTGCTCTTGATTTCGAGCGCGGAGTCCACCAACGCGATTTTCGCGTTCTGGACTTTCTTGGGCATGCCCGAGTGCACGATTTCCTTGTCCACGATGATGCCCTTGACCAGTTGGCTCTCGTGCAGGCTGGCGCCGACCTTCTTTTCGAGCTTGATGTTGTCCCGGTCGATGACCATCTTGTCGCCTTCCTTTTCGGCGACCTGCCGCACGGCCTGCACGACCAGGTTCGCGAGTTCTTCCGCGCCCTCGGAGGCCTTGCCGGTCATCGAAGTGATGGCGATTTCCTTCAGCGTTTTGACGTCATCGAACTTGATTACGTCCGCGATTTGCGTGTAAAACTCCCGGGCCTTCTCGGCCGCGAGCCGGTAGCCCTTCACGATGATGGAGGGATGAATCTCGTCGTCGAGCAGGCTTTCGGCCTTGCTCAGGAGCGTGCCGCCGAAGACTACTGCGGTCGTGGTGCCGTCGCCGACCTCGTCATCCTGGGTCTTGGCGACTTCGACCATCATCTTCCCCGCGGGGTGGTCGATGCTCATCTCCTTCAAGATGGTGGCGCCGTCGTTGGAAATCGTGATGTCCCCCAACTCGTCGACAATCATTTTGTCCATGCCTTTCGGCCCTAATGTTGACCGGACCGCGTTGGCCACCGCCTTGGCGACCATGATGTTGATGCGCTGCGCGTCCCTTCCCCGGGTGCGCTTGGTTCCCTCAGAGAGGAAAATGACTGGTTGTTGTCCTGCTTCCGCCATGAAATCGACCTCCATTCAGTGGCAAAAATGCCCTAATCAGGGTTAATTGGAATCGTAAATTATTGATGGATATGAAGGTTTTTAAAGCTAACGCGTTTTTTGATGGATATGCGTGTTAATGGGGCCAGACAGGCTTATATAGCCCAATTGCCTTACTTCTTGGATGTTCTTGTCTTTCAGGCGGATGCCCCTGCCAGGGGGTGGCTTGTTTTTGGTCGTGCTTATTTTGCTGGCCGGCTGCACGGCCCAGGGCCTCCAGAAGGCCTCCCAGGCCCTGGAAAAAACCGCGGACGCCCTTGACCAGGCTGCTGAACCCGTTGCCGGGCCCGATTCCGCGGGAAAAATGATTCGAGTTCCAGCCACTCCAAACCCGCCGCCCACTCCGGTCGAACCCGTTGAAACCAAGCCCCTTGAAACCCCCGCCGTGGAGCCTCCCCGGTTTGAAGACCAAGGCGACTTCAAGCTAGGGTACGCGGAATCCAGCGACCCCACGGCCAACGAGTGGATGGTTTACTTGAAGGAGTCCAGGCATTTCGAGGGCATCGTTGACGGCTTGAATGCTTTTGTGGCGTTGCCCCGGGATGTTCCGGTGGTTTTCCAGGACTGCGGGGAAGCCAACGCCTTTTATTTGCCGGAAGAAACCACCCTTGTTTTATGCTATGAATTGGTCTCCGAGTTGCAAGCGTTGTTTGCCGAGAACACGGCCGAAGAAGAGGACCCCACGAAGTCCACTTTGTTTGCCACGGAGTTTATATTCTATCACGAAGCCGGCCATGCCCTCATCCACTTGCTGGATTTGCCGGCCACCGGACGCGAAGAGGACAGCGTGGACCAATTGGCGACTTTTTTGCTGATTGAAAGAGGGGATGAAGCGGGGCCAGGCATTGCCTTGAATGCGGCCGCCGCCTTCATGCTGTGGTCTTCCCTTGAAGAGCCCGGGGAACTGGCGTTCTGGGACGAGCACGCCCTGGGCCAGCAGCGGTTTTACAACATCGCCTGCTGGGTGTATGGCAGAAACCCCGAGGGCTTCGCCAATCTGATAGATGACGAGGTTTTGCCTGCGGAGCGTGCGGAGAGTTGCCCGGACGAATACTATAAACTTTCGATGGCTTGGGCACGCCTGCTGGAGCCCTACTTGAAGGAAGGGACTTAAAGCCCTTTCCGCCTCATTCCCTGCATGCACTCGGAACGCGTCCAGGCCTTCTGCGCCGCCCGTCACCTTATGCTGGGCAAGCCCCTGGCCAAGGGTTACTCCAGCCAGGTCTACCTCGTCCACGACAAGGCGGGCAAGGCCTTTGCCCTCAAGGCCGAGCGGGACAAGTCCACGCGGCGCTTCATGGTCGAACAGGAGGCGGCCTGCCTCTCCCTGGCCAACCGCGCCGGCATCGGCCCCAAGCTCATCGGCTTCGACAAGGAGGAACGCTGCCTGCTGCTGGAGTTCGTCGAGGGCCAGACCTTCGACAAGTTCCTCGAAGGCAAGCCGGACAAGGCCCTGCTGCAGAAAGTCATCGCCTCCCTGCAGGAGCAGGCGCAAAAGCTCGACAAAATCGGCGTGGACCATGGTCAGCTCGCCGGGCGCGGGCGGAACATCCTGGTGCGCCCCGACCACACGGTCTGCATCCTCGACTTCGAGAAAGCCAGCTACGTGCGCAAGTGCCACAACGGTTCCACCGTGGAGGCGTTCCTGTTCCGGAACACGGAGAGCATGGTGGCGCGGAAAATAGAGGAATTACTTGGCTAAGTCTTCTGCCGCGATTTTATCCCAAATCTGGTCCGTTTTGCCCCATGCGCGCCGCATGGATAGGCAGGCAAAGAGTTCCCACGCTTCGTCTTCTTCCGTTCGTTTCATATCCAATCAGTGGCTGCGCGCCACAATCTTGACTTTCTCGTGCTCGTCTAGTTTATCCATGGCTTGCTTCATCAGTGCTTTGTCCAATTCGATGAGTTGGTTTGCCATGGGGTTGGCCGTGTTTAGCTTGTACATGTTGGCCTTGCCGACCTTGCGGGTGTGGGTCACCAGGCCGTTTTTTTCCAGGCCGTCCCAGAAGTCTTCCAGCGTGTTCCAAGAGACGTCAGCATACTTGCAGATGTCCTTCTTAGAGTAGTCGAAGATGCGATTCTCAATCAGGAAGTCCAGCACCCGAATAAGGGGGTAATCTCCGAGGAACTCGACGAACAGGGAATTGGGAATTTGTTTCATGCGAACGACCTTTAAGTAGACAAACGCCTGCGGTTTGTCTAATTAGCTGTATGTTGGCAAAGTTTAAATATTTAACGCTTTATGTATCAATAAATGAAACTTCCTTCTTCGAAGCTTCGCTGGTGGATTCTCAACAAAATGGTTAGAAAGAACCTATGGGGCGGCAAGCACTTGGACTATGAACTGATTGCGCATGGCTTGCCAAAGGACCAGCGAAAGGACGTTGAGGAGGAACTCGACAAGCTCGTTAAGGAGGGCTTAATCGTGCCGAAACCCGCCCACTACGGCCTGCAGGTTTCGCTGAATGTCCATCGGAAGGCCGACATCGAGCGGATTGTTTTCGGGGGCTGAACATATAACCTTTTATTTTTCGGGCCCCAATTGTAATGCATGCGATTGAACCTCAGGAAGCGAATGGCCTCGTTCAAGGCCGTACGCAGGGAACGGAAAGCCCGTCGTGCCACTCTGGCTGCGGGCATCCGGGAAGTGTTTGGCCGGCCTGCTTCCTCTTGGTATGAATTGGAGCGCCAGGCGAACTTTCTGGCCCACCAGGGAGGCGAAATTTCAGCTTGGCGGCGCGCTGCCTTGCGGAGCCAGTTCTTGGATTCGCTTCACAGGAATCTGCATGACGCTGCCGGCTTGAGGATAACCTGACGGCAAACAGCGCAAGAGTTTGACCATTACATGCGGCAACGCGCCTTTTGCATGGACATCTTCTTTTACGAACTGGTTGCAAAGCGCAGCTATTGACTGGCTTAAAAAATAGGTAAGAAAAGGGAAGTTTTTACTTCTTCCCCTTTGCGGCCGCTTCCTTTTCCTTCTGGTACTCGGTGGCGAAACCGCTTCTCAACACGAATTTCCGGTCGACTTCGCTGATGAGCACGTCGCAGGCCGCTTTGACGGATTCCAGCTGCTTGATGATGCGTTCTTTTTCTTTCTCGATTTCTTGGATGGCCTCGTAGGGCTCTATCGACTCGCGGAACATGCTGCCGTCCACGTAGGTGTAGGGGTGCGCGTTCATCTTGTGGGCGATGCGTTCCACCATGCTGCCCAGCCAGATGTTCATCTCGCGCTTGACCTGGCCCTTGATTTGCTTGCCGGAGTCCAGGTGCTGTCGCAGCATGTTGACGATGGTCGCGCGGGGAAAGGGCAGTTCCTCGTCGGAACCCTCGTCGTCGTCATCCACGGGCACTTGTTTCTTGTCTTCCGCCATAAACCCACCTCGAAAAATCCGTTTTGCAGCGCAAAAAACGCTATACCAATTGTGAAACGTCAAGGTTTTAAAGGCTTGCCCATGCGTTTTCTTGCCTGCCTGGGGGGCGTAACTATTTAAACCCCAAAGGCATTATATACTTGGATTCCATGAATAAAGCCCTTTTATTGCTTGCCCTGGCTTTCCTCGTGGCTTTGGCTGGCTGCGTGCCGGACTTCGGGAAGGCCTCCTTGGAGGAAAAGGTGCGCGCCATTCCCGTGGTGCGGGAAGCCATTGACTCGGTTCCCGACGCCGAAGTAGTCATCGCCTTGTGGGACGAGGACACGGTTTCCGCGGTCAAAAAGGAGCTGGACGCGGAGTGCAAGAAGGAGATGCCCGTCAAGTACTATTACCGTGTGGAAGCCAAGAACGCCTCCAAGGCCCTGGTGCTCTACCTGGACTCCACGACGGAGGAAGTCGAGTGCCGCCACGAGAAGGGCGCTGAGAAACCCGTCGAGGGCCCGGACTACGTGCCGCCCGGCGATGAAAAGCCGCCGGCCCCAAGGCCCGTGGAAACCAAAAAGCTCTTCCTCGAAGTCGTAGACGAGGACGGCCAACTGGTGCGGGAAGTGCCGGTGCGCGTGGAAAAACTGGTCTGCGATTTGAAGGACCAGTGCATCCCCCGCACGGTCGTGGACGCGAAAACCGATTTGGTGGGAAGAATCAGGGACCTGGATGCCGGCGTGTTCTCGAACTCCACCTTGTTCGCCGAAGGCTTCCACTCCTTCAAGTCCGATGACTTCCGCAAGCTCTCGGGCGGTTACCGGGCCATCGCCAAGCGCGTGGTCCGCGAAAAGGACTTGCTGCCCCTGAAAGTGAGGTTCTTCGACGAGGCCACGGGCGGAAACTTCGTGGGCGGCGTGCTTTACCTCAAGTTCGAGGAAAACGAGACCGGCCTCTACAAGGAGATTTCCCCGGAAGGCGAGGTGGAAGTGACGTTGGATGACTTTTCCAGGGCCGACCGCAGGTACGTGGACGAGTTCGGGAACCTCCTGTTCAAGCAACTCATCTTCGAAGTCGAAGGCATCGAGGAAAAGGGCGTGGTGTACGCCCTGCTCAAGCCGTTATTCGTTGAAACCCGGGAGAACACCTATGGCCCCTTCGAAACCCAGACCACGCGCAAGGAATGGGATTTGAGGCAACGGGAAATCATCCTCCGCCTGCACGAAACCATCCCCGAGGACGCACAGGGAACGGTGTATGAATTCAATTTCAAGGCCGGGAAAAACTACGTCTCCCTGCCCTTAAAGGTCCCGGAAAACTATTCGGCGGAGGCCTTCCTCATCGACGTTTCCAGGCAGGGACTGTCCTGTGACAAGGTCAGCGTCTACGAAATCCAGGACTGGCACACGCACTCCAAGGGCAGCATCGCCCGCAACTTCCTGATGGAGAACGGCGTGGCCTACAACGTGGAATGCAGTGCCGCCGGCACCTACAAGTTGAAGGGCGAACACCTCTACGAGCCCCTCGGCATCAACCTCAACCTCGGCTTCAACTACGTGGGCACCAGCGCCCGCATCGAAGGCAAACCCGTTGGGAGCCTGGTGGAAGGCTGTGACGTGAAAAGCATCCAGAAATTCTTCCCCAACGGCTTGACCGGCACCATCCCGTCCTCCACACCCGCAGTCCTCGGCGAAGTCTACCTCGTGGTCTGCGAGGTGGGTGGAACGTGGGACAAGAAAGTCTGATTCACTGCGCGAGCGCGCACGCGCCCGCCTCGTCGATGTAGCACGAGTATGGGATGCCCAGCTGGCTCGGGTCGCGTTCTAAGGGCTGGAAATCCGGGCTGGGGTCGCTGCAGATGCTGCGGCCGCAGCCGAAACAGGCGACCTCGCCGGTGTTCACGTTGCGCATGAGCGTGCAGCCCTCCGTGTCCGGCTGGTTCGGCAACTTCACGCAGCTGCCGGTGTCCATGTCCAAAGAACCCGGGGGCCCGGCGCTCGTTTCGCATACGAGGCCCACGTCGCAGGAGCGGCTGTCGAATCCGCCACAGCGCTCGCCTTCCTGGGCTGGCTTCGGCGGCCTTGCGAAGACATCCACGCAGGTGCCGCCCGCATCCGGGTAATCGCCCTGCAACTGGCACTCGAACCCGGCCTCGCAGGGGATGCCCGCGATGCCACCGCAGAACTCGCCTTCCTCGGCCGGCGGCCTTTCCTCTTCGGCTTTCACGCAGGTTCCCGCCGCATCCGGATTATTTCCCCCATATTGGCAGACGAAATCCTCTTCACACTCGATGCCGGCGATGCCCCCGCACATGCCCCCGGGCTCGCCCGGGTTTGGCTGCGCGGGTGTCGGGTTAAGGCAGCCGGCGGCAATCACGAACACCACGAGGATGGCCGCCAGGCCCAGGAACGAAAACGCTTTCGACATGCACTATTAGATGCCAGAGCTTGTATATATACCCTGCTGGAATGCAGAGGGAAAAGCATTGGATTGCGTGGGCCCGGGGGGTTGCCATTTAATCCTTTCCCAACCCTGTCCATGGCATGTTCGGCCTGGTCGGAAACCTCGAAGCCCTGCTCGCGACGCTTGGCTATGTGGCCTTGTTCGCCATAGTCTTCGCCGAGTCCGGGCTGTTCTTCGGCTTCTTTTTGCCGGGCGATTCCCTGCTGTTCACGGCGGGCCTCCTCGCCCAGCGCGGCCTCCTCGACCTCAACCTGGTCATCATCGGCACCGCTTTCTTCGCCATCGCGGGGGACCAAGTCGGCTACTGGATGGGCCGCAAGTACGGCCGCCGGTTCTTTGTCCACAAGGGGGATTTCTTCCGCGACCCCGAGCACATCAAGCGCGCGGAAGCCTTCTACGCCCGGTACGGCAAGAAAACCATTGTCCTCGCGCGGTTCGTGCCGGTGGTGCGGACCTTCGCGCCCATCGTGGCCGGGGCCAGCCACATGGATTTCAAGACGTTCATCAAGTACAACGTCGTCGGCGGCGTCTTGTGGTCGGTTTCCATGGTTTCCGCCGGCTACTTCCTGGGCGGCATCCCCGTCATCGCGGAAAACATCGAGGCCCTGGTCGTCGGCATCATCGTGGTCTCGCTGGTGCCGGTGGCACTCGAATTTTTGAAGGCGCGGCGGAAAAGCCGGTTGGCTGGAAAGAAAAGTTGAGTGCCCCTCAGCTCGCCCATCAGTCGTCATCGCTTGTGGCTCAGTATCATCGTCAGTTCTTCATCGGGGCAATAACTATTGTCGTCGGGGGAATATAAAAGGCATGGGTTTGCCGCCCAACCGCTTTTCCACCCATTCCAGGGCCTTGTCCGCGCTGTCGAACAAGTGCTCGGCCTTGACGAGTTCCCGGTATTCGGGGCTGTGCTGCAGCCGCTCCGCAACGGCGGGCTGCACGGCGGCCAACAGCACGGTTCTGCCTTGCTTGTGGGCGTGCGCGATGAAGGCGGCCAGGCGCGTGACGCCCGAGGCGTCAATCAATGGAACGTTGCGCAGGCGCAACACGATGTAGGGCGCCTGTAAGGCGAGGTGCGTGCCCAGGCGCGAGTCGAAGACGTGCATGGCGCCGAAGAAGAAGGGGCCGTTGATGGAGTAGAGTTCCACGTTCTCCTTGAGCCGGGGATTGGCTTCCAGCATGGCCGCCACCTTCGCGTTCCTTCCCTGGTAGGCTTCGAACGAGGTTATCTCCGCCATCTGCGTCAACCGGATGAACAAGAGGAACACGGCGAAGGTCATGCCCATCTGGATGGCGAACACGAGGTTCGTGAACACCGTGAGCCCGAAGGTCGCGAACAAGACAAGGGCTTCCGATTTGCTGATGTGGAGGATGGTCTTGAATTCCTCCAAGTCAATCATGCGCATGGAGACGAACAAGAGGATGCCTGCCAGGAACGCCTTGGGGATGAACCGGGCCCAGGGCGCGAAGAACAAGAGGATGAGGAGGAGGATGAGCGCGTGGATGACTCCTGCCAGTTTGGTCTTGGCGCCTTCGCGGACGTTGACGGCGCTGCGGGCAATGGCAGCCGTTGCGGGGATGCCGTTGAAGAAGGGCATGAAGAGGTTGGAGATGCCTTGGCCGATGAGCTCGCGGTTGCTATCATGCTTGGTGTTGGTCATGCCGTCGCAGACCACCGCGCACAGCAGGGCTTCGATGGAGCCCAGCAAGGCAATGGTGAGCGCGGAGGGCAGCAAATCGTGGATGAGGTCGAGGTTGACGGGGAACAGGTGGAGGGTGGGCAGGCCCATGGGGATGTCGCCGACGAGCGGGAGCGGCAGGGCCAGGAAGTAAACAAGGGCCGTGGAGAGGAACAAGGCGAACAGGGAGGGGGGCAGGCTCTTGAGGGGGCCCAGTTTGTGGCTGGAGGCCATGATTTTGGGCAGCCACGTGAGCATGGCAACCGTTCCCACCGCGATGCCAAGTGCCCAGGGGTTGGCGCTTCCCGCGTGTTCGGCGATTTGCAGCAGGGCCTCGCTTACGAATTCCTTGGGAGGCAGTTGGAGGCCCAGCGCGTTCGGGATTTGGCCAACGAAGATGATGACGCCGATGCCCGCCGTGAAGCCGGAGACGATGGGGAAGGGGATGAATTTCACGAGTTGCCCGATTTTCATGACACCGAACGCGAGCTGGATGAGGCCGGCGAGGAAGCCGGCCAGCAGCAGGCCTTCGACGCCGAACTGGTTGACGACGGAGAGAATGATGACCGTCATGGCGCCGGTCGGCCCGGTGATGGAGAACCTGGAGCCGCCAAAGCTGCTGCCAAGGACTCCCGCCACCACCGCGGTGTAGAGGCCCATGATGGGGGGAACCCCGGAGGCGATGGCGAAGGCGATGGCCAGCGGCAGGGCCACGATGGCGGTGATGAAGCCGGCCTTCAAGTCAAAGGTCAGGGATTCCTTGACGTATCTTCGTAGGTCTGGGGAGGGCATCTGGAAAACCGGTAGGTGCATTTAACCCCGGCACGTTTTTATTAACCTAACGCGGTCGGCCGGCTATTTCCTTTGGTGCGCGGCCACGGTTTTCGCGATGCGCTCGAGTTCGGTGGGGCCGGGCTTGGCAATGGCTTCCGTGAGGCGCCAGAACTGGCCGGCATGGTAGGCCAGGGGCTTCTTGCCCGGGTTCAAGGTGGCCTCGACGGCTTCGCCGACGAAGACCGTGTGGCTGCCCAGGGCCAGCTCTTGCTTGAGCCTGCACTCGATGTTGAGCACTGCGCCCTCCACCATCAAGGCATTGATTTGCTTGGCCGGGCGGAACTTGAAGCCCAGTTCTTGGAGGGCCGCGATTTTGTCGACTTCCTTTCCCTTGTTGGTGCCGGCAACGCTGGCCATCACGTTCTGGTCGGTGGCCGCGATGCTCACGCCGAACTCCTTGGATGAGCGGATGTTCTCGTGGGTTGCGCCTCCCGGCCGGATGCAGACCGCGAGGAGTCCGGGGCTGTAGGAAATGTGGTGGGTCCACTCGCTGGACATGATGTCGGGGCCGTTCGGGCCGTCGCTCGTGATGAGTCCGACGTTCGTGATGAATTGGGTGCTGCGGGGGTCTCCCCAGGGTAAGTCCATGAAACATGCCTCCAGTTTTTCAGTTTTTTTTCCGCGCGGCTTCGTGTCCTTGCACGATTTCGCCATAGGCTTTCACGAAGAAGTTGAACGCGTTCTCGTAGGCCCGCTTTCCGTCGGCCGTCAGCGAGTACACGATTTCCTTGCCATCGCGTTTTCCCTGGATGAGGCCGTGTTCCTTGAGGTTCTTCAGCGCCGGATAAATCGTTCCCGACTTCGGGCACTCGCCCTTCTTTTTCCCGATTTCCTCGGCGATGTCCTTGCCCGAGCGCGGCTTCTGGTTCAGGAGCCACAGCGTGAAAAAAGAGAGAAAGCCACGCATGTCACAAGGGGCTCCAGCGCACTGCTTGCCGTCCATGGCAGGGAATGCGTCCAAATCCATTAAAAACATAGGGAAAGCCCTTACATATAGGGTGCCCAATATGTTTTTAAATATGTAGCGCGTCCTATATGTGTTGAGTAGGACATCCTACTCTATTCAAGGAGGTTCCCAACATGCAATGCGATATCAAGGAAGACGCTTGTTCCAGCGAAGAAACCGGTGCAGGCTGCAGGTGCGAGTGCGGCGAAGCCAACTGCGAATGCGGTTCCAACGAGGGCGGCTGCGGCAGCGGCCTGAAAGGCTGTGGTTCCGGCGGCCACGCTGAAATGATTTTTGGCGCGGCCTTGCGGGCCAAGCACGAGTTGTTGACCGAAAAAATCAAGGCACGCCTCGAGAAAGCCCATGGCAGAAAATTCGACGAGGTGGCAGAACTGGTTGTGGGCGTGCTTGCCGCCAAGTGGAAGGGCAAGCAGGAGATGGCGAAGAAATGGGAGGAATTCAACGAAAAGTTGGAAGCCATCTTCGAGGAGGGAAAATAATTCCCCCCTTCCTCCCTCCCCCAATCAATCCGTTCAAGCCGCTGGGCCATGGCCCCGCCCCTTCAGGGTTTGGGGAACTCCCCAATGGCCCTCATAATCCGATTCTGATTCTATCCCAGCCCTTGACATCCACCAGGTCCTTGCTTATCGCATTCTGGATCCTTGGATCCAGATGGTGCCTGTGCATCAACACGAACATGGTTTCGACCTGCGCGGTCAACGGCAACGCTCTCTCGCCTGCCCGAAGAAGGTTGATGGTCGACCTTTTTTTGTTGGCCCGTTGCAGGACAGCCGAAACGCAGCGGAGCTTGAGCCCGGCCTTTTCGGCCTCGGCACGGAGCGCCACGAGTTCCATCGCATCCACGGCACCGACATCCAGCAGCGCGACCCCGTGGTCGCTTAGGCTTCGCGCGATGCTCTGCACATCGATGAAGTCGGCGGTCTCCCCCCTGATCGATGTGATCAGGTCGAGGGACCGAGGCGGGAACCAAGTGCGATGGCTGCGTGCGAAGACGCCTTGCTTGTACTTCCCAGGCCCCAGAAACTGCTCGGCTTGCGGCGGCCTGGCCAGACCCGTGGCGTGGGCCTCGACTTTCTCCTGCCCCAGCTGTTGGCGCAACTCAGCGAGGAGGCGGCCATGGCCGGCCCCAATGTCGAGCACCCGCAGCCTATCCCCATGGGTGGGAAGCATGGCCTGGGCGAACCTGCCGAGGGTGAGCCCGTAGTTACGCTGAATCTCCGTGAGTCCTAGGTTAGACCGGTATTCTCCCGTGTCGGCTCCCGCCTGTGCCGCCCGATCCAGCCGAACGGTTGTCCTGTACGCGCCTTCGAGACGTTTCCGGGTGCCCTTGGGCTCGCTTGCTTCCCAGTTGCCATGCCACCACTTGCGAAAGGCAGGATTTCTCCGGAGGGCCTTCCAGGGCCCCATGAAGTGCATGGTAATAGGTGGGCGTCGCTTCCATTTATTCCTTTCGGGCGGCAACTATTTATACGGGTTCAACCTTATTCTGTTGTTTTCCGCGTGAGGTGAGCGCTTTGGCCGGCTATGAAGACTTCGTTGACCTTTCCTATAAACCAGCTAAATCCGACATGATTGTGAGCTTCCGCGTGGGGGTTCCAGGGTGGGAGACCAAGAAGCGCGCCTGGGGCGCGGTTGCCTCCGAGAGCTCGATTGGCACCTGGGCCAAGGTCGTGGGCTTGAAGTACGAGCACGTCAAGAAGGTCGCGGCCAAGGTCTTCTGGGCCGGCAAGGACGGCTGGATTAAAATCGCTTACCCCGTGGACCACTTCGAGTACGGCAACATGGCGCAAATCCTGGCCTCGATTGCCGGCAACGACTTCGGCATGAAAGCCGTTTCTTCCCTGCGCTTGCAGGATGTGAAGTGGCCGGCCAAGATAGTCAAGGCCTTTCCCGGCCCGCAGTTCGGCATCAAAGGGATTCGGAAGATTTTCGGCGTCAAGAAGCGGCCGCTCATGCTCAGCGTGCCCAAGCCCAAGGTCGGCATGACCACGAAAGAGCACGCGCAAATCGGTTACGACATCTGGACGGGAGGCTTGGACCTGCTCAAGGACGACGAGAACCTGAGCAACCAGAAATTCAATCCCTTCGAGAAGCGCGTCAAGCTCTCGCTGAAGTTGCGGGACAAGGCCGAGAAGGAAACCGGCGAAAAGAAGAGTTACTTGATTAACGTGACCGCCCCGACCACGGACGAAATGCTTCGGAGGGCAAAGTTCGTCGCGCGCGAGGGCGGCGAGTACGCCATGATTGATGTGATAACCTCTGGCTGGACGAGCGTCAGAACCCTGCGCGAGCACTGCGCGGACCTGGGCCTCGCCATCCACGCCCACCGCGCCTTCCACGGGGCCTTCGACCGGAACCCGAAACATGGTTTCTCGAACCTCGCCGTGGGCGAGGTCGTGCGCCTCCTCGGCGTCGACCAGTACCACATCGGCACCCACATCGGGAAAATGGTTTCGCCCAAGCACGAGGTCTTGGATGTGCAGGAGCACATCACCCAACAGAAAGTCAGGGAGAACCCGGTAGAGCATTGCCTGGCCGAGGACTGGCTGGACACGAAACCCGTTTTCCCGGTTGCCTCCGGGGGCCTGCAGCCCGGCCTCATCCCGCAAATCATCGACTTGCTGGGCACCGAAATCATGCTCCAGCTGGGCGGCGGCGTGCACGGTCACCCCAAAGGCAGCCACGCGGGGGCTATTGCCATGCGGGCGGCCCTGGAAGCCAAGCTCGAAGGCAAGAGCCTGGAAGAGGCCTCCGCATCCTGCAAGGCGCTCCAGCAGGCCATGGACTACTGGGGTTACACGAGGCCCAGGTGAGGGCATGACCGAGAAGGTGAAGGACTTCATGGGCGCGGACCATGACCGGCTGGACGCCATTTTCCAGGAATATTTGAGGGCCCTCCCAAAAGACAAAGCGGGGGCGCTCCGCTTTTTCGCCGGATTCAAGGTCGGGCTGCAGCGCCACATCGTATGGGAGGAGGAAATCCTCTTTCCCTTGTTCGAGGAACGCACAGGTATGAAGGAGGCCGGGCCAACCGCTGTCATGCGGCAGGAGCACCGCCAAATCAAGGGGTTTTTGGAGGAAATCCACGACAAGTTTGGGGAAAAAAACCCGGCGGCGGGTGAAGCGGAAGAGGGCCTTCTGGAGGTCCTGAAGGCCCACAACGAGAAGGAGGAAAACATCCTCTACCCCTGGATTGACCAGTCGGTGAGCGAAAAAGAACGGGCCGAAGCCTTTGCCAGGATGAGGGCCTTGCCCCCGGAAAAATACAATAAATGCTGTGAATGAGATGTTCAGGGTAAAACGGGTGTATGAGGCGCCGGCGAAAGAAGACGGTTGCAGGGTTCTCGTTGACCGGCTCTGGCCGCGCGGCCTGACAAAGGAAAAGGCTTCCATCGACGAGTGGCTGAAGGAAATCGCGCCCTCCGACGCGCTGCGCAAGTGGTTTGCCCACGACCCGGCCAAGTGGCCGGCCTTCCGGAAAAAGTATGCCGCCGAGTTGAGGCAAAACAAGGAATGGGCGGGAAAGCTGAAAATGCTGGAGAAAAGGCATAAGGTGGTCATGCTCTTGTTCGGCGCAAAAGACATAGCGCGCAACAACGCCGTGGCCTTGAAGGAGTTTCTGGGCTGATGGGATGCGCACCTTGTTGCTGAAACCGGATGAGGCCGGCATCAAAAAAGCGGCGGCTATCCTTCGCCGCGGTGGCCTGGTGGCTTTTCCCACGGAAACCGTGTACGGCCTCGGAGCCGATGCCTTCCATGCGCGGGCCTGTCGCAAGATTTTCAAGGCCAAGCACAGGCCCAGCGACAACCCGCTCATCGTGCACGTTGCACGGCAGAGTGAACTGGGGAGGCTGGTTGCCGAAATTCCATCTTCCGCCCGCAAGCTGATGAAAAAATTCTGGCCCGGCCCGTTGACGCTCGTCCTCCGCAAAACCGCGCGCGTGCCATCCGTGGTCTCCGGCGGCCTGCAAACCGTGGCCGTGCGCATGCCCGACCATCCGGTTGCACTCCAATTGATTCGCGCCGCCGGCTGCCCCATCGCCGCGCCTTCGGCGAACGTCGCCGGAAAACCGAGCCCCACGGACGCGCAGCACGTCGTCGAAGACCTGCGGGGTCGCATCGAGGCCGTCCTCGATGGGGGGCCGACCGAGCACGGCGTGGAGTCCACTATTGTGGACTTGAGTCGGCCGGTTCCCGAGTTGCTGCGGCCGGGTGCGGTGACGCTGGAGCAACTACGCAAGGCGATTGGCCGCGTGCGCGTCCACGCCTCCGTCAAGCGGCACGGCGCGGTGCGGGGCAAGGCGCTTTCCCCGGGCATGAAGTACCGGCATTACGCGCCGAAGGCCGAAGTCGTGGTCATCCGGCCGCCGTTGTCCAGCCGCAAGCTCGGGAAGGCCCTGAAGGGCGCGAAGGGCAGGCGCACGGCCGTGCTGACCACGCGTTCGCGCGTCAAGGCGGATGCAATCGTCATCGTGTTCCCCTCGGTGAAGGCCTTCGCCCGCAGGCTCTTCGCCTACTTCCGCCTCCTCGACAAGGCTGGCATTGGCCGCATCGTCGTCGAGGGCGTGCCGGAAAAAGGCATCGGGCTTACCCTCATGAACCGCGCGCTCAAGGCGGCGAAGAAAGTGGTGTGAGGGCGCCGGCGCTTTAAACGAGTCGTTTTTTCTTGTTTTCGGTGAGGTGCCTGAAGTTTTCGCTGGAAACTACGGGTTTTCCGGTTTTTCGCTCGAGTTCCTTCCGCGTATTGCGGGCGATTTTCCCACCTGCCTGGGCGGATTGCCTGCATTTTGGGAATCCCTTGGAGTCCCTGGCCTTGGTTATGTCAGTTGTGGCCTTTTCTCCCACCATAGTGAGGATGAGTTCCCAATCAGTGATGTGGTCGCGCAAGTTCTGGTTTTTCTTCGTCAAGCCCTTTAACTTCTTGTATTCTTGAATGCTTTTGTCGAAGGTTGCGCGGCTGATTTCATTGGTGAGTATCGCGAATTCCTTTTCTTCGGTAACGTATCGGTTCTTCCATTCGTCCGTCAATTCCTGTCTGACGGTTATGCCGCGCAGGCGTTTGTCAATCCAGTCCTGTGGATAGCCTTTAAGTTCGTAATAATCCTTTACCCTGTTCTGTGCCAACTCAGGGTCTTCTATTTCATCGATTCGTTCCTTGCCTAGTTGCGCCAGCCACTGCTTGAAGGGCTCTGCTTTCTTGGATGGAACGGACTGGATGAGTCGGAATGCGTTTCGAGTGTTAACGCAGTCAGTTAAACGAAGTTTTCCGTCTTCGGCTGGCAATTTCAACCGTAAACAAAATGTTAACAGTTGGGGCTCGCGAGCCTTTAAAACCCCCCAATACTGCCTTGGTGCAGGGCTGTCTGAAAGGACTTGAACGATGTCCGTGGCGGAATAAAACCATTCGCCTGCATGCCAGGTTCGCCGTATTTTTCGGTCTTGGAATACGACTAGTGCGCTTTCCTCTCTCATGGCCACACCAAAAATGTTGGGTCGCGTCTTTCCAATTCTTTCCTTGAACCGATTTTTAATGCTATGGGGAGTGTATTTCCGGTGCCAAGTGAGGCCACGTAACCGGTGTGGCCAGCCCTTCTGCCAGCGTGCTCAAGGCCGCGAAGCACGTCCTACGTTGACTTGAGTTCGATGGGGCCCTGGAAGTACTTGCGGATGCGCGCCAAGAGTTCTTCATCGCTCACGCTCAGGTTGTCCAGGGGCAGGTAGACAACCGGGGAGCCGGTTGCCTCCGAGGCAAGCGCCATGATTTTGTCGACTGTTTTGAAACGTTCGAAGACGGCTTCGGGGTTGGCAAGCACCACGCCCAGGCCCCGCATAACAGGGGTGTTCTCGTGGGTGACCGTGAACGCCTGCAGGGCCTTGATTTCAGTCCAGGCGAGTTTGAAGCCGCGGACTTTCCGCCCCCATTCAATGCCTTCCGCAGAGAGCACAAAGAGCGGTTGCGGGAAAAAATAGTACTTGACAGAGAGCACGATTGCGCACGCGCCGAGGAATAACACGAAGGGCCAGGTCCATGCCATCCCTTCGTCTCGGCTTGTTTCCCAGAGTGTGGAGGCGTCTGGTAACAGGAAGGGGGCTCCGCCCAGCGCCAGCAGAAAAATCCCCATCAATAGGGTCTTTGGCACGAATTTGCGGTTGATATAGATGTGGTCGCCGTCGGTTTCCATTCAAATCACGCATTGCCCGACGCAGCTTTCCGTCGGGGGTTTGCCTCTTTCGGGGCATTTCTCGGAGTAAATGCAGGCGTTGTTGGTGAGGGAGGCCAGCTGTTCTTGGATGGTTGCTTCGCTGGCGCTGTCCGTAACCAGGATTTGGTCAAGATCTTTTGGTTGATAGTCTAGGCCAAGCTTTTCCTCTCGGCCGTTGACGTAGATGCGCAGCCCCTCGACTTCGTGGAGTTCGATGCCGAGGCTGTCCAGGAAGTCGTCCAGGGTTACTTCCGCGGCGTGGATGTGCACGACTTTTCCGTTGCCGTCGTGCAGGTGCACGCGTTCGTCCAATGGATGCTCCGCCGTGGCTTGGTATTGGTCTTGGCCCAAGTCCACGGCTTGGCCGTCGAGATAGAGAAGGAAGTCGAAGTGGTGGTGGATTTCCTGGGGCTTGGCCTGGTTGGAGGCGAGCCCGAAAATCAGGGCCGTGACAATCAGGGCGGACAAAGCGTAGATGACGAGTTTCTTGTCCATGCGTTTGCCTCAGGAGAGGTCGCGGTGCGAGCGGAACATGTAGGCCGCGTCCTTGTGGTGCTTCTCGAGTTCCCTGCCAAGGAAGTCGAAGAGGTCGCCGGAGTCCACTTCCTTCTTGTCGTGGATGAAGTCGTTCAGGGCCTTGACGGCCTTGGCCGCGATGCGCTCGCACTCGCCCTTGTGCACGTGGGCGCTGGCGCAGGCCCAGTAGACGCTGCCATACGCTTTTTTCTCGTCAAAGGGTTCCTTGTGGCCCTTTCGCTTCACGATGTGCAGCGTGTGCGTCATGCGCGTTACCCGAAGTTAATGGTGCCATTGGCAATAAATATCAATAGCCAGCCCAACGCGATCATGGTGAGGCCCGAGGCCAGGCGCATGTAGGGCCGGTTCTGGTCCTTCCACATCTTCAACTCGGTTACCTTCATGCCGCCATAGGCCAGCAGGAGGATGACGAGCAAGGGCAGGACGAAGATGGCGTTGTAGAGGGCCAGCAACCCTATCGCCGTGAGGTTGAAGCTTTCCTTGAGCACGAGGATAATGGCCAGATAAGGCGCGCCCGTGCAAGGCAGTTCGACGCCGGCAACGAAGGCGCCCAAGAACATGACGCCCGGCACCGAGAGGTTCTTGGAGTAGTCGCTGATTCTCTTGGCCATTTCGGGGTGAATCGCCAGCGTAAACCCCTGCCCGTACCAGAAGAAGTCCTTGATTTCGACGAGGCCGGCCAAGACGATGAAGCCGCCCACGAGGATGGAAATGTATTCCGCGAGCCAGATGGGGATTTGGGTGAAGAACAGGCTCAACCCGATGCCGGCCAGGAAATAGGTTACGTAGACCGCGGCGATGTAGGCCAGGCCGAGTTTGAGCATCCTGCCCCGTGACTGCGCCGTTGCGATGATGGCTGAGATGAGGAGGATGAGCACTCCAATCGCGCAGGGGTTGATGGAGTCGATGGCGGCCGTGA
>Ga0209541_10006137_pt1 | contig 20660 bp, 24 predicted proteins | sample RifCSPlowO2_01_FD_184027 | JGI IMG/M metagenome (GOLD analysis project Ga0209541, IMG submission 184027) | Groundwater microbial communities from Rifle, Colorado - Rifle CSP2_plank lowO2_0.1 (SPAdes) (version 2) | ecosystem: Environmental > Aquatic > Deep subsurface > Groundwater | place... | reverse complement strand
GTCGCGCGCCGCTTCCGGATAATATTTTCCGAGCGTTTCTTCCAAAAACAAATTCGCCTGAAGCGCCGCGAATCCGTGCCCGGGGCCCATCACAAATAAAATATCGGAGCGGTGTTTTTTAATCAGATTATTCAGATTGGCGTAAATAAAATTGATGCCCGGACAAGTGCCCCAATGCCCCAGAAGCCGAGGTTTGATGTCGCCGAAAGAAAGTTTTCGTTTCAGCAAAAAATTATTCCAGAGATAAATTTGAATGGCGGTTAAATAATTCGCCGCCCGAACATATTTCTTGATTGATTCAATCGCTTCACCCATTGTGTTTTGCATTATCAAATATGGTAATATCGCCCTTTTCATATCTGCCCATCTCAAATCCGTCGTAAATAAAATGATCGCCATTTTGATAAAAATAAAGCGCGGTTTTCCTGTCCAAGACCAAAATAAAGCCGCGGAGTCCCGACGCCGAAGGCAACACATCAATCCGCCGGACTTTGGAAAAAAGTTCCTGCGCTTCGTCAAACAGCGGGTCTGCGATGCCCATTTTTTTGGCCATGCTCATCATCGCCATTCCCGGCCACAACTTGAACATCAACTTCGTGAACCAACTTATCTTTATTTCGTTCATGGATGAGATTATAACTCTTTTTGTCTTTTGGCGCGAGTACGCGCCAATTCCGTCAAAAATTGCTTTCTCAAACGAATACTTTTCGGAGTCACTTCCAAATATTCATCGTCGTTGATTATTTCCAACCCCCTTTCCAAAGTAAGCTCAAGCGGAGGAGTTAAAGTAAGCGCTTCGTCGGACGCTTTGGAACGCATATTGGTCAATTGCTTGCCTTTCGTCGGATTGACGGACATATCGTTGCCCTTGGTGGCGTTGCCGATCACCATGCCGATATAGACCTCCGCGCCGGCGCCGATATAAAGCATTCCTCTGTCTTGTAGATTATATAATGAAAACCCCAACGCTTTACCATCGGCCATGGAAACCATCGACGCCAGCGTTTGTTTATTAATTTCTCCCGCGGACGGCTTGAAACCGATAACCCGGCTATACATTATTCCTTCGCCTTTGGTGTCGATGACAAACTCCCCGCGATAGCCCAATAATCCTCGAGTCGGCGCTTCAAAAATAATTCGGGAATTGCTCTGTTCCTGGCTCATATCCATAATCGAGCCCTTTCTTTTCGCCATTTTTTCTATAACCGTCCCCATCATAGTTGCCGGGACAATAATAGTCACTTCTTCAAACGGCTCCAATTTTTTGCCACCAACTTCCTTAAAAATAACTTGCGGTTTGGAAACCTGAAGTTCATATCCTTCGCGCCGCATATTTTCCAGCAGAATGGCGATATGCAATTCGCCGCGACCATACACTCTGAAATAATCGGCAAGAAAATCAATTTTCAATCCGACATTGACTTCCAATTCTTTTTCCAGCCGCTCCCTGATTTGGCGGCTGGTTACCAATTTGCCTTCTCGTCCCGCAAACGGAGAATTGTTGACCAAGAAATTAAGCGAAATGGTCGGCTCGTCTATATTAATTGCCGGCAATGCTTCTTGCGAAGCGTCGGCGCAAATTGTTTCGCCGATAAAAATGTCCGGCAATCCGGCAATCATTACGATGTCTCCCGCGACCGCTTCCGGAACTTCTTTTCTTTTTAGCCCTTCAAAAGTGAAAATTTTGGTCATTTTTCCCTGGCGCGCCTCCCCAGATTGTGCATTTTTTATAAAAACATTGCCGCCGGATTTAATGATGCCTTCGTAAATTCTGCCGATGGCAAGACGGCCCATAAAATTGTCATAAGCAAGATTGAACGGCTGAACTCGGAACGGTTTTTGATTTAATTCCTCCGAAGACGCTTCGGGGACTTCTTTCAAAATAACATCCAAAAGCGGAGTGAGATCTTTGGAATCATCGGTCAAATTGATTTTGGCGATACCCTCTTTAGCTATCGCGTAAACCACGGAAAAATCCAATTGTTTTTCGGTCGCGCCCAAATCTATAAAAAGATCCAGGACCTTTTCGTGAACCCATTCCGGCCGCGCTGCCGGCTTGTCTATTTTATTGATAACCACAATCGGTTTTAAGCCCAATTCCAATGATTTTTTCAAAACAAATTTTGTCTGAGGCATCGGCCCTTCCTGCGCGTCCACCACCAAAAGCACCGAATCGATGGAACGCAAAACCCGCTCCACTTCCGAGCCAAAATCCGCGTGCCCGGGCGTGTCCACGATATTTATCTTGGTATCTTTATATAGTATGGAGGCGTTTTTTGAGTAAATGGTAATCCCCCGCTCCTGTTCCAAAGCGTTTGAATCCATACTGACGCCTTCTTCAATCATCCCCGTCTGGCGGAGCAAAGCGTCGGTTAATTTTGTCTTCCCATGATCGACATGGGCGATAATCGCGATATTCCTGATTTTCATAAAAATAAAAACTGGGCATCCAGCGCCGATACTTTACAACAAAAAACTTAAAAAGTCAAAAAAATTACTTAATCCCCAGTAACTGGACTTCAAAGATGAGATTGGAATTTGGCGGAATGGCTTCGCCCGCTCCGCGCGAACCGTAGGCCAATGCCGACGGAATCCCCAACCTTCTCACTTCCCCGACTTTCATTCCCTCAACTCCAATATCCCAGCCAGGAATCACCTGACCGGCTCCCAAAGAAAATTCAAACGGAGTGCCCCGGTCAACGCTGGAATCAAACTTGGTTCCATTTTCCAGCGTGCCTACATAATGCGCGGAGACCGTATCGCCCTTTTTGGCGATCGCGCCCGCGCCCTCTTTTAATATTTCTACCTGAACGCCTTGTTTTTCCATTTTTGTCGTTTGCGGCGCCGCCAGCATTGTAGTTGTCGCGGGCGCAAGCTCCGGCTGTTTGGCGTTTTTATTCCAAATAAAATAGATCGCAACTATAACGGCGAAAATTGTGACTAAAATTATAATAATGTTTCTTGTATTCATATTTTTATACGCCTATGATAACAAAAACCGCCGGACAAGCCAAGCGGTAAAATTTTTTCAGGCGCCTTCGTAGCGCCAATGCCACGGCTCAAATTTAATGCCATGGCTGTTATTTTCGGGATAAGACAACGCAAACCCGAATTTATTGGCGTTTTTTGACAGCCATTTAAATTCTATTGTTTTTTCAAACCCATCCGGTTTTTCATCTGAAGCGATTCCGTCTTTCGTTACGAAATCGACGGCGCCCACTTGATGTTCGCTATAACCGGGAAAAGCTACGCTTTCAACGGTTTTTGCGAAATCAAATTCATATGACTTAAAGTAATACAAAAATGTCAGTAGCTGGCATGCCGGCGATCTATGGCCGGAATAAACTAACAGTTTTTTTCCGGTTTCTCTGCCAAGCGCCATATTTGCCTTACCATACGCTATCCAGACCGGCAGTGGCAGATACTGGTTCTCTATCCGTTTTTTACGACTATCAAGAATAATTATTTGTCCCTTGATGGTCATTAAATTTTTCGGCATTGAATCAATGCCGAAAAATTCTCCGACAAAGCCAAAATCTTTGGGATTTAATTTTAAAAAATTTTCAACAAAATCCATCTCCCTTTTGCTCAAACGTCTGTAAAGCACTTCAAAAGAAAGCGCGCCCAAGGCCTTTATTCTTGTCCCGCCCATTTTTTCAAGAATGGAATAAACCATGCCGTGATCCAATACGATTTTCATATCTTGTCCTCCCTCTCGTGTGATTTTATGTCAACGATCTTTTTACTCTACGATACTATATACGCCAAAAATAAAAACTTGTCAAATAAAAATTGCATTTTTTGCGGGTTTGTGATAACTTACCAAAAGTTCTTTAATGGGCTGTTTTTATTAACAATCCAACAAAAAAGAAAGGGGTTAAATTATGGGAAACGGCGTAAACGGAAAATTCTGTAGCGTTTGTTTTATCCAACTGGGGACACATCAAAAAGATGCGACTTCCTTGCCCGGTAGCGGGTTCGCGCATGAATCATGCCTGCTGGAAAAAATGAACACCATGTTCATTACTCCAGCAAAAAAAGTAGTTTCAATAAGCCCAATTATAGGGTCTCCTCGAGAAACTATGTTGTCTATTCTGGGGGAATTAAAAAGCCATCGCAGAACTTCGGGAGTCCCGCAATTACTGAAAAGAGCAAAAACCTTTTCCAGTAAATTCGGGCTAGGAATAAGGACGGATAGCCTTTAATTTATGGAAACGCCTGTGGAAACGCCCAAAAAAGAACGGAAAAGCCGGATACTAGCTATGCCGGCTTTTTTATTTTATGTAAAAATAAAAAGCGGTTTCGATATAATCTCCACCGCTTTTAAGCGATAGGTTTCGGAAACCTATCGCTTCTATCGCTTATGTCTTTGAAGCGTCCGGCTTGGACGCTTCAAAGACATTCACCAACCCGGCCATCACTTTCGACACATCGCCGGCAGGAATAATAACCTTGGTTCCCGTTGCGAATGACTTCGCAACTTCCAGCCCAATCTGGTATTGGGCGTATGCCTTGCCATCTTCGACAGTGGTTTTCCCGTCAACCGCTTTCCCGACAAAAGCGGCAATGTCAGCGTTCTTGGCCAGCGCCTTATTGCGCGCCTCCGTCAGTTCGGCTTGGGATTTGTTAACCAAAGTTTCAGAGGCCCTTTTTTGAACTTCCAATTTGGTATCCGCTTCGATAACTTCCGCCTCTCTCTCTAGCTCCTTCTTTTTAACGGCCTCAAGGGCGTCTAAAACATCCTGCGCGTCTTTTTTAAATTTTATATCCACGATCCGCAGAATCAGAAGTTCCGCGCCCAATCCGCCAAAGGTGGGCGCTTTTATTATCTCCCCTTTTATTTTTTCTCCAACCGGCACGCTATTGCCGTTTTCATCTTCAATCTTACGGCTTAGCGCTTCTCTAATTTTCATTGTCGCCAAAACTTCCCTAGTGCCGCCGACAACAAGATTGTGCAGCATTTCCATAAGAAATGGCGACTCGCCGTTTTCGTTAACGCCGAGGTTAAGCTCCAATATCTTTCCTGGACTGATAACTTTGTAACTGAAAAAAATCTCAGGAAAAATATTTACACCTTCGGCGGTGGAAAACGATTCCGCTCTGTTCCAATACGCGTCTTCGCTTTCGCCCGCCATCTTTCCGTTTATTTTTTGCTGTTGTTGCCGTAGAGAAATTTTGACTATTTTTTCCACAATCGGGCAGATGAGTGTCCACCCTTCTTTTTTCATCAGATATTCGCCATTGGATAGAACCACTCGGCTGCCAAACCGCAATACCAATCCGGCAAAAGCCGGCTGAACGATGCGGAACGACAGAATCAGCCAGAAAAACCCCAGCGCCAGCGCGATTGCTGGCGGCCACCATTCATCAGAGAGCATGAAAATAACGGCGCCGACAATTAAAAACATCACGAAAACCAACGGAATCGCCAATCCAAATAAATCGCCCTCCTCTTCCTGAATCTCATTTTCTTCATCAGCCATCTTTTCTACCTTCCCCTTTCAATTTTTATTGTTATTTCCAATTCGGCATTGTAAAAAAACTATCACCCTTCGGGTGACCACCCGTAGGGGTGGAAACACACCCATTTTTACCTATGTCGCCTATCATGTGCCAAATCAAAGTTACCGTCAAATGCCAGTTTCCACAATAGCACCCTTTCTATTCCGTGGTTGCCCCGTCAAATTCCGGACTGTCGGATTCCGCCTCCGCTTTGGTGGCGCGGACAACGCCGTCTTTGTGGTGCGCCGGTGAATAAATGGTGTAAAGTTTTAATTCTTCGCTGTCTGAAGTGTTGATAATATTGTGCCGGGCGCCGGCGGGAACAATAATCGCCGAGCCGTCTTTCAATTCGTATTCGTTGCCGTCAATAACGCATTTCCCCTGTCCTTTTTCAAAACGGAAAAACTGGTCGTTGTCCGGATGAACTTCCATTCCGATTTCTTCATTCGGTTTCAAACACATTAAAACCAACTGGCTACGCTTGCCGGTGTATAGCACTTTGCGAAAATTTTCGTTTTCCAAGGTTTCTTTTTCGATATCCGCGTTAAATCCTTTCATATGGTAAAAAATGCTAAATTATAATTTTTCAATTTCTTTAAGATCTTTGTCCGGAAGATAAAGAATGATCAAACCGAGAATAATTCCGCCGATTGCCATCGGCATATGGCCGCCGCCAAAAAATACGATATCCAGCGCGTCCAAAACATACCAAATCCCCCGCCAGATTAAAACCAAAGCGATAACAATGGAAATATTTTTGGCGAAATAAGCAATAATAGATCTTTGATTTTTCATAACATTACTTCAACATAAACAAAAATATATTCAGTAGAGAGGCCATTGGCGCTCCGGGGGTAAACGAGCTGGGAGCCGGGACTGGAGCAGTTTCTGGCGCTGGCGCCGGAGTTTCGGATGGAGGTAGTGGAGGCGGAGAGATATTATCTATTGGTGGCCGCATATCTGTCGGTTGTTGAAAATTTTGCGGCTGTTGGTCAATTGGTGGTTGCATCATTCCTTCTTGATTCTCTTGGGGCAGCATCATTCTCGCCCTTATTTCTCCTTCTCGACGCATCATTTCCTCCTTTATTTCACCCTCATTAGGTAACATCATCCTTTCTTGATTTTTTTGAAACGGCATCATTTCTTCGCCAGTTTCGCCTTCCTTAGGCATCATTTTTTCTCGATTCCCTTGAGGCGGCAAGAAATTTTTACATTGATCCGGATTGGATTCGCAATAAGATTTACATTCTTCCGGCCCCTTGCATCCTCCGGGACCGGCTTGCTGGGGCATCATTTGACTGCCCGGATTTTCCGCGCCGGGGCCCGGTTGAAATTCCCTATTCATATCTTCTCGATTTCCCTGATCTCCTCGATCACCGCGCCTGCCCTCTTCCATTCTCTTTAAGTCCTCTTCCGACATCATTCCGTTTTCTTTGGCAAAATTTAAGCATGTTTCCTGATTATCGGGATTCTTGCAAAAGGCCTCGCATTCTTCTCTTCCTTTACAGTCGCCGGGGCCTTTGCCCTTTGTTTTTTTCGCCATTTCAGCGTCTTTTTCATCCATAAAACCGGCCGCTACGGAAAAATTGACGCATTCTTCCACATGCGAATCCTCGGAACAATAGGCGTCGCACGCTTCTTTGCCCTTGCATGGAGGCGGCTTAACGCCTTTTTTAATAGCGGTCATCATTTTTTCCGAATTTTCCGCTTCTTCCGGAGTCATAAAACCGGCCTCCTTGGCAAAGGTCATACAGACCTCGATATTGTCCGGACTGGAACAATAGACGTCGCACGCTTCTTTGCCCTTGCAAGGAGGCGGTTTCGCGCCTTTCCTAACAGCCGTTAACATTTTTTGAGCGTCTTCCAGTTCCTTGCCTTGGATAAATCCGGCTTCCGCGCCGAAAGCGATACACTCCTCCATGTGATTGGAGTCCTCACAATATGCGTCGCACGCTTTTTTACCATTGCAAGCGGGCGGCTTTGCCCCTCTTTTGATCGCGGCCTGAACCATTTTTGCTTCCTTCAATTCTTCCGGAGGCATCAAATTATTTTTTTCGCCGAAAGCGATGCATTCATCGATATGGGTTATGTCGTTGCAAAAATTTTCGCATTCATCTCTGCCTGAACAACCCCCGGGGCCTTTGCTTCCCGCCGCTATAAACTTTTTTGCCGCTTCAATTTCCTCTTTGGGCATTAAACCATTTTTTTCGGCAAAACTTACGCAGGCCTCTATATTTTCCGGCTTATCGCAATATGATTTGCAGGCGGATTGATTCTGGCAATCCCCCAATTCCTTAACCGGAAATTGAACATCCTGCGCCCACGCCACCGAGACAATCGCCGCCAAACCGATAACAATAAAACCGATAAAATATTTTATTTTCATACTATTTAAATGGGTTGGTGATAATATTTTTAAAAGGATTGGCTTTGTCGGCCGGGTTGACATCGGGTTTGTTTTCCAAGGGATTCGTTCCTATTGAAGGCAGGGCGCCTTTAGTCGCGCTTTCGATTATTTTGTCCGCCGCTTTGTCGGCGTCGTTAAATTTAGAGAAGGTTGAATTTCGCCAGAAATAATACCCGACGGCCAAGCCGATTATTAAAACAGCCGCGATTATCATTATGATTTCTTTTTTGGGCGTTTCCACAGGCGTTTCCATATTTTTTATTTACTCCTATTCTATTCTACCACTCTCCAATGTGAAAACAAGCAAAGTTTTGCACAGAGAATAAAAAACTGCGTACAATCTGGCCCCCGAATTAAAACTCTCGCCCCGCTTTGAGCATTGGGTTGATGTATTCAGTTCGTGTTTCTGATTCGTTCATAGATACTATGATTTAATCCTCATTGGTCTTTTATTAACCTCTTCTAGAATTCTAAGCGTTGCTTGCACCGAAAGATTGTCGCTTGACAAAAGTAGCAACTTATCACCCAATTGATTCAGTAAGGGACTTAAAAATTCATCTGCCCATGATGGCGACAAGGTTAATACGCCGGAAAAATCTATTTCTAATTCTTCGTCCCTAGGTAGCTCGCGCAAAGTTGGCTGAAATGCTTTGAATGCTTCGCTGCCCAATTCTCGCGATATTAATGTTTTACCAAACTTTTCTAATTGTAATTTCATATATTTTATTTATTAAAATTCTATTTTTGCCAAACAACCTCGCACCAAACGCTCTCCACGCGTAACGCGAAATACTTTGTTTGATCCTTTCATACGCACTTCGGCATCGCCACTGGTATAGAAGAGATTAAACGGATGATCAATAACAACCTCACGAACAAGCTTCAAACCATTTCCTCGTTTCTCTGGTGCTCGACCAGAAATAAATTCAGTGAAGGCGACCTCGACAGCCGCCACATGACTCGGAAGCTCTGGACGAACTCGACGCAATGTTTCTAAAATTCCCACTCCTCGATCAGCAAGAACAACGACACGCTTTTCAAGATCATAACCAAAAAAGATTCCTGCCGTATCAGGCCACTTACCTATATTATGAGCAAATGAATTATCACCAATCTCTCCGGTAATCAATGTGATCAGAGAATATAATTTTTTGAACTCTGGCCGTTGCATCAGCGCATATTCCAATTTTGTCAGTCTGGCATTGAAGATTGAGCTTGTCGCGCAGTAAAAAGTACCAGGAAACTCAACCCCGTCTTCTATCCATTCGGTGGCAAACTTCATGAGGTTACTGGCAAAGATTTCCAGATCTTTTTCACGATAATAGCGATGGGTCCCACCATCCTTTTTAATCGCCACTAACTTACCACTTTCATCCCAGCGACGAAGCGTGTTTAAAGAAACCCCTAGATATTCAGCCGCTTGGCCAATTGTAAACAATTTCTCCTCCATATTGAATATACTATCATACTATCTAAATCTACACAAGTATCCTCATAATCTACCCAAAAATATAACAATCTACACATAAACCACCTATAACTCCCCATTAAACGCTTTCTTCAGCATCGACTTCTTAAGTTCTTCCAAATCAGCCGGTTTCGGGAGTTCCTTGCCCGCGCACGGGAGGATTTGAGCAAGAGCAACACTTCTTTTTTGGAAAATCCGAGTTCGTATCTAGTTTCTTGGCTCGCTTGGCGGGACGCGTTTAGAACGGCTGATTGGGCTAAAATATTCCCATTTCCCGATGTATCTTTGTGTCAAATCCGCTATTTACTGGCTTTAGTATAATACTTCCACCGGCTTTTGAAAAATTTTCGAACCTTTGATTGTTGGAGGGGGTGGGGGCAATAATCGATACCCCGAACATCTTGAATTACCTCCTAATATATAAATATATGCAGATTTAATTTTTATCAAAATCTTTTTTCTCCCACAATTTTGGGCTTTTGTTCCAAAATAATTTATTAACTTCTTGTTTATCTATTAATGTCCATTCCCTAGACATTCCAGCCAATATAAAGTTAGCGTCAATGCCATTAACAATTTTATTATAAAGAGTTAATTTATCTGGAATTTTATTAATTGACTTCGCCTCTCCAATATATACCTTTCCATCTACAATAGCAGCAATATCAATTTCAACTAAGGGCTTTTCATCTTCGAGATTTTCCCTTATTTCTATTTCCGGTAAATAAATAAAACTTTTTAGGGCCATCTTTTTAAGTTTACAAAGAATCGATATGGTAGCAGACATATTATTTAAATACCCTTGAAAAACCATTTCATTGAGTTTGTAATAAAAAGGCGGCTCCTTGCTATTATTATTGCGCCAATGTTCAGGCGTGTATGCTTGTTCCTTACCGCAACGATGACATTTGAATCTTTGACCAATTTCTTCCATTTGATACCAATCTGCTTGTTTACAATCTTCACATTTTAACACTAGACCTCTAAACAAAATTCCCATTTTAAGATACTTATCTATTTTTATCCTTGCCTTTTTTAAATCAATTATAAATTTGCTAATATCTTCAAAACTTAAATAAGATCTTCCAATAACGTTAACTCCGGGAATATTTAAGTCTTTTCTTTTTTTCCCAGTATTCATATCACAGTAACAATCTAATATCGACATAATTTCAGGATCCTCCAATTCATCTTGAGCAGAATTTAAAGACCCAAAAATTTCTATTGTTGCTCGCGTATAGTTTCCTTTATCGGATGTTCTAAAAAATAAATTGTTTTGTGAAAAAATTTTTCCAAATATACTTTCTGATTTCAATAAATTAATCTGCGGTTTAACCAATATATCGTCCATTGTATTGCCAGCTGCAATAAACCCCATTGTGGGACAAAAAAACGAAATTCCTTCTTTTGTCCATCTTACCGTTGAACTGCTTGAATAATAATTTGGGGCTTCCCTAAATATATCTTCTGAAAAAAACGACTTAGAAGGAAGAATGTACCCATCAGAAGATCCGCTAATGGCGCTAAGCGCAAGATCGGTTATCCAGCGATGCTTAAGAGGGATTAAATTATCAAATGTTTTTGGCTTTGGCGTTCTCAAAAAATTAAGACTTTTGTTCTCTAAAAACTGTTCTAAATAAGAATTATTTACCCCCTCTCCAATCTCAAATACTAAAAGAGGATTTTTTACATTTTTTGAAACATCAAAGGGAATTTCTATTCTGGATGGTATAACCTTCTCAGTATATATTAATTTTGATTCGGCAATTTGATTTACTTCTTTTTTTAAATCTTCTTTAGATAATGAAGTATAAACTATTTCTCGATCACGAAACGCACTATGTCGATAAGAATCCTCAATATTACTAATAACATGACTGAGTAAAATTTTATTTTCTTGCTCAAAAAGAATATTAGGTAGCCAAAAAACATCACCCATTATCCGTTTCAATGAATAAAAAAGACAAAAATCTTTAATAGAATCGCCCACAACAACTACTATGGGCTGTTTTTCTGTAAGACCTTTTTTGGGATCGACATAACGGCCTAAACCATATTTAGTTAAAATAAAAGGAGTAAAACTTACCTTCTCTCCCTTGGGGTCTGTAATAAAATTGGCCAATTTATATATATCTTTTTCATCAATTTTATCAATTAGCCACTCAATATCCGTCTTTGTTAATTCTTCACAATCTAACGTTCTGGAAGGAATTTCTTTATCAAAAAATTTTTTAATCGTTCTTGTACTACCAATATTCGATCTAATAGTAAGTTGAATTTCTTTGGGGAGTTTTTCAATTTCATAATCCATTACAGCAGCAGTTTCTTGGTTTTCTTTTTTAATTTGATTTAATATAGAAAAAATCGAAATAGTACGATAAGTAGAATCGTCTGTACGAAAATAATCTATAGCTAATCTTTCCTCTGTATGAAAAATGTTTAGTTTAGAAACTATTTCTTTTTTAAGTTCATCGGATATCACAAATTGATCAATCTCACTATCGGATCTTTGTAGCCCTGATTTTATAATTTTTTCGATTTCTAGAGGTGGTACATCTGGATGTTTTTCTAAAAACCTCTTTATTTCATTTTGTTCGATTTTTTTGTAAGTTTCTGGAGCGTAAAATTCTAAGTCTCTTACGGTTTTTATATGTCTACAAAAATAATCCGGTTCGTAAATCTCCAGTATTTGCCAAAAAATTTCTTCAATTCTTATTCCATCACTTGGAATAATAATATTGAAATCGCCGCCCCAAAAATGACTATACCATTCGATAATCCGCAACGCACCATCCTTAACATTAGGATCATTTACATTCACTAATGTTGCACACCTAGCAGGTCTTACTTGTGTAGTAATTTTTTTTAGTTCTATCCTAGGGTTTGTGTTGATTTGTCTTTTAAACATACTTGAACATTAGCGCCTTAAAATGACACTTGTAAAGATTAAATAAAAAGATGCCTATTGTGAAGTTGGCATCTTTTTATTTTCTAGAGGTTAATAAATAAATAAATTTAAGTAAAAAATATAGGAACAGGAGACAATAACCGGATATGTAAAGGTTTATTTTTGCGGATATCTTTTAAAGCATTCGGCTTTTAGTCCGTCCCTATAATCGCCTAAATCATTGGCAATTGCAGTAGGTAAACGACAGGAGCACTCATCTCGTTTCTTATAAAAATCAATAAGCGCGTCTAATCTTTTATCTTGCGCAATATTATTTTGTTTTACATACTCATCAAAAGTCATTTCCTTTAGTGATATACATTTACTAGTCAATTCTCCTCTTGATTTACACTCTGTATACCACTGGTTAGAGTATCTTTCCTCTGCGTCGGCCATACATGTGTTTAATGCTTGCTCGGCCTGTTGTTTGGCCTCTTGCTCTTTCTGGTCTTTCATTAATTGCTCTTGTTTTTGCCGATCTATGCCCGCCTGCTCCTTTTGTGGCAAAAAAATAACATAATAATAAAAAAATGAAAAACTAACTAAAAGCATGCTCCCAATAATGCTTAGTTTAATTGCTTTGTCTACATCTATATCTTTAATAATGCTTGGTAGTTTCATTTACTTAAATTATAAATGGGGGCAGAGGTATTTTCAATACTGAGAACGTTTTGAATAACACCCCTGTGAATTAATGTTTAAAAACCGGTGGGTTTTTTCTCTTGTATTATAAATTTCGGACTTACGCTAATAGAAAAAGGTTGTTGTTGCAAATCTGGAGATAAAGAGCACTCATATCCTTCATCACATTTATATATTTCAACTCTATCTGCCTTTAAAGTAATTGTGGAATCGTAATACTCTAAGATATTCTTCCCGTCATTATTTTTTGAAGATAATTCTGGAAAAAAATAGAAATTATTAAGATTAACGGCGGAGCCGTATGGGACTTCAAAAAGTTGATATGGGCCTACATTTCTTTGATAATCACCCGAGGCATAGGTATACTTGAAACCTTTATCATAAACTCCGACCGGAACTCTTCCGGTAGAAAAATTAATATAGCCTTCTGCCGCAATAATCTGCCGAGTTCCTCCTTGCCCATTTATTCCTCCAAGATTGTCTACATAGAATGAAGCGGGCTCTAGTTTAATTTTGGGATTGATAAATCTAACATCTGCATGCTCAAAATTATGAAGTCCAAAAAGTTTTATATAAGGAGTATATTTAGTCCAGCCGCCCATATCGCTTTTAATATTATCTATGTAAGTACCAGAAAAAGTATTAGCAGTATCTTTTGTAATAACAATAGGTTCTATTATAACACTCATCGATAAAGTAATAGGAATCTTTGTTTGAGGCTGATTTTGCGTTATGGGTTGAGTAGTATTTTGATTTTGAATATTCTGAGTTGGTGTTTGTGTCTGATTATTTGATTGCGGGAAGGATACTGTAGGAGCAACTGGCGGCACAGAAGGATGTTTTTCCCAAGCCCAAGTATCCCAATTAAATGTCCAATCATCGGAGTTTTCAGGACGAAGCGGGACTGTTTGTTGCACTTTAGGTTGTGGAGCTTGTTGTGTCGATTGATTTACTACAGCAGAAGATTGATTTTGTTGGCCAATGTTTTTTCTTAGGCTTTCAATTTCTTTTTTAAGCTTTTCTGTTTCGGTTGAAGCACTATCTTCAGATTGTTTCTTTTGCACTTGTAATTCAGGCTCCTTACCCTGTTGTTCGGCTGCTACTGAGCTTTGCTTGTCTAAAACCGGTTGTTTTGGCGGCTCTGGCGCAGAAATTAAACCAATTGCAACAGAAACAGTAACTATTGCTATTGTTATTTTATGAAAAATTGTTTGAAGAAATAAAAACATAATTTTTGTTGTATAACCACAAAGCTCCCCGCCAGCGATGCCTTGCGACACCCTATACCCTTTCGGATATAGACCGGTAAAGGTGCTCTGAACGAGGAGCTCTCTATCCTTTACCGGTTTTCCGCCATGCTCTTTTTGAGAGTTTAGGCTACTTTTTTGATTTTGATTTTACTTTATCACACATTTTATACAATGGCAACCTTGAAAAAATAGCTTAAAAATGCTAAAATAAGGCCATAAATTACAATTACTATTAAGATTAATATGACTTTACAAGAGAATGATAAACCGCATTTGTGGCAACTTATAAAAGAAATAAGAGGTTACCGAGGTTATTCCGAAGGTGAATATGGATTTGAATTTGTTATTGAAAACAGACCTATTACTTTAGATGGTGGGTCAACTTCAAAAGTAGCAGATAGGCGCGATCTTATGCTCGCGTTGGAAAACTTTGGAGCTATTGAAATTGATAAAACGGTATATAAATCGCCGGTCAGAGAAGATGGTTATCCTTTTTGGATTAAAATTCTTCAGCCGAAATTTAAAGAAATTTATAATTCACTTGAATTTGAATATGGAAAATCAAAAGAAATAATTCCTAAACTTAAACCCTCTAATTTAGCAGGTTGTCCATATTTTGACGAAAATAAAAGTATAATTATTTGGGATAAAGAAGAATGCTCAATCCCATTAAGAACTAATCAACACTTTTTATGTAAGAAGATGTTTACTGCTCCATTTGGAGAACGAGTTAAAGAAATAGAAATATTAGATTTAGCTGATTGGGCTCAAGATACAAACAGAAGTGTATACGATGCTATGTTGGCAGTAAATAAAAAAATTGAAAATTGTTTTGGTATAAAAAAGTTTTTCAAATGGAAAAACAATCACGTTTGGGTAGACATAAAACTTCCTAATATTTAAGCGGTTTTAGTGAGTCAAAAGTGAATCACGAGAAAAAGAGTAGGCTAAAAAAGAAGCCTACTTTTTGTTTTGGCTTTAAAGATGATTTTGACTATGACTATTAAAATCACAAACGAAAAAGACTTTTACCGAACCGCTGATCTTGCTTTAGCAGCGGCTATTTCGCTTTTTTATCCGGTTGAAACTATAGACCGGCAGAACCCCAAAAAAGCCCAATTTATATTCAAACAAGACAAGGGGCTAGACAAACTTATTGAGAACTACTGGAGGGGCCAAGTAAAGGTCGAGCCGCAAGCCTATTTTAATGCTTTGCGGCTTATAAAGGCGCGGCTTTATGGAGAAGAATGAGTAAATTGAGTGAAAAGACAATTGAAGCCTTACGCCAGATTTTGAAAGAGGAATTCGGGAAAGAAACAACTCAGGCTGAAGCATCAGAAATAGCAGGCGCTTTAGTCGGATACTTTGACACGCTCAGTAGGGTTTATGGCCGTATTGAAAACGATAAATGCAACAAAACATTAAAAATTATAAATTAAGATTAATAAAAATATGAAAAAAACAAAAGACAATACCATGGATTATACAAATTATCTACCCACTGAAGACGAGTCTAGTGAAAATTGTTATGCCGCCGGCATAGGATGCGCGGCCGCTTTGATGTCTAAATATACACTATTAAAAGTGATAAAAGGAAATCTAATCGGAGAATATAAGTTTATATTTAAAAAACAAAAGGGCATAGATAAGATGGCATATCAGTATAATAACAATTTATTAAAAGTTGATGCTGAACTGATGTATGAAAATATGCGCCTGCTTTATATTAAAATTTCGAAAATATGAAAAAAGAGAATAAGGAAAATAAAAAATTCATAATTTCAGACATTTTGCCCGATGGGCGTATGGTTGAAATGATTTATAAAGAAGAAATCAACATAACTCAATTAATTACCTTTGACGGCGAACAGATAGAATATAACAATGAGATTTACCTACCGGATGTGTTACTCGCACCGTATTCGGCCAAAAACTCTTTAATTTCTAAGAAGGTTATTAAATTGCCTTCGGAGGCAACAGAATATGGAACCGAAAAAGAATTACTTGGGAAGATTCAGAAATTCATTCACAAGTACCTTGATATTAATTTGGTTTTTGAAAAAATAGCTTCTTATTATGTCTTGTTTACTTGGTGTTTTGACCGATTTAATGAGTTGCCATATCTGCGGGCCATTGGCGATTGGGGCTCCGGTAAATCCCGTTTTTTACAAGTTGTCGGCTCAATTTGTTATAAGCCGATATTCGCCGGTGGCGCCACTACTACCTCTCCCCTGTTTCGTATAATAGATGAGGCGAGAGGAACGGTTATTCTTGATGAAGCCGACTATCGGTTTTCCGACACCACTACCGATATTATTAAAATTCTAAATTGTGGTTACCAAAAAGGAATTCCTGTCTTACGTTCAGAAGGAACGGGAAAAGGTAAATTTGATGTTAAATCATATGATGTATTTTGCCCAAAGATTATAGCAACGCGCAAACAGTTTAACGACCAAGCATTAGAAAGTCGCTTTTTAGTTGAAGAAATGGAAAAAAAGGACTTAAGAGAAGATATTCCGATAAACCTACCCGATTCTTTTGAAAATGAAGCTTTAGAGTTAAGAAATCAATTATTAATGTGGCGCTTTAGGAACTTTCATAAAGTAGGCTTAAAAACAGACGCTATAGACAGATCCATCGAGCCAAGATTAAATCAAATTACCATCCCCCTACTTAGCATAATTGATGATGATCAAACCCGAGACGAAATAAAAAAATCGGTTCAAGAATACAATAAAGAATTATTTACCGATAGAGGTATGAGTTTAGAAGCCGAAGTTTTAATTGCGCTTTTTACAAAATACGAAGCCGGATATCCAGACCCGACTATGAAGGATGTTTCAGACACGCATGCAGCCCAAAATGAACTTAACGATAAAGAAAAATTGAAACCTAGAAGAGTCGGCAATCTAATTAGAAAGCAGCTTAAATTAATTGTTGTTCGCAAAGGCATTGGTTTTGTTGTGCCGGAAATGGAAAACAAACAAAAACTAATCCGGCTCAAACAAAAATACAGCATACCGGGGCAAGAAAAACCGGACACCATGAACGAAATGAATGTTGTGAATGTTCAGCAAGCATCAAACACAACAAACAAAATTATCATAGATGATTTATTTTAACTTTTGGAGTTAATTTTAATGTTCATTATATTCATTACATTCATTGTCTTATGAATAAAGGACGCATCAACAGAGATATTTTTATTACTGCATTACTTTCTGGAAAAAACGGCGTTCAAGCGATAGTTGTTGCCGGCTCCTTAGCTTCTAACCCCAATAGCCGCGCCGTGGTGGCTTGCCGAGTGTTAAGAATTGTTAAGAAAAGCGGCTTATTGCAAAGAATCCAAGATAAATTAAGCTTAATTCTGGATTCTATAAACGAACAAGATTTAAAAAATGCGAAACTTAAGGATAAGGCGAGAACAGCTAAAGTCATAGGAGAAATAGCTGGTAAACTACTAAAATAAAAAATGTCTTTACTTAATAATATAACAAGTGTATAATAACAATATTGACCCATAATCCAGTTTAGTCCCGAAGTTTTTTTATTACTTCGTTGCCTTAAAGGGGCGGCTATGCCAATGAAGTAATCCTTCGGGAAAGCGGATTTGGGTCAATCATTGCCGCCCCTTTAAGTTTTATGGAACAAACAAATAAAAAAGCAATTTTATACGCAAGAGTTAGCAGCCGCGAGCAAGAAGAAACCGGCTATTCTTTGGATGCGCAAGAAAAACTACTCAAGGAATATGCCGAAAAACAATTTAAAGTTGTTAAAACTTACAAAATATCAGAATCGGCAGCGGGAAAACAAATCCGAAAAACATTCTCGGAAATGATGGGCTATATTGAAAAAAATAATATTCCTATTATTGTTTGTGAAAAAATAGATAGATTAACTCGTAACTTGAAGGATGCCGCTGAAATAAGCGATTGGCTTACAAAGGATGAAAAGAGGTCAGTTCATTTTGTTAAAGAAAATTTTATAGTTAATAAAAACACCAAAGCGCATGAAAATCTTGTTTGGGACATGAAAGTTGCCATTGCAAGATTCTATACCAATAACCTTTCTGAAGAAGTTAGAAAAGGACAAAAAGAGAAATTAGCGCAAGGCTGGGCCCCAATGCGAGCAAAAATTGGTTATAAAACTATTGGCGAAAAGGGCCACAAAATACATGTTGTTGATGGAGAGAAGGCACCATTCATTAAAAAAATGTTTGAGTTATACGCTACCGGCAATTATTCAATTAAGGCGCTAGTGGATATTATGTACAAGGAAGGTCTAAGAAATGAATATGACCGTAAAGTCATAAAAAGCAGAATGCATAAAATTCTTTCCGATCCATTCTATTGTGGCAAGATAGTATGGATGGAAGGGGCCTATGATGGCAAGCAAGACCATGTTATCTCAAAGGAGTTATTTGATGTCGTGCAGGCCAAATTAGCGCGAAAAACCGCCAGTCCGCAATACCGCAAGCACTTGCCCGTATTCAAAGCAATGATTAAATGCGAAGAGTGCGGCGGCATGATAACTTGGGAACTTCAAAAGGGCTGTTGGTACGGGCATTGTAATCATTATCGAAAGTGCAGCCAAAAAAACTATATTCGACAAAATAAAGTTGAAGAACAGTTATTCCCCTATTTTGATAAAGTAGCGCCTAAAAATGAGCGAATTATTCAGTGGCTTGAAAGGGCATTAAAGGAAAGCCATGCGGATGAAATAAAATATAATAATTCTAAAAAGGATGAACTGACTCGAATTATCGCTACGGCCGACAGAAGAATTGAGGCGGCATATAAAGATAAGATAGATAATAAAATGCCGGCTGATCTTTGTAAAAAAGTTATAGAAGATTCAACACAGGAAAAAGAAATTGCTTTAAATTCACTAAAGAATTTAACAGAATCTCGCACTGCTTATTATGAAGCGGGCTATGCTGTACATGAATTGGCCCTGAAAGCCAAAGATATTTACTTAAGCGAAAAAGCCACTATAGAAGATAAGAGATTACTTTTAAGTTACCTATTCAAAGATAATACCCTGCAAGAGGGCCGGATTACGCCAAACTATACTTTTGCTTTTGATTTTCTATCAAAGTGGATGCCTAAAGTAAATCCGGTTTTTGCGCAAATACAAAACACCGCCGAAGCTTGCGCTTCAAGCGGTGGTTTGTTCATGGCTCCGCTAAACCATGCGATGGAGCTTTCGGAACCTCGAAATAATTTTCGAACCTCCAGAAAGCCCTCAGTAAAAGCACAATTTGCATCTCAAGCTATCAAATTACGCCCTCTGCTCCGACACCTGGATTCGAACCAGGAACCCACTCCTTAACAGGGAGTCGCTCTACCGTTGAGCTATGTCGGAATACGGAAATATTTTTACATAATTTCCGTAAAAAATCAACCAATGCAAACTCGAGTTATTCCGAAAGCTGGTCGACTCCCTGACCCATGGAATCGTCGCCGGTCGCGTTTTTGCCGCAGGATTTTCTTTCGGTGTTGAAATTCTTCCACGCGTCCAATCGCGATTGCTTGTAGGCCTTGTTCGCTGTTCTAACAGCATCTTTATAGGCCTTCCACGCGGTGGCGATGACCTCTTTTCGCGCTTTTCTGTCGGTTTGCGCCCATGCCGTTTTCAAAGCGTCTTTTCTGGCGGAAAGCGCCGATTTTACGGCCGATGAATGCGCGTCAACCGCGGCAATCACCGCCGTGTCGCGCTTATCAACCGCCGATTGAATGCAGGCCACATTCAAATCCGCCTGATTAGATTTCGCTCTGACAGCGTCCTTTACTTCCGCTAATCCCGGAAAAGCGAAGGCCATAATCAGAGCCGACGATACCAATATTTTCGCTGTTTTCATATTTTTATCGATTAATGATAATCTCTATTAATTTTACTGCTGATATTAATAACCTTCAAGTTTTTTCAAATTGCCGTGCTGGCGGATTCTTTCCAGCGCTTTAAATTCGATTTGGCGGATACGCTCGCGGGTAACGCCGAATTCGTTGCCGACTTCTTCCAACGTATGCGCCACGCCGTCGTCCAAGCCGAAGCGCATCCGCAAAATTTTCTGCTCCCGCGGCTGGAGATCGTTAATAATTTCTTTAATCTGATCTCCCAAAAGCCGCAGCGACGCCGATTGAATGGGAGTTACGCCCTTTTCGTCTTCAATAAAATCCCCCAGCGATGAATCGTCATCGTCATCGCCCACCGGCGCCTCGAAAGAAATCGTGTCTTGGGAAATTTTAATGATATGGCGGACTTTTTCAACATCAATACCCATTTCGGAAGCCACTTCCTCCGGCAAGGGTTCGCGCCCCAAGTCCTGAAATAACCGCCGCTTCATCTGGGTATATTTGGAAATCGTTTCCACCATATGCACCGGAATCCGAATGGTGCGCGACTGGTCGGCCAGCGCTCTGGTGATCGCCTGCCGAATCCACC
>Ga0209541_10006136_pt1 | contig 20664 bp, 23 predicted proteins | sample RifCSPlowO2_01_FD_184027 | JGI IMG/M metagenome (GOLD analysis project Ga0209541, IMG submission 184027) | Groundwater microbial communities from Rifle, Colorado - Rifle CSP2_plank lowO2_0.1 (SPAdes) (version 2) | ecosystem: Environmental > Aquatic > Deep subsurface > Groundwater | place... | reverse complement strand
TGGTTCGCGGTTGGATACCACGAAAATCTGCCTGCCTTTCAGATGTGCTTTAAAAAATTCTTTGAGCCGCTCTGCCGTCCATGGCGTATCGAGCTTTTCCAAACGAAGGCGCGCTTCCTCGCTTGCCGCCAAGCGCGCCCGTTTGAGACTCTGGGTAATTTTTGAGATCTCGGTTGAAAGCGGACTGAAGAAACCTCTACCTTTCTCCGACTCTCCCGCGGCAATGTCGCCCCTTCTTGCAGCCTTTACAGATTCAGCCAATTTTGAAATAGGCTTGATGAATACCGAATATGCCATGAGGAAAATGGCAATAAGAAACAAAAGTGCAATGAGAAGAAAGCGGATCAGGTTGTCGCGCCAGATATTCCAGATCGTGTCGTCTATATATTGCGCGTTTTGGACAACCATAAGAGCTCCCACAACGCGTCTATCGTCATGCATAGGATCGACAAAAACATACAACTTCTGTTCTCCGCTCTTTACAAACATTCCTTCGGGCTCGTCGCTATCCATGACCCTTGCCATGAGAAGCTGTTGAAGCGCTTCTTTAGGCAGATTGTTTGACGCAACAACGGGCGATCCCCTGCTATCGAAAACCCCAAGCCCAGCGACGCGTTCGTTGCTTGCGATCCGGTCAACTACCTTCTGCACAGAGCTTGTCGCGTATTTGCTGTAAGAAGGTTCAATAGATTCGGCGAGACTATCGGCGATAACCTGCGTCCTTGACTGCAAGCGTGAAGCAAGAGCAAGTTTTTCCTTGCCAACCTGATTCATCGCAAAACCGATTACAACAAACGCAATGGCGGCGAGAACACCGCCGATAATGAGAATAAATTGCCTCATTGCTTTTAATCATACTAAATGCATGCCAAAAGTCTAACGCACTCGGTTTAAATGCGAAACCGAGCTTTGAACATCGGAGAAGCGGCTTTTTTACTTTCTTGCTATGTGGTAGAATGAAATTGTTATGGAGGGATTTTATCTATCAATTTTGATTGCGGGATTTGGCGGAGGGGTTGTGCGAGGCGTTGTTGGTTTCATTAAATACCAGTTTCAGTTTAAAAACACAAAGTTTGATATTACTTATTTTCTTGGCATGATGTTTCTCTCTGGCGTTGTTGGAGTGCTCACGGCGCTTGCTGTAAAAGAGGCGGGAATTCCGATACTCGGAGGTATGGTCACGCCAGGCATTGCATTTATAATCGGATATGCCGGAGGCGATTTTATTGAAAACATCTACAAAATTATTATTGGCAAGACATCGATCTATCAAAAGTAAGTTTTTGGTACGTGGTTTGCGCATTCTCGTAACCGAGCCGGAATATTTTACGCCAGCGTCTGTGCGCGCGATGCGAAAAATTGGGACTGTGCGCGCAGAGAGGTTGTCTCGAAAAAAATTGCTAGAAGCTGTACGCGACGTTGATGTTTTGGTGGTGCGCATTGAAACAAAAGTTGACGCCTCTCTCATAGCGCGCGCGAAGAATCTCAAGTGCGTTGTGTCTGCTACAACCGGTCTCAATCATATTGATACGGCGCTTTTGAAAAAACGCGGTATTCCGCTCTTTTCGTTGTCTGGTGCGCATTCCGTGCCGACCGCCGAGCATACGCTCGCACTTCTTTTTGCCGCAGCGCGGCGCATTCCGTGGGCGCATGCGCATATGGAGCGCGGGCAATGGAGGCGCTGGGAATTCCTTGGAGTAGAGCTGGCAGGAAAAACTCTCGGTATTGTTGGCATTGGGCGCATTGGCACGGAGGTTGCAAAGCGCGCGCGTATATTGGGGCTTGAGGTGATTGCGTATGATCCGTATGTGCACGCGCGCGAGGTAAAAGCGAGGGGCGCGCGCAAAGTCGGCTGGCTGGAATTTTTAAGAAAAAGTGATTTTATCTCGCTTCATGCGCCGCTTACGCGCGAGACGCGCGATATGTTTTCTCGTAGCGCGTTTGCAAAAATGAAGAAGTCGGCAATTTTGATAAATACTGCGCGTGGCGCGATTGTAAATGAAAAAGCGCTACTTGCCGCACTTTCACAAAAACGCATTCGTTCTGCCGCGCTCGATGTATATCCCGAAGAGCCGCTTGTGTCATCAAGCCCGCTTCGACGTTACGCGCGCGCGCACGAAAATCTTATTTTGACGCCGCACATCGCCGCATCAACTCACGAGGCAATCGAACGCGCAAGCGCGTACTCGGTCGAAGTGATCGCAAAATACTTCGATATATGATATACTCCAAATCATGCACAGGCAGACGCAGGAAAATGATGGCGGCGGTTTTTATGGTCTTGGTATTGCGCCTGCGCTTTTAGAAGCGCTTGCGCGCTTGCGTTTTAAGACGCCTACGCCAATTCAAAAGCAGGCGATTCCGATTGCAGTTGAGGGTAAAGACGTTGTGGGTATCGCGCAGACTGGTACTGGCAAAACGCTTGCGTTTGGTATTCCCATGATCCAGCGCCTCGCGCAAGCTAGCGGGCAGGGGCTCGTGGTTTTGCCTACGCGCGAGCTTGCGCTGCAAGTGGATGAAGCGTTGCGAGGCGTTGGCCGCGCCTTCGGGCTTCGCACGGCCGTTCTCATCGGCGGGCTTTCTTTGGGTCCGCAAATTAATGCTCTTTCAAAAAAACCGCATATTATTATCGCAACTCCCGGACGATTGATTGATCATCTTCAGCAAAAAACCGCGCGGCTCGACACTGTCCGTATCGTGGTGCTTGATGAAGCAGACCGCATGCTCGACATGGGTTTTGCTCCGCAAATTCAAAAAATAATGCACGCGCTTCCGAAAGAGAGGCAAACCATGCTTTTTTCGGCAACCATGCCGCCAGAAATTATGAAGATGGCAGCCGCCCATACAAAAATTCCCGTTCGCGTTGAAATTGCGCCTACTGGTACCATGTCCGAACACGTTACGCAGGAGCTTTTTATTGTACCCAAAGAGCAAAAAATTCAATTGCTCGGAAAATTGCTTGAGACATACAAGGGTTCAACTCTGGTATTCACGCGCACAAAACATGGCGCGCATAAAGTTGTCAGGCAGATTCGTGCGATGGGCGCCAATGCCGCCGAGATTCACTCCAATCGGTCTCTTGGTCAGCGCAGAGAAGCGCTCGATGGTTTTAAGTCGGGCAAATATCGGGTGCTTGTGGCCACAGATATTGCTTCTCGCGGGATTGATGTAGTAGGAATCGAGCTCGTGTTGAATTTTGATTTGCCGTCGTCGTCGGATGATTATGTGCATCGCATCGGCCGCACGGCGCGCGCGGGAGCCAGAGGACATGCCATTACGTTTGCGATGCCAAACGAAGAGCGCGAAGTTCGCGCAATCGAGCGCCTGATCCGCAAAACATTGCCTATCTCAAAATTGCCAGAGCTTCCACGCGTAAAAGTTTTTGAAGTGCCACAACCTCCCCAGCGCCATTACCGCGACTACGGCCACCGCCGCCGCAGAGGTTGATAAAGTCCACTAACCTCCCTATGTTTACATTCTGGAGCACAGACGATGTTTAATGGTCGAGTTGGACATGGAATGTCCAACTCGACATCTGTAATACTTATAACATCCGTACGTTTTTTTGACTCTTCCATCGGCAAGCCCCAGCCGTAAGGCTGGGGAAGGATAGGATCCGTCGTCTTCTGCTATGCTTGGAACATGGAGTATCGGAAACAAGGACACTGCGTCTATGGAACCGAATACCATATTGTGTTCACGACCAAATACCGTCGCAAGATCTTTAATGAAGGTATAGGCCAGTATTGCATCACGAAATTGGAGGAAGTTTCAAAGCACTACCCAGATATCAGAATATCTTCAGCCAAGACAGACCAAGACCACATCCACTTTCTAGCTTCTATTCCTCCACGTTTCTCTGTTAGCAAGGTGGTCAATCTACTCAAAAGCAATACTGGCCGAGCTATGCGAGAGAAGTTTCCTTTCCTAAATGACGTATACTGGGGAGACGACGGTATTTGGTCTGGAGGATATTTTGTCTCAACTGTCGGCATTAACGAAGACATGATTAGAAAGTATATCGAGTTGCAAGGAGCAGAAGACGGCGGACAAGCTCCGCTTGAATTCCGCTAACCAAGCCACACCCGTAAGGGTGTGGTAGTTGACCTATGATGTGTAATCCAGTAATTGGTTTTTTGATTCTTGTATTCATATTATATTTTTCTTTTACTTAAGGATATGTTTTTATGTTCTTCATCCTTGGGTATAAAATCACGTCTCTTATATTGCTTTGACCTAAAATCCAAGCAATAAATCTTTCTATACCGAGACCGAAACCTGATGTAGTTTGATAAGTAGGCAAATCTCTTAAATGTATATACCATTTATACGAATCAGTGGAAAGATTCTGACGACGAATCGATTCAATTAATTCATCTTTGTCATCTTGTCTTTGCCCACATCCAACAACCTCTCCTCCAAAAGCTCCCTTGAATAACGGGGGGAAAATTAGATCAGCATTAAGAACCTTGTTGGGATTTTGGTAATCTGGTTTTTGATAAAAAGGAACCTTGTCACGGTCATAATTATATATCCAAAAAGGAGTTTTAAGTTTAAGTAATTGACTTAAGACGATCTCGCTGTATGGTTTAAAATCACGGCCGTGATTTGTGGTGTGTATTAATTTATGAAATTTATTTTTTTTCAATAACTCAATTGCCTCATCAAAGGTTATGCGTGGAAATTCTTTAGTCGCCAATACGGCCTCCATTGCCCGGCCTGTTGCTTTTTTATTAATAGCTAAAGTTTCGAATGTTTCTGGTGAATTTCTCACCGTCTTTATCAGTGCTCTAATATATTTTTCAATGATTGGAATTAAATCGTTGATTGATCCTTTTATTTCTACCTCGCAATGATAAAACTGATTAAGATGACTATTGTCTGGATTTTCTCCACGCATCGATGGTAAATAACAATAAACTTTATTAAAACCGTTCATTAATACTGGCTCAAGTCCGAACTGGGCCGAATCTACAAGAAAAGTCTCGAGTTTGCCGAACTTAATTGGTATAGCTTCGGAATCAGAGCTCGGCCCCATTGGGGATGATATACTCGGTGTCATCATAAATAAGTCTACACTATAAGCTTCTTGCTTTTTTGACCAAAATTCATCAGTAGCAATCCTTATATGATGCCTGAATTTAACTAATTTTCTGAAGTAAGATGAATCCGCCACTCTTAAATAATGGGTTTTTGGATTATAAATCGGAGTCTTATATTTCATAAAATTAATCATTAATTTATTAACTTACGCAAGGTTTCAAGCGTCCGGTTTTTTTCTTGATTCCATTTTAATAATCGTGTTATTGGCGACATCTGACAATTTTGCTAGTCGTTCTATAATAGTAACACGCAAGTTCAACATTACATCTAAAAAGGCAGAAAGTCAAAGCTCTGTGAAATTCTGATCTGTTGCACACGCACGGGAGTAGTGAGACAAGGGCGATTAAATAATAATGTCCCACCACTTATACTGAAACTATGACGGGCAGACAAGCAAGCGGCGAGTATCTTCTGGAAAAAACTTTTATCACACCCTCCCCTACTTCAAACCTCCACGGCTGGCTATTGTGGCTTGAGGGAGCAAGAACGGCGAAACGGAGCAAAAACTCTAAACGCTCTTTGTCCGAACGGCACTTATAAAAATCCTGTATATCAACCTGCCACGCACTATAATTCTCCCCTATTTTCGTTCTCAAGTTCATATGGCGAAACCAAGGGTAACCCTATGACCGAGGGTTACCCTTGGTAAGGAGATTTTATGTATTTGAGTAATGATTTGAGCGCCTCGAAAAACTTTATATTCTCATCAATCGCGTACTGGTTCTCAAACCCCCGTTTTTTGAGGTCTTCGAGGTCGCGGATTATCTCGTCGAGAACTCGTTTTCTGTCCTTTATTTTGGCATGCAGGATCATATTTTATATGATACCATTTATTTTGAGTTATCCACCACACTCCTTGATTGTCAATCGCTTGGTATGCTATGGTGTAATTGGTGTTTGGAGGGCCCTGGCCCTGTCACGGCTATCCAAGCTGTAACCAAGCACCTCTAAAGAATGCCGCTCTGCGGCGTTTTTTAGTTTAATCATGTTCTAGATTGCCACTGTATAAAATCCTTTTTCGGTTATCTTTATCAATACCCCAATACGGAATAACGCTCCAAAAGTGCTTTTCTCCACCATGGACTTCTTTCACAATTACCTTGGCGCGGACGCTATTCAAAACAGCAATGAATTCGTAAAAAGCAACTTCTTTCAAAATATATTCCCATCGTTTGTTTGTTTTTAACATTTCGAATCGCTTCGTTTGCCATATTCCTTGAAGCGTGTGTGATGCTTTCAAAATCTGAGGAGCAATGTGTAAGAGCTTCAATCTGGCGTATTGATCTTTTCTTGAACGCGCCTGCCGATCGGATTTAAACTTTAAGTGTTTGAATCCCTTGGAGTTAAAAGAGATTTTTTCTTTAAAGTATGGACAGTAAACATCGCCGATCGTTTCATAAAATGTCTCGGCGTTTTTCTTTATACTCTCAAAATCGTTTTCGTTTAAATTAAACTTTCCCATAGCCAAAAATCTTGAGATGCCATTATTGTATTATTTTACAATGGTTATTATAAAATTCTACATCGCTTTTTGCCATCAAGCTCATGTTTAAATAGTACCACAAACTTTGATATACAATATATGATAAACTGAATTTGCTGACATGCCTCAAGAATCAAATAATCAAATCATCCATAAAGCGGGTGGAATTGTGATACGAACAGGTGGCATTCCAAGCATTGTCTTGCTTTATCGTAATAAACAACAAGATTGGACTTTTCCAAAGGGCCATATCGAGCCAAAAGAAACGCCGGAAGAAGCGGCAGTAAGAGAAATTAAAGAAGAAACCGGTTTAACTGCCGAGATTTTTTTAGAATTGCCGCCACTTGAATATCCTAACGACAACGGTCAGATTGTCATAATGCATATGTATCTCATGAAATGTAAAAATGAAAAAGATCTAAAAAAGGAACACGACGGCGATCGACTGGAGTGGATCCCAATCACCGAAGTCATTAAAACATTAACGCACGACAACCTTAAAAACTATTTCGCAAAAGTACAGCCGATCATTGAGCGTTTTATTTAGAACGTTATTTTTTCTTCATTTTATGCAGCGCCAGAAAAAGGCTGCCCACCTGAATTGCCTGCGCAAACTCACCTTTATCAATAAGTTTAAAAAGAAGCTTCATATCTATAAACCTGTATGTCAAAACTTCAAAAGGATCGTGTTGTGGCTTTTGCTTTACAACCGGATTTGTTACCAAGTACGTGTAAACGTTATTTGCATGATTAGCCGGGTTTGGAGACATTTTGCCCACAAGAGTAAATGTGCCGGTATATCCTGTCTCTTCAAGCAGTTCGCGCTTTGCTGCCGCAATGGGACTCTTGTCGCGCGATGCTACCGTGCCGCAAGGGAGCTCCGTAATAATGCGCTTTATGCCATGACGATATTGACGAGTAGTTAAAACTCGCTGTTTTTTGTCTATAACAACCATGTGCACCCAATCCGGATATTCAAGAACGTAGTAAGGCGAGACAAGAATCCCCTCTTTTGTAAGACACTTGTCAGCCCTTACCGTAATCCACCGGTCTTTTAATATATATTTTGAGCTCCGTACGCTCCACGGCCGAAGTTTTTGCATCTTTTTTATTTTTCGTTATCCAGCATAACCTTTAGCAAAAATAAAGTTTCCGTCTTCAGTTTTGCCCTGGCCCAATCTTTTTGTCTGGCATTCATGAGTTCTCCCATGCCGGATAAAATTGCCCGGCCAGAAACTTTCTCTAGTTTTTCGATACACTTGGCAACAAACTCCTTGAATGTGGTACCTGTTCTTTTTTCAACCAGCTCTTTATTTATCGGCCAACTATTTTGCAAGAAGAACCAAACATCAAAAATATCACGATTGGCTCTTTCTGCGCGTTCATACAAGGCAACCAATTTGTTGGCAAACATGTCTTCTTTATCCATCACTTTCATAGAAATGCCGAAGTAATTCATCACCTCGTATTTTGATCCAAAGTTTCGGCGGTTAATTTCCACTTTGATGTTGTGATCCGCTTCAGAATATGAAAGCTCATAAAACAATGTGAAGTGTTTTTTCTTTTGCTCTTTTATTTTTCCATACGCGGCAACTATCTTGCCGACCCTTTCGAATACATAATCTTCCTGCTCCGGATCAAGTAAGTCAAAATCCAAATCAACGGAAAACCGGCTAAGATCATAAAACAACAAAGCCGCGGTCCCGCCTTTAAATCCCAAGACTGGGCCGAGAGTATTGTCTGTATAAATATCCTTTAAAATTCTTATAAGTACGCCTTTGTGCTTTTCAATGTTTAACATAGATTTTAGTTAAGTCCTTTTTTGGTGGCTTCGCGATATTTTTTTACTTTTGTTTCCATACGTTTATTTCCGCCGTAGATAGGCAAAATCTTGTCAACCTTATCCCAATTAATGCTTGATAAATTATCAAAATGATATTCTTTGTTGAGATATACAACATCCAAAAAGGCGCGTTCAGGAGACGCAATAAAATAATTTTCCTTAATATCAATTCCAGTTTGGTTAGTAAGAATGGTGTCTTTTACTTTTTTGAGAACATATACTTGATCGTCAATCGTGAATTCACGTGTTAGATAGGATGCCACAAACACTTGACCGTAAAACTGGAATACAACACCTGCCTTAGTTAATACCGTCTCAAAACTTATATAGGAAGGGGTAAAGATTTTAGTTGCCAATTCGTACTTTTCATAGTTTTTATCCTTGGCATACACTCCTTTTCTTACAGAATATAATTTGCCGGACTTGATATAGCGATGCAACTTTTTTCTCACAAAATTAACATCGGGTTCTTGCCAGAGCAAAGAGACATCTTTAGTTGTAAAGATGGTATTCTTAGACCTCATTAAATCTAAAAGATAGTCTTTTTCCATTAGTTTGAACCAATAATACCCATTTGTGGGTACTACTGGTTTAAATTATATGCTGGAATACAAATAAGCACAAACGCTTGTGGATAAATAATTATACTGAGATACCCAATTATGAGCATGCCTGGTTGACAAGAAAATCAGCGAGAAGTAAAGTGAGTTTAGATCTTGATAGTTATAAAGCCCATGGTCAGGATCCCTTGTAAATCAAGGGGTTGGGTCTTGGCCGTCCCACTCCGCCAGTTGGCGGATGTGGGGCAGGGTGATTTCTGCGAGAGTGGAAATCCGGCATCCTCCGTAATCATAGGATAACTGTTGTCACTCGAGAGAGTGGAGACAGTGAAAGTGTTCCCGCCCAAGGCGGGGGAAGAAAGGTGGCACCACGGACCGGAGTCCCGTCCTTTCAGCATAATTTTTGTTATGCCGAGAGGACGGGATTTTTGTTTGCATGGGGCAGACAAACCCGTTTTGTTCTTTGACAAAAGGGAGGTTGAATATGATTCAGAAAAAAGTGGTTGTTGTTGATATCCTTGATGATCCGTCTTTCGATATAGTCGAGGTATATAGAAATCTGGCTATTAGAGTAGGTTTTCCTAAAAACTGTCTGGTTGGGGTTGATGGTATCCGATCGATTCAGAATGTGAATGATATGCCCGACCAGTTGGCTGGAATCGTTATCTCCGGCTCGACGCACAATTTCTCTGATTCTCCGTGGCCAGAATGGTTCCATGGTTTACTTGCAATAATTCGTGAGTATCATGGGCGGGTCCCCGTCTTGGGAATTTGTTTTGGCCATCATGCTATCGCAAGCGCTCTGGATGGGCGTGTACAAAAATATGAACGAGGAAAAGAGATTGGTTCTGTACTCATACGGCGAACTTTGGCAGGAGCTACAGATTCTCTTTTCCAGTTCTTTCCAGAAACTGGTTGTGTCCAGATGTCGCATGGCGATCATGTGGTTCAGTTGCCGCCAAATGCAGTACTTCTTGCAGCGAATGATCATTCTGGCATTCAAGCATTTCGAATCGGTACGACGTGGGGAATTCAGTTTCATCCAGAAGCTACGCCTGAAATATTCCACAAACTTCTTGGGGGGCGAGCGGAAAGATTTGAAGCAGATGGTAAGCATGAAGAGGCCAAACAACTCCGAAATGTGCTTGAGGCAGTCAGAGATTGTCCAGACGGCGAAGAAGTTTTCCGGAATTTCCTTGCAATGTGTCTGCAAAAAAGGAGGGGATGATATGGATACAAAGCATTTCCTAAAAGACCACGCGTACCAGAATATCCCGCTTACATTTGATGAGGCATACTCTTTGGGGCTATATGCTCTTGAGGGTTGTGCAGGCAACCAATTTGCACAAATTCAGAGTATTGCGACTCTCTCTGCATTACATACCTGTTCCACCTACGCATGGCAATGGAGCGAGGGAGCGAAACGTCGTCATGGACATCATTTGCCGAAAAATGCGGCGGAGCAAATCGCCGGTGTCTGCGCCGCAGTATTTCAGAACGACGTTGCAGTATCTCAGTTTGGATTTCTTGAGCCCAGTGTTACCTACGCAATGGATAACTGCGGTATGGGAGGAGATCTCATCGTGACGGCGAATGTAAGCACAATAGCTGCGCTTATCGCTGCGGCTTCGGGAATTCCGATGTGCAAACACGGCTCACCCGCAAATGCCGACAATGGCCGTCATGGCAGTTCTGATTTCGTTTCTCTGCTCGGCATCAATACATACGCGACGAAAGAAGAAGTTGAGAAATGTGTTGAAGTAGAAGGATTCGGATATACGGAGGCTTTGGACGTTCGATACAAACGGATTCATCTGCAAACTCACAAGGTTGCAGAACTTCCGCACATGAATGACATCATTGGACCAATAACGAATCCGTTATCTACTCATCTCATGACACGACGAGTGCTTGGAGTGAACCACCTTGTTTCTCCGCGTGTAGTTGCCGAAGCATATCAAATTCTCAACGAACGCGGTGTTACGAATCTTCAGCATGGCGTTTTCATTCGTGGTTTCACTGACAGTTGTCGCTACGAAGGCATGGATGAAGTATCCATCTGCGAAGGTGGTACTCAAGTCGCGGAACTTCGAGACAAATCAATTTGCGAATATCATCTGAACGCAAACGACTTCGGACTCGATCCTGTTTTGCCAGCGTCAATATCCCCGCCACACGGAATAAGTAAGGGCGACTTCTCTCTCGGAATCTTAAGCGGAAAAATACAAGGGCCTCCTCTTGAAATGGTTTTCGCTAACGCTGCACTTCTCTTTTATCTTGCGGAACGCTCGCAAGATTTGAGAGAGTGTTATGCGGTGGCGGAAACCGTATATCGAAGCGGCAAAGCTTACGAGAAAATGATAGCCATTCGTAAACGGCTCCCAAAATAAATGTGGGGCGATGACGCGAATCATTGCCCCTATTTTTTCTTTCAAAGATCATAAATAAGTTCTACAATTAAACTAAAATATGACATTGGCTAAAATTTTTAAGAAAAGGAAAAACATAATAATTGGCGCAATTCATTTTCCGCCACTTTTGGGCTATAAAGATTTTCCAGGACTTGATGTAGCTCTCAAAAACGCATTTGCGGATTTGCGAGCGCTCGAAACGGGCGGCGCAGATGGTGTCATTTTTGAAAATAATTATGATGTACCACATCGAGAATTTGTCGGTCCGGAAACAGTTGCGATGATGACTCTACTTGGAAGAGAGTTGCGCCGTAAAACAAAACTGCCTCTTGGCGTGAGCGTACTATGGAATGATTACAGGGCGGCTCTTTCTATTGCAAGGGTTGTTGGCGCACAATTTATCCGTGTACCTGTTTTTGTTGATACCGTGAAAACAAATTATGGAATTATCCGCGGCGCACCACGAGATATTATCAAATACAGATCGTTTATTGATGCAAAAAACATTGCTATTTTTGCGGATATTCACGTAAAACACGCGGAAATTATTTCGCGTGCGAACATCGTCCAATCTGCGCGACACGCTGCGCGTGCTGGGGCAGATGCAGTTATTATAACGGGCCGTTGGACTGCCGATGCGCCAGATATTAGGGACTTAGAATTAGTAAGAAAAGCTGTCGGCGACTTCCCTATCTTAGCTGGTAGCGGATCTAGTATAGAAAATATCAAAGACCTCTTAACACGCTGTAACGGCATCATAGTGAGTACATCACTCAAACGAGGTAAAAACAAAAAAAACGAAACCAATGTTAAAAACTGGAAACAGCGTATAGAGAAAAGAAGGGTTAGTGAATTTGTAGGACGCGTGCATCAGACTTAAATATATATTTCGGCTTCAGGTCTGCCTTAAAATACTTATGCGAAACCAAGGGTAACCCTTGGTAAAATAAGACCTTTTACTCTTTTTTTGTGCAAAACCAAGGGTAACCCTATGACCGAGGGTTACCCTCGGTAAGAAATTTTCGGCATTTCTTTAATAAGCCACCAAACATATCGCGGCAGTGAATACAGCGCCTTAAAAAACTTGATATTTTCATCAATCGCGTATTGGTTCTCAAACCCCCGTTTTTTGAGGCCTTCGAGGTCTCGGATTATCTCGTCGAGGAGTTGTTTTCTATCCTTTATTTTGGCACGCCAGCTCATGTTTCAATAATACCATGAATTTTAAGCTATCCACCGTACTCCTTGATTGTCAGCAGCGTTGTATGCTATGGTGACTTTGTAGGAGCAATCCTACTAATCACGCGGTCCCGCCAAAAGCGGGATTTTCGCTTTTTATATAAGCTCTCTTGCCTGTATAAAATTTACCGAAATCGACATATTTGTCTTTAATACCGTGCAGTTCTCCAGCTATTTTGCCACGAACACCAACAATTCCCACTTTCTTACCTTTTACTTTTAATCTTTCCAGCGGTCCCAATAGATCAGAATCGCCGGAAAAAAGCATGACCGCAGTCAGCTTGTCTGCGTCATCAAGCATATCCATCGCCGCTTCAACGTCAAAATTGCACTTTGGTTCCTCGATAACTATTCCTGACTTATGAAGTTCAGCAATCAGCTCGCTGATTTTCCCTTTAATCGCGCTGTCAAATAATGTGAGCGTCTTGCGCTGAAAGAACATTCCTTCATTAATATCCTTAATGAGAAACTTCATCGGTTTCGTTTTGAGAATGACACCTGCTTTTTTAATACGATTATGAAATGCTTCGGAAAGGTAAAAAGTTGCCCGACCACATCTTCTATTCTGAATTTCCAACCCAAGACATCTTGCCAATGAAACATATTGGTTAAATCCAAATATGCGAAGATTGACGTTTCTTTATTAATCCAATCCAAATAATCGTTTCTGACTATAAACTTATTTTTAATATCTTGCGGAATATCCATAATAATTTGCGCGGGCGAGCACCGCCTTAATATCCCAAGCTTTGAAATTTGATTTCATATGAATACTTGTTTTCTATCCTTTATTTTGCCACGCCAGCTCATGTTTTAATGATTCCATGTATTTTGAGTTATCCACCGTACTCCTTGATTGTCGACCGCTTTGTATGCTATGGTGTAATTGGTGTTTGGAGGGCCCTGGCCCTGTCACGGCTATCCAAGCTGTAACCAAGCACCTCTAAAGAATGCCGCTCTGCGGCGTTTTTTAGTTTAATCATGTTCTAGATTGCCACTGTATAAAATCCTTTTTCGGTGGAATTAAAAGCAATTTTCTCTTTAAGATATGGACAGTAAACATCGCCGATCGTTTCATAAAATGTCTCGGCGTTTTTCTTTATACTCTCAAAATCGTTTTCGTTCAGATTAAATTTTCCCATAGTCAAGAATTTTGAGATGCAAGTATTGTATCATTTTACAATAGTTATTGTAAAATCCTTATATCAAGCAAAATAAGATTTACGCCACTTGCGACTCGCCAGAGTTTAGAAATACAAGCAAGGAACTACTTGCGATTCCTCGCTCGCATGTGTTTACACTCTTCTCTAAAAGAGTTTTATCTTCTTCCGCATACAAAAACCATTTCTTTACCCACTACAAACTTTTGGGATTTATAGTCACTAAGTAGTTGCTTAATGAAAAAACCATTTAATTTTAAAAGATGTTCTACCTCAAATCTAAACGAATATCTTGTTTTAACAGCATTTCTTGAGATAATTTTTTTCTTTCCACGAAAACATTCATAATAAATAATATCAGTGGTTACTGTTTGATTTGAAATATCAATACCTCTGTTAACGTGAGATTTAACAATTCGTTTGTTTCTTAAAATAAATTCGCAGTCAATCTCTTCTTGGGAAGGAATGTTTGATAATATTTTCAAATTTGGGTAATAAATATCAAATATTAATAATCCATTTGGGGTTAAATGGCGTTTAATATTCGACAGTGCTTCCTGCTGCTCATTAACATTTGATAAACACTGAAAGACGCGAAAGGGCATTATTATTAAATTAAATTTTTTATTTAATTTAATTTTAGTTAAATCACCTCTAATAATCTTTATGTATTTTCTATTTTCTAAATTTCTAACTTTCTCCCTTAATACCCTAATCATATTTTGTGACGAATCTATCGCCGTTACTTTAACGCCCTGCTCAATTAAGGGGATCGACACCCTACCAGTACCGCACCCAAGCTCTAAAACTTCACCGCCTGACGCTTTTGCATATTTTAAATAAAAAAGGATGTCATCTTTTTTATTTTTACTGCTTAGATCATATAAAATTGCCTCTATTTTATTATATTCATCTTTCATATTTTAATTATAAACTTGATTTATAATAATAAAAATAGGGCGACAATCAATGTTAATTGCCGCAGGATACTGACCGAATTGTTAGCCGTTTAAACTCTGTAAACCAAGGGGATTTAAGAGCCTCGTTAAACGGCTGATTTTTTATTGAAACGGTTTGCCGTCAGCATGAAATTTCTGAATTAATTGCTTATAAACCGCAAACATACAATCATAATCAGCAAATTCAAGTAGTCCATCATTTTCTTTTGTTCGGCCGAAGTTCCACATCTGACCGATATACCATCGGAAAATATTAATTTTTTTTAATTCATCGTAAAGATCCAATAACTCTGGCAGATTTTGTTGATTGCATAATCTACCGAGGGTTACCCTCGGTAAGGATGCAAATGACTCTTTATTTTTTATTGACGATAGTATATAAATAAGTATATTGGCACAGAAAATCATACAAAACATGGCAAAAGAAAAAGATCCCATCATGATTCATAAAGCGGGCGGGATTGTAATGCGAACAGACGACATTCCAAGCATTGTCTTGCTTTATCGTGCAAAACAATAAGATTGGACTTTTCCAAAAGGCCATATCAAGCCCGAGGAAACTCCGGAAGAAGCAGCCACGAGGGAAATTAAAGAAGAAACCGGTTTAACTGCCGAAGTTTTTTTAGAATTGCCGCCACTTGAATATCCTAACGACAACGGTCAGATGGTCATAATGCATATGTATCTCATGAAATGTAAAAACGAAAAAGATCTAAAAAGAGAACACGACGGCGATAGATTGGAGTGGATTCCAATCACCGAAGTTATCAAAACATTAACGCACGACAACCTCAAAAACTATTTCGTGAAGATACAGCCAATTATTGAGTGCTTTATTTAGAACATTATACTTTCTTCATTTCCGAACTTTTTTGAGCTTTCTGTACTCCACGGCTGGGGTTTTTGCATCTTTTTTATTTTTCACTCTCCATGCGAGCTTTTAATAAAAAGATTGTCTCGGTTCGGAGTTTTGCTCGAGCCCAGTCCTTTCGTGGTTCAGTAAGAGACTCTCCCAAACCAACAAGAATATTGCGATTGTCCATTTTTTCCAGTCGCTTGGCGCATTTTTGCAAGAGCTCTTTAAAGGATACGTCGGAACGTTGTTTGATAATTTCCTTGTTCACTGGCCAGTTGTTTTTAAGAAAAAACCAAACATCGTAAATGTCGCGGCTCGTCTTGCCGACTCGTTCATGCATAGCCATGAGCTTGTGAGCAAACATATCCTCTCTGACCATTACAAGCATGGAAATGCCAAGTAGCGTCTTAAGCTCATATTTAGAGCCGAAATTTCTTCGGTTTACCTCGATCTTTATATTCTGTGATTTCGTATCGTACGAAATAATATTCACAAGATTAAAACGTTTAATCCGAGAGTCAACAATTTTTCCGTAGCCAGAGGCGATCTTTTGAATTTTCTCAAACACGGCTAGCTCTTTACTTTCATCCAACAGATCAAAATCCAAATCAACCGAGTCGCGGTTTAAGTCATAGAACAAAAGAGCGGCAGTACCGCCCTTAAAGCCTAGGTGCGGCGCGATTGTTGTATCCAGATAAACGTCCTTCAAAATCTGAAGCAATATATTTTTATGTTTGGCGTAATCAAGTGTCATATCTTTGTGCTTTTATAATGTTCAAAATATTCTTTGACTTTTTTATCCATCCGCTTGTTGTGGTATATATGCAAAATTTCAAATACCTTATCCCAGTTCAGCACATCCAGGTGATCGAAGTGATAGTCCTTGCTTATATAAATTCTATCTAGAAAAGCGCGCTCCTTGGAGGCCTGCGAATATCCTTTGACGTGCTCGATGCCAGCGACATTACTTAAAACATAATCTTTCATTCGAATAAAAGAAATTTTCTGTTCGCCAACCTCAATCTCACGAGTTACATACGATGCAACAAAAATGGTATTGTAATACTGAAAATTGACTCCTGCTCGGGTTAAAACCGTCTCGAAACTGATATATGAGGGCGTATAAATTCGAGTTGCCAATTCAAAGCGATCATAGTTTTTATCCTTAGTATAGATGCCCCTATGAACACCAACCAGCTTCCCGACCTTAACATATTTATTTAATCGTCCGCTGACAGTTTGTTTTCTCTCTTCGCCCCACAACAAAGCAACGTCTTTAGTGGAAAAGACAGTCTTAGGAGATCGCAATAAAACATCTAAATATTCGCCTTTTGTTGGTTTTTTATCCATATATAGACTGGAAGTAGCCTTTAAGGTATTTTCCAGTTCAATTATATGATATAATAAAAATAAGCGCAAGCGCTTGTGGATAAATAATTATGAGGTAAATACCAAATAAAAAGGCGCCTGTTGAAACAAGCGCCTAAGAATTTTTGAGGGGAGAAGATACTTACACACTGGCGCAGAGAACTAAAGGACCCCCCTCTCGATTAAAACCTAGGAGATAATTGCCTTGCAGCATAAGATCGAGCAGCTTATCAATCCTGCTACTCTCTCGCAAGGCTCGATGCGCGACAACGTAATATAGCGAAGCTATAGCGTTCGCGCTCAAGAGTTTGCCAAGATGTATAGTAGAATCATCAAATACTCCATGAACAAGCATCTGATTTGGCAACACGTGCTCTAAAAACTTACTCCACCACGCCTCTGGCGGTATGTCGCGACCGCTCAAGTTAAATACGTTTGCAGTAAATGCATTTGTCGATAACTCCCAGAGGTAGTCGCTCGGGTCGAGAGGATACCAACTGCCATACTCTTTATATCTTTTCCAAAGCCTATGCCAGACATCCTCGCGCAGCTGTTTTCGCAACTCAATATGAAGGCTTATATGAATTTGAGCAAATATTTCTTCACTTGAAGTTACGATAACTGGCAAGGACATTTTTGTGTATCTCCAAACAATTGCGCGTTGTATGCTAACCATAAGTTCTGTGACCGGGGGCCTTAAATCAAACTTGTGTGCCGCCATATCACATATTGGTGCCACGATCTCACTCCAAAGTGGTTCGTGGACAAATATACTGCGAAAATACCCGACGATCTCTTCAGCTGTAGCTGACATCTTTCTCTCCCTTTCTTCTTTAAGTTGTCAAAGAACAAAACGGGTTGTTTTTGTTGCCCTATGCAAACAAAAATCCCGTCCTCTCGGCATAACAAAAATTATGCTGAAAGGACGGGACTCTACTCCGCGGTGCCACCTTTCTTCCCAGCTACAGTTTAGAATAAAACTGTGGCTGGACGCTTTCACTGTCTCTGCCCCTCAATTACGAGGGATACTAGCGTGGGTTTTGTATATTTCAAATCTACCTCGATCCTACCAAACTACGCGATGCTTTGTCAAGCGCTATATACTTGGGCTTCAAACCTGCCTTGAAATACTTATCGTCTTGGTAGTGGTAAAGAACAATTGTTGGTCGCGTTCGCTTTTTTGAATTTTTTGTTGACATATCTAAATACTCAAGATTCACGCTCCGCAAGGTTCGCACAACGGCACTCTCGAGCTCTTTTGCCAGCATGTTGTTGCCATGCACGCCCGGGCGGAGTTCGATGTTTATCTCAAAATACTCATCCATGTTTTTTAAATAATGCTTGTGCATCACAAACTTGCCCGTAATTTTTTCCAAAAACGGCCTGTGATTGAGCGCAAGATGTATGTGCTCGGGGTAAATGTTTGCCGCGTAAAAAATCAGCGTTTGGTCTGTGCGGCTGCCAAGCTTCACAAACGGCAACTGCCAGATAAAATTGCGCTTGTCTTCGCGTAAAAATTCGCGGCGCCAATTTTTGTGCGTTTCATCAAGCGCCAAGGTCGCCGCGCTAAACGGCATTACACTTCCACCATCGTGCAAGTTGTAGCGCACGAGCGGCAGGCCGGACGCCGAAGTAAACAGCAAGCTCCCCTCTTCCGATTCAATCCAGCGCATCAATGGGTTATATTGAAAAATGCTCGGCACCCACGGCATATCGGTGATGCGCCTGCGAAAATCAGAGCGCTCGTGCATGCGGTTGCGTATATACACGGAAAGCGGCGTTTCCCACGCCATCAAGAGAAGCTCGCTCGATCCGTACGTGCTAACTGCTGTTCGCAAACCAAAATCGTGCCCGGAAGTTTTAATCACGTACTTGCGCCATGTTTCATTGAAACCTTCACTACAAAACATAAAACGCAAGCGTGTGCGCGACCAGCGAATGCCCTCGCGCCTGCCTGATTCGACAACGTCTTTAATAAAAAACGGATGTCCCACCAGCACAATTTGCTCGTATTCGTGCTGAAGGTTTTTAACCGCGCGCAAAATTTCTTGCTTGTTGTTGCCGGCGCTCACGACCGTCATATTGTATTCGGGCTTTTCGGCAACCAGCATGCTCGGCATAAACGTCGCAATACCCGAAACATAAACGCCCATGGGAAAACCGATAACAAGTAGTGTGCGATATTTGTCAATATCAAACGAATAGCGATAAATGAGCTCGTGAATAATCGCCGCTTCAAACTCCTGATATGATCCGCGAGGCCAAAAAGTCGGCTCGCCGGTAGTGCCCGAGCTCACGGCGGCAAGTTTAGCGGCGTCGATTTTTCCGTCCCAGCTCCGATCTTTGAGCGAGTACGCGTTGATATAACTGCGCTTGTCGGGAGCGGGAAGGCGCGTAAAATCTTTGATTGTGTGAATAGTATCAGGGCGCACTTTGTGCTTTTTGAGAAAATCTTTGTACGCGGGCACACGTGCCGCCGCCTCATGAAAAACGGAGAGCGCCCTACGCGCGCCCTCCTGAATAAAAAACGGCTCCGTGCCGCGCGCAAGGAGTCGTTCAAAAGATTTGGTATCAAACGAATAAAATTCCTGAATCCAGTTTTTCTTTTTTCGAAAATCAAGCTGGGAAAGTATTTTAGACGCGCGAGACATATAAATTACGTGATAGCGCGAAGCGGAGCGGTGGAGCGCGCGAGGCGTAATACGCGCGGTAGCTCACTGGCTAATACCCTATCTTCAATAATCACGGGCAATACTTCGCGCACCGCAGTATAGAGACTGCGTGAATGGGTTGCGAGATCATTTTCTACTTTCATAAAATCAACAGTTTGGGCAAGCGTTACGAGTTCGATAGCCAAGACGACAAATGCGTTTTCGATTACTTTTGCCGTCATGAGCGCCGCATCGGTGCCCATGCTTACTATATCTTGATTGTCGCCGTTTGTCGATATTGAATGCACGTTGTGCGGAAACGCGAGCGTTTGATTTTGCGCAGTAGTCGAGGTTGCAACAAACTGCAAGCCCTGCAAGCCGAGCGTGAGACCCGGCTTTTTGAGATTCATAAACGGCGGGAATGTCTTATTTATCTTATCGTTGAGGAAAAAGTTTATGCGGCGCTCGGAAAGCATCGTGAGCTTCACAATGCCGGCTTTGAGCTGGTCGATGGCGACCGCAATATAATCGCCATGGAAATTGCCGCCATGAAGAAATGCACCCTGCTCGACATCGATTATCGGATTGTCCGTAACCGCATTCATCTCGATTTCGACATCTTTTTTGACGCGCTGGAGAGTATCAAAAATCGGCCCCAAAACTTGCGGAATGCACCGGATCGAATACACTTGTTGAACTTCTTCGGGAATTTGGTAAGCGGTATGGTTGACCTCAAATTTTTCTTGAAATTGCTGGCGGTCGCGAAGTAGTTTTGACGAACGCAGAAGGTCGCGCAAAATTTTGGCGACAGCAACTTGCCCTGCGTGCGGTCGCAGATCGTGAAGTTTTTCCGAAATTGCGTCGTTGAATCCATGCACAAGCTCGAGCGCAAACGCGCCGTTTTTGATGGCAAGCGCCATGAGCTGCTCGGTCTCGCGGCACAAAACCGCGGAAATTCCTGTCATTACTGATGTGCCGCAACATCCTTATGTGAATGCTGGCGATGAAGAGGTTCAGTCGAAGCAGTTTTC
>Ga0209541_10006135_pt1 | contig 20667 bp, 20 predicted proteins | sample RifCSPlowO2_01_FD_184027 | JGI IMG/M metagenome (GOLD analysis project Ga0209541, IMG submission 184027) | Groundwater microbial communities from Rifle, Colorado - Rifle CSP2_plank lowO2_0.1 (SPAdes) (version 2) | ecosystem: Environmental > Aquatic > Deep subsurface > Groundwater | place... | reverse complement strand
TCGCAATTATACCACCGCCACTCCGTCGCTAACTTCGCATATGGTGGCACGTTAGGCGACATTTCGCTCACTGCCAAAAACGAAAAGGTTATAAATTTTATTTTTTATAGAGGTATTATGACAAAAAAAAGACATCAAAATATTCCTGCTTCTTATCTAACTTTATTCAAGGATAACAATATTTTACTTCTGAGACGTTTTAATACTGGATATGAAGACGGAAATTATTCAATGGTTGCGGGTCATGTTGATCCAAATGAAACATTTACTCAATGCATAATTAGAGAAGCCGAAGAAGAAGCAGGAATATTACTAAAGCCTGAAGATTTAAAAGTGGTTCATGTAATGCACAGAAACTCTGGCACGGCTGAAAATAACGAAAGAGTTGATGTCTTTTTTATTGCTGAAAAATGGGATGGTGAAATTGTAAACAAAGAGTCTCATAAATGTGATGATTTATCTTGGTTTGCCATAGATAGTATCCCCAAAAATGTCATCCCATATATCAAGCAAGCAATTGAAGGAATAAAAAATAAAATTTATTATAGTGAACATGGATGGCAGTGAGCGAAACGCTAAAGGGGACGTTGCACTTTCGCTCGTGCCTCGCTCACCCTCGCCTAACAGCGGATATGAGGTTCGGCTCTTGCAGAGCCTCAACCCAAATTGCTACGCAACTTCTCATATCCGCGAACGTTGTGCGAAATGCCACTTACATTTTATATAAAATCAACGTTACACTATGGAAAACTCAAAACTTTCACTACTAATATTGCCAAATAAATTAGCTGTTTGCCGTTTAGAGAACGATGCTCGGATACCCTCTTGGGCAACAGATGATTCATTTTTTTCTATCAGTAAAACCAACGATGAATTATCAATCGTTTGTTCTGAAAATAAAGTTCCTAATGGTATAAAATCAGAAAAAAATTGGAGAGCTTTTAAAGTAATAGGACCATTAGACTTTTCGTTGACGGGTATCCTCGCTTCTTTGGCAAATCCACTAGCAGAAGCTAAAATAAGCATTTTTGCAATTTCAACATTTGATACCGATTACCTGCTTGTTAAAAACGATAATCTTGAAAAAGCCGTGAAAGTTTTGAGTACATTTTGCAATATTCAACGTTAAACTGTTAGAATCGTGGCACATCGCACAACACGGCATATACGGCTCCGCTAGCGCTTCGCCCATATTGCTGTCGCAACATCGTATATGCCGAAACGTTATGCTCAATTGCAAGTCTGCCATAACGGAAAGAAATTTATATAAACATGTTAAGTAATCTAAAATTATGAATAAAAAAAACAAAATAAAGTATCCTAAACTATTATTGTTACTGATTACTATTGTAATTGCATTTAGATTATTTTATGAGGGACGCAATTATGCTCCATTCCATGATTTCTTAATTTCTCTTGGTTATTTTGGGACTTTTTTAGGAGGAATTTTTTATGCCTATGGATTTACTGCCGCACCTGCAACAGCCATATTGTTGGTGTTTGCGAAAGAACAAAACTTAATTTTGGCTGTTCTCATTGGTGGACTTGGTGCCGTATTAAGTGATTTTTTAATATTTAAATTTATTAGATATTCTTTTATTGATGAAATAAATAAATTGAAAAAAGAAAAATTCGTAAAAAGTATGACAAAAAATGGGAAGAATATATTTGGCCGTTACTATAAACACATATTTCCAACTTTTGCAGGTTTTTTAATCGCGTCCCCCTTACCTACAGAAATTGGGGTAACCATGATGGCCAGCATAAAAAATATTTCTGTTAAAAAATTTATGGTTACGGCCTATCTATTGCATAGTTTAGGAATACTCATAATTTTAGTAATTGGCAGTGCAATATAGGGCAGACTCGCAACTCAAAAATTTTGTCCTGCGGGGCAACTCTTAAAAAGAATTCAATTTTGTTTTTTTATTAATTAAAGAGGGGTAATAAGGTGTTTTCTCCTCCGCCAGCTGGCGGATCCGAAAACTATTTATATTTATACTTCTTAACCCAAACATTATGAAAATCGGAATCATTATCGAGACAAAAGAACCAGAAAAAGCGTGGAACGCATTCCGTTTTGCCGTAACAGCAAAAAAGCAAAATTACGAAGTGAAGGTGTTTCTCATGGGAGAGGCAGTTGAGTGTGAAGGGCTAACCCATGAAAAATACAATGTTGACGAGCAGTTGAAAAATTTTATCGCAATTGGCGGTGAAATAATGGCTTGCGGAACGTGCTTAAAATCGCGCCAAAAAGACGGCACAGAAGCATGCCCGCTATCAACAATGATTGATTGCCTGAAAGTAGTTGAGTGGGCGGATAAAATTGTAACTTTTTAACACCATGGAAACTATTTACATCGCATTACTTACACTTCTTGCCAGTACCATTGGCACTATAACTGGCTTCGGCACTTCTACAATCATGATTCCAGTCTTAGTAATGTTTTTCCCACCAGTCGAAGCCATTTTTTTAGTGGCAATCATTCATTGGTTCGGCGATATTTGGAAAGTTTCGCTTTTTCGCAAAGGATTTAATCTAAAGTTGATTGCGCTTTTTGGAGTAATCGGTCTTTTGACAAGCTATCTTGGGGCTACCTTTTCAACCAATCTGGATAAAGAATTTTTATTGCGTTTACTCGGCGGTTTTTTGGCAGGTTATTCATTATTTCTGATTTTTAAATCACGCTTCAAAATCAAAGCCACAAACTCTATGGCTCTGACGGGTGGCGCTTTATCAGGATTTTTTGCAGGAACATTTGGTATCGGTGGTGCTGTAAGAAGCATGTTCTTGTCAGCGTTTGATTTGCCCAAGGCTGTATATATAGCCACGGCCGGAGCAATCGGACTGGCAGTGGACGCAACCCGTATTATCACCTACTTTACGAGCGGAACAACTTTACCAAAAGAACTTTGGTGGAGCTTGCTGATTTTTGTTCCTGTTTCATTCATCAGCGCGCAAATTGCCAAAAAAATTGTAGACAAAATCCCACAGGAAAAATTCAGAATAGTGGTTGCCATCTTTCTATTGCTAATCGGTATTAAATTATTGATATTACCTTTATAATCTATAGAGTTTTGGGCTACGGGCATTCACTCCTTTCAGTCGCGCCCCGCTGCGCTCTCCTCCCTTCGGTCGTCGGGGCGTATAACACAGCGTATGCGGTTCGGGGCTCAGCTCGCCCCTTACCCATATTTTTTGCCCTTTCTTTCTGATAAAATAATAAGGTAGCGGGCAAAAAACATCGCATACGCTGAAACGTTATGTGAAATAAAATATATTTCCGAGTGATCTTAACCACAGTTTTTTATGCCAAAACATTTAAGTACAAAAGAAATTTTTCAAAAGGGCAGGTTTCTTATTAAGGACGTTGAGGTAGAGCTTGAAAACGGCAACAAGGCCACTTTTCAATATTGGGATAAGGCCGATACGGCGATGATCGTTCCAGTTACTGACAAAGGCGATGTTATTTTTATTACCGAATATCAACATGCACTTAATTCTTTAATGCTTAGCCTACCTAAAGGCCGGATTGAAAAAGGAGAGGCGTCGATGGAAGTGGCTAATAAAGAACTGCAAGAAGAGATTGGTTATAAAGCAAATAAACTTGATAAAATCGGATCATTTACCACTATCCCGGGGTATATTTCCGGAAAAACAATTATTTATTTGGCACGTGATCTTGTCAAGAGCAAGCTTAAAGGCGACGAAGTATGGAAGTTGACGATATCACGTTACCCTTTGGAAAATTTCGAACGCTTAATAGATGAAAAAAAATTGACGGAAGCAAGAATGATTGCCGCACTGTATGAAACAAAAAGATTTCTGTCACGTTAATTAAATATCACACAGTCAATGAAAAACGCTTTAATTCTCCACGGCACTGATTTTGAGAAAGAACAAAAACAACGGTATAATAACTGGTTTCCATGGCTGAAAAAGGAGCTGGAGAAACTGGGATGAAGAGCGAAAAAATTACTTAGCCAAACACTTAGGAGTAAAACCAATGATTATTCCAAACCGGCAGCATTTTAGTCGGGGAAAAGGAGAAGAAAATTCTTTAACACCGGAATTAATAGTGATGGATATTAATAAAAGTCTTAACTTTTATACTAAAATACTTGACTTTAAGGTCATCTATGATCGGCCGGAGAAGAAGTTTGCGATGCTTGAGTATCAGGGTAGCCGGTTGATGATCAATGAGCGAAATGGCTGGTGGGAAACCGGAAAATTGGAATTTCCTATGGGCCGCGGTGTTAATTTTCAGATAAAAACCGATAATATAGAGAAAATCCGCAGATTATTAAACACGCATAATTATCCCGTTTACCAAGAAATTGAAGAGGTGTGGTATAGAAGAGGTGATAAGGAACTGGGGCAAAAAGAGCTGTTAGTCCAGGATCCGGACGGTTATTTATTGCGCTTTGCACAGGATTTAGGAGAAAAAGATTGGGTTCATTAACTAAAACAGCGCCCCGCCTTTGGCGGGGCGCTGAAGTTTACGAGCGGTAGTGGAGATCACTTCCAACCAAATCCTCTCATTCCGCGTCCCCCAAAGAAGAAGGATTGGAGATCAATGTTATTTTGCTTAGCCCAAGCCTCCATCTCCTGTCTTCGTTTTTCGGCTTCAGTCCGCCGTTGTTCTGGTGTCAAATTTTGCCAGTTTTGCCGGTCAGCTTGCCTTTGAGTTTGCAGTTCCTCGTGTTTTTTGAAGATTGCCGCTTTTTGTTCTGCGTTGAGCTTACCGTCTTTGACAGCTTGGTTTAACCGAGTTTCAAAGCCAGCTTCCATCTGAGCCTGGTGTTGCTGACGATTTTCATTAAACACCGCCTGCACGTCGCTCTCGTTTAAGCCAAACTTCTGGGCGATCTTTTGCACGATGTTGGAATTACCGGCCGGCCCTTGCGCAAATACCTGATTTGCGCCAATGAGAATCAGTCCGGAAGTGGCGATGCCAACAATTGACAAATATAGTTTGTTATTCATTTTTTTATCACCTCCTTTCATAGTGTGTAATTTACCCGAGAAATCTGAAAAAAAGCTTAATTTGCATACGGTATTTTGTAATCCGCTTTCGCTATAATGAAAGTATGAACGGTGATTTTGCCGACAACCTCATATATAAGCCAAGCAAACAGTGGCAACTGCCGGTGCGGATAGTCTTTTTTTCAGCGATATTAACCATTCTTACTATTAATTCCATCGGCATCTTCATAAGACAACAGCGGGTTGAAGAGCATTTTGTATCTCCAGTTGTCCAAGGCAAGGAGAATATCGCCGCTTCTACCAAACGCATTGTCCAACAAAAAAAGGAAGTGATTGGCTTTTTACCTTCCTGGATGATCGCCAAGGAAGTGAAGATTGAACCTCGCAACTTGACGCAGATTATCTATTTTGGACTGGGGGCTAATGAGCAGGGAGAGCTGGTTAAATATGACAGCCAGGGAAATGCGCTTGTGGAATGGACATATTTTACTTCCGATTATTTTAAGGCTCTGCGTGAGGAAGCAAAATATTCCAAGACCAAGATGCTTCTTGCCATCACCAATTTTGACAATACCAGTATTGATACGTTAACCAGTAACCCCACTGCTGTTGACCGGCTGATTGGACAATTGAAGGCGATTATCGCCGACTATCAGCTGGATGGTATCAATCTCAATTTTGAATATGTATCTGACACTGATTTTCCTACCGCCAAATATCTTAATTTATTTTTAGAAAAACTGACTCAAGAGCTTAAAAAAGATAAGCAAAACTTGATAATCTCTTTTGATGTTAATGCAACAGCTCTGATGCGGGATGGTGCCTATGACATGGTAAAAATCGGCGAACTGGTTGATGAAGTGATTCTGATGGGCTATGACTACCATCGGGTGAATTCCTCTGTCGCCGGTCCGGTAGCCCCGATTGCTGGGGAGGCTAACGAGCACAGCATTCAGGAATCTTTGCGCTCGCTGGCCGGTCGAGTACCTTATGATAAGGTGGTGTTAGGTCTGCCGTTTTACGGCTATGAATGGCAAACTTTAAACAAAACCCATAAGAGCATCACTGTCACCAATACCGGAGCGTTGGCTACCTACAAACGGGTAAAGGAACTAATAGCCGCGCGGAGTGATCTGCAAATCCACTGGGATGAATTGGCCGAGTCGCCCTGGCTGACATATAATCAAAGCGGCGCTGTCAAACAGATTTACTATGAAAATGAGCGGTCGATGACAAAAAAATTGGAGCTTGTTAATAGTAAAAAAATGGCTGGTATGGCGATCTGGGCCTTGGGCTACGAGGGCGAATATCCGGATCTTTGGACTGTCATCAATGACTGGAAAAGCAAATTATCACTATGAAAAAGATATTAATTCTGGCTTTACTATTGATTTTTGGCTTTTTTATCCCAAAAGACGTCTTGGCTGACGAGACGTTGTTGGTTACTGCTTCAGTAAGACCAACAAGTGATAATATCAATCTGACGCTGACTTCTTCACGCGGGACAGAGCTTCTTAATGAGGGAGATAACGTTACTTTCACTGTGAGTTATCGCTCAGCCTCATATGACGCTTATCCTTTTACACTCACAGTCTACTGGGATAAAGGGATTATCGAAGACTCAAGCGGCAACACTTTGGATATTTATGATTATCTCTTAGGTTCGGCTTCCAAAACAGACAATGGCATTACCCCGACTGTTGACTTGCAAAATAATCAGATTTCTTGGTCCATTCCTTCACTGGGTAGTTCGACCGCTTATCATACCGTGGACTTTATTGTGCGCGTTAAATCATTGCCCACCGATAAGCAGATATCAGTCGATACTCACGCCAATGGGATTTTTGACATTGTAGTGATTCCAGAAGTGCTCAATCGAAGCCATATCAAAAGACAGCCGGAAAAATTCCCCACCAACATTCCTGGACCCACGCAACCGCTAGCCACTCCTATTCCGAAAGTTTTACCTCTAATTATTCGCTCAATTGATATCAGAAGCATCACTAATAATTCTTTGCTTTTTGACGTTGTAACCGGCGACCCGGCTTATCTTACCGTTTATTACGGTTTTTGTGATAATCCCTTAACGCAAAATATCGAGAGTAATTTAATAAGTTACAGTCATCGGACGGAAATTCCAGGTTTACAGGCTGATACCGCGTACTGTTTTCAGATTTTAGCCAAAGACGTACAAAAAAACAGACTTGTCTGGTCAGACAGATTCAAGTTTTTGACCGCCAAGGAAAAAGAGAGGTTTAAAATTATTCAAGAATATGTAAGTTGGGACAATCTGCCTCTGAATTTCAATACGCTAGGTAAGATGCTGGTCCCGCCTAAAGAAATAATCGTTGTCACGGTGGTCATGGAAGAGACGCAGACGGTTAAAAAAATTGTTGGCAAATTTGTTTCGCGCTTGGTGTTGGGGGCTTCCACTTTATCAACCGCTCATATTGGTGAGGTGCGTCTGTCTGAGGTTTCACGCGGTGTGTTTGCCGGAGAGATTGCCACGCCTTCCCAGATTGGAGAATATGATTTTCAAATTCAGGTGAGCGATGACAACAATGCTTTTACCCAAAAAAAACTATCGGCAGTTTTTCTTATCGTTTCGCCTTTAAAGATTGTTGACTTATCATCGGGAAAGCCGATTGAAAATGCGCAAGTTACTATTTATCGCTTTGAGGAAAGCGCTAAAAGATACGTCTCGTTGCAGGAAAGTTTTTTTCTGCCGCAAACCGAAAACGGGGTGATTTTTCCTTACCGCTCAAATGAAAAGGGAGAAGTCAATATAGGGCTACCCGAGGGCAGATATCAATTTGACATAGCGGCTGTAGGCTATGAAGACGCCCAAGGTAGCGTTTATTTGGGCGTTGATGATCTGGTATATCCAACAATCAAGATGAATAAGCAGCCTTCTTTGATAGCAACAGCCACCTATCTAAGTGGAGCAATGCAAAAGGGCGCTAGGGTGGCAGCGTTTAACATCAATCGTTTTTTCTCAACAAAACTGGTCTTTACGATCCTTTTATGCTACGAAATAATGACCTTATTATTTACGTTGCTTGCTTTTTTTATCGAGGAGGCGACCTCAGATAAAGAAAAAAAGCTGCTTGGACAGACTCACGAACCTGGCGATCAATCCGTTAAAAGAAAAGTGATCTTTGACAAATTAATTATTGAGGAGTTGATAACGCTAATCCAGATAAATCTGACAATCAGCGTATTGGTGACCGTGGCATTTGTCGTGGTGCAAGGATTTTTTGCCAGTTGGCCATTTATTATCATTAGCTTTATCCTATTGGTGATCTGGTTTTTTGGTTTTCGCAAATCGCTTCCCGAGGTCTAATGTCAAACTGCAGTTGCTAGCGATCATTATAAAAAATTACTGCTTACTCTCATTTTGCTACCTCTTTCGCTAAAGCTACAAAGGTCAAGAAAGCTTCGAGGGACAGATGTCCCACATCGCCAAGGTTATGATGGGTAAACAAGTTCAGGAAGATAGAAGATTGCTCCGGTCGTATCTCCCCTCGCAATGATACAGGAAGTTGTTGAGGAGGGAAGAGTTAGGAAAAACGCATTATTTTGTACTTGTATTTGTAACGCAATGTGTTACAATAAAATAAATGATTTCCATTAATAAACTCATTTGGGATGAATGGAACACAGCTCATATTTCCAGACATCATGTTGCTCCAGATGAGGTGGAGCAAGTCTGCCATGGAGATTATGTAACGCTTGAGACGTACAAAGGAAGAGTGATCGTGATTGGGCCAACTAAAACGGGAAATCTGTTATTTATTGTGCTTGCTCCAAAAGAAGAAGGCATTTATTATCCAGTTACCGCTCGAGTAGCAGATCGTAAAGAAAGAGCATATTACAAACAAATAAAGGGAGGTGACAGAAAATGACAAACACAAAAACTATTAGGAAACAGATTCCAAAATTTAAATCCTATCAAGAGGAGGCCAAGTTCTGGCAGACACATAGTGCCGCTGACTATCTGCACGAAATGAAGCCGGTAAAGGTGCGGTTTGCTAAAAATTTATCACAGGGCATCACTATCCGCTTTGACAAAAGAACCCTAGAAAACTTAAGGGAAACGGCTCATAAGAAAGGAATGGGGCCGACCACTCTTGCGCGAATGTGGATTTTAGAGCATTTACAAAAACCCGCCTAAGGATTTAGGTAAAAAGTTATAAGTTATAGGTTGTAAGTAGTCAGTTTGTGGGGAGCCAGACTCACCGAATAGCGAGGTGAATAGCTGGGAGCTGGAGATAATTTTAGGAGTTAAGAAGTAACCTGTGTAAAAACAACACCCGCTCTTTTTACTGCTTCATCCCGGTAAATATCTTCTATTCTTTTTTGAGTCGGGGGAACCGGACGACCGTTAGTATGTCCAACCGCCCTTCTGATCACCCGTTTCGCACAGACTCGGCGATGATGAAAGTCAACTGCATATAATGGGTGTAAAGCTCCGTCAATTTCCGCGCGCGTCTTCATAGTCTCATCACCAATCCGGAAGATTGGCGGATGATCACTTAATATTTTCGCCACCTGGGTTGAAGGCAGACCGGTCATCCGCTCAAGCTGAATATTTTGGATCCGCGGTAAAAAATCGGTAACCCCCAGACAAATCCATGGATGGGATAATAACTCTGATGGCGTTAAGCAGGAGTTGAGTATCGCCGAGTTCGGTGTTATGAGGTGCACTAATTTTTGTTATCATGCGGAATATTATAACAGGCCGAACGCTATTTTTGTTAACTATACCATTCTTCGTGAGAGGTGAGAGTATGGTCTTCAATTATCAGGTACTGCGCCAGACCGTGTTTGATAAAGCCGGTGTTGATGAAATTATTGCGAAAGTCAGTCTCCGAACAGTGAGTATGGCCACAGACAAAGATCTCATTTTCTATTAAAAATGGTTTAGTTTTGATCTTTATCTCCCGATTATATCTACTTAAAAACATCTTGGCATATTTAAAGTTGATTTTTCGCACCAAAACTTTTTCGATCAGGTTAAGATAATTCACTAATTTTGGTAATCTTATCCCATCAACTTTTTGGGAAAAAGAAACATAGTTGTGCCCGTGTTCAAAGACCAGCGATTTACCGTTTAAGCGCTCTTTATGTCGGTGAGTTTGCAAATCGGAAAACAGTTTAGTTCGCTCATCCATCAGCTCCGGTCGGTCATGATTACCATAAATGTAGATGGTGTGCCGTTTTTTTAAAAGCGGAAAAAGCCGTTTCCAGGGAGAGTCTAAAAATTGATTAAAACCATAAAGAAAGCCCTCCCAAAAATCGCCGTTGATGATCACGCGGTCTGACTGCCTGATCACTGTCTCCAAAAAACGATATTTATATTCGTCAATCGATAGGCCAAGATGCGTATCAGAGATAACCAAAGTTCTCATAAAGATTTGATATTTATAGTTAAGCCACTTTTTCACTTATTCAGCATCGTCTGGACAATATTGCCCGGGACCTCTTCGTAGTGGGACGGCTCCATATAGAAGACACCGCGTCCTTCAGTCAGAGACCTAAGGTTAGTAGCGTATCCGGAAAGCTCAGCCAGCGGAGCGTAGGAGGTAATCACCACGGCTTTGGCTTTTTTTTCAGTACCTAAAATTTTACCCCGTTTACTTGAGACATCACCGATCGCCACTCCCATAAACTCCTCAGGAACTGTGATCTCAAGCTTCATGATCGGTTCAAGCAGGGTGATGCCAGCTCTTCTGACACCGTCAGTTAGAGCCATTGAACCGGCAATCTTAAAGGCGATATCAGACGAGTCCACATCGTGATAACTGCCGTCATAGAGGGCCACCTGCATATCGGTAATTGGAAAACCAAGCAGTACACCTTTTTCCATCGCCTCAATCACTCCTTTTTCCACCGAAGGAATAAATTCCGAAGGAATAGTGCCACCTTTGATTTGGTTTAAAAATTTAAAACCCTCACCGCGGCCCAAGGGGGCAAGTTTAATAAGGCAGTGGCCGTATTGACCATGACCGCCGGTCTGCTTGATATATTTCCCCTCAGCTTCGGCCGGTTTACTGATCGTTTCTTTATAGGCCACCTGAGGTTTACCAACATTCACCGACATTCCCATTTCGCGCTTCATGCGGTCAACCAAAATTTCCAGATGCAGTTCGCCCATCCCAGACATGATGGTTTGGCCGGTTTCATGGTTGATTTTTACCTTAAAGGTAGGATCTTCTTCAGCTAGTCGTTGTAACGAATAGGAGAGTTTTTCCTGATCGGCTTTGGTCTTTGGTTCAATTGCGAGCGAAATAACGGGTTCAGGAAATATAATTTTCTCTAAGAGTATCGGATTATCTTCATCAGCCACAGTGTCTCCGGTGGCAGTTTCTTTTGGACCAACCAAAGCGACGATCTCGCCAGCATATGCCTTGTCAATTTCCTCACGCTGATTGGCGTGCATCAAAAGCACGCGGCTGACTCTCTCTTTTTTGCCTTTGGAGGCGTTGTAAATATATGAGCCCGACTCCAAAACGCCGGAGTATATTCGGGTGTAGGTGATCTTGCCTACATGCGGATCAAGTTGAATCTTAAAAGCTAAAGCCGTGAATTTTTCCTCGTTTATTAGTTGTCTGTTTTCTTTTTCCTTAGATGTAGGATTGATGCCTTCAATCTCTTTAAGATCAGCTGGCGACGGTAGATAATTAACTACCGCATCAAGTATTGGCTGTACCCCTTTATTTCTTAGAGATGTACCACAATAAATAGGGACGACTTTATAAGCGATGGCAGCGGACCGAAGCGCCTTTTTAATTTCAGAAACTGTAATTTCCTGGCCGGCTAGGTATTTTTCCAGTAGTTGATCGTCGGTTTCGGCCACTTTTTCAATCAAGGCGGAGCGGGCCTTTTCTGCCTTTTCTTTATAATCGGCCGGAATTTCTTTTAGTTTGTAATCTACACCTTTGTCATCTTTACCCCAGATCAAGGCTTTCATATTCAATAAATCAATCACACCTTCAAAATCCTGTTCTTTACCAATGGGAATGACCATGACCACTGGATTGGCTCCCAGCCGGTCACGGATTTCCCCGACTGTGGTCTCAAAATCCGCACCCAGTTTATCCATTTTGTTGATAAAACACAGACGCGGTACGTGGTATTTATCAGCTTGACGCCAGACTGTTTCTGACTGGCTTTGCACACCCTCCTCAGCGTCAAAAACCACTATTCCACCGTCTAGGACCCGCAACGATCGCTCTACTTCGGCCGTAAAATCTACGTGCCCAGGCGTATCGATGATGTTCAAACGCACACCCTTCCAGAAAGTGGTAGTGGCGGCTGAAACAATGGTGATACCCCGTTCCTTCTCTTGTTCCATCCAGTCCATCTGGGTAGTACCTTCATCAATATCGCCGATTTTATAAGTACGTCCAGTATAGAAAAGGATGCGTTCTGTGGTAGTTGTTTTACCTGAATCAATGTGAGCAATCACCCCGATATTACGAATTTTGTCGGTAGTGACAAGTCTATTTTTAGTAATCGTGCTGTTTTGAGTCATTAAATAATAAAAATTATAAGTTGTTTTCCTATATTATATGCATTTCCTTTATTGAGAAGTTACCACCGTAAATGGGAGAACGCTCTATTTTGATCGGCAAGTTTTTCTGTCTGAGCTTTTTTGGCTACTGCCTGTCCTTGATTTTTGGCCGCCTCGCTAATCTCGGCCACTAATTTATCTTTGAATGTATGAAACTCTTTATTTGCGCGAGATTGAGCTGCATTGATGATCCAATTTAGAGCCAAATAAAGCCTTCTTTCTTTCCTCACCTCAGCCGGTACCAGATAAGAAGCGCCTCCCAGCCTTCGTGGTTTTACCTCAACAACAGGAGCGACATTGCTGATGGCTTTATAAAGAGTTTTAAGCGCGTCATTTTCCACTTTTTGTAACTCTTCCATTGCTTCGTAAACCATTCTTTTAACAAGGCTCTTTTTTCCATCCTTCATGATATAGTTGATAAGTTTGGCTACTTCAACACTTTCATAGATCGGATCGACTTTAAAATCAATTTTTTTATATGGGTGTCTTGGCATAAAAAAGATAAACTAAAAAGTTTAGATTATTTCGCGGCTGGTTTTGACTTTTCAAATTTGGCTCCGTATTTAGAGCGTGAACTTTTCCTCGCCTGGACGCCAGCGGTATCATATTTTCCGCGAACAATATGGTATTTGACGCCTGGAAGATCCTTGACTCTCCCTCCTCGAACCAGGACAATTGAGTGTTCTGCCAGATTATGACCGACTCCTTGAATATAAGCGGTAACTTCCATCTTATTGGAAAGTCTTACTCTGGCCACTTTTCGGAGGGCCGAGTTTGGTTTTTTTGGCGTCATGGTACGGACAATAGTGCAGACGCCGCGCTTCATTGGATTATTGGTTTTTACATAGCGACGCTTCACAGCATTAAAGCTAGTTTTTAGGGCTTTCGCTCTGGAGTTGGGAGCTCTCTTCAACCTTTTTTTCTTTATCAGTTGGTTGATTGTTGGCATAATGAGACGTAAATTTTAGATAATATTTATTAATTAGTTCTTGAGTAACAGGTATTAAACGGCCAATTATAACATTTTCCTTAAGACCCATCAAGTAATCTACTTGGCCTTTAATGGCGGCCGCACTTAAGACATTGGTGGTTTGCTCAAATGAAGCGGCAGAAAGCCAAGAGTCGGTATAAATAGCAGCTCGAGTAATGCCCAATATGGACACTTTACCTATTGCTGGTTTACCGCCGGTAGCCAGGGATTTTTTGTTTTCTTCCTCAAAGCGCATTTTTGAGACCACTTCTTCATTGGAGAAGTTAGTGTCGCCTTCCTCTTCGATAGTAATCTTGTCACTCATCTTGCGGATAATTACTTCGAAATGTTTATCATGAATACCAATACCCTGGGATTCATAGACTTTTTGAATTTCGTTTAGGAGATATTGCTGGGCCGCGTTAAGACCTTTAATGCTTAGAATATCATGAACATCTAGATAGCCTTCAGACAAAGGTGTACCAGAAGGGACCAGATCACCATCTTTAATTTTTAGTTTTTGGGACATGGGGATATTAAATTCTTGCTCTTGGGTATTTTCTTGGTTTGTAGGCGTTATTTTGATGATGTACATGTCTTTTTCGGTGTCTTCGGTGACCGTTGCTTTGCCGTTGGCGTCGGTAATAGGTGAGACGATTTTGGGAGTTCTTGTTTCAAACAGTTCTTCCACTCGCGGTAAACCCTGGGTGACGTCAGAGATTACAATACCACCAAAATGGCGTACTCGCATGGTCAGTTGGGTGCCCGGTTCGCCAATTGACTGAGCTCCAATCACGCCAACTGGAGTGCCGATTTCCACCAGTTTGTGGTTTGACAGGTCAAGTCCGTAACATTTTTGACACAGTCCATATTTAGATTGGCAAAATAGGGGAGAACGGACCGTAATTCTTTTGATCTCTTCACTCTGAAGAATCTTCAATTTTTCCTCATCAATCAGTATATCGGCTTCAATTAACGTCTTGCCTTTTTTATTGGTTACCGATTTTAAAGTAAATCTGCCTTTGACGCGGTCAATCATCTTGTCACCGCGCTCTTCGTTATCGACAATCTCCAGACCGTCTTTGGTGCCGCAGTCATCCTGGCGAATAATCATGTCATGGGCGACATCATGAAGACGGCGGGTTAAGTAACCGGCGTCGGCCGTTTTTAAAGCAGAATCGGTCAGTCCTTTTCTAGCGCCGCGGGCGGAAATAACATACTCAAAAATGTTTAGGCCCTCGCGATAATTGGACTTGGTGGGAACCTCGATAATCTTTCCCATCGGATCAACCACCAAACCTTTGATCGCAGATAGTTGTTTCAACTGTTCTCGTGAGGCGCGGGCACCTCCTGATTTGATAATAATTTTGACAGGATTTTCTTCGTCAAGGGCGTCCCAGGTTTTATTGGCCAGTTTTTCTGTAGTCTCTATCCACAGTTTATTGGAATAACGGCGTTTTTCTTCAAGAGTCAGCAGTCCCTGATTGAAATTATTCTGAATTTTCCCAATCTCTTTTTCGGTTTCACTGACGATTTTTCCTTTCTCAGGAATTATCAGACAGTCAAAAATCGAGACCGAAAGACCGCCACTGATGGTTGCGGCCCAAAAGCCCAGTTCCTTAATAGCATCAATGATCTGTCCGACTTTTTCGTTGGGAAAAAGCTTCATGGTGTGGGTAATAATTGATTTGATGTCAGAGGCCTTAATGTCACGATTTATAAAACGAAGCTCACTTGGTAAAGATTGGTTAAAGAAAATCCGCCCGACGGTGGTTTTTTCCGCCTTACCGCCAATATTGGTAAAAATGGGTTGTCTTAAAGCGATTTTACCTAGATGATAGAAACTGATGGCTTCTTCGGAAGTGGCAAAAATTTTATACGTGTCTTCTTTTTGAGAATCATATTGATGATCGATAGTTGTCAGATAATAAACACCTAAAGCCATTTCCTTGTTGGGGATAACAATCGGCGATCCATCGGCTGGTTTGAGAAGGTTTTGATAGGGGAGCATCCGTGTTTCTACTTCTTCGATTGCGCTTTTGGAAAGAGGCACAAAAACACCCATGGCGTCGCCGTCAAAATCGGCGTTATAACCCGCACAGACTGTAGGATGTAGTCTTATGGCATGGGAATCAGTCAGTACCGGGTAAAATCCTAGAATCGAAAGCTTATGCAGGGTTGGTGCTCGGTTTAATAAAATCGGATGTTTTTTTGTAATCTCATCCAAAATGTCATATACCACAGGCGGCTTTTCTTCCAGGAAATTTTTGGCGCTTTTAATATTGGGCGCCAGTCCGCGAATGATTATTTCATGAAGCAAATGCGGCTTAAACAGTTCAAGAGCCATCTCAGTCGGGATACCACATTGATTAATTTTTAGTTCGGGTCCAACAATAATGGTCGATCGGCCCGAGTAGTCAACCCGCTTACCCAGCAGATTTTGTCTAAATCGCCCCTGTTTACCGCGCAAGATATCCGAAAGTGATTTCAAAGCTTTAGCTGACGAGCCTAAGTTGCGTGATTTGCCGCGCGATTTTTGCAGATCAAGCAGTGAATCAACCGCCTCCTGCAACATGCGTTTCTCATTTCTTAAGATGATTTCCGGCGCTCCAAGGTCCATTAATTGTTTAAGTCGAATATTGCGGTTGATGACTCTTCGATATAGATCGTTCAGGTCGGAGGTGGCAAATTTGCCTCCTGGAAGTTGGACTACCGGTCGAAGGTCTGGCGGAATCACTGGTAAAACGCTTAGAAGCATCCAGACCGGGGAGACATGACTTTTGATAAGCGACTCGATGATCCGCAGTTTTTTTAGTAATTTAGTTTTACGATCGCCCTTGACTTTTGTTAAGTCATTTAAAGTCTGGGATAACAGTTTTTGTAGGTCAAGCACAGTTAACACCTCAAAAAGAGCCTCGGTGCCCATGCTGACTGTAAGAAAATCAACAATCTCATTATCTTTTAAAAAGATATAATCATCCTCTTCAATGTTTTCTCCTGGTTTAGTGCTTTTGACGATCTTGATTACTCTGTCGTAGACGGCGATTTTTTGCGATTTCAGTTCGACAAAAGAGTCGGAAAGCTGCTTAAACTGTTCCCTTTCCTTTAGATCTACTTCCTGCAAAGCGATCTCTCTTTGCTCAGGATGCCCGATTTTTTTCTCAACGGCTTTTTTTTGTTTATCATATTCTTCGGCCAATTTTTGTTTTTGTTTTTCATGCTCCTCTTCCAGAGTTTTGATATCTTGGCTTCTTAGATCCTCAAGTTGCTCGACTGCTGTTTTTTGCTTTTCCTTATCGACGTCTTTTATGTAGTAAAGCGCATAATAGATAATTCTTTCCAAGGTCTGGGCTGGTATATCAAGAAGAATACTTAAAGGAGAGGACGATCCCTTAAAGTACCAGATATGGGCAATTGGGGTAGCCAGTTTTATATGGCCCATTCGTTCTCGTCTGACGATTGAGGTGGTAACTTCCACGCCACAGCGGTCACAGACGATACCTTTATAGCGGATTCGTTTATATTTACCACAGTAACACTCGTAATCTTTGGTTGGTCCAAAGATCCTTTCGTCAAACAATCCGTCTTTTTCCGGTCGGAATGTCCGGTAGTTGATAGTTTCCGGTTTAGTCACTTCTCCTTTTGACCATTTTAAAATGTCTTCCGGAGAAGCTAATCGGATCTTCAGGCCGCTAAAATCGGTGAGATGGGAATCATCCATGAGTATTTTCAGGTGATATAGTCAACTGATAAACCAAGAGCATTAAGTTCTTTGACCAAAACATTGAAAGATTCAGGCACGCTAGATTGCGGAATATCCAAACCTTTGATGATTGATTCAAATGCTTTTGTACGACCGCGGACGTCATCACTTTTGATGGTGAGCATTTCTTGGAGGGTATGGGGAACGCGATGAGCCTCCAGAGCCCAGACCTCCATCTCACCAAAACGCTGACCACCCATCTGCGATTTGCCGCCAAGCGGTTGTTGGGTCACAAGCGAATAGGGTCCGACTGATCTGGCGTGGAATTTGTCTTCCACCATGTGAATCAGCTTCATGATGTAACCAATTCCCACTAACACTGGTCTCTCAAATGCTTTGCCTGTTTGGCCGTCGTAAAGTGTCACTTTACCATCAGCAGGCAGATGCAGTTTTTTAAATTCATTTAAGATGAAATCTTCTTTGATTTTTTCAAAAACTGGAATAGAAAGCTGCTGATGATTTTTCATCGCAATTAAGCCAAAAAGCGTTTCGAATAACTGCCCCAGGTTCATACGCGCCAGTATTGAAAGAGGGGAGATAATGATGTCAACTGGTGTGCCATCGGCCAGATAAGGCATGTCATATTCGGGTAAGATTTTGGAGATGACGCCTTTATTACCATGCCGTCCAGCCAACTTGTCCCCAATTGAGATTTTTCTTAATTGGGCTGAATGGACCAGGATGCGCTTTATAACACTTGGCTCAAGCTCGTTGGGGTCTTTTTGTGTATCAATGATCTCGATATCAACAATCACACCGCGCTTGCCATAAGGCATTCTTAAAGACGTGTCTTTGACGTCTTTGGCTTTTTCACCAAATATCGCTCGAAGTAGGCGCTCTTCAGCTGTCAGTTCTCTTTCACCTTTTGGAGCGACTTTTCCCACAAGAATATTACCGCCGTTAATTTCCGTTCCCACCAAAACCAATCCATCTTTATCCAGATTTTGAAGCACTTCTTCCCGCACGTTGGGAATGTCACGAGTCAGCTCTTCCGGTCCAAGTTTGGTATCAACAACATCAGCGACAAATTCTTCACTAGACACAGAAGTAAAAACATCGTCTTTTAGTAATCTTTCCGAAACAACAAAGCCATCTTCGTAACCCAGACCGTTAAGCGATGTATAGGCGATCACCAGATTTTGGCCTAAAGCCAGTTTTCCGTCATCTGTTGCTGGTCCGTCAACAATGATCTGTCCTTTTTTGACCTTTTGTTTTAAATCTACCCGAGGTCTTTGGTCAAAAGCGACATCTTTACTGGTTCTTAAATATCTTTTTAATTCATAAGTATGTTTTTTTCCGGAAGCTCCTTTTAAGATGACTGTTTTTCCGTCTACATAATCGATCACGCCGTTTTCCGGGGCGGCAATCGTTCGACCTAAGGCTTTGGCAATCTGTTTCTCCATACCAGTACCGACAATTGGAGCATTGGGTTTAACCAACGGCACGGCTTGACTTTGCATGTGTGTACCCATGAGAGAGCGGGAAGCGTCATCGTTTTGTAAAAAAGGAATTAGTGAAGCCGCTATTCCTACCGCTTGTCTTGGAGAAATGTCGATATAGTCAATTTTTTCAGCAGGCACTTCCACTATCTCCCCTTCATGACGGGCAACCACCTTCTGGTCCGTAATATAACCCTCTGGACTTAAGTTGACGTTAGCGCTTGTTATAAAATATTGCTCTTCATCGTCAGCTTGTAAATATTGGATTTCCGAGCTGGTTTTGACTTTTATATTTTTCCCGGATTTTTCTTTGATAACTTTTTTGTAAGGCGTTTCCAAAAAGCCAAAATCATTGACGCGGGCGTATAGCGCCATATAGGTGACGACTCCGATATTTGGACCTTCCGGAGAGCGAATAGGGTCAATTCTGCCGTACTGTGACGAGGAAATATCACGAATCGAGAATGAAGCTCTTTCTTTTTCGATTCCACCAGGACCACCGACTGTAATTCTTCGCAAGTTATCCAATTCAGAAAGTGGATTCGTTTGATCCACAATTGTGGAGAGTTGGCTGGTTCGGTAAAAAGTGTTTATGGCAGCTATTACCGGTTTATTGTTTACCACCTGTGATGGAGTAGGGTTAATGTCGCTTGCCACCAAGCTCATACGCTCTTTGACTTCTTTTTCTGCCCTGATCATTCCCGCCCTGAGGCCATACATACTTATGAGTTCTCCCACTGTGCGTAAGCGACGATTACCTAAATGGTCGATATCGTCAAAATTACCCTGGCCTTTTGTCAAATTAACCAGATATTTGATAGTAGCGATGATATCATCCTCCTGCAATAGATAATTTGGTTTTTCGTTGGGGATTTTTAGATTTAGCTTTTTGTTGATTTTATAGCGTCCAACATCGGCCAAAGAATAACGTTTATGGTCAAAAAATAGCGTCGTAAGCGTTTTGTAGGCATTTTCCAGGATCAGAGGTTCCCCAGGCTTCATTTTTTTATAAAACTCCAAAACTGCTTCATCACGGCTTTTTGTTCGGTCTTTTTTAAAAGTCGGCAGAATATTTTTTTCAAAAAGTTCTTTATCTAGGTTAGCAAAGCGATTTAAGAGCGATGCGGTGCTTTCATTTTCAAAAAGTTTGAGAAATACGGAAGCAAGCATTTTTCTTTTTTTATTTACTTTTATTTCCAATAGTCCATATTTATTAATTGTGAGATCAAGCCAAGCGCCAACATAAGGTCTGATTTCGGCGTTATAAAGAGTCAGTCCTGTTGATTTATCAATATTAGCGGTGAAATAAATTCCGGGCGCTCGGGTGATCTGGCTGATGATTGCCCGTTCTATACCATTGATAATAAATGTTCCACGGTCAGTCATGATGGGGATATTAAAAAAGTACACATCTTGTTGCTTTTCTGTCCCGGTTTTTTTGTTAAGCAACCGAAGTTTTAAGTAGACAGGTTGGTCAAAAGTGAGTTTTTTTTGCAGGCAAAGCTTCAACGGATACCGCTCCTGTCCAAAAAAAATACCCTCAAAAACAAGGGTAAATTTTTTCCCGGTATAGTCATCAATTGGGAAATACTCTTCCAACAAGCGTTTTAAGTTATTGTCAAGAAGACGTTTCCAAGAAGTTTTTTGGACTTCTATTAAGTCAAAATTCTTTAATTCTTTTTCTGTTTTCCCAAGGGCGACTTCACGAAGAGGGGGTTTAGATTTTGTTGTGGATATCATCTGTTAGAAGTGCGGCAAATAGAAATAAAAAAAGCCCCCCCTAAGGGGAAAACATGCTAACTATACTATATGTTTTTTGGTTTGTCAACATGTAGTCTTATCCAATCAATAATCGGACTGAAAACAGCCCGATTGCTCTTTGAAAAATCGGAGTGAATGAGGACGACCAAATCTGTGATAATCAGCATATAT
>Ga0209541_10006134_pt1 | contig 20672 bp, 17 predicted proteins | sample RifCSPlowO2_01_FD_184027 | JGI IMG/M metagenome (GOLD analysis project Ga0209541, IMG submission 184027) | Groundwater microbial communities from Rifle, Colorado - Rifle CSP2_plank lowO2_0.1 (SPAdes) (version 2) | ecosystem: Environmental > Aquatic > Deep subsurface > Groundwater | place... | reverse complement strand
CGGCGATAGCTAAGAGTATCTTCCTGTCGGTCTCTTCAAGGCCTTTGTGATCAATTTCCAGCATCTTGAGGCTCTCTTTGGCTATGGTCTCATCAACATAATCAAGATCTTTCATTTGAGAATAATCCCGAACCCTTTTTAATAGACGATTGGCTACACGGGGAGTGAACCTTGATGAAGCGGCTACTATTTTGATTGCCGGTTTGTCTATTTTAATATCCAGCAAAGCAGCAGAACGGCTTATTATTTTTTCAATATCCTCATCCTTGTAAAAATCCAGTCTGAAACTTACTCCGAATCTTGACCTGAATGGTGCCGATAGGAGCGAGATTTTTGTTGTTGCAGCTATGAGGGTAAATCTCGGAAGATCTATCTGAAGTGTTTTTGCCGAGTTGCCTTTGCCGATAACTATATCAAGCTTAAAATTTTCCATTGCCGGATAGATAACTTCTTCCACCATTTTATTGAGTCTATGAACTTCGTCTATAAACAGAACATCGCCATCATTAAGGCCGGTTAATATAGAACCGACATCTCCTGCTTTTTCCAAAGCAGTGCCCGAAGTTATTTTAATACTTGCCCCGAGTTCTTTTGCGATAAGATAGGCAAGGGTAGTCTTTCCCAGACCGGACGGGCCATGCAGAAGCAGGTGCTCTATAGGCTCTTTTCTCTTTTTGGCCGCCCCGATGACCACCTTAAGGTTTTCTTTGATTCTGTTTTGTCCGATGTATTCATCAAAAGTCTTGGGCCTTAAAGCCTGGTCAAGTAATTGATCCTCAGGAACGGGTTTTGGGGTTATTGAATTAGGCTTGACATTCATGGTAATTTGAACTAAAATATGGGGACTTAAGGACCTTTATAATCTGTAGGCAATTGGGTCGGAGTATTTTAATACATTGGTCCAATCGGGATACTATCTAGTTCGGATAGCTTGGTTTCGACTGGGCTACTCCTCGGAATTATCCTGCCCCGCGTTTTGTAAATTCGGGCATTTGCCTACAGATTATAGAGGTCCTTACTGCAGAAATTTTCAATTTTCATTTATCAATTTTCAGTAAATTTTCAATGTATCATTGTGTCATTGATCATTCATTGGAAATTGTAAATTGGTAATTGATAATTACCCCAACACTCTCTCGATTTCTTCAACGGAAGTTATTCCGTCCAACAACTTTAAATAAGCATCCTGAAGCATGGTTACCATGCCCTCCTTTTCAGCTAATTCCCCGACATCAGATATGGCCGGTGATTTTAAAATAAGTCTCTCCATATCCCTGCTTATTACAAACGCCTCATAAACTCCAACTCGCCCTTTGTAACCAAGTTCATTGCATTCTTTGCATCCCTTGCCTTGAGCATAAAGTTTCAAAGATGAATCAAGTTTGGGTATTTTGAGCCTATCTTTTACTGGAGATAGTGTTTTTTGTAATTTATCCAATGTTTCAGGTTTAATCGGATCTTGTATTTTACATTCAGGACAGAGTTTCCTTATTAATCGTTGAGCCATTGCCATATTTATGGCCGGAGCAATAATTTGAGGTTGAATGCCCAAGTCAATTAAACGGGGGATAGTTCCGGCTGAATCATTGGTGTGAATTGTAGACAAAACCAAATGACCTGTCAGGGCAGCTTGAAGAGCAATGTCGGCTGTTTCTTGGTCTCTTATTTCTCCAACCAGAATAATATCGGGATCCTGTCTGACTACGGCTCTTAAACCATTGGCGAAACTGTAGCCTTTTTTGGTATCAACTTGGGTTTGGGAAATACCTTGAATATGATACTCAATCGGATCTTCAATCGTGATTATTTTGGTTCCGGAAAAATTCAGGTATGTGACGAAAGCATACAAACTAGTGGTCTTACCGGAACCGGTAGGACCCGTAGTAAGAATGGCGCCGGTGGACCTGCCTAATTGCTCACGCACTATCTTTAACAAGTCTTCTCTCATCCCAAGATCCTCCAGTTTTGTTTTGATAGTTCGGGGGTCTAATAAACGCATAACAATGGTTTCTCCAAATTCACTAGGAAGAATAGAGACCCTGACTTCAATATCCGCAGTCTTTTGTCTTATGGTAAATCTGCCATCTTGGGGGGCGCTGTGAATGTTTAATTTTAATTTGGACAATACCTTGATGCGGTTAAGAAGCTTCTCATATGAAGTTTTGTCTAAAACAGTGACATCATTTAAAACTCCATCAAATCTATAGCGAAGACGAGTTGATTCAGTCTCAGGTTCAAAGTGAATGTCGGAAGCGCCTATTTTGAGTGCTCCTGCAATCAAGGTTTCAAGCATTTGAGTGGCGGAAATTTTGGTGACTTTGTTTTTAAGATCTCCGATGGTTTTTATCTCGTCTTGTATTTTGTTGAGCTCATCTTCCTTTATTTCTATGGCTCCAACTTCAAAAACTTCTTGTGGTTGAGCGAATTTATATCGGCTCAAGATGTTTTCAAGAACTGATGGAGATGTGACGATTGGATTGATGGTAAACCCTTTTTCTTTGAGCGCTTCTAAAGTTTTTTGAGTTGCTGAATTTTCTGGATCTGTGATGGCTACGGTTAGTTTGTTTGCGGACTTGTAGATTATGGCCATGTTTGAAGAACGGGCCGTATTCTCGTCAATTATAGCCAGAGCGTCGTTATCAATCGGAGCTGATTTTAAATCAGAAAAAGGCAGGTTAAATTTTTTGGCCAAAGCCACGGAATCATCCTCGGTTCTTTTAAGTTGAATTTCGGATAGCTTCTTCTCTAACTCTGCTTCTTTTGTATCTGTGTTTGATGTTGGCATGATTTAATTATATCACTATCAGCAATCTAACCGAAGCAGTTCTTTTGTCCAGCAAAATTTGTGGATAAAGTCTTTTAGAAAGTGATGTGATTGGCCGAGATTCTTTTTTTCATCAAAACAGATGCGACTTTTGAAAAAATCTTACCGTCTCCGGTTGTTAGATAATGGGATTTGCCCCCTTGGGTATTTAAGGAATTGGAATTTTCAAGAAGAGACAGAGTTCTTTTGGCAATTGCTTTTCCCGAGTCTATGATTTTAACACTTGGGCCTAAGTTTGATTTGATTTTAGTTTTTAAAAACGGGTAATGAGTACAGCCAAGGACAATGACATCGGCTTCAGCAATTTTTATGGGGGCCAAATATTTCTTTAGAAGCAACTCTGTTTCTTTAGATTTTAAATCACCCTTTTCTACTGCATTTTCAAGACCGGCACAGCCGATGTTGACCACCTTAACACCTTGAGCGTGTTTGGTAATTAGGTCTGAAAAATAGTCACTTTCGGAAGTAGAGGGTGTTGAGATAATGCCGATGCATTTATTTTGAGTCTGTTCGGCGGCTGGCTTTATCGCCGGCACCGTTCCTACAAATAGTACGGTAAATTTTTTTCTTAGAAAATCTATTGAGTTGCAGGTTGCGGTGTTGCAAGCCACCACAATTAGTTTGACGTCATTTTTAATGAGAAATTTGGAGATGTTAGAGGTAAGCTGGCAAAGTTTGGATTGGGACTTTTCTCCATAGGGAACATTGGCCTGATCGGCTACAAATATAAAATCTTCTTTGGGGAGTAGTTTGTGGAGTTCCTTGAGAACACTCAATCCTCCGACCCCAGAATCAAACACCCCGATTGGACGCTTGTCACTCATGTTGTTAAGTATATCAATTTGATTATATTCAAGACAGCTCCGCCCCATCACTTTTCTGTCACGGTTCCTCATCTTCGGAAACAGATTCGGTGTGATTGGGATTATTATTCTCCAAAACAACAGGTAACCCTCTCTTGCCTCCCCGTCCATCATTACGATAGGCGGGGCGCTCGACCTATTGTTTTGGATAAAATCACCATCAACCTCATCTGTTTCCTCGCCTCGTCAAGTGACATAAAAGTGATGGGGCTGGGCATTAAATCTAAACAATCATTGACGGATAACTAAAGCCGTGTTATCATAAGGCAACGTTTTTAGTTCGTTTACGAGGAGACAATCAGTGCTACGAGTTTTCGAGGAACCTTATCAATTCGACGTCCGACCGCCAATTAAACCTGGCAGCTACATTGTGGCGGTATTCAAAGTTGTTGGCTATAAACAAGAATCTACTGGACATCACCTGGCAAAACTTCAGCATGTAAATATGACCGGTGAACCACGCAAGGGAGAACCAGAACAAATGGTTTGCTTATTAGCAGATAGTGAGCTCGTTGTTGACCATCCGAGAGATCTTTGGGATTTAGCACATAAATAGCCAGAACATGAAAATTCTTTGCTGACAAAACATGGCTGGTAAAAATTCAAGAATTAAGCATTTCCTATGCCGACCAATGTCGGCTTTTTTTATTAAAACTATTTGAACCTCTCTTGCCAACCGTAATCTATTTACCAAGCTACCGGCGGAGGGTGTGTGCCTTTTTAAAATTTAGCAAATATTTTTAAAAGGTACACCCCACAGTCATGCATAGAGGTTGTGTGAGCTGTTGAAATAAGGGCCGTTGACTTTATTTTCGGAATCTGATAATATGGCTATATAGATTGATTACTACTGAATGTCCGCCGATGGCGGTCATTTGTTTAATACAGTCCCAAAAACTAATATGTTTGACATAAAACAATTCACTTCGGCGATAAAACAAATCTCCGAGGAAAAAGGGATTCCCGAGGCAAGTGTACTGGAAACCATAGAGGCGGCTATTGCTGCTGCCTATAAGAGAGACTACGGCAAGAAGGGCCAAATAATTAAAGCCAAGCTTGATACCGAAAGCGGGGATTTAGTCATGACTCAAACTCATTATGTGGTTGAAGGTGTTGATGAAGAGGGTTATTTAACCGGAACTTTGCCGACCAAGGTTATGGAAGAAAAACCGGATCCTCAGGATTATGATTCCAGGACAAGAAGGGAATTCAGAGAAACAGAAACTTCAGGAGAGGACGATATTATAAAGATAAAATACAATCCCGAAAAGCACCTCCTACTGGAAGAGGCTAAAAAGAAAAGCAAGAAGGCTAAAATTGGAGACGAAATTATAACCAAACTTGAAACTCATACTGACTTCGGTCGCATTGCCGCTCAAACAGCAAAACAAGTTATTATTCAGCGCTTAAGAGAGGCAGAAAGAGAGGCCATCTTCTCCGAATTTAAAGGACGCGAAGGGGAGATAATCAGTGGTGTTGTTCAAAGAAAAGAAGGACAACTTGTTTTCGTTGATCTTGGCAAAACAAATGGTTTATTGATTCCTGCCGAACAAATTCCTACTGATAACTACAGAATAAGCCAGAGATTTAGGTTCATGATTTTAAAAGTGGAAGAAACTCCTCGTGGGCCGGTGGTTTTGCTTTCTCGTTCTCACCCCAAGCTTGTATTAGGATTGTTTAGGGTTGAAGTGCCAGAGATTGATAGTGGTTCAGTGGAAGTTAAAGCTATTGCCAGAGAAGCCGGTTCTAGAACAAAAATAGCCGTATCATCTAAAGAAGAGGGGGTGGACCCAATCGGTTCATTGGTTGGACAGAAAGGTGTTCGTGTTCAAACTGTTATCAACGAACTATCGGGAGAAAAAATTGATATTATTTTATGGAGCGATAAGGCAAAGGATTTTATATCCAATTCTTTTTCTCCGGCTAAGGTTTTGGATGTTGTGATTATTGATGAAACAAGAAGACATGCACTGGTAGAAGTTTCAGACGACCAGTTTTCCTTGGCTATTGGAAAGAAAGGGCAGAATGTGCGTTTAGCCGCTAAACTTACCGGCTGGAAAATAGATGTCCGTTCACCAAAAGGAGACATAAGTCATAAAGAAATTGAATTGGAAGAACCAGTAACTGAATAAGACACCATACTAAAATGAATCCCGTACGAAGTCTCGCTCGCGACAAGGTCGCGAGTCCGAAGGACCTCGGCGGGGCTACTTCATACGGGATGAACCATACTCTTAAAAAACTTGATACCAATCAGACCGAGTTGATTGTGGAGCTCATCAGGGATGATCTCAAGATGTACATAGATAGGACTGAATCCGAAATAGGGAAAGATTTGCAATTGGATGGATTTAGAAAAGGAAAAGTGCCCAAGGATTTGTTGAAAAAAAATCTTGATGCAAAACAGGTTCTTGAATCTGCTTTAGATTTAGCGATGAAGGATAGCCTTGCTCAGGTTATTGAAAAAGAGAAACTGGATGTTTTGAATGCTGATAAGCTTGAGATTAAGGAAAATACACCCGACAAACTTGTTTATAAAGTCATGCTTACCATTTTTCCGGAAATTAAAATCAAGGACTTTTCAAATTTCAAGGTGGCAATGCGTGCTATTCAGGTAGACCAGAAGGATGTGGATAGCACGATGGATACCATAAGAGCGTCAAGGAGTATTTTACATGACAAAGATGGGATTGTTCAAAATGGAGATAAGGTAGAAGTTGATTTTGAGGTTAGACATAACGGACAGATATTGGATGGTGGAATTAGTAAAAACCACCCTCTTATCATCGGAGGAAAGAATTTCATACCGGGTTTTGAGGACAATCTTTTAGGAATGAAAAAAGATGAGGAAAAAAGTTTCTCTCTGGTTGCCCCTAAAGATTATTATGTTAAAAAAATTGCCGGACAAAAACTTGATTTTACTGTTAGGGTTAATAACATTAAATTAGTTGAACTTCCTAAAGTTGATGACGAATTTGCAAAGAGCTTAGGCAATTTCCAAAACCTTAATCAATTTACAGAGAATGTAAAAAACGGAATAACGGAGGAGAAAAAACTTAAAGAAAAACAAAGAGTTCGTCTGGAAATAATAAACCACATAATAAAAAATTCCAGCATTGTGATACCGGAAATTCTAATAAACCAGCAACTGGATTCTATGGTAGGAAATTTAGACAGAGATCTTCATGCCAACGGAATGGAGCTCGGACTCTATTTGGCACAAATGGGTAAAACTCAAGATGAGTTAAAAAAAGAGTGGCGCAATGAAGCGGAGAGACAAGTAAAAACCGTTATGATTCTCCACAAAGTGGCTAAGGATAATAATATATCCGCTTCACCAGAAGAAGTTGATGAGGCGTTGAGCACCACAGTTCAATCCATGGTAATGAGGGGGGAAGTGGATAAGGCGAGTCTTGATATGGAGAATATGCGTAATAGTATCTCCAGCAGAATTATCAATGAAAGAGTTCTGGATTTTCTTGAAAAAACCTGCTTAGCTTAATAGGTAAAACTAAAAAGCGCCTCTCGGAGTGTTCCGTGCTTTAGCCGGAAAAACTCTCTGTCGGCGCTTTTTAGTTTTACCACGAGCCCGATGTCCCATTGCAGCGTAATACCTTTATATAATATCATTAAGGCAAGATGTAGGGGGTTACTCCGGAGAGTAACCCTTTATGCCGCAACAAACACGAAACCCTCAGTTACGATATTTACATTATATACTAAATTTTGTATATTGTCAATACCCACTGAATGACAGATTTTTTAGCATGTATCAATCTCTTAAATACTCTAATGTTGTTCTCCGCTTTGGTTTGGCCGTTGTTTTTTTCTGGTTTGGAATAGATAAGTTTTTTCACCCCGACTATTGGGTCAATGCATGGGTTCCCCAATCCATAGCCTCGCTAATGGCAAATTTTAAAATACGCCCGATAGACATTATATATATGTCGGGTGTTTTTGAGGTTCTTGTCGGTACCAGTTTGGTGACTAATATTTTTATTGTCTTCTTTTCTGTGCTAGGCCTAATGTTTATGGGGAGTATTATGATATTCAATGGTTTCAGTGAGGTCCTTGTAAGGGACATAGGATTGATGGGAGTATTTTTATCTTTAATCTTTTGGCCCAGACAAAGACTCCACTAATGGATTGTGTTAGGTTTTGATGTGTTTATAATGAATCGTACGCACCATTATAAACACAAGCAAATTATTACTAAAATAGTAAATATTAAAAATTCGTGTTAAGGTGACACCCTAACCCGAAAGGGTTTTTATTTACATGAAAACTATTTATTTGGACAATGCGGCTGCTTCTCCCATGGAACAAGAAGTTCAGAAGGAGATGAGTAGGGGAATGAAGATATGTGGAAATCCGTCTTCTTTTAACAATGCCGGACGTGAAGCGGCTAAAGAACTTTCTGCGGCTCGTCTAAAAGTTGCTCGGTTTTTGGGCGCCCACCAAGAAGAGGTTGTTTTTACCGGTTCCGGCTCGGAAGCAAACAACATGGCTATTTTTGGCGTTGCGAAAGTAACACAAAAATTGCAAATCCTAAATCCTAAATCCGAAACCCTAAATAAATACCGAAAATCCAAAATTCTAAATTCTAAACCCCACATTATTACTACAAAAATAGAGCATCCTTCTGTGCTTGAACCGATTAGACAGCTGGAGCAAGAAGGTTTTGAAGTTACTTATCTTTCAGTAGATAAAGAAGGATTTATAAATCTTAAAGAACTTCAAAATTATTTACATCCAGAAACTGTTTTAGTGTCAGTTATGTATGCCAATAACGAAATTGGAACAATAGAACCGATAAACAAAATAGGGAAGATAATTAAGGCTTTCAAAAAAAATAATGCCAAGTTTCCCTTATTTCATGTTGATGCTTGTCAGGTGGCGGGATATTTGAATATGAATGTTAATAGTCTTCAGGCTGACTTTCTTACCTTCAATGGCTCCAAAATAGGCGGACCAAGAGGGGTGGGTGTTTTGTATGTAAGAAAGGGAACTCGCTTGGCCCCACTTATTTTAGGAGGAAGACAAGAGAGGGGGTTACGGGCTGGAACAGAGAATTTACCGGCGATTCTGGGTCTGGCCAAAGCAGTTACTCTTATTAAGAAAGAAGAGGGTAAGCGTCTCGTTGTCTTAAGAGATTATTTTATACAAAATGTCAAAAGCTCGGTTTTTGACATTAAAGTAAACGGAGCCCTCGGAAACGAAAGATTACCCAACAATATAAACATATCCATTCCTGGCCTTGATAGTGAGAATCTGCTTTTAGAGCTGGATAAATACGGCATCTCTGCTGGTAGTGGCTCGGCTTGCACTTCAAGAGCCGTAGAACCGTCACACGTGTTAAAAGCCATTGATGTAGAAAATAAATATTTATCTGGTGCCCTGAGATTTTCTACAGGAGAACAAACAACCAAAAAAGAATTGGACTATGTGCTCAAGGTTTTGCCTAAAATTATTTCTGACCTGAAAAAGAGATACGGAAAATAATTGAAAAAACCCGAATTTATGGTAAAATAATCCTGAACTACGCCCCTGTAGTGAAATGGATATCACGCGACGCTTCGGACGTCGTATTCCGGGTTCGAGCCCTGGCGGGGGCACAGCAAGGTTCTTTATCAACACAAAAGTCTGGACTAATAAAACCAGTATCGTATACTTATACTACCTATGATAGAGGGTTTGGTTACTAAAGTAGCACTACGCCGAAATTTAAAAGAGAAAGCCTTAAGATTACGATCTAAAGGTTTAAGTTATAACGATATACTTAAAAAAATACCGGTCACTAAATCAACCATAAGTCTTTGGTGTCGTTATGTAATACTAACGCCAGAGCAAGAGGGTAAGCTTAAAGAGAAAAGTAAAAAAAGTGGTCTTGATGGAATCAAGGCAATTCAAACTATGTTTTGGCAGAGAAGGTGTCAAGCTTTTTTGGAAGGAGTAGCTCTAAGCCAGAAATTGGGCGCTAAAGATCCAGAATTATTTGCGGGACTGATGTTGTACTGGGCTGAAGGCACAAAAAAAAGTAGTACAGCTGTTACCAATTCTGATCCCCGAATAATAAAGTTTATGGTTAAATGGCTAAATAAATTTTTTGACATAAAACCCGAACAATTAAGTATGGGTATACACATACACCCAGGACAAAATGAAACTTTAATAAAAAATTACTGGTCCAAGCTCACTAGTATTCCATTAGCTAATTTCAGAAAAAGTTTTGTAAAAGTTAGGGGTTCTGATTACAAAAAGAATAGATTAGAAAATGGTATAGCTAAAATTGTTGTAAGAATGGATGGAAGCACTTATTTATTATTTAAGATTCTAGGAGCCATAAATGGTTTTCTGAATTTGTCGATGGGTGACCCCATTAAACCAGAAGTTTGGATGTCAAAATCTACCTATGCCAGACCGATAAAAATAAAAAGCATGCGCCCATAGCTCAGTTGGTAGAGCAATCGACTCTTAATCGATTTGTCCCAGGTTCGAGCCCTGGTGGGCGCACACAAAACTAAAAACCGCCTTTGGGCGGTTTTTAGTTTTAGATGACCTCCATCTTTACTCCTCTCTTAAATCCGAAGTTTTTAGCTTCTTCTCTGGAATCAAGGTGAAAGTCAATTCGATCTGTAAACCTCATGTTCATGGTATCTTCAATTTGGAAGACCTTCTGTCCGTAAAGTTCTGGGAATCTTACTTGAGTTCCGTAACCAAGTAAACGCACAAGGTCACGGGAAACGGCTATGATATTTTCTGTTTTAGTACAGACATTATAACCACTGGCGGCAATACATGGAGTACCGTCAGTCTGATCCGGAGTTGAGGAATAAGCAGTAGCGACAACAGTATAGGTTTTAACTACAGAAATCTTAGCGACCGCCTTAACGATCTTTGGCTTTTGAATCTGGATCGGAACAGGAGTCGGTTCTGAGGTTTTTTCATGGACATCAACATTCTTGGTCAGGTAATTTTTCAAGTAATCCATGTTGCCATCAATGTGAGAATTGTCAGAAAAGTAACCTGCGTTAGCAGAGTTTGAGGCCAAAACAAACATTGTTAAAAGAACTGCTGAAAATGTAAGTTTTTTAATCATGTTTTTAAGCCTGAAAAAAGTGAGGTAATAATGGCTTTATAAGCGTAAAAAAACGGCCTATCAAGCCATCTACTTCATATCTCAGGTTGTACTATAAGTATAGCAAATTGGGGTCAAAAAGTCAATACCCTAAAAGGGCCTATTTTAAGCCTTATTTTGGGCCTAAAATGGCCATAAAACTTTGAGCATTTGAAAACCTCTTTTGGCTGAAATAATGAAGAAAAACAGACCCATAACTATTAGGAACCCATCATAGTTCCAACGGGCTGGATCGGTGTCGGTTAACTTGAGCCAAAAGGCGAATTCGTCAAAAGCTAAGCCTAATCCAAAGCCATGGAGAAGGGAGATAAGATACTTGGCTTTTGAGTCATTAAAAATCAAAGCAAGGTATCCAGAAATAGCTAAAACAAAGAAACCATAAACATAGTGGTGAACACGACCAACAGCGAGGCCTATCAGGTAAAAATCAGGGGCTAGAAGGCTAAAAATTCTAGCAACAGCAAAGGTTAAGAGAAATGCAAAGGCGATAGGAAATACCAAATAAAAATACAGCCCAGCTTCGCTGTGTTTAATCTTTTCACTGATGATATTTTTCCTTGTAATTTTAGAGAATATTCCCAACATCGGAGCGGGTAAGGGGAGTCGAACCCCTCTTCTCGCCTTGGCAAGGCGATGTAAAACCGATATACGTTACCCGCAATTGATTTATTTTTTAGAAATTCCAGAAATCATACCCATTATTTTATGATACAAGTTTGTGTTATTTACAGATATCTGGGCAACCCCGAATGGGAGTGAATTGTATGACTTTTTTCTCTGACTAGAGATACTAACGGTCTGTAATGTGTTTCTGAAATTACTGTAGGGTATATTACACTTTTTTTGCCAAAAATCCAAGAGGTACACCGGATCTTGGTGCTCAAAATATCTAATCCAAATAGTTATCTTTTCATCTTGGACTTTGCATATCTCTTTTAAGAATTTAAGAAAAACACAGATAAGATCCGGGTCAGAATTAGTAAGAGACACCCTGTGGGATGTTCTAGTCTTTCCAGCTATGACTACTGGTCGTTTGTAACCCTCTGCCCAATATAAAGCCACTCCGATTATTAACAGATCTCTTTTGTTCAGATTTTTAATCAACCCCGCCCCTTCGTTGTGCATCTCTTTTGACCTTGCTTCGGCTAAAGTTGTTTGGTTTTTATTTCTTGCAATTAATCCTCGAAGAGAAGCACTGTGTACCCGATCCCCGATTCGCTTTGTTGCTTCTTTGGGCAATTCTAAATCGGCGAACCAACTTGAGAGTGTGCTTTTTGGTATTTTAAGAAGACGAGCAATCTCATTATAGCTTCTGCCTGCCATTCTTAGTTTATACGCTTTGAATTTATCGGACCTCATTACCTATAAGTATAGCACAGCAGTTCAGTTTATAAATACCAAAGTTGATAAATGGGTGTGTATAAAAAAAGAAGTTGAATATTCTTGTTTTTCTGGTATACTAACAGGGATATAAGTATGCCGCGGTAGCTCAGTGGTAGAGCGCAGCCCTGAATCTTTGGGGCTTTCCGTCGAGAGGCGGATTGAAAAACTGGGTGAACTCGGGGAACAATCATTTTTATGATCAATCCCGAGCCAAGCCCCCACTAAATGGGGGAAGGTGTAGAGACTATCCTTTTTAGGAGTAGCCGGTTGTATAAACAATGTAGGCGAAGCGCCCAGCATCCTGCTTAGTGCAGGATGATGATATAGTCCAAATCAGCTTTGGAAGAGGCTGGCGTCGGGGGTTCAATTCCCTCCCGCGGCACTTGTATTATAAAATCCCCCAATTGGGGGATTTTATAATACTGGCGCGGGGAAGGAGTGAACTGCTTCACTCCTGATTGGAAATTGAAAGACCGCAACCTGTTGCAGTCAGTAGACTGCGACGCGAGGTCGGGGTCGAGAAAAAAGTTTTGCGACGGCAAAACTTTTATTCGTGACCAATTCCCTCCCGCGGCACACTAACTAAAAACAGAACCACAAGGTTATGTTTTTAGTTAACTCTTTTGTTCCTTGCTTTTCGGCGTTCTTGTTTATTTTTTGACCAGGTGTGAAAATTTTCAACTTCTTTTTCTGAATCAGTAAAATAATATTGTTGCCCATCAACAAATATGGTGGCGGTTTTTTTACCGTTCTCGGTCCGGCCATACTTTATTCTAAGCCTAGTTTCAGCATCGGGGGAGTTTAAAAGTTTATATATTTCTACTAATGAATCAAAATTTTCCCCAGTAAATTCTTGCGGTGTTCCCTTGGTATTGTCAACATTAATTGTGTCTAAATTTCTTTCAGAAGGTGCAACAGGACCGGCAAGACCACCCTCTAAAAAATCCTTAACACCTTTTTGTTCTGTTTTTTCTTTTTTCATAATTTTGGTGGGCGCGCCCAGACTCGAACTGGGAACCCCTTTCACGTCAAGAAAGTGCTCTAGCCAATTGAGCTACGCGCCCGCATATTATATCAATGATGTGCGCGGGAGAGGATTTGAACCTCCATGGGATTGCTCCCGCTACCACCTCAAGGTAGTGCGTCTGCCAGTTTCGCCACCCGCGCAACCTACTCCGCCTTTTCGGTTTGAACAGAAGTATCTATCTTTGTTTTCTTGCGGATTTCTTTGGCGGTCTTTTCTCTCAAGTAGTAAAGCTTTGATCGGTGGACTTTTGATTTTTTGACTACTTCAACTTTGCTTATTGTGGGAAGAAAAACGGGGAATGTTTTTTCTACACCAATACCCCCAGAAACCTTTCGGACGGTAACTGTTCCGCCTGATTCAGCGCCATGTTTCCGAGCGATTATGAGGCCTTCAAAAGCTTGAGTTCGTGTTTTGTCGCCTTCTTTTATTTTCTGGAAAACTCTAACGGTCCAGCCTGGTTTTAAGCCTTCAAACTTGTTTTCGCCCATGTTTTTTGATTGAAATAATTGAATTTTGTCCATACTTTAGTTAGCCTAGATTAATTATTTAACTATACTATAGTTAGTAGCGAGGGAAAAACGACCTAAAGTCGTTTGGCCCGAGTGCCCTAAATATACGCTAGTATTCTAACTCATTTATGAATTTTTGTAAATCGTCAGGTAAATCGGTCTCAAAAGCTAATGATTTACCATCGGGGGAGGTGAATTGAAGTTTGTAGGCATGAAGGAATAAACGACTTGGTCCTTTGGGGTTTTTGTGACCGTATATTGGGTCTCCGGCAATAGGAGTTCCGATGGATTTTAAGTGGACGCGTATCTGGTGCGTTCGGCCAGTGTGAGGGGAGACCTCTAATAGCGAATAGCGACTAGTTCCTAGCGAATAGCTTCTGATGACTTTGTATTCGGTAACTGCTGTCTTCTCGTCTTTAAGTTTTTTCTTGCCGTGTAATTGAGTGGTTCGCTTCATGCCGATTCTTCCCATCGGAGCATCAATGATTCCTTTAGGTTCTTTTGGTTTTCCATTAACCAAAGCCAGATAAAACTTCTTTATTTTTTTTTCTTGAAACAGACTTTTTAAGTAGAAAAACGAATCTTGAGTTTTCGCTATAACCAAAAGACCGGAAGTGTCTTTATCTAAACGATGAACTAACCCAGGCCTTAGAGGGTCCTCTCCAACGGTTTTTATTTCAGGATATTTCTCCACTAACCAACCCGTGAGACTGTCTTGTTTATCTTCCGAATTTTTGGGATGCGTAATAAGCCCTGAAGGCTTATTAACGACCAAGAGATTATTGTCTTCGTAGACGATTTTTATGTCGCGAGTCATTAGAAGAGGGGGGCGAATATTATCGAAATAATTGGAAGAAGTGGAATTAAAATAGCAGTTACGATGGAAGTTTTTTTATTCCAACTTTTTTTGAGAATGTTGTAATTTATGTTTGCTACTAATATGTATCCAATCAGCAGAGTCAATAAGGGCATTAACCAATCTGTTGTGTCAGCACCATAAAAAACCACAAATAAAAAAACTCCTACAATAATATTTCCAGCAATGGAAACTAAGACAGCTATTATTAAATCTTTAATTTTATTTTTACTAATTTCCATTAGGTATAAATTTGTGCGCGGTGTAGGGATTGAGCCTACGGCCTCCTCGGTGTAAACGAGGCGCTCTACCACTGAGCTAACCGCGCAATGTGCGCCCGCTTGGGATCGAGCCAAGGACCTCGTCATTATAAGTGACGCGCTCTACCACTGAGCTACGGGCGCAAAGAAAACTAAGTATTATCTTACGCTTTTTAAGCACTTTTTTCCAGAGTTTGAATTTTTATTGACAACTACCACCTAAAACCTAAGCAACCGGCGGAGGGCGTGTACCTTTTTAAAATTTAGTCAATATTTTAAAAAGGTACACCCCGCAGTCATACATAGAGGTTGTGTGAACTGTCTTTATCTGACGAGAGCGTAAAAATCTTTTTGTTCCAGAGTTTCTTTGGTGATTAGTTCTTTGGCGATTTTGTGAAGAATGGTTATTTTTTGAGTGAGAACTTTTTTGGCGGAATTGAGTCCTTTTGTGATTAGTTTTTTAATTTCTGAATCAATCTGAAAGGCAATCGTTTCCGAGTAATTTCTTTGGTTTGATATTTCTTTACCTAAGAAAACTAGTTCTTCTTTCTCGCCAAAAGTAATGGGGCCGAGGTTATCCGACATTCCATATTGAGTAATCATTCTGCGGGCAAGGTCGGAAGCTACTTTGAGGTCATTTGAGGCACCGGTAGTCGTGTCTTTAAATATCACTTTTTCTGCTACAAATCCGCCAAGCAATACAGCCAACTCGGATTCAAATTCAGAACGGGAGCGTAAATGTTTGTCTTCGGTCGGTAATTTTAAAGTATATCCGCCAGCTCTTCCGCGTGACACGATTGAAACCTTGTGGACGGGGTCGGTGTAGGGGAGAGAAGATGCTACCAAAGCATGACCGGCTTCGTGATAGGCAGTTATTTCTTTTTCTTTCTTTGAAAATATATGACTGCGTCTTTCAGGGCCAAGGAGGACTTTTTCAATGGCTTCAAAAAGGTTGTCTTGAGTTATTTCTTTTTGATTATTTCTTGCGGCCAAAATAGCAGCCTCATTTATTAAATTGGCCAAGTCCGCTCCGGATAATCCCGGAGTTCTTTCGGCAACCAATTTAAGATTGACGGCTTTTGCCAAAGGTTTTTCCAAGGCATGGATTTTTAATATCTCTTCGCGGTCTTTCATTGACGGCTCGTCTAAGATTATTCGTCTGTCAAAACGACCGGGTCTTAAAAGAGCAGGGTCAAGAATATCAGGGCGGTTGGTTGCAGCCATAACAATTACGGCGGCATCAGTATCAAAACCGTCCATCTCAACTAAGATTTGGTTTAGGGTCTGTTCTCTTTCATCGTGTCCGCCTCCGAGACCTGCTCCACGATGTCTACCCACAGCATCAACTTCGTCAATAAACACGATTGCGGGAGCGGTTTTTTTGGCCAACTCAAACATGTCCCTGACTCTATTGGCACCGACACCGACAAACATCTCCACGAATTCAGAACCCGAGACAAAGTAGAAAGGAACATTGGCTTCGCTGGCCACCGCTTTTGCCAAAAGAGTTTTTCCTGTTCCCGGAGAACCAACCAGTAAAATACCTCTTGGTATTTTTGCGCCAAGTTTGTGAAATCTCTTTGGATCTTTCAAAAATTCTACAACCTCTGATATTTCTTCTTTTGCTTCAATTAGTCCGGCGACATCTTTGAAGGTAACCGGTTTCTTGCCAATTTTTGAACTTGCCAAACGGGCTTTTGATTTGCCGAAAGAAAATGCCTGCATTGAACCTTTTTGGGCTTGGCCGAACATGTACCAAAAAATTAGAATTATCAGAAGGAAGGGCAGGACTATGGGAATTATAGAGGCGAGTATCAAACCAAAAGTACCGGTCTCATCTTGGACATCAATTTTTACGGCCGAGAGTTTGTTTTTGTCGGCTCCCAAATTAATAAGAGTTTCAACTGCCGAAACTCCGGATTCTTTTTGAGAAACAAGCTTTTTACTGGTCTGACCGGTAGGCAGGTCCTCGTCTTTTAGGATTGTATTTAGATTATCTCCCTTGATGGTTATTTCTTTGACTTGCTCCGCATTTATCTTGGTTACAAGTTCTGAAACAGAAACTTTGTCGGCGCTTTCAAAAGGGGATTGAAAAACCATAACCAAACCTGCTGCGGTAAGCAGTATCAGGAAAACTATTGAAATGTATTTTGAAAATTGTTTAAGCATAAGTAAAATTCTAGTAAATTATACATTTTTAGAGACATCTTTCAAGTATTGACTTTTAGAGCTATGTATACTATCATATAAAATAAGCACTTTGTCAACGGCCCCAAAGGAGGTGGCCAGAAATGAACGAAACCTCGGCGGTTTTATTAGATCCATCAGACATTTTTAGCATGATGGTTGTTTCTTCTGTTTTTGAGCCTAGGAGCGCCTCAATAGAAGAAAAGAGGCGAATTTTTGGGAAGTTCTGGGCTAGTGATGTTTCCAGGCTTCGGGGCGATTTTGATTCAGCAGGAAGAAAACCCAAAACTGACGATCTTGGTTTTGGGTTCTTGGTGGAGGGTTTTGCTCGCCACTCGGATAGATTGCCAGAAAGGAATACTGAAAAAGGAGAAGAAATTGCTAAGACCATCCTTTCAGTATTTCATTCAGGAAGAAAAAACAAGATTGTCCAACTTGAACACAGTTTATCAAACAGCGACTTTCTTTGGATAAAACAGACTGGACGCCTAATTACTGTGACAGGTATAGGCGAGGTCAAATCGTCTTATAAGGCCGCTTTGCAAAAGATAGGCGGTCAGCTTAAGAGGCAGGAGACATCGCTAAGCTTTTTGGCTAAAAGATTTGAAGAAGCCAAGGTCAACAAGGAAAATAATGATTTTTTCCAGAAAAGGAAAGTTGTTATTGCGGAAAATCTGGAGAGAGTTCTTATTGTGCCATTTGGAGAAGGAGAACAAGTAAGATGCAATGATAAATTCGCTGGTTGGCAGATTATTGAACTTGAGTTTAGCTATGAAGAGTTGATCTTTATTGCTCAACAAATTTGGCCCGATTTCAGACCGGAGATTCAAATTGGTCCCGGCAAATTGGCTAATCTTGATCAAATAGCCTTTGGTCTTGGTGAGTGGATTAAGCCTCGGCTTGATCGCGTTTTCTATGATTCAAAAGAATTTGGAGCTCACAACCCGCTTCCATATTTTGAATTGGGACTATTTTTTCTGGCAACAGGGAAGATGCCTTTGTTGGAAGATGAAGTTAGGTGGTCGGCAGAGCTTGTGCAAAGCAGTTTCTGGTCGGCTGTCCAACGCTGTCTTAACCTCTTTCTGGACTCAACTCCTCGGCCGGAAGTTGATTTTTCTGAAAAGGAAAAAGGATTGATAAAGAAGTTTCGTTACATCCTGACTTCAAACAGAGAAGACCTTGAATATTTCATTTATTTTATTAGATCTTTGACTGATCAAATTATAGGCCTTTCTTGTGACCAAAATAAACTTATGAAGCTTAATAGTATGAGTGAAGTTTGGAAAATTTGAAATAAAAGTGCCCCGCATCGAGCAATACTCGATGCGGGGCTTCGTCGTTTTTATTTGGGAGGAAAATTTTTGGCCAGCTCCACAAACTGGTCCAAGGAAAGTTCTGATGCCGGTGAACTGCTACCATTGATCAAATGACCAGCGGGTTTGTGATAGTACCACTTTCCTGGTTCAAGACGCTGAAGCTCTTGATTCAAGATAGAAACATCTCTTCCTCGAGTCATGACAGCTCCATGGCCATCCAACCGTCGGTTGATGAAAATATCTGCGGTTGGTGCTCCGACCTTAGCCATAAAGCGATTATCGGTTTCAATCGCCGTACCGGAAAGACCATTGATGGAGAAGTTCATCTTATCCATCTTTGACCACTCTGTTTTGGCTTTGGCATATTCTTCCTGGAACCGGTTCCAGGCATTAACCCAGAAAGAAACTTTCTCGTGGATCTGATCAATTGGTTCACCACATCGCCACATGTCGCGTAGGTAACGGCCAGGCGTGAATGGGGCAAACGCACATTGTTTAGTTGCTTCAACTAAATCAGACAACTCGTCCGACATTGAGACATCAGTCCTTGCTGGGGCTTCGGCTCTGGCTTTGCGGTTCTCGGCGTCAAGGAAAAAACAAACTACATCTTTGAATCTTTCTACCAACTCCATCTCGTCGTAACCAAGATCATACAGATTGCCAAGAATTCGGGGCATACTCATTTTGAATTGATTCATGTAACCGTCGCGATTTCGACGGGCAAGAAGTTCCAAAAGTATGCCTTCTCCAGCATTCAAGTCGGTTGGGTTAAGACCCAAGGTCTTTACTAAAGATTCGGTTGCTGAACCAGTGCCATTAGCTTTATAACTCATTTCCCCAAGCTCAATCGGGAAAAGCCCTTGTTCCAAAAGTGCATCAACCTGTTCTGGAGAATAGTTTGAATGTGCCGAGAACTGAATCTCGGATACAGGGCTACCTTGAAGTTTTTCAAGCAAAACAATAGCCGAGATCTCGTCAGGCAACAGGGGGCGGGGCGTTACAACGCCCCGGAAGGTCTGGGCGGTCGTCTCTTCCACTTCTTCCTCCTCCTGCCATTGGGCAGGATTTTTGTCGTTAAAGAACGAAATTGATTATTTGGATTATACCATAAAAAAATAGACCCTGCAAGGTCTGGTCTGGGAAACCTTGCAGGGTCTGAAGAGGTGGGAGTCGAGGCGAAGGATTACTCCTTCGCCTCGGTTTCGTCTTCCGACTGACGCTTCGTCAGTCGGAGATGCTCCGGGCCGTCCGTCTTCCGGATGGTCCAGAAGACATTGCCGAGAATCAGCCGCGCCCTCCACGGGAGCTCACCGATTTCCAGCTCGCCTCGGAGCTCGTTGGCGAACGCCACCGAAGTTCCGGGCACCGCCCAGACGATCTGCACCTTGGAGCCCTTACGCTCCACGATGTAGCCGACGGGGTTGTACCGATACTCCGGCTTCTGACCACGGTCGGCGACATTCTTGCGAATTGTCGCTCGGACGGCGTAGACGCCGTCCGCTCCCTCAACAGCGGTTAGGCCGTTGAGGTTCTCGGCTGTGACGGGAACAGCATTGCGCTGTCCCGCCTCGTGGGCGAGCTGCCAGTCCCTTTCGAATTCGCGGTTGAGGGGACGGACGACTTCGCGCCAGAGGGGATCCTGTTCAAGGACACCCAACGGCGTTTCCTTCCCAACGAAATCGGGAAGGAACGGCTTGGACGAAACGACCTTGCGGGTCGTTCTGTCGCGCTTTACGCGCTTGATCGTCTCCTCGGTTCCGGGCACGGTGCTCGTGACCGAGAAGTGGGTTCCGTTGCCCGTCACCTGGAAGGTGACGGTGTGACGGCGGTTCGTTTCCGGGTCCTGGTAGTTGATGGAGACGGGCGCGGGGCCCACCCCACCTTCGGCGATGCCGGTCAGGGTCAGGGGATTCTCCAACTTGGAGATGTCCCGTAATCCATCGGCGATGTCGTGCCGTTCGGTCGACTCCGTCTCACGACGGAGGTCTTCCTCAAGCGCCATCCGGAGAGGGTCGTACCAGATCCCGGACAAATCCGAGACCGTGATGGTTGTTCCGGAGTTGTTGATCTCCGGAGCTGACTTCTTGGCCACGCGGGCGCCAGTCGCACGGTCGGGAACCGTGAACAGGGCCCGTCCGGCTCGGGTGTCCGATGTTTTCACCGCGAAGAACTTTCCGTCGCGGTGTTCCATGACCATGAACCCCCGACCGACACGGGCAATGTAGCGCCCGCTGTTGCCGGCGAGGAACTCACTGGCCTTGCGAACGAGACCCAGCTCTTTGCGGAGCAGGTCCAGCTCGGAGTCCAGC
>Ga0209541_10006130_pt1 | contig 20681 bp, 23 predicted proteins | sample RifCSPlowO2_01_FD_184027 | JGI IMG/M metagenome (GOLD analysis project Ga0209541, IMG submission 184027) | Groundwater microbial communities from Rifle, Colorado - Rifle CSP2_plank lowO2_0.1 (SPAdes) (version 2) | ecosystem: Environmental > Aquatic > Deep subsurface > Groundwater | place... | reverse complement strand
TTATATATTTCCCAATTCCTGTTATCAATTAAGATATTCCTCACGGAATATCTGGGGTGGATATACATAACCACCCCTAGTTTTTTTATAAGAAATACTTATCGGTTAAAGTTTATATTACATCAAGAACCACTTTGCGGGTGGCATTTTCATGCCACTAGTCTTTGACTGGTGATTCTTGACATGAGAACTTTTAAATATGATTTGTGTTTAATTAGGATGTAGATAGCCCCGTCGTATAGTGGTCAAGTATACAGCCCTTTGGTCGAGTGAGCTTGCGAGATGATTCATAGTCAATATATAACGAGCGAGGTCGGGAGATAGGCTGTGACCCCGGTTCGAATCCGGGCGGGGCTATTTATAATTAGCCCGAATTCGAACGTAGAGTTATTAAGTATACTTTTTGTAATAGGAAGGTAATAATTTGCTGCTCCTTTTATCGCAGATTTAATATTAGCTGTTAATAAAACATAGGAGAGTATTGAGCTTATTTACTTATTAATTTTGGGAGTTAGAAACTTGGTTTAACAATAAGTTAAAGTTTAAATATGCATTTAACTTTTTGTTTTTATGGATGTAATCAAAGCATATATTTTAGGGGAAATTATTTCAAGCAATAGCAGTGAAGCTTTTTCTCTTTATGAAAAATCTAATTTTGGAGAGATATCAAAATCAAAAGATAAAGTTCAGTATTCTCTTCCAGAAACTTTATTTTTAGTTGAAAAAAATAAGCTAATTGTTTTAAATTCCAAAAATAGAGAAATTTTATTTAAAGAACTTATGGATAAATTTAAAAGAATTGACAAGAAAATCCAAATTAAATATCCTGTTTTTAAGGATTTAAGAGAAAAAGGCTATATTGTTAAAACAGCATTGAAATTTGGAGCTGATTACAGAATTTATGAAAAAGGGTATAAAGTAGGAGAACAGCATGCTAAGTGGGTTTGTTTTGTTGATCATGAATCAAATAAACTGACATGGCATGAATTTTCTGCTAAAAATAGGGTTGCTCATTCTACAAAGAAGAAGCTTCTTCTTGCTATACTTGATGAAGAAGGAGATATAAGCTATTATGAAGTCGGCTGGGTAAGGACGTAGTGAAAGTTGAGAGTTAGATTAGATTAAGTTATATGCCCCACAACTACTTAATCCTAAGGATTAACTCCCCAACTTTTTGCTCAATGATAGGAGTTTATGACCTTTGGAAACCATTATAAATCTTATTTTGTATCTTAATATATTACTAACTTTGTTGGAGTAATAATTGAAGAAAGCCTTGAAAATAAGGCTGTTTTGAAGAATGTTAAGATTATTAAAACAAAGGTGGAAAAGGTTACAAAAGAACATCAAACACCTCATTTAAAGATATGGACTCTACACACTATTGAAATTCAAGAAAAGGACGTTGATGAGATAGCTAAAGAGATTAGTGAATCATTAGATTCAACACATAACAATTGGTATGCGGATTTCAAAAATAATAAATATCACTATATTGTTTTTCACAATAAGGTTTTTAAAATAAATAGAACCAATAAGAAACAATATGAAGAAGCCAAGAATTATGGGCTATCTTTAGGAATCCCCTCGTATCAAGTAGACTTTCATCCAGATATTAAAGAATGGGAACGATAGAAGGATTATAATCTAATTTCCTTATCTAACCATTCAATCTTATTTCCTTGTTTTCTCTGCCAGAATATATCTTCCCAAACATAATGAATTGCTAATGAAGACCATTCGCCCCATTTAGAGTTTACATATTCTATAATCTCTTCGACAGGAACTAGCTCTTTGTTAAAAAGTAGTTGAGATAATATCTTTTGTTGCCATGGTGCGACATGTTCAAATAAATCATAATGATGTAATGCTTCTTGTAACAATATTCTTGCTGTTTCAGGTCCAACACCATAAAGTTTAATTAATTCCTCTTTCGCTTCTTCTTTAGATAGCTTTCTTAGTTTAAATTCATCAATGTTCTCCTTAACAAATGTATCCGATAGTTTGATAAATAATTTAGCTCTATAACCTACTTTCAAACTCCTCAATTCTTCTTCTGGAATTTTAATAATATCTTTTGGTTCCCAAAAGACGTAAAGTTCTTTGTTATCAAATGATAATTTAGTCCCATATCTTTCAAGCATAATGTTTGTCATTTGCACAGTTCGTTTAACAACTGTGTTCTGTAAAAATATTCCAATCATTAAAAGGCTATATAAATCTTGAGCACAACTGCCGTGCATCCCATACCATTTTTTTAAAAATGGTGCTAAGATTTTATCGTTCTTAAACTTGCTAAAAAATCCAGAAATATCTTTGTTAAATTCAAATCTATAATCAAGTTCGTTCGTTAATTCTTTAATCTCTTCATTTGATAACTTATGATTTGAAAAGATAGTTAATAGAATTTGAGGATTATTAGTATCACCTTTACTTTCCATCTTAATCCCATAAATTTGTTCATTTAACCTTATACCTACCCAATATTTTCCAATTTCATAAACTTTAGTTTGATCAGGATAATGCGATGGCTTAAAAATTGTAGCATCAAAATTATATGGTGCTTTTGGTTTTATTTCTTTTGAGGTTTTATAACTCAAAACTAATTCTTTGTTCATATTAATCTTATAGAATTTGACATTATAAAACTTATCTCAAATATAAATCCTAAGGACAGGGCTAAGACTAATCCTTAGGATTGAGGCAATTATTCGAAGCTATTCTTTTTTTCACTTTTAGCTTAGAATATTTCCACTTTTGTAATTTAAGATATAGTAATTTCACACCCTTTTTGTTTAGTTGAGGATAAGCTTGTTGTAGGTCTTCCTCACTATATACTGCTCTATCCTCCAATAAATCATCTTTTTTAAGAGAATTAAATAAATCTTCAACCTTTTTCTTTCTTACTTGTTGTCTTTTGACTTTTATCATAATATAATAAAAAGAATGAAGCACTTAAAGGTTGTTCCGACGACAATTATAAATTATTATTAATGATTTTATTCACAATATTAAAATTCAATTATTTTAACATCTTAAATCTGCAAACTTATAATCATCGCCTCTTAAAGGAATACAATGACCAATAGCATTTCTTGGTGAGATTGTTTTATCTATTGCCTCTTGGAAAGATTGCTTATTCTTGATTTTAAAATAAGGAAGAAACAAATCCAAATTATTCTTACAAGTTATAATTTCTTTTAATTGACCTAAATGAGTGTATTCTAATTCATCAATTCTATTCGCATTATCATAGGGCAAATCACTCATACATCTACATATTCCAACTTTAAAACCTTTAAACTTATTCTCCAACATTGAACCAATTCTCAAACAGAAAGGTTTAAATACTATTAAGTATATTTAACAATATTAATAAATATTATAAAGTATGCTTAGAATGATAAAAGAGATAATATATGAATTTTGGGAGAAGGAATTACCCGAGATTATCCCTAGAGAAGATAAAATAGATTCAAGCGATTTAATAAATGATATAGTCGGAATTAGAAGATGTGGTAAAACTTTTTTGATGTTTAGCAAAATAAAAGAGCTGTTAAAAAAAGTTGATAAGAAATCTATAATTTATATAAATTTTGAAAATAGAAAACTTTTTCCATTAAAAAAGGAGTATTTTAACGAGATTATAGAGTTTATTCATTTTGAAAATCTTTTAGATAAGGGAAAGATTTATTTATTCTTAGATGAAGTTCAAAAGATAGACGGGTGGGAAAAGTATATAAGAAGCATTTATGATGAATTTAAGGGAAAAATTAAGATTTTTGTTTCTGGCTCAAATGCTAGTTTACTGAGTAAAGATTATGGGACATTATTAACAGGCAGACATTTATCAAAAACATTGATGCCCCTTTCATTTAAAGAATTTTTAAGATTTAAAAAATATGAAATTAAAAAAGTTTTAACAGAAAAAGATAGGGCAAATATAAAAAAGTTTCTTGAAGAATATTTAGATTTTGGAGGTTTCCCGGAAGTTGTTCTTTCAGAAAATAAAGAGCAGATGTTGAGCCAGTTATTCAATGATATTCTTACTAAAGATATTTTAAGTAGGAATATAAGAAAAGAAAGCACAATAGAAGAATTTTCATATTATCTTGCAGGAAATGTAAGCTCCTTGCTTAGTTTTAACAAGATGGCGAACTATTTTAAATCAAGAGGAATAAAAATATCTGTTCCAACAATAGAAAATTATTTTAAATTAATAAAAAATTCTTTTCTATTCTTTGATAATCTTATTTTTTCTTATAAAATTAAAGACCAATTTCAAAATCCGAGAAAAATTTATTGTATTGATAATGGTATTTTTAACTTTATTGGATTAAAATTTAGCAGGGATTATGGAAAAATGTATGAAAATGCTGTTTTTCTTAAATTAAAGAAAAAATCTTTTGACAATTACTTAATTAATATTTTTTATTGGAAAAATATTCAGCATGAAGAAGTAGATTTTGTTATTAAAGAAGGAATAAAAGTTATACAATTAATACAAGCTTGTTATAGTATTGAAAATGTAGAAATAAAAAAAAGAGAAATTAAAGCATTAATTAAAGCAAGCAATGAGTTAAAGTGCAATGATTTATTTATAATTACAAAAAGTTATGAAAATGAAGAGAAAATTGACAACAAAAAAATAAAGTTTATTCCTTTATGGAAGTGGTTGCTTGAATAATTCTTAGTTCACCGCTTCATCCGTATCTTAAACTCGACAAGCTAACGCTCTGTTAGAAAACTGAACTAAATAGGCTCATAATTATTCAGTTTATGTAGGAGATTTAATCCTAAGAATTAAACACCCCCACTAAACTCTAAACCCAATCCACCTTCAGAAAATACATTGAGCAAAAAACAAAGGTAATATGTTCTGATGAACTTTTGAATCTCCAAGACTATTTTTTCCTTTTGAGTTTTTTTATCTCTTTTTTAAAGTCTTTGTCTAAATATGCCAATTGATTTTCTATATACTTTTTTAATAAAGTCCATTCATACTCTTTCATATACTTCCCAGTATACTTGTTATAATATTTTTTATTAAGAGTTTTAGGAGCATCTTCTATCTTCATTAATTTTCCTTTCCAAAAGACCAAGGTGTAAATGTTTCCATTATGAAGCTCTAAAGGTACTCTCCAGCCAAAAGCAGAATTCTCCAGTTTATATGGAGAAAGTTTATCAAATTTCTCACGCTCTTTGACTTTCATATTCTTTAGTCTCGCTCCAAAATCATTATGTCTTAAATAAAAAGTTGTTGTTCCCATACTCTAATTTTCCATTAGCCATTTGACTATGGGAATAAATTTAATTTTTCCTTTTAAATCAAACCATTTAGTTTCTTCTACACCCTTATATTCTGAAGTTATCATCACCAAATCATCGCATTTTAATTCCTTGCTTGCTTTGAGTAAAGCTCTGATTTCTCTTTGCTTAGTTTCTTCATCATTAATTTCTTTGCAAACTTGTATGAGCTTTTTTATCTTCTTTCCTTCTTTAATTACAAAATCTACTTCCTCTTTTTGAACATTTTTCCAAAAAAATAGTTCATCTAAAGGAGGTTTATTTCTCAAAAGCTGGAGAAAAACTAAATTTTCCATTTTTTTACCAATATCTTCATTTGTTTCTATAATTTTAACAAAACCCAAATCACACAGATATATCTTGCTTACAGGCTCATTTTTTCTAATCGAATAGCTAAATTTTGGAAGATTAAATGCAAAAACTGAATCTTCAACCATTGAAGAGTATGAATAAAGCTCATCTTTTGATATTTTTCTTCCTTGAGACTTCAAAGTTAGGTACATCTTGTTTATGCTGTATTCTTTTGTGTAAGAAGAAGCGAGAGATTTTAAAAACCATTTAATCAAAAAAGAGTCCTTTATTTTATATCTTTCCACAAGGTCTTTAAACACAGTTAGCTCAAAATAGCTTTCAATATTTTTAATTTTCTGCTCTTTATCTTTTTCAAGTGTTACTTCAGGGAATCCCCCAAATTCAGTATATTCATCAAAAAGTTTGTCTGCCGAAATCTTCTCTTCAGAATTAGGTAGGCTAGAGTAATTAAAGTCTCTTGCCTTAAAATATTCTTTCAATGAAAATGGCAAAAGAAGATAGCTGAGGCTTCTTCCTCGTAAAGATGTAGATATTTCTTTGCTTAATAATTTAGACGACGAACCTGAAATATAAATATCATAACCTTCATCAAAAAGTTCTCTTACTGCTCTTTCCCACAAATCAACATTTTGAGGTTCATCTAAAAATAAAATTGGCTTGTCTTTAATGTCTATTGAAAATAGCCTCTGATTTAGATTGATTATCTCTTTTATTTCCTTATAATTTATTCCAAATAGCTTGGTATTTTCAAAATTAAGGAATAGGATATTTTTTTTATTCTTTTTGCAATCCGCCATTAATTGGTATAAATAGTATGTTTTTCCAGCTCTTCTCGGGCCAATTATTACCTTTATCTTTTTTGATGGTAAAACTTTCATATCTCTCGCTATGCTTTTTGGAAATTCTTTTTTATGAAAGTCAGCTAAATACTGCTCTATTTCTTCTTTGTTCATATTTTGTAGTGTTTTCAATAGTTTATAAAACTTTCCTTTTTCAAAGGAATATTTTATATAAAAATTTCTTTATAACTTGGGCAAACTTAATCCTAAGGATAACACGTCTCCACGAGATAATTAACCTTAGGTTGACATTGTCTAGATATAATGATGGACTTAAACAATTCCTCAACAAAGCCACCACTATATTCGAGGAAACTAAAAGAGTGAGGAAATATTTAGGTTTCTTGTTATACTTTTAGGGGAAACATTTATATATAGTATTATAATGTATTATAATATGGAAATAATAGTAAAGCAGACAAGAGAAGTGGGAACCTCGGCAGGCGTTCTTCTTCCAAGAAGCTGGTTGAATAAGCAAGTAGTTGTGAAACTTTTTTTACCGTCCAAAGAGGAAATAATCAGAGATGTCTTGGATATTCTTATTAAAAATAATTTAATAGAAGAAATAAAGGGAATATACTTATTTGGAAGTTATGCAAGGGGAGATTATGGCTCTGATAGCGACATAGATATTTTGGTTATAACTCAAAATATAAATAAATTAATTGACGAAGGAAATTATGAGATAATTCTTGTATCAGAGCAAAATTTAGATAAAAATTTACCCACTAGTCTTTATTATATAAGTATGATAAGGGAGATGAAGGTAATTATAAATAAGGCATTAATGAAGAAATATTTTAAAAAAAATAAACTGAATGTTAAGAAATTTTTAATGGAAATTGAAAACATGTTTAAAATAAATAAAGATGTTGTAGAAATGTGCATGGGGATTAATAAAAATATTCCAGATGGAACTATTTATTCTATTGTTTTGAGATTGAGAGAATTATATCTAATAAAATGTTTAATTTCAAATAAATCTTATAGTCGCGAGGATTTTCTTAAAATAACTGGAGAAAAAATTTATTCAGCTTATTCCAGAGTAAAAAGAGATAAAAGAGAGATCAACAATGTTTACCCAAACGAAGCAGGGGCTCTTTTGAATTTAACAGAAAAATGGCTAAAAGAATTAAAAGAATCGAAAAAGGAACTGAAAGTTTGAAAAGACAGATAGAAGAACATTTTATCAAACTTGAAAATGATATTCAGGGAAAAAGAGTTGATAGAGGCAGATATCATGCAAAAGAAATAGATAAAAGTTTGTTGAAGGCATTAGAGATTAAGATTAAAATTTTAGGGATTGATGATAACTCTGTTCAGATTTATTTAGAGAGATTAAATAATTTAAAGAAAAAGTTAGAAATGTTATGAACGGCCCCCCACGAGATGATTAACCTTAGGTTAAGGTTCTCCCGCTATTTTTAAGAAATTTATCGACGCTGACTAAAAAGCACTAAAAAAGTTAGGTATTAAAAATAGTTAAGGTTAAACTCTGCAAAAATGAGCAGTTAAGTGCTCCCGAGACCTGATTCTATGATTTGGCTAGTATTAATCTCCAATGACTTTAGAAATATTTGCAACAAATAATTTAGCATTAGCCAAAGAGTCATCAGCAGGAGTTTTATTTGCTTGAGCAATTACCTGATAAGTGAAGTTTCCTCGCTTCCACTTTTCATCTTTAAATATCTCAAGCAAGTCATCAGCTTTGACTACAATGTCAGTATAAATCTGCAATAGCTTTTTATCCAGAACTCCTGTTTTAACAAACGTCTTCTCAAATAAGTCATAAGTTATTCTGTGTATATTTGGAGATGTTGTTTTAATGTTCTTTGTTAAAAGGATTGCTTTTGCAGCGTAGAATATCGCATAATAGGAATGAGATATAACCGAGCTATAGAAAGTAGCATCTTGAGGAATACTAAACTCGTCTTTAAATTTTATTTCTTCGCTTAATCTCTTCAGAGATTCTGCAGCAAGAAGTTCATTATTTGCCCTTTTGATAAATATTTCAACTTGTGAATCCATTTTTTATAGTCTCTGAAATTATCTTATAGTAATTTTCTGCACCAAATAAAATGAGGTTTTTATTAACTATTTCTTTTCCGTAATTTGCATCTTTATTTAGCAGCATTTCTAAGAACTCTGAGTTTTTAAACACATATAAATGTATCAGCGGTATGTTCAACTCGCAATCTTGTTTTAGCTCTGCATAGATTTTTTTTGTCTCAAAAGTATCATCGCAAAGAATAACAACATCAATATCGGATGTTTTCTTTTGAGTATTATTTGCATAACTGCCAGTAATGATAAATGTAAAAAGTGTAGTAGGTATCTTAGATGCAATCTTTTCCAAGTCCTTATACGGGATATGTTTCTTATTCCAACTTAGATATTCCAATACAAAGCTCGTGTAAGCAATAGTTTTATGTGAAGAAAGATTTAAGGAGTATAATACAACATTACCTGCTCTTTCTTCTTTAAGGATGCTTGATTTAACAAATTTCTTTAAAGAATTGTAAACATAGCTCTCTGACTTCTTTCCAGACAACTTTTTAATTTCTTTAAAAGTAAACTTCTTCCAAGGGTTCTTAACAAATTCTTTAAATATTTGATGCTCTTTATTTAACATTTTATTAATCCTATTTTTAGGTTTATTCAATCCTATTAAAAGGATTAATCTATTTAAATCTTTCTGTCATAACCACGAAAAGAGCAGTTAAGTGCTCCCCTGAGCTGAATTATAAAAAATAAATCCTAAGGAAAAAGGCATAACCTTAGGATATAAAAATGGCAAAGTTTAGAGCTATTTCTTCTTTTTATTTGATTTAGAATACTTCCACTTTTGGAGTTTAGAATAAAGTAGCTTTGTTTCTTTTTTGTTCAGTTCATGGTAAGCCAATTGCAAGCTTATGCTTCTTAGTTTTTTTAGTGAATATTATTTCATTTTTTGGTAATGAGGATATACTGTCATAATAACAAAACTTATAACCTTTAACGATTTAATTTTTTAATGGCTCAGCAAAATGCTCAGGAAATAAAGGAAAAAATAGTTTTAATTCTCAGAAGAAGAGGCCCAAGTCTTCCAGTTCATGTAGCAAAGGAAACAGAATTAACCATGCTTTTTGCATCAGCTTTTCTTTCAGAATTATATGCTGACAAAAGAATAAAAATAAGCAACATGAAGGTAGGAGGAAGCCCTCTTTATTATCTTCCTGGACAAGAGCCAATGCTTGAAAGGTTTTCCAATTATCTTAATAATAAGGAAAAAGAAGCTTTTGAGATGATTTATCAAAAAAGGATATTAAATGATTCTGAACAGCAGCCAGCAATAAGAGTAGCTTTAAGAGCAATAAGGGATTTTGCAATTCCATTTAAAAATGATGAACAAATCTATTGGAGATATCTTACAGTTTTAGAAGAAGAAGTAAGGCAAATATTTGGAACAAATAAACTTGCTGTTAAAAAAGAAAAAGCACCTCCAATATTTATTTCTGCAGAAGAATCGAAAAAACCAGAAGTTCAAGAAGTTATAGTAGAATCTCAACAGATAATTCAGCAATTTAATTTAGGAGTTCAACAAGAAAAACCTACTAAAAAAGAAATAAAGCAAGAAATAAAAGAAGATAAAAAAGAAGATAAAATAGAGAAAAAAAAGAAAGAGGAGTTTAAAAAAACAGATAATGCAGAAAAACCACTTATAACAATAAAACCTCAATTGGAAAAAAAGCCAAAACCAAAATCTTCTTTTGTATTAAAAGTTCAGAATTTTCTTACTTATAAAGATATAGAGCTTCTTGAAGAAAAAATGTCAAAAAAACGTGAATTTGAAGGTATAGCTAGAATAAATTCTGATTTGGGAAAAGTTGAATTGTATGTTATAGCTAAAGAAAAGAAGAAAGTTACTGAAAATGATTTAACGGTTGCTGTTCAAAAAAGCCATTCCAATAGAAGAATAGTCCTTTTTTTGTCTGATGGCAGTCTTGACAAAAAAGCTGAAGCTTATCTTGAAAAGTATGATAATATAGTTAAATTTTTAAAGATATGATTTAATCTAAAAATATCAAATATGGGAAAAATTAAAGGAAAATTAGTAAAAAGGACTGCAAAAGGCCTTATTGAAAAAGGAATTAATTTTAATGATAATTTTGGAACAAATAAAAATATACTTGGGAGTACAATGCCGAGCAAAAAATTAAGAAACCAGATTGCAGGATATTTAACTAGGCTTAATAAAGCAAAGAAATAAAACTTTAATATAAAAAACATTTGATACTCAAGTATAACTTGAAACTTTACAACTAAATTGACTTTAATAACAAGGGAGTAAAATGACTGAAGAAACACCTAAGACAAAAGTAATATCTAAAAATGAAAAGACAGATGACAATGTTGTTTTTATTGGAATAAAGCCGTTTATGAACTATGTTACTAGTGTTGTTGTTCAATTTACAACTAAAGGCAGAAAAGAAGTAGTGATTAAAGCCAGAGGAAAGTTTATAACTAGGGCAGTAGATGTAGCAGAAGTTGCAAGAAAGAGGTTTTTAGAAAAAGACAACATTAAAGTGAAAGATGTAAAGATTGACAGCGAAGAATTTGAAAATAAAGATAAAAGAATCGTAAATGTTTCAACAATTGAAATAACTTTGAGTAAATGAAAATAAATAAAGGCAATATAGAAAGCTTAGAATAACTCTTATTTAAGCTATGCTATCAGTGTTTTAGTTAGAAAATACCTTTATCATCACCGAATTATATTACCTTATCAAAACACTTTTTCCGAAAGATATTTAAACATTGGGATATTAGTTAGCATATGAATAAAATACAGAACAGTTTTAATTCCATTGAAGGAAAAAAATATGTATCTGTGATTAAAGCCTTTTATTAATATAAGGGCTTTTAATTCTATTTTAATAAGTTTATAATCAATTTTTATTTGAATTCTAAGCCCTATTTAATTGGCAAATAAAGAAATTGCCTAAAATTTCGCTATCTCCGCAGCAAGCTACGGAGTATTCACCGCGAAATTTTTCGCTTTCAGCGACCAGCAATTTCAGTCTTTCAAAATCTGCCACAGCAAGCTGTGGGGTATTAAACCCAGATTTAGAAATAAAGCTGTAAGGAGGAAAAATTAAAATGTATGACTCTCTTGAAATTAGAATAGGCCAAGGAAATTGGGAACATCCAGAAGGATTTTTTGAGTATGAACCTTTAAGTTTAAGGCGAACAACCTTGGTTTTAGAACAAGAACATGATTATGGACAAGATATAATATTTGATGTTTGGGCTGAAAATACACTAGGTTTATTTCCGAGATTGATATAACTGTCTACATATAGAGAACTGCATTAATTATATGGCCTTTTGTATGCAATTCTCTATCGGTATAACTGCGAAGAATTGTAACTTAGATAATGTAGTTATACATAATAGAAGATAATCTTGCTATTTTAAATTCACTGCAACCTTTAATATAATTTTATTTTTGTTTTCTTAAAATTTCTTTTATTTCCTTTAAATGTTCATTCATTTCCTGAAGCTCTTTTTTTCTTTTCCTGTCAATGATAATAGAAATTATGCTGAAAATTATATAAAAAATGACAAAGATTCCCAAAGCCTGTAAAATGGTAATTAATATACCGGCTTTATCAATTAATTCTGCCGGAATTATAAGGGTTAAATCCTCTGCTACCATGGTTTAATTAATGAATAGGGGTTTTTAATTGTTATGAATAGATTAGAACTGAATTATACATTTAATGTCTCTGGGGGGAATTTAACCCCCGACCCCTGCCTCATGAGAGCAGTGCTCTGACGCTGAGCTACAGAGACAAAATTATGAAAAGAAACAGCTTTAAAAGTTTTAAGGTGTATCACAATAATTCTTTTTAACCTTAATTTTTTAATAATTAAAATGATTTCAATTTTAGAGAAAAGAAGTGTTGCAATAGCTCTTACAATTTTTATTGCATTTGAGATATTTTTTATTTCTTCTTTATCAGGAGTTTCTACTGGAGGAGGAAGTCCGTGGATACCTAGAATGTACCATGTTATGGTTTTTTTCTTGTTTAGTTTCTTTTTATTTTATTCATTAAGAAGCAAAGAGAAAATTACTTTATTATTTATTGCAATTGCATTAATTATTTCTATATTATATGCAGCTTCTGATGAATTACATCAATTGTATGTTCCTGGCAGAGATGGTTCTTTAAGGGATTTTTTTACAAATACATTAGGGATTTTTGTATCTACCTTATTTTTCTTGTTTATCAGCAATAAAAGATTAAATAATAAAAAGAAAAAAAGTTAATTGTTATTAGGTGTATTATTTAATTAGTTTTTGATATGATGCATTAATACTTTTGTCATAAAATAATATAGAATAAAGATATATTGAGTGGTAAATAAACATTAAGATATTAACTTATAAAAATGGTGAATAGTTAAAATATTTATGATTATGGATAATTGCATGGCTTATAGCTCTTCTCTTTGCAATTGTACAGACAGAGAATTTCATAAAAACAAGGAAATAAGTTATAAAATTCTCTGTAAATACTATATTTTCTATTTTTTAAATTTTATACAACTCAGGATGTTCTAGATGAATTAAAGCTGTTTGAATAGCCTGTTTGGTATAATCTTTTCTTGTTATTCTTCCTTTTGTTAATAATCCTATCACCCCTTCATAAGAACCTATTTTTGGTTTATCTGTTAATCCTGATTTAAAAAAAGCTTCATTAGCATCTATATCTAATTCATGAATCATTTTTGTAACTTTAAGAGGAAACTCAAAAGCACAAGATAAACCTAAATAAAAATTAGCTCCATTATAAATTGCACAAACGCAAACATCCATGCTTCCTGTTTTAGTCTGAGGAACATTCATTAATCCTGATTCTATTCCAAAACTATAATCGCATTTTTCAAGATTAAATGATTCTTTTGCTCTATTTATTGCACCTTGAACCGTTTCTTCAAGTGATTTTGGCTGTTCTGAAACACTTGAACAGACTTCTATTCCTTTTACTTCTGCATTATTTAAAATATCATAATATTTAGTTAATTCTCTAACAGCTTCAATTTTTATAAGATTTTTAGAAGCAACATTAATCTTCATTTAAAATTATTCTTTAGCAAGTTTATAAGAATTTATGATATAAAGGAGATGTATTAATTATTTTATTTAATCAATAGAATTATTTACGGAAATGAGCTTTATCTATCAATTACTGAAATTTTATCATCAGTATATCTTATTAATCTTAATTTAAGGTTGTCGTCCTCTTTTCTGGGAAGAATATGCAAATGAAAATGTTTAACAACTTGTTCTCCAGCTTTAAAATTATTTTGTTCTATTTGAAATCCTGCTGATTTAAATTGTTTCATTAATTTTAATGTAGTTTTTTTAATACAATCTATTAATTCTTCTCCAAGACTTGTAGGCAAGTCTAGCATTGTATTAAAATGTTTTTTAGAGATAACTAAACTATGTCCATCTACTTTTGGATTTGCATCATAAATTGAGAAGAAATTATCATTTTCATAGATAAAATCACATTTTATCTCTCCTTTGGCTATTTTACAAAAAACACACTCATCTTTATGTTTCATAGATATATTTGATAATTAAACTTTAAAAATATTGTTGAAAAATAGAAGTTAATAGCTAAAAGAAAAAAGGGTGGTGTAAATAATAAAATATTAATTTAATTGAGACGGATTGTTTAATAACTAACTTTTTAGTGATGGTTTATCATTAATTATTGATATTGAAAGGTTTTTTTTATTAAAACTTATTTTACTCTTGTTTCTACTATCTTTCCTGCTTTTTTAAATTCAATTTCAGAATTTATTAATTTTTTAATAGTTTCTTTTAGGTCTTTTATTTTAACTCTTATTTGGAGAGTATCATCACGATTTCTTATTGTAACGTCTTTGTTTTTTGGAGTTTCTTCATCTATTGTTATACAATAAGGTGTTCCAATTTCATCATTTCTAGAATATCTTCTTCCAATACTACCGCTTCTATCATAAACAACATTGAATTCTTTTTTTAAATCATGAACAATTTCTTCTGAAATTTTCTCAAATTCAGGTTTTTTGATAATTGGAAAGACAGCTGCTTTTATAGGAGAAAGTTTAGGGGGTATTTTTAAAATAATGTTCTCTCTTTTTGAATCATAAGTATAAGCTTTTGTTAATAATGCTAAAAATATTCTTTCTATTCCAAAAGTAGGTTCAATTACTCTAGGAAGTATTTTTTTATTTGTTTTTTCATCGAAAATCTCAAGGTTTTCTTTGCTTTCTTTTTGATGCTGATTTAAGTCATATGTTCCACGATTAGCTATTCCTGCAATTTCTTTGCTTCCAAAAGGATATTCATAATCAATATCAAATGTTGCTGAGCTGTAATGGCTTAATTCTTCTTTAGTATGTTCTCTAATTTTTAATTCATTAATATCTAAGCCAAGTTTCTTTAACCATAAAATCTGTTCAGATAGCCAATATGCATGCCATTCATCGAGTTTTTTCTTATCCAGTATTTCTTTTATTGCAACTTCTTTGAGATCATGAATATTATCCTCTTTATTTTTGTCTTTATTTTGTTTTTGAGTTTCTTCATCTAAGAATCTAAATTTAAGGTTTAAGTGCTCTTTAGTTAATAGTTTGCATTTCTGTTCTTCTGGGTTAATAAAAAATTCAAATTCACCTATATGAAATTCTCTACTTCTGAATAAAAAGTCTCTTGGAGCTATTTCATTTCTAAAACACCTTCCAATTTGTGCAATTCCAAAAGGTAATGGCATTCTAGATGTTTGCTGAATTAATTTGAAATTCATAAACATTGCTTGAGCTGTTTCTCCTCTAAGATAAGCTATTGAATTATTTGAGTTGTTTTCATCTAAAACTGGACCGACATTTGTTTTAAACATTAAATTGAACTTACCTTGACTTTTGTATTCTCCACCACATTCACATTTTACTTTTCCAAGTTCGTTTTCATCTAATTTATTTGTTTTTCCACATTTTCCACATTTAACAAAGATATCATTAAAATTTTCTATATGTCCTGATGCTTTCCATGTTCTAGGATGGGAAATTATGCTTGCTTCTATTCCAGTAATGTCTTCTCTTTCCCTTACAAAAAAATTCCACCATTCATTTTTGATATTGTTTAATAGTTCTACTCCTAATGGCCCAAAATCCCAAAATCCGCTAAATCCTCCGTAAATATCACTTGAACGAAAAACAAAACCTTTTCTTTTACAAAAATTAGATAATTCGTCAACTGTTATTTTTTTATTATCTAAATTATTATCTGTTTTTTCTTGAAGGGATTTTTCCTGAAGAGATTCAGTTTTTTCTGGTTTTATCTCTGCATTTGCTTTAACTTTTTGATTTTCTAAAATTTCTTTCATTTTTTTCTCAGCTTCTTTTTTGTCTTTGCCAAGATAAGCAACAAAAACAGATTTTACCTTTTTCCCTTCTCTTTTACTTTCTCTTAGATAATAGTAATCTTTACCGTGAATTTTTTTAGTTATGATAAATGCCATAAAATTACTCACCACAAGATTTTATAAATATTTTGTTTTGTAGTGAGTAGTAAGGATATTTAATATTCTTAATCTTCTTTTAGATACTTTAATGATACAATTGGTTAATTTAATAAGTATAAATTATAAAAAAGCTATTATTTGCAAGGATATTTAGATACTCTGTCAAGTTGTTAAGATGTAACTAAATTTTACAAATTGCTGTTCATTTTATAGATATACTAATATAGAGAATCTTGAATAACTTTATATTTTGACAATAGCTTAATTATTACAACTTTTATAATTATTATTAATATCAATCTATTATTGATGTTTTAGTTAAAGATACATTTATCAATATTTTTACTATCTATAATACCAGATATTTAATATTTTGATATAAAGAATTTTTTTACAATCCCTATTCTTTTTTGAGGAATAACTTTTCTTCTTAAAGTTAATATTCTTTTTATCATAAAGAATGCAAACAATAAAAACAACAAAATGATAATTCCACTAAGAATAAAACTTCCACTTCCTCTTAGATTATTAAAAATAGCTAAACCTGTTACTGGATTTGCAAGAATAATATTTTCCTGATCAAAAGTTGAATATGTGCCTGAGTTAAGATTTACTAAAAGATTTAAACCCCCTTTTAAAGACTTATCAATTGGAATGAATATTTCATACTGCTGTTTTTCATTTGCAAAAATTGTTTTTGTTTCTTTTGTTTCAGCTACTCTTTCATTATTTAAATTAAATAATAAGAATTGTAATTCAATATTTTGGTCTTTTCCAGAAAGCTCTTCTAAGGAATAGACAACCTTAATTTTATCATTTGAACTTCTTTCTGCTTTTATTAATTTTAAATCTAATTCTTTATTTAAAATATCTATATTAAAGATAGTTGCTTCGTTTTTTTCTTTGCAGATTAAAGAGATCATAATTTTATAATTGCCAGGGTTTGTACTTTCCGGAATATTTATATCAAAAATAAAATTATATTGTTCGCCTGCTGATAAATCTTTTACTTCACTTGAAGTAATCCATGAAGAATAAGGATCATTTACTTTAAATTTGCAATCATTTAAAAAAGCTGTTCCTATATTCTCAATATTCCATGATATTTTTTTAGAATCTCCTGCATTTGCTGCAATATCTGAAATTTTTCCAATATTTAGTTTAATTGTTGTTGTAATATTGCCTGATTTAATTATTGTTGTGGAACTTCCGCCTCCGCCACCCCCTCCTCCAGAAGATCCTCCTCCAGAAGAAGTTGAGACAGTGAATGTAGAACTTGCAGAATTTGAGTTTCCTGCAGAATCATTTATATACAAATTTAAAATAAAATCAGCATCAACTGTAACTCCAAAAGTTGTTGAAACTGAATTATTAGAGCAATTAACTGTTGTATTTTCTATTTCTAGATTAACTCCTCTATAGACATTATATTTACAATTTAATGGACTTGAATCGTTAATATTAAAATTTAAAGGAATTCCGGTTCTTGAAGATTTTGTTCCTGATGGTTGACTTAAAGTTAAATTAGGATTTTGGGTGTCAATGTTTAAAGTATAATTGACATTATTCATTTTATTTTGAGTATCATTACAAACTACTCCCCAATTATAGCTGTTATCATTAAGATTAGAAACAATAAAATAATTGTTTATTGAAGTTAAAGTTGACGAATTTGTCTGGTTTAATCTCCATGTTCCATTAAAATTACTCCATAACTGACAAGTAGAAATTGATAATCCTGAATCAACTGTATAATTAAAATAAATATTAGAATTGTAATTTAAATAAGAATTATTATTTGGAGAGATTAAATTAATTGCAGGAGATGTTGTTATAATATCAAAATTGACAGAGTTTGAAGCTTTATTTCCTAATGAATCATTTGAATATAAATTTAACTGATAGCTGTCATCTCCATCAACATTAAAAGTTGTATTCTGGCAGTTTGATAATGTTGTGTTACTAATATATAAAACTCCATTTTTGTATAAGTTATACCAACAGCTTTGAACTCCTATTCCAGAATCACTTACAGAGTAATTTAATGATAAACTTGAATTAATACCATAAGTTTTGCTTTGAGGTTGAATTAAATTTAATGCCGGAGAAGATGTATCAACTCTAACTGTTCTTGTCAAAGTTGAATTCTGATTTCCGACAATATCAAAAACAGTAACATTAAAATAATAAACCCCATCAGTTAATGAAGTAAAGTTTATAGTTCTTCTATTATCTGTAAAAGTTGTTGAATTCACTTCTGAAGTGGAATTATAAAGACTAAAAGTAATATTTGACTCACTTTCTTCTATTACACTAACATTGATATAAATCCAATTTCTTGAAAGATTTGCTCCATTTAATTCAGTGCCTTCTCCATAATCTATTAAAGGATTTGTTGCATCCACTAAATTATAATCAATGCTGATATTAAATAACTGAGGAATTATTGATAAATCATCTCTTGAAAAAAATACTTTATATTGAAAATATCTTCCTGTTAAATTGATATTGTTTAAGTTTACTGCCTGCCAGTTTCCATCACTGCAATCTGCTTGAGTGCAATTTCTAACATGAAAAGATAAATTTGAATAATCTAACATAGAATTAAGCCCAAAAACATTTCCATTTCCTCCATTAAAATCACTGCTATTGGCTTTTGCAAAAGTTGTTCCATTATCAGTTGAGGTTAATACATCTTCATTTCCATCAATTATATAAATATTATTGTTCTGATCAACATAAGAAACTAGTCCACTATTAGAATCTCCTGCACCATTAATGTCATCATTAGCAAGAGTCCATGTAATTCCATTGTCATTAGATTTCCAAAAATCCTGTCTATCAAGAATATAAAGGTTATTGCTTGAATCTATTGCCATATCATCAACACTATTTCCTATTGCTCCATTAAAATCATCTTTGACTAAACTCCAAGTTACTCCTTGATCCAAAGAATTCCATACATCAGAAGAGACATCAACTGCAAAAATAGCTCCAGAACTGTTTATTACAAGTCCTAAAACAACACCATTTCCTCCATTAAAATTAGAAACTAATTTTGAAAAATTAACCCCTCCATTAATAGATCTCCAAACATCCTGGTCTCCTTCAACAATATAAATATAATTATTTGAATCAATTCCTAAAACATCTGCATTTTGACCTTCTGCGCCGTTATAATTATCATTGATTTTGTTCCAAGTTGCTCCTTTATCAGAAGAGCTCCATAAATTCTGGTTGAAAACTAAGATTAAATCAGTTGAATTTTTTTCCAAATCAGTTGCCCCATTTCCATCTGCTCCATTGTAGTCATCTTTGACTAAACTCCAGCTTACTCCTGAATCTACTGATTTCCAAAAATCTGATTGTGCATCAACTGCATAAAGAACAGGCAATGAAGGAGTTGTAATTGCATAAGTAAGATTATTCCAAGAAGCCAAAGAAGTTGCATCAAAAATTCTTGAAATATATGTTCCACTTGTATTACTCCCCAATAAAACTACTGCACTTCCATTATGTATTGTGTTATTGTAAGTTCCATTATTAAAATTAGCTTGGGAAGTATCGCTAAAAGTTAAACCATAAATTAATGAAACAGACAGTAAAATTACGAATAACAACATTAAAACCTCTTTCTTTGAATTCATAACTTTATTAAACATTTCTTGTTTTTAAATATTCTTAGGCGGGAAATATTAAGGATAAAAGAAATCTTTAAATAACCTTATTGCTTTATGCATAAATGAAAAAGGGAATACAGCTAATTATGATGTTGTTTGCAATTCTTTTAATTATGCCTTTAGTTTTAGCTCAATCATATAAACTATCTATAGAAACAAAGCAGGAAATATATGAACCCGGTCAAAAAATAAGTTTAAAGGTTTCTTTGCTTGATTCTAATAATAATCAATTTAATGATCAAGTTAAAGTTATTTTAGGGGATGCTAAAAAAATAACAAGTGTTGAAAAAGAGATTCCTTCTAATAATTTTGTTGATATGGATTTAGAAGAAAATGCTATTCCAGGAGATTGGATTATTACTGCAACTTATAAAGATGTTAGTGCAACTGCCCAGTTTGTTCTTAAAGAAAACCAACTTGCAAAATTTGAATTAAATGAAGATAAATTAGTGATTACAAATATCGGGAATACAAGATATGTAAAAAGCATAAAGATTATTATTGGAAATACTGCAAGCGATAAAAATGTTGATTTAGGTGTTGGTAAAAGTTTAACTTATAGATTAATTGCTCCAGATGGAAATTATCCTATTAAAATTATAAGTGACGGCGAAACAATGATTTCCAGGAGCGATGTTATATTAACAGGAAGAGTTATTGGAATTTTAGATGAAAGTGCTTCTAAAAGTTCAGGAATTACAGGAGGAATTAAACCAGAAGATGAAAAAGATAATTTTTCATTTAAGAATAATGTGTTTGTTTATGTTTTTGTTTTGGCAATTCTTGGAGCTATGATACTTCTTGCAATTGAGAGAAAATATAGAAGAAAGATGAGATGAATAGTTTGGATATGGTAAGTATAAAGCTCCTCTATAACTAATTTCTTATAACATTTAATAATTCATTATAAAGATATTTTCCCTGATGTTTCCATGTCTGCCTATGAGTTTCTATAATTGCATATTGTTTGACGCCTTCTC
>Ga0209541_10006129_pt1 | contig 20681 bp, 17 predicted proteins | sample RifCSPlowO2_01_FD_184027 | JGI IMG/M metagenome (GOLD analysis project Ga0209541, IMG submission 184027) | Groundwater microbial communities from Rifle, Colorado - Rifle CSP2_plank lowO2_0.1 (SPAdes) (version 2) | ecosystem: Environmental > Aquatic > Deep subsurface > Groundwater | place... | reverse complement strand
CGCGCAAGCGGAGAAGTACAATCCTAACAGCCAGAAAATGCTCATTAATCGGAAATCATCATTTCAGGGAGGGAAGGCGCTAATTCGGCTGTTGACGGGAGCGGATACGGAGGAAATGGCCGTTTCCTACCTGCAAAACCTTGGTGGCACGTTTGGGGCGTTTTCGTTAGGGGAAGGTAACCAGTTTAAACTCAAACGGCCGAAATTCTTTAAGAAAAATTTGCTGGAAAAAATGCAGAATCGGACCACGCATTTTTTTGAGCATCGCCAGCAGATTTTGAATGCCGCCGAGCTGGCGACGATGTGGCACCCACCGGGGCTCCTGCTTGCTGGCGTCAAGAATATCGCTTGGGGTAAAGCGCTTTCTGGTGAGCCCCCGGAGAATATTCCAATTGCGGAAGAAACCACTGCCGAAGAAAAGAAGGAAATCAATTTCTTTGCCACCACCGAGTTCAAGAATAAAGAACAGATATTTGGGGCCAGAACGCCGGATCGGCGTAAACATTTCTATATTATTGGGAAAACTGGTGCCGGAAAGTCCACCCTGATCGCCAATATGGCGATCGACGATATCCGGCGCGACCGCGGTGTCGGCATCATTGATCCCCACGGTGATTTGTGTGATATCATCCTCGACTATATTCCCAAACGGAGAATGAATGACGTTGTCTATTTGGAACCGTTTGATCAGGAACGACCATTCCATTTGAACATTCTTGAGGTGAAAAATAAGGAACAGAAGCATTTGGTGGCTTCGGGAATTGTCTCCATTTTCTACAAAATATATGGCAACAGCTGGGGACCACGACTGGAGTATATTTTGCGCAACATTATCTTAACACTACTGGAAATTCCCGAAGCCACCCTCCCCGACGTCCTCCGACTAATGACCAATGAAAAATACCGCAATAGTGTTCTCGAAAGAGTTAACGACCCGGTAATCACCGCTTTTTGGAGAACCGAATTCGACCGGATGAGCGACAAAATGAGATCCGAAGCCGTTTCCCCGATTCAAAATAAAGTCGGCCAGTTCGTCACTTCCCCCATGATCCGCAATATTCTTGGCCATCCTAAATCAACTATCGACCTCGCCGAAATTATGGACGAGGGAAAAATTCTCCTTTTGAACTTATCTCAGGGCAAATTGGGAGAAGATAACGCCTCGCTGCTCGGCGCCATGGTCATTACGCAAATACAATTGGCGGCCATGGGACGTTCGTTTAAAAAAGAGGAAGAGCGGCGCGATTTTTTCCTCTACGTCGATGAGTTCCAGAATTTCGCCACCACCTCTTTCATCAAAATTCTCTCTGAGGCTCGCAAGTACCGACTCTCCCTCTCCCTCGCCAACCAGTACATTGAGCAGTTGGATGAAGAAGTCAGCAAGGCAATTTTTGGTAATATTGGTACGCTAATGTCCTTTGTTGTCGGTGCCCGCGACGCCTATATTTTATCGAAAGAATTTGGCGAAATTTACACGGAAAAAGACCTGGTTTCGTTAGGAAAATACGAGGCAGTGATGAAACTTTCTGTCGACGGACAAACCTCTGATCCCTTCCCCGCCCGAACACTCCCGCTTCCCAGCCTCAAAAATGACAATCGAGAGAAGATTATTCGCCTTTCCAAAGAAAAATATGGTCGCAAAGCCTAGACAGTGAATTGGCCTTTTTCGTAGATGATCTTTTTGACTCCGCCCTGCAAAGTCGCTTCCACGGTCCGATCCGTAGTGGCAATGATATCCGTGTGTTCTGGTGACTCGTTGAAACCATGATATTCCCAATCCTTGTCTTTCATTCCCTTCAGATCACCACGGTACGCCTCGTGATATGACGAGCCTAAGGCGAGATGCGTGTTGCCCCAGGTGCCACCGAAATTCTCGTCGTACAACGTGTTGGCCATGAATTTGTCGATGTGAGAATAACGCTTGTCAGTCAGCGAATATTCGCCGATTTTGTTAGCATTTTTTTGTTTAATTAATTCGTGAAGCAGAGGTTCATTTTTTGAAGCGGTTGCCTTGACAACGTGGCCATTTTTGAACTCAAGATAGACATCATTTAGGATATTTCCATAGCGGTATAAGGGAAGATCGAAACTGATGTGACCCTCTGTGCCCCGCCAATCCGGCGAGGTAAACAGTTCGAAACTAGGAATATTGCGTCCCGAGCCGCCCATAAACTGGCGATTCGCCCCGAGCTGAACCCATAAATCAGTATTTTTTGCCGTTACATGGAGCTTTTCGATGGTGAGCGCGTTCAGCCGGGTGCGAATCGCTTCTAGATCATCAAAAACTTTCTGCCAGGTTTTTAGGGGATTTTTGCTATCCAAAAAACACGCCTTAATAATTTGTTGCCAAAATTCTTCCAGGCTTAATCCGGCTTCACTAGCCATGCCGGCGGTGCCGTATAAGGCCAAAACCCAGGTTAATTTGCCTTGATCTTCTTTATCAAATAGCCATTTTTTCATCATCTGCCGCCCCTGTTGCCCTTTCATCAGTTTCTGGGGCGGCACGTCCTTAAGCAAAAACGGGTCCTTTTCCGCAATCAAATAAATCCGGTGATCAATCGTTTCCACCAACGATTTCTGGTACTTCTCCGGGAAGAAATCGAGCTGATTATCCTTGGCATGTTCATAGAAAATACGGGAAAAATCTTCTTCATGAATTTTTACCATCGGGTGGGCGCCGCGCTCCAATATACGCTGATACACCTCAAAAGCCAGGGGCATAGCCGTCGAGTCGAACTGGAGAAAAACCACTTCATTGGGCTTAATCCCCTTCCCGGAACCAAGAGCAAAATCAATCAAAATTTTCGCATAATTGCGTAGAATTCTTTGATCAGGAACATACATGACAGGTATTGTACCACTAATTTCTCACTTTATCAGCCTCTAATTCCCGGATTCGTTCCTCATGCCCATTACTAACATCGATCACCAGACGCATGTTTGAGGTGACTTCTTGTTCGATTATTTCTAAACGCAGTTCCAGATTATCAAGTCGAATTTCTATTTGATCTAGGCGGCGCTCCACTCGATCAAACCGTTCCTCCATTCGCGCCTCGAGGCCAGCGAATTTCTTGTCAATTTTCGCCTCAAATTCAGCGAATCGGACATCCATTTTGGCATCCATCCTGACTTCAAATTCAGCAAATTTCTTGTCAATTTTAGCCTCAAATTGGGCGAACCGCACTTCGAGTTTCCGATCAACCACCTCTTCTACGACTTCCTCAACAATACCCCGAATTAATAACAGATCCTTTTGAGTTAACATAGAAGCAGTTTAGCAGATAAATATTAAATTTCTATTAACTTTGACCCGTTTTTCAGGCCGATAGAAATTTGGTTACCCAAGTCGTATTCAATTCTCCCTCAAACAGAGCCTGTCTGCTATAATCATCACTATGCTTGACTAATTGCCTGTCAAGTAGTATACTATGGGTCATATTGGGAGCATAGCGTTTGCTGCTATGTTTTTCGATATACAAGCACTTTAACAATCAGGGTTTAGGAAAAAACGGGAAGATTCCCAAGATTAGGGCTGAGATATTTTCAGCCTTGTTTTTGGGGATTTTCCCAAAGTATTAGGGGATCTACCCAGATCCAAACCGGCCTATCTCTCGAAAGGAACCCAGGCCATGCGCAATCAGCGCAAGCAGGACACGCAGGTCCACCCGGCATGCGCGAAAGCGCAGGCCACCACGATGACCCCCAATGGAGGTGTCATGAACAACGTCCAAATCCGCCTCGCCGCGATCCTTGCGGCCCTTTTCGTCGTCTTCGGCGCTTCCGGCTGCTCGGCTTTCAAGGCGAGTGACGCCAACGCTGAAGACACCGCCGGAGAGGTCGCTCGCGACCGCTCCTACGGTACTAATCTGAACGAACTGGAGATGAAGTACTTCGGCTCCGTTCAGCCCTGCAAGGACGACGAAACGGAAGTCGAGTGCACCGACCGGCGCATTTTCGCCGCTCTCGCCGCTGGCGAGAAGCTCGCGTTCGGAGAACCGCAGTCCTGCAAGGACGGCGAGTCCACCGAAGACTGCGTCCAACGACGCAGCGACGCCTTGGCGGAGAAATGGGTAGATTGCGGGAAGTGCACCGAGATTTGCGCCCAATGTGCGAAATGGATCTCGTACTGCGGCGCCAATCACGGCCCCGTCACGAACCGCATGGCAGCTCGCCACGAGCGCGGTTGCACTCCACAGTGCGTTCAGCCGGCACCGGCCCAGCCGTCCAACGGCAATGGGAACAACGGTGACAACGACAAGGTCACGCTCATCGGGCAACCCGGCCCATTTACTCTCGGCAATGTATCCGGCACCGGTGGTGGTGCTTCGGCATCCGCAGGCGGTGGTACGGGTACTGGTTCGGGAAGCGTTGGCGACGTGTCCAGCACGGGCGGCAACGTCAGTGACTCTGGCAACAGCTCGCAAGGGCAGAGCCAGTCACAGGCGGCCAACCCGAGCCAGTCACAGTCGCAAAGTGGTTCGCCGGTGAACATCACCAATGAGTGGCAGGTCAACATCGACGTTTGGGTCGAGGGCCATACCATTTATATCTCGGCACCGAAGTGGGTCCACATACCGGACACGCACGACGCATTGTGCGCGTGGTTGCGGGATTGGTACCGCACACACCCGGACCCGGAATTGCGAGACGCGATCATCTTCTTCTGCGAGTTTGACCCAGAAGATCCGTCCCCAACCCCGGTGACACCCGGACCCGGCACGGCAGTTCCCAGCGCAACGCCACGGCCCATCGAAACGGCCCGACCGTCGCCCACGGATGTTCCGCCACCGACCTCGGGTCCGCCCCCTGGGACGCTTTGTGTCAACGTCCTCGACTTCGGGCAGGACGATGACGCAACGTACCAACTCATGAACTGGATGGAGGTGTTGTACTATGACACCAATACCAGCTACGGTCGGTCGTGTGACACCGGTCCCTGCACCTGGACCTCGGATGGCTCGTCGACTTGGTTGATCGCGACCGGCGAGTACGATCGTTGGAACGACCCAACCCATGGCGATGCTCTCATCCGCATCGGCTGTGACGGTCTCACGTGCGTCTGGCTCTTAAAGTCGGGCAAATCGGTCACCATGTCCTCGGCTGGCCTCGGCATTCACGTCTGCGGCAACACTGCAGATTGGAACGCCGGTAACGCCATGCCGAGCTTCCCGCCCATGCGACCGGGCCGAACCTCCGTGGAATGCGCGGACAAGGTGGGTATCGTTTACCTGTTCAACTCGCACGCCGCGAGCGACCCGCACATCTGGGTGGCCGCTGATATCTACGTCAGTAATCACCCTAATGCGGAGCTCAAATCGTTTGAGGGAACGAGCACGATCCCCGCTGCGCCGAGCGCTACCAGGTTCTTCTGGATCCGCGAGGGCGTCATCGATCACAGCGACCCGGCGATTCTGCCGTTGCGCTGCGTCGGTGGCATTTGTGGCTACCTCATAGTGAGCGATCGCGATTACGACATCGGTTATCAGTTCCGGGGCGGAGTTTTGTCCTGTGAGCCGATCAACCCGTGCGTTGACTTCCGCGATTGGTGGGATCCGTCCGGCTGCTAGCCTGACACCTAAACCCTGAAAGAGGTACGACTGTCGAGAGACAGACGTATTTGAAGGAAGGCCAAACCTGAATAAGGTGGGCGTCCTTCAAGATGGATCGAGCGACGAGTTGTCGTCAGAAAGATGCGTTTACGCATCTTATGTTGCTTCACGCAACTCTGACACTTCTCCTCCTCGATCCATCCTCTTTCCCCCCTGACAGACTAGCTGAACTAGTATGTCGAGAGGGAAAGAGAACTTATGAAAAACAAAATAGTAGTCACGCATATAAAACAACCGATGGTATCGGTAATTATTCCTGTGTTTAATGGGGCAGAATACCTCAAGGAAACCGTGGTTTCGGCGCTCAACAGCGCTTATCCCCGCTTTGAAATCTTATTGATCGATGATGGTTCCAAGGATACCAGTAAGATTATCTGTAAGCAGCTAGCAAAGCAGTACGGCAAGGTAAGATATTATTCCTTTGCCAGAAACAAAGGCCTGGGGCGAGTGCTTAACTTCGCGATCAAGAAAGCTCGAGGAGAATATATTTGCCGTATTAACCAGGATGACAGAATGTATCGTTTCCGGCTGAAAACTCAGGTAGATTTCCTTAAAGAAAATCGTGACGTGGTGGCGGTCGGTTCCTATGTTAAACAATTTACCCCGGAAGGAAAAACTCGGATTATCACCTACTTGGAGAAAGATGAGGATATTAAGAAATTGTGGCATATTGTTAGTCCCTTTGCCGATCCTTCAGTAATGTATAAAAAAAGTGCCGTGCTTAAGGCTGGCCTGTACGATCAGTCATTCTGGCCAGCCGACGACACCCAGCTTTGGTATCGAATGGGCATGGTAGGAAAATTAGCTAATATTCCGAAACCGCTAGTTGAGGTTAGATGGCATGATAACGCGGCTTCGGTTAAATACTTTAAAAAACTCGCCCTTAGTACGCTTAAAATGCATCTTTGGGCTGATGAAAATATTGAAAAAGTATCTCTCACCATTAAAGCTTACTGGCTGATTCAATTTGTTGCTGGAATGTTACTATCACCACAGATGAACTGGTATGTTTACCGAATACTAAAGCGTGTACTACACGTACTTTATATTTCTCAACGCTTCCTCGAAGCAACTATGAATAAAATCAAAATGCTCGTTAGGGTGATTCCCCAACCAAGGAAATTCAGCTTTTCTGGATCATAAAATATATAAAATACTTGTGACGGATTCTCGAGAATAAAACAGTTGGCATAGCCGTCACACTTCACATGCTCTCCAGGATAAGTTTGACCAGTGATCACGTCAGATAGACTGCTATAGATGTTCCACTGTCTGTCATAGGCCTGATTAAATTTAAACATCATGACGTTGTTCATTGGTACTTGACCAATCGTTACTTTCCACAACGAAGGCAGAATTCTTTCCGAACTCGAGTTCGTTGGCAAAGTAAATGGTAATACGGCCGCAACTTGATATAGGCTCATATTACGCCAGCGATTTGGCAATTCAATGATATTCATCTTATTGATCATCATGATTCCCTCATTTTCTGAGTCTTGATGCAGAGTAAAATTTTTCATTTTATTGTCTTGGAGCTCCGTTGACGGTGGTATAAAGGTGTAAAATGACGGATATTCAAGCTTATCTAGCTGATTTTTTACGCCTTGGGGATTAATTAGGGTTTTAAGTTTACCTTCTGGCTCCTGGAATGACTTAAAACCCCTGACATTTGGGTACCCTTGCGACAGACCCACGTAATTATCGACATAATGAGTTAAGCCATTGTCAAGCACGTATTTCGGGTACTTGCCGGAGAGGAGATTATATTGTAGCGTCCATAAATAGAAGTTGCGACTGGAAAAAGGCAACTCGATAGACAGGTCATTGGAACAATTTTGAACGTAGCTAATCAATGGCCCAGTTAATTCTTCAGACATTCTATATGTTCTATAACCATTAGGCTGGCCACAGGGGGTATTGGAGAGAAAATAACCACTCGATAGTAGGTCATAATGAGCAAATGGGCTCTTTCCAATTGGAAGCATAACTGATAAGGCCTGTTCTTCCGCTAAATTAAGCGACGACTGATACGGTTTATTGGGGTCAAAAATGAAGTCTTGTTCGCCAATGGTGTTATATTCTGCAAGACTCATGCTGTGAATACGCATCTGAAAATTCCCCTCTCCCAAGCCCCTCAATACCAAAAGTAACAATAGGTCATTAACCCCCTGAATCGACTGATCGACATCAATAGTAAAATTGCTCCGTTCTCCAAGGGCCAGGATTTGATCACTGTTATAGCAGTGATCAATGGCGCCTGTTTTCACGCACCATTGAAGATATTGCGGCTTCTTTTTAGCCAGAATCAGGGCGGAAAGATTTGGTTTTGATGTTCGTACTAAAGTCTGCGCTATCGCCTTTTTTTCCGAATCATTGTTTTGTTCTATTTCTGCATCAATAACAAAACTGATGTGGCTAGTGGTGTCGGTAGTAAGCTCGCTAAGTCTTTTTAGAATACAAGTGGAGCCATTGTAGGTATTTAGTTCTAGAGAGCTATTGGCAATAAAATTATAGGAATATTCCGCTGTTCCGTCGGCAAAACAATTGGGTTTATCCGTCAAGGTGAAATCACTAAGAGTCACCGGTTGAATCTTGTTTTGCCTGAGAACTGTAACATTTAGCTTGTCTCCTCTTATTAGGTTCCCGCCAAAGAATACTTCGGTATCGCCGATGTCGGCGGGAAGCGTAGTAAGCATGTCGTTGATAGAAAGCTTCGTTTGATCGGCTGACTCTGCATCCAAGTTCATTTGCCCAATCGGCTCTCGAAATGATTGACCAGCCATATCGGGTAGCGTTTTTATATAAAAAGTGAGCTGTATTTGCTCTTCAATTCTCCTTGCAGAAACTTCTACAAAAGAAGATATTGCCTCGACGGGGATAGATTTAGTGGGTGGAATATCAATAGTATGAATTCCCTTATTTAGAATTGTCTCGGGAAAAGTCAGTTTGATCTTATCAGCCATTTGTTCGAGAACCCCATTAATCCGTTGTAGTGGGTAGAGTAGGCTTTGGTTCGAAAGCTTCTCTGATTGAATAAAGAGTTCATCGCTATCTATAAGTTCTGAGTCAAAAATTGAGTCAAAATGAGGATCAAGTAACCTAGCTTGAGTCTGAAAAGTAACCATCTCTTCAGACTTATTAAGCTGTAGAAGTTCGATGTCATGATTAGTCACTTTTTTGGTTAAAATACTGCGAGCATAACCATGTTCTTTAAGGGCATTAAGAATATAAACGCTATCAGGACCGTTAAAACTACCCCACAACAACATCTCTCTTGACTCTATTTCTGCCGAAACTGTTTCATCCAAAATAATGTATTTAACTCCGGATTTTCCAAGAAATCGCGACAATTGCTCGGCCCTTGCCTGTATCCCTGGGCCGTCGAGTGCCTGGGCATTATCAATCAGTTGGCGAATATGGTTGTGAAGATAAGCATTTTCCATACTGGCCGGTTCAAAAGTCTTATCAATAAACGGCTTATCAATCATATAGTGAAGAAATGATGACCCGAATGCCCCCCAGGTATACGATTTCCAGTAGGCATTCCGGTCATAAGGCAAATGCAACACCCTAAAATTAGCTTTATCCTTATTGATATATTCTGCTATCTCAAAATAGGCCGAAGGAATTTCGTTGAACATAAAAGGTCCAATGAGGTTGCCAGTGAAATATGACTTGAAAAGAAGCGCGTTGGGGAGCATTATTAGCAATATTAATAGGTACAGAATATTTTTTCGAAACTTTTCCGACAAGAATAGCACTACAAAACCGGCAGCAATACTTCCCGAGAAAGCAATAAAGGTGTGAAATTTGGTGTCTCCAAACCGAAATAAAACTTGAAAAAAGGGGAGCTTTTTACTGGCAATTTCATATAAAAATCCTAATGGTGAAAACTCTTTTAGTGATAGGAAAAGAAACAAACCAAGCATCATCGGAATCCACAAAAGCGGCCTCTTTTTATACTTCAGAACAATCAGTAACGCCCCAAACAGATACAGAATTGGGAACAAGAACGTGATCGATTTCCAAGACTTATCTTGCAATGTATCGCCAAGTGGATGTAACGATTTTTGAGAATTGGTCGTCTGGTCAGTATATTCAGTATCGAAAAAATTGGGGTAAAGGGTACTTTGCCGGCTCAAGCTAAAGAAATCGCTGGGTTTATTCAACTGACTTTCATTGGCATCAATGAAAGTCGGCGCCAGCGGTAAGAGATTAGACCGTTCAATCGTATAGTTAATAAACGGTAACAGCCAAAAAGCACTCAAAACAATATATGTTGCCACCAAGATAAAGCCTTTTTTAACTCCTGACGTGAAGTATGAGAATACCGTCAACGACACAATCATGGTAATAAAGATTGTGGCCACAAGATAAGTGCCTGAAGTGGCAAAAAACACAAAAAAGATTACTCCTAGTAAGGCCCATGAGGGCTTTTTTTTCTTCAATAGAACATAAAAAGATAAAAAAAGCAGTGGCAGAGAAAAGTATCGATTAATAAACATTACCATGGGGAAATAAAAAGTACTCGTCGTGTTGAGGTTAAATAAATACATAAATGCGGCGAATGCAGCAGCAATGTCGAGATTAGTTTCGGTGAATTTTTCCTTAAAGATATCTTTGAGGAAAATAAACACGAAAAGGTACAAACTGATTGTTCCCAGAACCAAGGCAGAAATTATATAAAGTTGATCGAGCAACGGAGTATCTACAAACGGGTGGATAATAAAAAAGAAAAGCTGTCTGAAAATATCTAAAGATTCTGAATCAGAAGGAACTCCTAAGCCGCGATAATCCCGCCAGGTGGCGAATAAGGAGCGAAAAATATTAGCGTGTAAATTAAAATAAGAAGAATAATTGTCCCATCCAACAATGTACTTAGCCGGTCGGATGTTAACTACCTCAATAATTAGCAAAATTAGCGTAAGAAAACTCAGTCCAGGGCGTTTTTTTACAAAATGTATCGCCTTCTCGAAAATATCCTTCATAGCCTACATTCAGTATACAGCATGCTACAATATAGCTTATGGATATTATTACCGTGCCTGATGTAGTGCTCAATACCCCGACCAAACCAGTGGCGGTTATCGACAAAAAAATCAAACGGATAGTGAGAGATATGATTCACACTTTAGAGTTACAAAAAGACCCCGAAGGAGTCGGTTTGGCCGCTAACCAAGTCGGCCTCCCCTATTCCCTATTCATTATGAAGCCGACGAAAAAGGCCGTAGCGATAGTCTGCATTAATCCGCAAATTATGGAAATTGAAGTGGGAGCCGAGCCGGTAGAAAAGCCTAAACAAGATCCGGAAGAAAAGGAAAAAGAAAAGCTGGAAGGTTGTTTATCCATCCCCAATATATGGGGAAGGGTCAATCGGACCAAGCGGGTGAAGCTTAGATATAGTGATCTCGACGGGAAAACCCATGAAGACTGGTTCCGTAGTTTCCACGCCATTATCATTCAGCATGAGATGGATCATCTGAGTGGGGTGGTTTTTACTCAAAGAGTGCTGGAACAAGGAAATAAGATGTACAAAGAAGTTGACGGTGAACTTAAGCGGTTTGAGATTTAACCTCCGGTTTGGTCACCTTGGGTTGAGTGGCCGCCAACGTAAGAAAGGGTCTAACGCCGTCAGTAACGTCTTTTCTGACTCTTTTGAGACACTTGGTACATAGTCGTACTCTAACTCGATCCCCCGCCTCAATAATTGCTACTGGTTGTAGATTAGCTTTAAAGACACGATTGACCTTGGGGGCACGCTTTTTCCAACGACCACCGGCCACGCCACGATGATGCGTGTGAGTCCGTCCGTACATCGAACCTTTACCACAGTGAAAACAAATTGCTGCCATGATTGTTGTATAATAACAAAAATATGTTCATTCTGCAATTCATAAATAATCCGGTGGAAGTGTTGCTGTTTTTGCTGGCCATTGTGATCGCAGTTACTATACACGAATTCATGCACGCCAGGACGGCGGATTATCTCGGCGACCCGACTGCTGAGCTCGCGGGTCGCGTCACCTTGGACCCCCGAGCTCACCTCGATCCCATGGGGTCGTTCCTCTTCCTGCTGATCGGTTTTGGCTGGGGAAAACCGGTTCCCTTTGATCCGTTCAACCTGGATAATCCCCGGCGCGATGCCGCCTTGATCTCATTTGCCGGCCCAATGTCCAATTTTGTAATGGCTCTGCTAGGTTCTATACTGCTGAGATCGATCATATTATTTGAACTGTCTGGTGTGAGTATTATAGGTTTATTCCTGAATCACTTCATTTACATCAACATCGTCCTGGGAATTTTTAATATGTTGCCGTTCGCGCCGCTCGACGGCTTCAAAATCGTGGGAGGGATGCTCTCCGAATCGGCGGCGCGACAGTGGTATAGTTTGGAGCGCTACGGCATCCTGTTTCTTTTGTTCTTCATCTTCCCGTTTGCCGGCGGCCGATCAATGCTAGAACTACTTATCATCCCAATAATCCACCTCGCCCTATCGCTATTTATTCCGTAAACATCATGAGTTATGGCATAAGTCTTCATCGAAAAAACCAGACCAAGGGACCATTTCACATTGAGGAGTTAGCCAAATTAAGAGATATTTTTGAAGTAAAAATCCTTAAACTGGATCCCTCCGATGGTGTCATGGTCTTCACTGCCAAGTATCTGTCCGATTCAGAAGTACTAACATTCGACTTCGAGGAGGCGGGCTACTACTCCACTTATGTATCATACGGCACTACCAAAAAAGCCTTTATCCAGTTCCTGAATATGATTAATGAACTCGCTTCAAGGCTAGAAGTTGATATTGATGACCCTCAGATTGATCAGAATCTCCTCGATCCCGCCGAACACCGAAAAAAGCTTGACGAAGGAAAAAAGAAATTCGCTCTGGTTCAAGTAGTTATGGATGAGATGACAGAGAAATTTATTATCCCGATAAGAACGCCAACAAGAGCCAAGTATTTCATTAAGTACTTAATTACTTCTCTCCGTCCTAATGGGCAGGAAGTGTTACTAATGATGGAGAATGATCAGATATATTGCAGCAAAGTAAATCCCGGCGAGACGTTACACGAAGTGATACAAAGAGAAATTCCCACGCTCACCGGCTCTAACCGATTCCAACTTATTGATATTAAGGAGGGGGGCACCGCCCCCGATAGACACGGAAAAGAACTGCTAAGAATGGATCTATTTATAACGGTTCCCTATTTTGAACCCAAATTGGAAAAGCTTCGCCATAATCTCGAGTGGAAAGTAATATAAAGTAATCGTCCCTCACGTGGCCTGTCCTGTCAACCCTTTTCCTTTAATCACTGATCAAATATGATATAATACCCGTACATTGATTTTAACTATCATGAATCAAGTAAAGATACCATCTTCAGTTCCGACGTCAAGTTTAGCTATAGGATTTATATTACTCATAACTTTGATCCCTTATTTCGGAGCATGGGGAACGGTTCAAGCCGGCCATGTTGGTGTAGTCACAAGACTGGGAGCCGTTCATAGAGTTGCTAACCCAGGTCTGGTAATAAAAATCCCTCTCATTGAACAGGTCGCTTTAATGGAAACACGTACTCAGATTGAGCAGGTGGAAGCATCAAGTGCATCAAAAGATCTTCAAGAGGTTAAAGCAACGGTGGCCTTAAACTTCCATTTGCGCGGTGAGAAGGCGGTTGATGTTTATCAAAACATTGGCATTGACTATAAAGAACGGATTATTGCCCCGGCAATACAGGAAGCATTTAAAGCCACCACTGCCAAATTTACTGCATCGGAGCTTATAGGTAAGCGAGAGGCGGTAAAGGCTCTCGCTTATTCTGAACTGAAAAAACGCCTCGGAAAGTATAATATTATTGTTGATGATTTTAATATAGTTAACTTTAAATTCTCAGATGACTTTGATGCGGCGATAGAACAAAAAACTGTGGCACAACAGAATAAAGAAAGAGCCTCTATTGAAGCGCAAACAGCCCTTGTACAAGCTCAGGGTCAAGTCAACGCTCAACAAGCATTAAGAGAAGGTGGTAGTTTGACTCCAGAATATCTTAATTTCCTGGCAGTTCAGAAATGGAACGGAGTATTGCCAAATGCAACAAACGGTGTTCCTTTCCTTCAAATACCAATCAAATGATCAAAGCTATCACTACGTCCTGCCAGAGCTATAACTTAACTTTGTATTTCCCTTCCACGAAATCTCTCACGAGCACGCCCAGAAGAGTCTGATATGGCATATTGCTTGCCAGAGCTCTAGTTTTCAGCTTAATAAGATCGCCCTGGTTAACTCGCACCGTGATTTTTTTTGATTTACGAAGATCTAGGGTGTTTTTTGCCGCGTATTGCCACATTTTTTTCACCTCTTCCTGATTCTCCACAGGAATCCACTCATCGCGAGCAATAGAGGCTTCTATCTCTCTCTCGTAGTCATCGAGAACAAGATTCTCAAAAGGACTAAGCGGTTCTTTTTCTTTTTTCTTTTTTCTCATAGTTCTTTTTATGATAACTTTTAAATAATTTACGACTTGGGTAGACGGTTTTTAGAAACACGGTGTTTTTTTCTTGGTCATATACATATGGTACTCCATAAATATACACTCCGATTATTACGACTAATAATCCTTGATGAGAATATTGCCGCCCAGGATTTTTAATATCTTTAATCAGGTTTCCGTTACCAATCGCATCAAGTACGTCTTCAAAATTCACGCCACGAGACTTTTTAAGAAAAATATTCTTTTCCTCACTGAATTCAATCTTCCGACCAAGCATAGCCATATATTACCAAAAATGTATTGCCTTTGTCAATACATTTCCTCCACGATCTCCCCCAGTGACCTATAATTGATTTAGCCCTTTGCAGAGGGTATAATTCCCTAATGATTTCAGCCACATCGAACCGCAATGACCCGGAAATGGTCGAGTATCATCGACTACTCACTGATGTTATTACCATATTCTGGCAATTCCATAAAGAACGGGTGGCTGAAGGTAAAGTCCCTTTTGCGATTGAGCTGGACGTAGAACATCAACAAAGAAACAGTAGCGTATTAGATAGATACTCCTATGCGGTAACAATATCTTTACAGAAATCTTGGTCTCGCTTGCTCGAGGGTCTCGCGGTGCCAGGAGTCGTGCCTGACCCCAAATCAGCCTGGCGTTTTAAGGATGAATATGTCGTTAGGCTTATTGACCATGCCGAAAAATTGGCCGAGACAAAAACTCAAGTCAGAGATCTAATTGGTCACGCACCAGAATTTGAACAGGTTGTGACAGCGGGTGTTCGCACCGGAACAGCAGTAACGTCAAGGCTAGCCGCCATTTTCCAGGAAGAATTTTTACCAGTAAAGGCAGTTCTCGTATCACGGGTCAGTATTGATCACGTGGGCGAAGCTTCTGTCGGTTTGGGTATTCTTAGTGACAGGTTTCCTAGAAGTCCATTAGTGAACTATCCTCTACTAGATGGTTCTAAGCTAGGACTCGATGTTAAACAGCTACGGGCTTACGGCTCCGGTGATGCCTTGGGTTGTCCAGCGGGAAGATTAGCCAGTGCTGAGACTCAAGCATTTCTGTTAGAGAGAGGCGTTGATGTACGGCGTACCACTATGTTAGAAGATTTCGCGGCCATGATCGGTGAGCATTTTGAGACGACGATCATGGCGTGGTATCGTGGTTTGACCCCTGAGGAACAAGAGCAACGAGTTATCGGTGCTGATAACCTAATACTTAGCGGGGAGGTAAGAAGAGCCTTTGTTGAAAGAGATCGCGGTCGCTGTCCCTATCCAGCAGAAAGACGGTAAGACTTTGTTTATGAGCTGGTATTGACGGCTTTCCAGGCGGCGGCACAGATGTGGGCTAAGCCGTAGAATGAATTGCCGCCGCTATCTACTTCCGCACTAAAATGTTCCACACAATCAAGCAGGGTTGCCGTGGTATTATCGTTGAAGTAGGCAGTGGCGTCTACCAAGGGTAGCAACCGACTACCCGTCTCTTCCGGTGTCGGTGACGGTGTTTCCGTTGGCTCGGGCGCTTCAGTAGGCGACGGTAATACTTCTGCTAAAGAGTTCAAAGAATTGAATTGACCTGAACTGGCTTGAGATTCATTTTCATCCTTACAGACCACTGTTTTCTCTTCAAAGCCGGAGACAGCCGCGATATAGGAACTGCCGTCCAGAAGCGAATCTAGGCCCACTGAGTGCTGATTTAGGCCGCTTCCTGCTTTTATCGGGGTCGTGGCTTCCTCGTGAATAAAGGGCAATTCCCCGCTGGTTTGTAGACCGTATTTAATCAGGCCTTTGTCACCGCTTTTGCTTTGCCATTTAATCGAAGCGGTGGTACCATTTTTGTCACAGGAGAAGTCAGTTGGGGTAGCGTCGGCGCCGCCCGCGACGGCGGCGCGGATAATAATCAATAAAACAACAAGAAGGGCCGTAACTCCCCCGCCAATCGCCAGCATGCGTTTTTTTCTTTCATCGAGGTTCATTGCTTATTCTAAATTTCTTTTCGCCCAGGCCTCAGAGCACATTTGTCCCAGTCCGGTATAGTTTTTTGAAGAAAAGTGCGTCACACAATCGCTCACCGAAGCATCGGGATTATCCTCGAAGTACGCCGTCACCTCGTCCTCCGGTAGTAATACTGACAAGTCAATTGGCTCACTGGCTGGAGTAATTGCCCCTTCAGTGGGTTCCATCTTGGTTGTCGGTGCCACTTCGATTGGCTGTAAAGCGGGTTCACCAACGGCGGTATCGCCGGCGCATTCCGTCGTTATTTCACCAATTGATACCGCATACTGTGAACCCGAAACCAACGGTCCGATCGTACACTCATGGGTATACATTCCCCCATCAGCTGATTCCGGCGTATTCTCTTCCTCACATAAAAATGGGTATGTGCCGCTCGAAACCGTTCCATAGGCAATAATTTCAATTGCGGCATTAGAATCTTGCCAGGTTACCACCCCATTGCTTCCCTGGACTGTACAACTCAGTTTCACTGGGGTACTGGCCCGGCTTTGGCGACGTTGGACAATCCGCCAGCCGATATACAAGAGTAGCGAGGCCAAGATGAGACCGATCACTATGGAAACCACCCGTTGTGTCTTTTTGTTCATAACAACAGCTTGGCCCCGGCGCCAATAATAAAGAGAATCCCACCAATTATGGAGAAGGTAACTACTGTGTCGAACATACCACTTTGGGGTAATTCACCCGGGCTACCGCCAGTCTGGCCGGAGCCGGTACTAGTACTGCTGCCACCACCGACCACCACAATCGCTTCCCCATTTTGGGAACATTCGATCAGATCAGTCGCATCAATGACCGCTTCGGAAATGTTGGATTCAGTTTTCTCTCCCATTTCACAATCAAAAGTCACTGTGGCCCGTCCATTGGCTTTCGCTTTAAAAAGAATCTTTGCCAACGTCCCCTTTCCAGTTACCGTTACCCCTGGACCCGGCACCACTCCGGCCACATAAGCTTTTCCGGAACTCTTGAAGTCTTTCTGACCAATATCAAGATAGGTGCCATCAGTAATGCTTTGCACCTCAAGAATGTTGCCATCGAAGTTCACCAACGCGTCGACGCTTAACACTTCTTTATCGCCGGCGTCGACTACCACTTCCAGTTCAAACGTCTCGCCGACCTTTTTGTTAATTGAACTGGGATTAAATTGCAGTGTCGCCGCTTGAGCCGCAGTGAAAATCGGCAGAATAAATAGTACGAATAATGAACTAAAAATAATCGCTTTCATCGGCTTCAATTTCATATTACTTAATCGTTAATGTTAAATCGGCCACTGAGCTTAAAATATCCATGTTTTTTCCGTCAATCAGATTGGAGTCGCTGTTGCTTCCCGGCTCATACATAAAAGCAATCTTCGCTTCTCCTGATTTTAGGGGTCGAAAGGTTACTTCGGCAACCGCAGTACGGTTAAAAAGGAATTGGCCCTGATAAGTAAGGCTTTTCACCCCGGTAATCACTAGGTCGTAAAGATTGCCCTCAGCCACGTCATTCGTTTGGTAAAGATCAACCCCCTCGATTAGAGAAGTCACCGTTTTAAATTCCAACTGGGTATTATCATAACGCAGCACCGCGTCATACCCGGTAATATCCTGGTTTTGCGAGTCCGCGTAGACGAATAAGGTAACATCCTGGCCCCTAACTACTGGCTTGTCGCCGCCTTTCTGACTCAGTCCCAAAAGCCCAGTCACCACGGTCGGCGACACTGTCGCTATTTCCTGTTGTTTTGCCGTTAATCCCTGTCCATTGAGCTTGAGCTGACCCCGAGCAAAAAGTGCGATCACCACCACTAAAATCAAGGCGATAAGCAGAGTCACCACGCTGGTAGCCATCATTCGTTTCTTTAAAATATTGTCAGTCATAGGGATACGCAATCATTATACATAATGCCAGCGACGAGATGCAACGAGAAGTAAGTCTTAATTCTGATCAGTTCTTACTCCCAGGGTAAATATCACTAAGGCATCATCCGAAGCATTAATCACCCCATCATTGTTAACGTCAGCGGCTAAGATGTCATCAATTTTATTTGATTGCAAGCTCTTGCGGATTTTGAGAATATCTCTCGAGTTCACTACCCCATCTTGCTCCGGGAGGGGCAGATCACCCGCTAACTGGATTACGTTGCGAAAATCGAGTAAATTAACCCCTTTGTTTAGTGTTATATTACTAACATCGCCTTTATATTCTCCTGGAGATGATTCACTGGCGTTATTATCGCAGAATTTTCGCTGGGTGTGGCGCGGCGGTTTAATAAGCAGACAATAATCACCTTCGGCGACACCAGCAGTGATTCTCCCCCGCCACAGACCGTCATCGTCGGCAAAGAAAGGCACTTTTAGATAAGTTGGTTGCTTCAATTTGCCGCCAGTTATTCCCACTTTTACAAACATGGCATCGGCATATTTGGGCTTCTTGCTAATGCCTTGTAACCGAATTGTCATATCAAGAGACACTTTTTGCGACTCCTGGGGATTGGGTGTCGTTTGGGGGGAAAGGTCGGCGAGAAGGATAGGCAGATCTTTGCCATTGTCGGTTTCACTACCGTTAATACTGACCTGATAGGCAGTGTACTGTCTCATATCCTTGGGGCTACTGAAGCGGTTAATCATGGCGCCATTATCATCGAGAACAAACAAACCAGTTTTAACAGTATCGGGACCAATTAATTCGCCACGAATCGGTAACTCATTACTAGCCGGAACAAGGGAAACGCTACTGGTAAGATCGGCGGTGAGTTTAAATAGCTTGCCATCGTATTCTGTTTTCACTTGACCATTTTGGAAATTGGGAAGCGAAATTAATGATTTTAGCGGCGCGGTCTGCTGGTAGCTGATCGGCGGAGTTACCGTTGGTACCGCCGTGGGCTGGTTGGTGGGCGCTGATGAGGGTCCGATTGAGGGCGTTGGGTTCTGGTTGGGACTAGAGGTAACTGATGGCGACGGCGTTACCTGGGGACCAGACGCGCCGTCGCAGGTAACCTTTACTTCTGCTTTAGCACAGGTTCCCGGACATTTTGGACCTTGACTACAGCCCACTTTTTGTTGATCCATTTGTACCGCCTGCATTGCTGACTTGACATTAATACATTCTGCGGACGTGGCGCCATTATAAAGGTCGGCGCAGGCTTGATTCACCGCGGTATACATGTCGGCATAATTGGCGGTGGTTTTGCCCTTGAGATAAGTTATCAAAGCCCGATAGATAATCAAGTGCGCTTTCTCTTTGCCAATGCCGCTAATCTGACACTGACCGATATTATCGGTGGTATTAGGAAAGGCGCCTCCTGTTACCATGAGATAAAAAGCTTTATTCAATACCCCACTATTGATGTGCACACCGCCGTTATCACAAGATTTTCCGTCAGTACAAGTTCTGCAGTAATACTTAGCACTGAATTCCCGATCGGGATGACCCTTGGCCGGCGGATTAGACAGATCACGGATTACCCCAATTCCCGAACCCTCTCCCATTGTCCAGTCATCGGGGTCGTTGGCATAACCAAAAATATCGGAGAGACTTTCGTTTAAGGCTCCCGATTCATACCAATACCGAATACTGACGCCTCTTTGAACTGCATACTCAGTAACACCGTGCTGAAGCTCATGAGCGATGATATCCTTTGTGGCCAGAGAGGGACAGACTAAGGTGATCCTTTGCCCGTTCCAAAAGGCGTTGGGCCCAGCACAGCTGGCAATATGGGTCCAAATCTGACCGCCAGCACCATCGATACTATCTCTGTTATGAGTCGTCGAATAATAGCTGTAAATGCTCCCTAAAAAATCGTAGGCATTGTTGACTGCCTGATCACCTACTGCCGGCTGACCCTCAGTTCTTGACGCTCCGGTATCAGCAGTAACTTTTCGATTAACCAAGTCGGACGTGATCTGGAAATCGTGGACAATCCGACCCGTTTTCAAATCAACAAAATATATTTTACAGAGATCGTTTTCATTGCAGGCCGTTACTCGTTGGGTAAAATAATTAGTGACATCATCGCTGACTCCAACCAGTTGAAGATTGAGAATGGCCGGTTCTGATTGACGAACCGAAAGTGAAATGCTTTTAGGATCTACCTTCTTAAGGGCATCGAGGGCGATTTCATGAGCTCTGGTCTGATTGATAGTAGCGGTACAAGTGGCATCAGTTTTTATCATTGCCCCGGAAATGTGGTAAATGTTATTACTGGCGCCGACATGAATTCCCAGGGAGGCACCAAAAACGGGAACATTATTACAGCGCTTCTGTTGAAAGTAATAATGAGTCGCATCAACCGGCGTGCCCGCCGCATTTAAAAAGCCCGCTTGGCGGTCGTCAAGCCGCCCCGTCAACGAAAAATTTGCCGGATTATCGGGAATTAATTTTTTCGAAATATACAATGGTTCTCGAGCCAGAAACTGTGCCAGGTCCTCGCTAGAATCGCCGCCAACCGTGTACAAGCCAAGATCGTTGTTGGCGGCCGTGAGAGTAAAAAACGTCGTTGCAGTATTATCCACATAATTTGAGGATGTAGAAAGAGCTGATTCATCTAAAGCGGCTAGCCCTTCCGCTCCAC
>Ga0209541_10006128_pt1 | contig 20685 bp, 27 predicted proteins | sample RifCSPlowO2_01_FD_184027 | JGI IMG/M metagenome (GOLD analysis project Ga0209541, IMG submission 184027) | Groundwater microbial communities from Rifle, Colorado - Rifle CSP2_plank lowO2_0.1 (SPAdes) (version 2) | ecosystem: Environmental > Aquatic > Deep subsurface > Groundwater | place... | reverse complement strand
ACCGCTCCTTTTTTATATAGATTAACGGATTCGTATTACCTGCCTGCCGGCAGGCAGGTTAGCGATTACTCTTTTTAAAGTTCTGCGAAGAGTTTAGCACTGATTAACTTTTTTTTAAAGTTAGACTTATTGCTTAAATTTTGTTATTATCAAGCCGGTTTAGAGTTCATTGAAAAAAGGCTAAATTCGCCAGCTGGCGGATCGCCCCTAAATGGGCGAGCCCATCGGGCTATAGCCGACCAAAATTACGTTTTGATTTAGGGAGGTGACTATGAGTAATGGAATGGGAATGGCGGTTAATCTCTTTGAGAGAATGGGGAAAATTCCGCGCAATATTAGAGAAGGCTGTTATGCCTGCACGACTATTATTGATCGCAATTTAGTTTGGCTGGACGGTCATGGTTCGCGAATTATAGTTTTGGATCATGGACAGCGCCGTTCGTTGATTGATGCTTCTGCTGGTGTGAGCACTAAAAACATAGGTTATGGCAATGATGGGATTAGAAGAGCTATAAGAGAAGTTTTGAGAAGCCAGAAAGAAGTTTTTGGTTATCCGCATCACGATATGGAGAATGATGCTGCTTTGAAGCTGGCTTGGTTGTTAGTAGAATTGACGCCTTTAAAATCGGAACGGGAAGTTGTCTTTGCCAATTCCGGAGCTGAAGGCATAGAGGCGGCCATCAAGCTTTGTTGTAATGCCCGCGCGAAATTTTCTGGACCAAGCCGTCGGCGCAAAGATTTTATTGCTTGCTATGGGGCTTTTCATGGACGGACATTGGGCGCTTTGTCATTGACTTGCTCTAAGCCTATTCATCGCGAGAATTATCCGGTGAATGCTTTTCCTAACTATCATATTATTTTTCCTGCCAAGCATCCGTTTTTTGTTTATGATGACGAGGGCGATGTCCAATACATTGATTACGCTCCGAATGAATATATTGAAGAAGTGAAACGGGCATGCCGCAAGGGTAAAATTGATATTGATTCTGTGAATGCCGTGGTGTTGGAGCTCATTCAGGGAGAGGGCGGGATTAACGTTGCTTCTAAGGAAGCGCTTCAGGATTTGATGAAGTTTTTTAAAGATAATGGTGTTTACGTTGTGGTAGATGAAATTCAGACCGGTTTAGGTCGGACAGGAAAGATGTTTGCTTTTGAACATTTTAATATCGATCCAGACGTTGTGGTAGTTTCAAAATCTTTAGCTTATGGTTTTCCATTTAGCGCTGTGATTTATGACCATCAGTTAGGGTGGACGGAGAAAGGCCAGCAATCCAGCACTTTTGCCGGTTCGTTTCTTGGTTCTACTTTGGCGCTAGAAGTGCTTTCCCAGTTACTGTCTGCCAATCTTCCCCAGCGAGCTTATAACTTAGGAGATAAAGTATTGGGTCCGGCTTTGCGGGTGATCGCTCAAGATTATTCGGATGTTGTTCATAATGTTCGGGGTATTGGTTTGATGCACGGCATTGAATTTTGGAATCCGAATACCAGAAAACCGGCAACCCAATTCAGAAACGAAGTAGTTTTAGAAGCTCGCAAGCGCGGGGTGCTCTTTTTGGATGCGGGGATTTCGGCAATTCGCATTACGCCTCCCTTAACTATTAGCAGTGATGGAGAAAATAAGCGCCACAATGAACTCGGGATCATCATTGATGTTTTAACCGAGAGCATTCGTACGGTGCGGCGCAAGACAAAAAGGATTCAATAAAAGAGCAAACCGTCCCGAAGTACATCGGAACGGTTTTTTATTTTAAGAAAGAGTATAATGAGAATTAAATATTTATAATGACAAAATATAATCACGGTCAAAATGTTCATTTTGGAACTATTTTGCGAGAAGTTGTTTTTGGCATGGAAGATGGGATGGTAAGTACTTTGGGCGCGATTACGGGCATTGCGATTGGCAGCCAAGATCATTTTATCGTGCTTCTTGCTGGCATGGTGATTATTGCCGTGGAATCAATTTCTATGGGCATAGGCTCATATCTTTCCAATCAATCAGTGAAAGAAGTTAGCGCCAGAAAATTAGTGGAAGAAAAAATTGAGCTGGCAGAATTTCCGAAAGAAGAAAAAGAAGAGCTATTTCAGATGTTTATGCGCGATGGGTGGCCAGAAAATCTTTCTCGGCAAATGGCTGAAGAAGCATCTCGCAATAAAGAGCTGATTTTAAAAGAAATGGCTTACCGGGAATTAAAAATACCGGTGGAATCATCGATTAGTCCGTTTAAGCTTGGGGTTAGCATGTTTTTCTCTTATATTGTCGGCGGCGCCATTCCTCTTATTGCCTATTTTGTATTACCCATAGCATTAGCTATAAAGGTTTCTATTTTAATTACTTTAGTGGGGCTTTTTGGGCTGGGAGCAATTACCACTAGATATACGAAGAGTTCCTGGCTAAGGTCGGGCTTGCGCGTCTTATTATTAGGAGGAATTGCCTTATTAGTTGGGTTTTGGATCGGAAAATTAGTTGGGTCTTGACATAAATTTATGGGTCTGATATACTAATCAAGCTGAAATAAAGCAGGGAGACGAGGTCGAGCTTCTAAAGAAAATAAACAAGTTATATATGAACGGAACTATCAAAACACTCACGGACAGGGGATTTGGATTCATTGCTCGTGAAGGTGAAACGAAGGATCTTTTCTTTCACTCTAAGGAATTAAAAGGAGTGACCTTTGATGAGCTCAAGGTTGGCGATACCGTCACCTTTGAAGTCGTTAATGGCGAAAAGGGCCCAAGCGCCACTAATGTGTCACGCGCTTAAGCGTTGACCAACAAAAATCGGTCCGATGTTCATCGGGCCGGTTTTTTGTTTGATTTGATATTGAAAGAAAAATCTTTTATACTTTCCGCAATTATGCGCGGGCGATTTTTTAAATTTTGTTTGATTGTGGCTGGCATCGTAATAATGCCTTCTTTGGTATTTGCGCAAGACGCTTTATTTGAAACAACTTTGCCTTGGTATTACGGGTGGTCAGCTATGCAGTGGGGTCAAGATTCCTTTACTTATACTAGCGGTGTTTCTATTCGATATACTCCCTCTTCAAATCAGGAGGTTTGCGCGATTAAGCCGGGATTATATAAATCAGGCAATCCCACTGATAATGTTATTTTAACAGTTAGGGAAGGCGGGAATGGTTATCCTACCGGCGGCCAAGCTATGGGAGCTGTTATTGTGCCTGGCAATCAGGTTGCTAACGCGCCATTGATTTCTTCAGATTCGGCATATACAACTTTTTCTTTTTCTCCTTGTTTGAATCTTATTACCGGCACAAATTATTCTTTTGTTTTATCTCGAACCCAACCCGATACCAATAATTTATACGTTTTTCAAACTAGCAATCTTATTTATTATCCCCAGACAGCTGTTTGGGGTTACGTTCCGATCAATGGAGTTTGGCAAGAAAAAATTGGTTTTGAGCCGGCCTTAAGATTGGAGGGCCCCTCCATTATGAAGGCGCCGGTGATTATTGTGCCTGGAATGTTGGGGACGGAATTATCCAATGGCGCTGATTTTATTTGGCCGGATTTAGATCAAATGCTTTTTGACATCAACGATGAGTTTTTGATTGAGAATTTAGCTTTAGATAGTGATGGCGCGTCATTACAGAATATTGAGACAGGAGATGTGGCAGAGATTTTTTTGAACAATATTCCAATTTTCGAGGTAAATATTTTTCAAGATTTAAAAATTGTGCTTGAACAAAATTTTTATATTGAAAATACAGATTTATTTTTCTTTCCGTACGATTGGCGTTTAGATTTGGAGGATACAAAAGAATTGCTCAAGCAAAAAATTGATCAAGTAAAATTAGCCACTGGTTTTGATAAAGTGAATATTATTGCTCACAGCATGGGTGGCTTATTGGTAAAGGATTACGTCAGCCAATATGGAGAAAATGATATTGATAAGCTTATTTTTGTGGGTACGCCGCATCTGGGCGCGCCAAAAGCTGGGAAAGTTTTGCTAGAAGGAGATAATTTTGGCATTCCTTGGCTGGAAAAATCTACTCTGCGTTCCTTAAGCTTAAATTCACCGTCAGCTTACGAGCTTTTGCCCACCGAGAAATATTTTGAACAATTTATCGGTTATTTGAAGCAATTTAATTCCGTTGATCCCTTAGATTATTTTCAGACCAAGAATTTTATTTTAAGCAAAGGCGCTAACGCTAATATTTTTGATAAAGCAGAAATTTTCTTTGATAAGGATCTCCAAGACGTTGATTTAAGTAATATCAGTGTTTATAACATTGCGGGTTGCCGCACTGGCACTCAAGCGGGTTATCAATACGCTGAAGGCAATAATGAAATTCAGGATATTAAATATATTTCTGGAGATAAAACCGTGCCGCTTGTAAGCGCGGATTATATTAATACGTCTAATAAGTATTATGTTAAAGATGGCCAACATTCCGAATTACCGAGCGCTAACGGCGTTCGCGAATTGATCCTCTCTATTTTAGAGAACCAAAATAGTCCATTGGCCAATAATGTGAGCACTGATCAATCTTTTTGTAATTTTCAGGGCAAAGAATTGCTTTGGCGCAGTCCAGTAGAAGTTCATATTTATGACAGCGCAGGCAAGCATACTGGGCCCATTGAAAATAATGCTATTGAGTATGGCATTCCGGGCGTTGATTATGAAATTATAGGCCATGAAAAATTTATATTTTTACCAACTGGCGAAGGGCAAATTTATCAAGTTATAGCTTGGGGGCTAGATCAAGGAACTTTTGATTTAGTGATTTCGGAAAATAATAACGGTACTATAACCGGCGCCACGGTATTTAATGATGTTCCGGTAACTACGTCTACGTCTGCAGATATTAATATCTCATCGGACAGTGTAGATAATGCTATTCAGGTTGATGATGGCGATGGTAATTTCCAAACAGTTTTTGCCATTGCTCAATTATCTGGAGAAGAATCGGACGATGTAATGCCTCCGGAAACTAACGTAGTAATTTCTGGAGTTGCGGGCGATAATGGTTGGTATCGTAGCAATGTAGCAATATCGTTGAATGCCATTGATAATAGTTCCGGCGTTTTGGAGACTCGTTATTCTTTAGATGGGGGCAGCACTTTTAGCGTTTATATCGCACCCCTTAATATTAATGTTGAGGGTGTAAGCCAAATTCAATATTTTTCTATTGATAGGGCGGGCAATAATGAAGCGATTAAAACAACAGAGATAAAAATTGATGAAACCGCTCCGGAAATTTCAGTCCAATTTGATTTAACTGCTAAAGATTTTATTTTTACGGCGCATTGTGAAGCTTCACAATGCGTAGCCCGCGATGAAGCAGGGAACACGGTTGTTTTGAAGATCCAGCGAATAGAAAGAGCCAGGCCACAAATTAAATTTATTTCTATAAGCTATAATGGCGAGCCAGCCAGAGTTTTCCCGGATAATAAATTTATTGTGTCTTATCAAGACAGTAAGGGCATTCTTAAAGATTTTAATCAAAGCATTGTGATTAAAAACGTTGAGCGCGCCCGCATTGATTATCAAAAAAAGAAAGATCAATCAGTGATTATTACTAGAACAAAAGGCGACAAAGTCATTAAAGAAATAGTTGGCGGTATGAGGTTTTTGCAGCTTAGTACGCAAAAGGGTATACTTAATATAGATATTGAATAAAAAAGACATGACATTTAAAAAGATATTTATTTATTTTTCTTTGATCCCCGTTATTGTTGCAATTCTTAATAAAGAAATTACAAGCATTAATTTTTTGCCATGGGCTCATGACAATGTTAATGAAATCGGCCTAGTATTATTAGGCATAGCTGGTTTAAATTGTTTGTATATTATTTTTAGAAATTTTCAGACAGGATTAAATGATAAATTTTGGTATGTTTTTGCTGGCTTAATGGCCATCTTATTTTTTGGATATCTTTATATAGGCCTTTCTCTTTCAAACGCAGGTTTTTAAATAAGTTATTTTTGGCCCCAAGTAATCTTAGTGTGTTAGAGATTGCATCTCGCGATCCTACATGATCTAATAATGGCATATGCCATCTAATAGACAGGCGGGCGATATCGGAGAAAAGGAGATCATGCGGTTAGTTCCGTGTCCAAATTGCGCTAAAAAATTAATGAGCTTACCAAAAAACTTTCCACTTTATGATATTCAATGTACGGGATGTTCTTTTCGTGCGCAGGTCAAAACCAATAATTCAAAGCCGAAAAATGAAATATTTGGTGCTGGCTGGGATATCATGTCCAAGGTTTTAAAATAGGGATTCATTACACCGCCACTGTTTGTAAATTTTAAATGGAAAGATGAAAGTAAGCTGAAGCAAGAAATTAGATTTTATCCATTCGTTCCGAAGAAAAACTTGTTATATTATCAGTTATCCGCGAAAGCTCGTCGCGCTAACTATAAAATGTTCCGATATAGCGGATTAAATCAATTGCCTCATTTTGTGCTTTATACAAAATAATCGACTTTGATTTTTGTCTAAAAGCGATCAACAATAATTCTTGATACGGGCAAAAAGTAGTAAGTAGCGTGGTTAGGTAAAAAACGATAATTATTTTTTTATGCAAATACCTAGACGAAAATCTGATTTATTTAAAAAACGGGATGATGGGCCGGTTCATTTGACGGAAGAAGGATTGAAGCGCTTGCGGGAACAACTGGAGCGTTTGAAAAAATCGTTGCCGGATCTTATTGGTGAAGCGTCGCACGCGGCTGCATATGGCGATCGTTCGGAAAACGATGAATATAAAGAATCTAAATCACGGTTGCGCAGCGCGCACCGGCAAATTTTGAGCATTCAAGATCAGATTAAACGCGCGGTGGTTATTAAAATGGGTTCCGGCGTTTCGGGAAAAGTTCGGCTTGGCTCCACCGTGGTTCTAGAAATAGACGGGGAAAGGAAGATATTTCAAATTGTTGGTTCGCAAGAAACTAATCCTGCCAAAGGACGAATATCGCATCAGTCACCGCTCGGAGCCGCGCTACTGAATCATAAAAAAGGCGACACAGTAAAAATTCATCCGCCAACTGGCGGAGCGAATAGTTTTCAAGAATATCGGATTTTAGAAATTAAATAATTTGTGGTTATGGTCTAATTCGTACGAATATGAGAATAAGAATTTGTGAGGTATGATAGAGAAACATGAAAGAACTTGAAAAAACATTAAAGGCGTTGGCGAATAAGAGACGATTGGCGATTTTGAAATATTTAAAAAAGAATCAACCGGCGACTGTGGGGAATATCGCTAATGAAATTGATTTATCGTTCAAATCTACCTCAAAGCATTTGGGGATATTGAGCGCCGCTGATATTGTGGAAAAAGATCAGCGGAGTTTGCAAATGTTTTATCGTATTGCGGCTAATCATGATATGGCTGCTGCCCGCATTATTTCCCTTCTCTAATTCGTACGAATTAGAGAATAAGAATTATTTTATTTATAATTTCTGCCAGAAAACTCCGACCGTTAGGTCGGGAATGAATGGCTGCCCCGTAGCGAAGCGGAGGGAAATAACATAAATCCCGCCCAATGATGAGCAGTAATTTAAAATCTCATCATTGGGTGAGAGGTACGAAGTACCACGGCCGTAAGGCCGTGGATTTCTATAATTTGACACACGGTCTTATTTAGTGGTATTTTAGTTGTAGTTCTTTGCATTAGAAAGGCTAAAGCCCTATTGGGCTCGCCCGATTAAAACTTTGTTTTGATTTAGGGAGGAACGCTATGAAGTTTCGTAAGTTTGCTGATCTGATGGTCAAGGTTGGTTTTCAGGAAGATGAACCGATTGCGCCGGTTTTTACTTTAACTAAGCAAGACTTGCAACAGTCGGTTTTTAGGACGGGACTTACTAAGGTGGCTGGCAATTATCATGTTGTGAGTATTTGGTCTCAAGGGGGATCGGTGGCGTTTTGGGCGAAAGAAGAGAAAAGCGGTAACAGCCTTTTTTCTTTTCATAAAGAAGAAGTTGATTTTTTGGCTAAGAAAAATAAGTTTAAGAAAACCTAAAGAATTAGATAGTATTCGTCCCGATGTAAAGTCGGGACGTTGTTATAAAGGAGGCTATTTTGAATTGTGACCATCAGCTTTTTGGAAAAATTGCCGGCCTGTTAGCCACGCTTGGTTTTTTGCCTTATGTGATAGCAATATTGCGAGGACAAATTCAGCCTAGTAAAGCTAGTTGGACAATTTGGGCAGTGATTGGCGTTGCGTTAGCTATCAGTTATAAAACTGCCGGAGCTAATGCCAGCATCTGGGTGCCAGTTAGTTATGCTATCTGTCCAGTCATTATTCTTGCTCTAGTTTTTTATAAAGATCGAAGCAGAATGAGCGCTTGGCCAATTACAGATAGGGTATGTTTAATCGTTGGATTGATTCTTTTTGTCCCTTGGTTAATTTTTAAATTAATTGAGAGTTCGGATATTTTGCCAGCCTATCAATGGATTCTTCCTTTGATTACGCTTTACGGTGGTATTGCGGTGGATGGTTTTGGGGCGGCACCGACTATTTTAAAATCTTGGAAAAATCCTGAAGGAGAAAGCGTTTTGGCTTGGACTTTTTGGACGGCCGGGAATTTATTGAATCTTTTAGCCATAGAAACTTGGTCTTGGAATGTTGCAAGCTACGCGGTTTATATGGCGCTCCCAGCCGTGTTGATTTTGCCTTCATTATATTTGTATCAAATTAAAATTTGGCATAAAAACAAAAATTGATAACCACCCCAATGGACATCGGGGTGGTTTTTTGTTAATTGCAAAAGATGAGATACATCGGTGACACTGTGCTATATTCTATGAAAGCTTTGCACTTTTCTATTTTTTTCAAATCATCTTGGTAAACAGCCAATTTTAAGGAGGATTTTTATGAAGATCGCCTATATCCTGAGAGGCATTCCTGGGAGTGGTAAAAGCACGCTCGCTAAGATTCTGGCGGGTGAGTCTGGAAAGATTCACTTTGTCGATAGCTATTTCTACGTTGATGGTGAGTATCGGTTTGACGGCACGAAATTGGCCGAGTATCACATGAGAAGCTTGGTGGCATTTTGCAATAGCTTGGGAGAAGGGGGCTATCCGGCGGTGATTTGCGACAACGTGAATTCCAAGCTGGAGCACTGTCGGCCTTACATTGAGGCGGCCAGAAAAGCTGGATACTTGGTGGCGATTGTGATGTTGCCGCATCCGAGGCCGGAAATTGCTGTTGCGCGCAGCACTCATGGTGTCCCCCTCGCCACCATCGAGAGGTTGCTCGCCGAGTGGGAGTATTAGTTCAGTGGCCAGGTTTTTCAATCTGGCCACTTTTTAATTCCTTACAGGAAACCCCGCACGCAGCATAGCGGAGCGTGGGGAGAAAGTCATTAAAAAAATCCCGACCTTAAGGTCGGGAAGTATTAATTTCTAATTAAAATTGCTTTCAAAGGAGGCAGGGGATCCCGGATAAAGAGAGCGGCCCAATCATCGGGCTGCCATCCTTTTTGAGTCCAGTGAATCCAGTAGCCGAGCGCGCAGGGTTGGCCTATGCCTTTTGCGGCAAATGGATGTTGTTTCCAGCCAATTTTTTCATCGGGATCAATAATTCCATCAAAAATTATTTTTTCGTGATCATCATAAATGGTAAGATGGTCGCCTTTTTGAAGGTACAACATACCGTTATAACCCTCTTTTCCGTGTTCGGCGAATATCCAGATCATTCCCTCGGTTCCAGTTTCAAACCAAAAGTTTACGGTACCAACATATCGCGCCATAAAATCTCCTTTTACCCCTTACATAAGAATTTATGTGCGGGGTTCGTGTAATTGAAGTTAACGTACTATAATTTATAGTAATATATCCTATTTTTTATGATTATTCAAGTTAAGGCGAAGCCAGCGTCTAAAGAAGAAAAAATTATTAAAATCAGTGAAAAGGAATTTGAGGTTTGGGTAAAGGAATCGCCGATTCAGGGGAGGGCGAATATGGCGATTATTAAAGCTTTAGCTGATTATTTTAAAGTTCCGTCATCAGCGGTACGGATTATTTCTGGATACACATCTCGGTTAAAGGTTCTGAGTATTGAAGGTAAATGAACAGGCTTTCCAAAATTAAACTAGTCTTTATTTTACTAGTTTTTTTCACTCTTCCAGCAATCTTTATTTTAGGAGCTGATAAGGTTTTAGACCCAGATAGTTTTTATCATATTCGCCACGCCTGGTTATATCGCACCAGCGGGATTTTCCAGACAGATTTTCCCTGGGTTCAGTTTTCCGTTATCCGTTCCAATGCTGCGGATATTTGGTACGGCTTCCATCTTTTATTAATCCCATTTACTTTTTTTGATAATTTAGTAGAAGGCATTTATTTTTCAGCGATCTTTTTTGCGGCAACGGCTTTGGCGGTATTTTATTTTGTTTTGCGCCGTCATCGCATCGCCTATTCATTTTTATGGGTTATTTTGCTTTATTTTTCCACGCCAGATTTTATTTTTAGGTTGAATATGTCGCGGCCCCAGACTATTTCTATCGGGCTGTTAGCTTTACTGTTTTCTTTTTTGGTTAAGCCGGTTGGGATTTGGCCTATTTTTGCGGTTAGCGCCGCTTTAACATTTATCCATTTAAGTTTTTTCTGGGCGGCAATTTTAATAGCCGTAATGGTCATGGTCACAATTTTTATTATTCAAAAACGCTTGGAGTGGAAAAATCCTTCGGCACTTTTTGGCGGTATAGTAGTTGGTTGGTTATTGCGTCCCAATCCTTTTGGAGCTTTGAAGATTTTGAAAGTTCAATTAGTAGATTTATTGGCGGTGAAACAAGCTGGCTTGCCTTTGCTTTTTGGAGAAGAATTGCGTCCTTTGATTTTTGAGGCGGCGCGTTATAAATTAATTCCATTTTTAGTTTTGTGGGGGATTGGAATAGCAATTTTGATTTGGATTATGCGGAAGAGGATATTTACGGCAGATGCTCAAACAAAAGTTTTTATATTTGGAAGCCTAGTTAACGCAATAGTTTTTTTCTTATTGGCGATTTTTTCTGGTCAGCGGGCAACGGATTTTATGGCTATGTTCGGAATTTTTTTTGTTGCTAGTTTAATTTTTTGGTGGATGGCATATCGTAAAAATCATTTTATTAAATCTTCAGCCGGTTTTAATGCGGTAATCCTGGGAATAGCGGCCATATTTTTAATTATGGTTTTTCGGCATACGGTTATTTTTAATACTTACGCGAATGCCGATTATGTGTCCCAGCCGGATAGATTAAAAGAGGTGTCGCTGTGGTTAAGGGACAATTCACAATCCGGCGAGATTGTTTTTCATACTTCCTGGGATTCTTTTCCGGCTTTATTCTTTTGGAACCAGAAAAATTATTATATTAATGGCATGGATCCGATTTTTGAATATTCATTTAGTCCAAGTCTGTACTGGGAACATAATATTATGGCGGTGTCGGGACGTCGTTTCACCTGTGGAGTTTTGCCTTGTAATGAAAAATCTGGAAAATCTTTATGGGAGGCAATGCGCAAAGATTTTGGAGCATCTTATGCGATTATAGAATTAGATAGAAATCCGTCCTTGAATCTTAATTTAGAGAGCGACCTGCGGTTTTCTAAAGTTTTTTCTAATAAATCGGAGGTGATTTATCGTATAAAAATTTAAAGATTTTTGTAACATTTTTTAAAGCCCTCGTTATATTAATTGAAGAGATTTTTCTCTTTACGAAAAATTCTCCGCGGGAAATTTCGGCAAGGGTCGCAAACAATAAGAGTTTTCTAAAATGGCTAAGAAAAAAACTCGCAAGAAATCAAAGTAAGAAAAATCCTCTCCGACATATGTCGGAGAGGATTTAGTTATAGGGGAATAGGCAGATCGGTGACAATCTTGATGGCTTGGTCTTCGGTAAAACCAGCATTTAGTAATGCGTCATAATATTTTTTATGGATTCTAGCCACTTCGTCAAGAATTTTGCCGTCTAATTCAATTTCATCAATCGTTTCCCTCACAGCTTTAATCATTTCCTCTGCTGGACTTTGGCTCATATTACCTCCCTAAATAAAACTGCATTTTATCAAGCGACCAATCCGCCAATGGGCAGATTGGTTTAGCCTTTCAAGGAACTTTATTAGAATAATAGCTTTGATGCGGGAGTCGGTCAACTTGGGGCATGGCTAAAATGAGACTGGGGAAAGGTATATTTTAGATTGCTGGTATAATAAAAATATCTTCTCAAAAGGTCGCGTTGCGTATTTTTTTAATATTTATGGAAGGAATGATGAATCAGGGCATGAAATGTTCATGTAAACATCACCAAGCCGTCCCGGTTTTAGTGATTTTATTCGGTTTAACATTTTTGTTAAAAGCATTGAATATTGTAACTGCAGAATTTGTAGATATGGCTTGGCCAGTATTAGTAATAGTGGCTGGTCTTTTTAAGATGACGAGTAGGATGTGTAAGTGTTGCTAGGGTGAGTTAAAAACTGTTCCGATGCCTGTCCGCCGGTAGGCGGGCATTGGAGCAGTTTTTGTTTTCTTATAGTTAGATTATAATTTTTGTATTATGAGGAAGTGGATTTTCGGATTAATTGTTGTTGGGGCGTCGGCATTATTAGTTTGGCTTTTTATAGAAACTTCTTGGTTTTGTTGTGGTCCTGACGATAAATCCGATCTTATTAAGATTTTTACCCCAAAGTTAGGCGAAGTTACGGTGAGCCCCTTAGTAGTTACGGGCGAAGCTCGTGGATTTTGGTTTTTTGAAGCTAGCTTTCCCGTAAAATTAGTAGACGAACAAGGCAATTTGATTGTTCAAGGCATTGCTCAAGCGCAAGACGAGTGGATGACGGAAAATTTTGTGCCGTTTAAAGTAACGTTAGAATTTTCTACTTTCGCAACTTCAGGCTTCTTAGTTTTAGAGAAAGATAATCCGTCCGGTTTGCCGGAGAATGCCGATGAAATCAGGGCGCCTATTAGATTTTAATTGCCAGCTGATTTTCTGATTGACGCGATTTTTTACTTACTTTACTCTGATAAGAGTAGTTTGAAATTTTAATTTTGGATATGTAAAAGGAGGCGGCGATTGTCTAAGCTGGAAATTTGGCTGGAAGATGAGCCGCGAGGCCGGCGATTATTTTTCTGGATGGTTCTGCCGGCACTAGGACTTTTCTTTTATAATCTTATTCTTACGGGGATTATTTCTTTGTTCATATTATTGGATCTAGATGATGATCCGGTGGAATTTGGAATAAAAATAGTGTCTTTTAAATTGCCGATTATTCTTTTGGGTGTGGCTTTTATTGAAGAATTATTATTCCGGCTTGCGCCTCTATCCCTTGCTTTGTACGGTCCTGAAAATTCTAAAATTACGGATGTTTTAGTAATGGTTGTAATCTCTTCTATAATTTTTGGCGTGCTTCATGGCGGATATTTTAATATTCTTTTTCAAGGCGTTGATGGATTGGTATTTTGTTTAGTGTTTTTAAAATGCGGAGGTTGGCATCATTGTTATTGGAAAGCAATCGGCGCCAGCACGGTTTGTCACGCATTTTTTAATTTACTAATCAGTTATTTGGCCTATTTTATGCATGGAGTTTAATACTTTTAAAAGCCAAAGGTAATGTTAGTTTTGCCCCGTCATTTAGCGCGGGGCTTTTATAATATTCATATTGACTGCCGCAAAATTATTGGGTTATAATTATTCTATTATGAAATTGGCTTTAAATTTAATCGCGGTGCTGGCATTTACAGCTATTACGGTTTTTGGATTGATGGCTATGGATCATAGCGGTGGCCATTATGGGTGTATTGCGGCCAGGGCTTCCGGAGCAATTTGTCCCGATGCTAGCCCTTGGGCTGTTATTGGTATGCACTTAAAGGCTTTTCAGAGTTTTTCTAATGCTGTATTTAATCCAATATTTACGATTTTTATCTTGGCAATTTTTGCTATTTTTTTCTCGATTTTTTGGTTATTGCAAAAAAATAAAACTGGCTTATTGATTGGCTTTCGAGAATCTTTCAAGCGAACAGTTTTTTCTTTTGCTGGCCAGGTAATTCGCTGGATTTCTTTACACGAAAATAGCCCTGCTTTGATTTAAAGCGCAAGCATAAAAGCCGGTTGGTCGCTGGCAGATATATGTTTGCGCTATTACTCCCTATTTAAGGGATTTTTTGTTGTCAAAAATTTTAACATTTATTATGAATTACAATAAAACAATTATTTTTAGTATCGTTGCGGTTATCGCAGCGTTAGGTGTGTTTACGGTTCTTAGCCGTTCGCGGTTAGCGGATAATTCCTCGGTAAATTTAGCTGATTTACGGGCTAATGCTGATTCTTTGGCGGCTGAAGAGACGGAATTTGATTTTGGGGCGATTTCTATGTCAAGAGGAAAAGTATCTCACGCATTCAAAATTCGCAATACTGGTTCTGGGCCTATAGAAATTGAGAAACTTTACACTTCTTGTATGTGCACGGTGGCGTTTTTTACGCAGGACAGCAAGCGCGTTGGGCCGTTCGGAATGCCTGGGCACGGTTTTGTTCCGCCGCTGAGAAGAACTTTAGTTTCTGGTGAAGAAGTAATCATTGAGGCGATTTTTGATCCGGCTGCTCATGGCCCTTCCGGCATTGGCCGGATCGAGCGAGTTGTTTATTTAGAAGATGAAAATGGCGTTGCTCTCCAGCTTGGCATTAGAGCAATGGTTGAGCCTTAAAATCAAAAAATATATGGAAATAAAAAATATTGAATCAAAAGAACCTATGGCTTGCCATAGCTCAAAAAGCCGAAAATGGCCCTTAGTTATTTTTGCGGGTCTGGTAATTGCGGTAATTGTCTTAGCGATGTTTTTTGGGCAAAACTCGTCGGCCCCTCGTTTGTTATGGGATTTTTCCGGCGGCGGAAAGTGGCTTTTGCCTTTAGTGGCGGTTTCCGCTTTGGTAGATAGTGTTAATCCGTGCGCTTTCTCTATTTTACTTCTTACGATTGCTTTTCTTTTCAGCATCGGTAAAATGCGTTCCAAAATTTTGGAAATTGGCAGTTTCTATATTCTTGGCATCTTTATGGTTTATATGTTGATTGGTTTGGGGATTTTGCAGACCTTGCATTTATTTGATACCCCCCATTTTATGGCGAGAGTTGGTGCGGTATTACTGATTTTGCTGGGAGGGATTAATTTAATTAACGAATTTGTTCCGGCGTTCCCGATTAAATTGCGGATTCCTCAAGCCGCGCATCATAAAATGGCGTCGCTGATGGAAAAAGGATCTTTGCCCACCGCGTTTTTGTTGGGCGGCTTAGTCGGATTATGCGAATTCCCTTGTACGGGCGGGCCGTATTTAATGGTGCTGGGCTTATTGCACGATACCGCGACGTTTGTTCCCGGATTAGGTTATCTTTTTCTGTATAATTTGATTTTTATTTTGCCTTTGGCGCTAATTTTGATTTTGGCGAGCCGGAAAGCATTGTTGGAGAAAGTTCAGTCTTGGCAGCAACAAGAAAAGCGGAAAATGCGTTTAGGCGGAGGCATTATTATGGTCGTTTTAGGAGTGATTGTTTTCTTTTTATGATTTACGCAGGAATTGTTTCTATTTTTGTGATTGCTGGTATAGCTTGGTTGTTGGTGAGGGTTTTTAATTGGCGGATTTGCCCGGTATGCGCTGGCGTCAGTGGAACTTGGCTTTGGATGTTGGCGGCTTTTTGGCTGGAGTACGAAATTGATATTTTGGTTTTGGGAATTTTAATGGGTGGCTCAATTGTGGGGATTGCTTATCAATTAGAAAAGCGCCTTTCAGATATGAGCTTCGCGATGTTCTGGAAGCTGGGTTTTATTCCCGCGGGTTTTTTAGCGGTTTATGGCATTCTTGCGAGAGGCAATGCTTTTTTAGTGGGACTAGTTGGAATGGGGCTGATGGCTATCCTTTTCTTTTTTAGAAGCGGCGGTCATAAAAAAAATAGTTCACAGGTCGAAGATTTAGAGAATAAGATGAAAAATTGTTGTTAAGGCTATGGATCAAGAAATTAAAAAAGATTGGTTTTTGCCGGCGAGCATTTTAGCTTCCGCTGTAATTATTACTATTGTTATAGCTTATGACGCGGGCCGGTTAGATCAAAATAGAAATCAAGTTACTAATTTGGCGGATATTGTTGTTGATGACGGCGTAGTTTTGCCGATTGCTTGGGATAATATTGGCAGGCAGTTGGTTGAGGGAGGCGTGATTGATAGAGATAAGTGGGAGCAACTTTATGGCCAGAATGGTTATGATTCGCAGACGCGGCGTATGCTTGAGGGAGGCAATGTGCCAGTAGTGATGAATCAAGATAATTCCAGACAAATTTTAAATTTACTCTGGGCTTTTGGTTTAGCGAATAAAAATTTAGTGTTGGAAAATGGGCCGATGTCTGATGCGCAGTATGGCGGACCGGAAAATTTTGCTTCTACTGGCGGTTGGACTTTAGCCAAGGGAGATGCGATGGATCATTTTAGCCGGCATAAGTTGGTGGAGTTAAATTCCGATCAGCAATCTTTAGTAGAGAGAGTGGCTAAAAATATTTATCGGCCGTGTTGCGGGAATTCCACTCATTTTCCGGATTGCAATCATGGCATGGCAATGTTGGGTTTGTTGGAATTGATGGCCGCGCAAGGCATTTCCGAAGCGGAAATGTATCAAGTAGCTTTGCGGGTTAATTCGTATTGGTTTCCTGATACTTATCTTGCCATTCAGGGATATTTTGAGGATCAGGGGGTTGATTGGAAAACTATTAATCCCAAAGAGATTCTTGGCCAGAAATATTCTAGCGCGGCTGGTTATCAAAAAATTTTGTCGGAAATTAAAACGCGGCCGATTCGTAAGGGAAGCGGCTGTAGTATATAATTAGAAAAGTCGATTTCTTTAATTAAAAAAAATATGGAATTTAATAAACAAAAATTTTCTTTGGCGGCCGGAGTGACGGCGGCGGTTGCTTATGGGGTTTGCGCGTTTGTGGTTGTATTGTGGCCGGAAGCCGCCTTGCGGCTTTTGGGCTGGGTGGCGCATTTAGTAAATGTTGAAAAATTTGCCGGTGATGTGACAATTAGTTTCGGCAGTTTTTTGATCGGGCTTTTCCAGATTTTGGTTTACGCTTATGCCGCCGCCTTCGTTTTTGCCTGGTTGTATAATAAATTCATTCAGCCGCGTTCTTAAAGAAAGAACATTAATCTGCCTATGCATTTTTACGCATATCTTGTTGGCGACGCAATTTTTATTGTAATTTGGCTGGTTTTATTTTTTGCGAGAAAGGACTTGCGCCGAGAAATGTTAATTATGAGCGTGATAGGAAGCTTTTTTTCACCGCTGGCGTTGATTTTTCTTCCAGATTATTGGTACCCAGACCATATTTTAGGGAATTATCATCTTGGAATTGAGGATTATCTTTTTGCTTTTGCCATTGCTGGCATAGGATCGGTTATTTATGAAGCAGTTTTTGGGAAAATACATACTCTTTACGAATGCAGAAAATGCGGCCAAAAAGATTTGTTGATTATAGTATTGGCAGCAGTTGCGATTTTGCTCGTTTTAACTTTTGTTTTCAATTTGAATTCAATTTATTCGAATTACGTTGCCTTTTTAGCAATTTTCTTATTTATTATGTTGTACAGGAGAGATTTACTGTGGCAATCTTTGATTAGCGGGTTTATGGTCGGATTTTTGATGTTCTTTTTTTATCAAGTGTGGGTCGCAGTTTATCCGGGTATAATTCAGCATTGGTGGAGACTGGATAATATAAGCGGCATTTTGATTTTAGGAGTGCCGCTTGAAGAAATTGTCTGGGGTTTTAGCTGGGGCATAGCCGGAGGATCTCTTTATGAGTTCGCAAGAGGAATAGGCCTAAAGAAGCCGTCTAATAATGAAAAGTAAAATGGAAAACTATAAAAACAGCTTAAAAAAATATACATGTCCGATGCATCCGGAAATTCGCCGAGATAAACCAGGAATGTGTCCAGAGTGCGGAATGCAATTATTAGAAACTCAGGGCTTGGAAGCTGATAATAATGAGAGTACTCATTCTGGTTTAGATAAACACGCTGGACACAGCACGCGAATATTTTTCCGAAAGTTTTTGGTTAGTTCGGCTTTAACTATTCCAGTGGTGTTTTATTCCGATATTTTTGAGAAGATTTTTGGAATTAAAGCGCCGGTATTTTTTGGATCCGACTACCTTCCTTTTATTTTTGGTTCCATAGTTTTCTTTTATGGCGGTTGGGTTTTTATTCGGGGAGCAATCAGAGAAGTACAAGCGCGATTGCCCGGGATGATGGCTTTGATCGGTCTGGCGGTTTCGGCAGCTTATTTTTATAGCCTTTTCTCGATTGTTACTGCCAGCGGTACACCGCTTTTTTGGGAGTTGACCACTTTAATCACCGTTATGTTATTGGGCCATTGGTTGGAGATGCGTGCCGTGAGCGGAGCGCAAGGAGCCTTAAAAGAGCTTTCTAAGTTATTGCCGGACAAGGCTGAATTAGTTTTAAAAAAAGTGGACAGCGGAGCACTGGAAACTAAAATAGTTTTGATTGAAGAGCTCAGGGTTGATGATGTGGTTTTTGTTCGTCCTGGCGGCAAGATTCCGGCTGACGGCGTGATTATTGAGGGCCGGTCAGAGGCAGATGAATCGATGATTACCGGAGAATCTAATCCTGTTCAGAAAACCGTTGATGCGGAAGTAATCGCCGGCACAATTAATGGCGATGGTTCATTGAAAATTCGGGTTAATAAAATCGGCAAGGAAACTTTTTTGGCTGGCGTAATGCGTTTAGTTGAGGAAGCGCAGGCATCTAAGTCCAGGCTACAAATTTTATCCGATCGGGCGGCATTTTATCTGACTTTTATCGCGGTTTTTTCTGGCATTTTGACTTTTATTGTTTGGATAGTCGTGGGAGCGGATTTTGGGACTGCTACAGAACGATTGGTGGCGGTATTAGTAATTGCTTGTCCGCACGCTTTAGGTTTAGCGGTTCCTTTAGTGGCTTCCATTTCTACAACTTTAGCCGCCAGAAATGGATTTTTAGTCCGTCAGCGTTTGGCATTAGAAATTGCTAGAAAAGTTAATATAGTACTTTTTGATAAAACTGGCACCTTGACTAAAGGCGAATATGGAGTGGATAAGGTTTGGGTAGTAACTGCTAAAGACGAAAAAGAAGTTTTACAGCTTGCCGCTTCAGTAGATGCCTATTCCGAGCATTTTATTTCTAAGGCCATAGTAAAAAAAGCTAAAGAATTAGGGGGTCAGCTTTTTGAGGTGACCGATTTTGCGCGTTTGCCTGGAAAGGGGATTCGGGGCAAAGTGCGCGGCGAGGATATTCATATCGGCGGCGCGGCAATGTTGGAAGAATTTCGTCTTTCTTTGCCGGAAGAATTAAGGCAGAAAACCGTTGAAGAAGCTAAAAAAGGTAAAACTTTAATCTATGTTATTAGAAAAACTATTTTAGTGGGAGTGATCGCCTTAGCTGATTTGATTAGGGAAGAGTCTCGCCAGGCAGTCCGGGAATTAGAAGAAATTGGAGTAGCGGTGGCAATGATTACCGGCGATTCCGAAGAAGTTGCTAAATGGGTAGCTCAAGAATTGGGAATTAAAGAAGTTTTTTCGCGCGTTTTGCCTCAAGATAAATCTTTGCGCGTCCGTCTTTTACAAGAAAGTGGTTTTTTGGTGGCTATGGTGGGGGATGGCATTAATGACGCGCCAGCGCTTACTCAAGCCGATTTGGGCATTGCTATTGGCGCCGGGACTAATGTGGCGATTGAATCAGCTGGAATTATTTTAGTGAAAAGCGATCCTCGCGATATTGTGAAAATTATAAAATTGTCTCGCCGCACTTATTCCAAAATGCTGCAGAATTTATTCTGGGCGACGGGTTATAATATTGTCGCTTTGCCTTTGGCGGCCGGCGCGCTTGCTTTTCGAGGCATTCTTCTCCAGCCGGCATTGGCCGCGGTTTTTATGTCTTTAAGCACCGTCATTGTGGCGATTAACGCTTTGTTATTAAAGAAGAAGAATTTATGAGGTTTAATAAGCTAAAGGTCGTATAATTTAAATTAAAAATTATTTATGAATACTAATTTAGTTCAATGGGTTTTAAAGATTGCGGTTGCCGGAGAATTTTTGGGGCATGGCGTTTTCGCGCTTCAGGGCAGAACAGCGTGGGTGGAATGGTTTTCTATTTTCGGTATTTCGGATGTCCAGACTGCGACTACGCTTTTGTGGTTGATTGGTTTGACAGACATCCTCTTGGCTATATTAATTTTGGTTAAACCGATTCGCCTCGCTCTTCTTTGGATGGCTTTCTGGGGATTTTGGACTGCGTTGATGCGTCCAATTGCTGGAGATTCAATATTTGAATTTGTAGAAAGGTGGGCAAATTGGGGCGCGCCGTTAGCATTGCTTTTATTGTTAGGATGGCCGAAGACAGGCAAAGAATGGTTGAAGTAATGTAAGAAAAAAGGAGGCATTGAGCCTCCTTTTGGGATTAATAATAGTAGCGTTGCCAATATCCTGGCTGGTAATATTGGTGGCCGCAATAATTGTAATAGTATCCGGGAACGTAGCGCCACGCTTCGCGGTAAGTATAGCAATGGCTATTATAAGAAGATCCGTAAGAATAAGAGGGATAAGAGTAGGAATACGAATAAGAATGAGACGGATAAGAATGCTGGTAGTTGTATGAGTAACTGCCATAATGAGAGCTGGAATGATTGCGGCGATGGTGATTTTTATTACTATGA
>Ga0209541_10006127_pt1 | contig 20689 bp, 25 predicted proteins | sample RifCSPlowO2_01_FD_184027 | JGI IMG/M metagenome (GOLD analysis project Ga0209541, IMG submission 184027) | Groundwater microbial communities from Rifle, Colorado - Rifle CSP2_plank lowO2_0.1 (SPAdes) (version 2) | ecosystem: Environmental > Aquatic > Deep subsurface > Groundwater | place... | reverse complement strand
GAAGCATACTGCCATAGGGAATCTCATACTCGCTAACGACTATGGCGCCATCATTTCGCCATTGTTACGTAAAAGCGCGAAAGAAATAGGGAATTTTTTGAACGTCAGAACGGCAGTGTCGGGAATCGCCGGGCTGGGCATAATCGGCAGCGCGGCGCTCGCCACGAACAAGGGATGCCTTGTGCATCCGCGCGTGAAAGACGGGGAAAAACGGATAATAGAAGAAGTGCTTGGCGTGCGCGCGATGATAGGCACGGTCAACTTCGGTTCGCCTTACGTTAGGGCAGGGATAATCGCCAATTCGCGCGGCTTTGCCGCGTCGCCGGCGTCATCCGGGCCGGAACTCGGCAACATCACGGAAGCGCTTGGGTTTTTATAAGTTTCCGGACGAGGTAATCAAATGGAACAAAAAGAAGAATTGCAGAAGAAATATCTCCAGTACCAGATACTGAAGCAGCAGATAACCGGCATGCTTCAGGAGCGCTCCTCGATTGAAGAAAAAGCCGCGGAGATAAAGGTAGCGCTGGAGACTCTGAAAAGCCTGAATGCCTCGTCCGCAGGCAAATCGCTCTGGTCTCCGGTCGGGGCGGGCATGTTCGCCAAAGCCTCGCTTGAAGACGCGGGCAGCTTCATGGTAAGCATAGGCGCCAACGTGATAGTGGAAGAGACGCGCGAAAAGGCTATCACGCTTCTTACGGAGCGGGAAGAAGAGGCAGCAAAGCTTTCCGGAGAGATGGATGTCCTGGTCGCTCATTATATGAAAGAAATAGAATCTCTGGAAGAAGAGCTCCAGAAGCTTGCAAAGTGAGCGCGATGTTTGAATCGCTTAAGAAGCGCCTGAAAGGCTTGTTCTCAAAGGAAGCAGAGAAGAAAGAAGAGATAAGGCAGGAAATTGAACGGGAAGAGCAGCAACAGGAAACAACGCAGCAGGAAACGACAGTGCAGGAAGGCGGTGAAGAACTACAAAAATCGACAGACGAACTGCCTTCTATAATTGAAGAGCGCGTTACCATACCTGCGGAAGAGGAGCCGACAGAGACGAAGGAAGAAAAAAAAGGATTTCTCTCCGGGCTGATAAAAAAATTAACCGAGAAGGCGCTGGAAGAGAAGGACATAGATAATATAACTGTCGTGCTGAAAGTCGCGCTCATTGAAAACGATGTTGCGCTGGCGGCGGCGGAAAAGATATGTGACGACGTGAAAGCATCGCTTGTCGGGAAAAGCGTAGGAAGGAATGACGCGGAAAAAGAGACGAAACGGGCGTTAAAGGAAGCGATAAAGAACGTCATGAACCAGCCGGGCATTGATTTACGAAGACTCATCGTCGAAAAGCAGGGCACATTCACTATACTTGTTTTCGGGAGCAACGGCGCCGGGAAGACCACGACGATAGCCAAGCTTGCCTACATGCTGAAGGAGTTTACGCCCGTGGTGGCAGCAGGCGACACGTTCCGCGCCGCATCCATTGAGCAGCTGGAGGAGCACGCGCGCAGGGCGGGTTTTGAGCTCATAAAGCACACATACGGCGCGGATTCAGCGGCGGTAATATTTGACGCGCGCAAGCACGCAGAGGCGAGAGGGGCGAAACTGGTGATAGGCGACACTGCAGGCCGCTCGCACGCAAACGTGAATTTAATGGACGAGTTGAAGAAAGTCGCGCGCGTGAACAAGCCTGACCTGAAGATACTGGTGCTGGACTCGCTTACGGGGAACGACATCTACGAGCAAGCGAAGCGATACGACGAAACCGTAGGAATAGACGCCATGATACTCACGAAAGCGGACGTCTATGGAAAGGGCGGTGCCTGTCTTTCCGCCACGTATGTCACGAAAAAGCCGATACTATACTTAGGCACCGGGCAGAATTACGAGGACCTGGAGAAATTTGACGCCGAAAAGATAGCGGACGGGTTGCTGGAGTAATCACGCGAAAAGCTCTTCATCAGAGGCTTTGCGCAGAAAGTAAGGGTATTGGCCGCTTCTGCGCCTTCCACGAGAAGCCTTTTCTAATCGGAGTAGCCTCTTATAAAGTTAACTATTCTCTCATTTATTATTCCAGTGAATAGGTGAGTAAAATTAGCCTGACGATTGATGAACTGAAAGACTTTGAACATGGGACAGGAGAGCATCCCATGATGCAAGTAATATATAATCTAAAAGATACCAGTGTAATATATTCTCTCATAGGATACTATCTTGGATATGACAATGGTGATGAAGGAAAAATACCTGAAGGATATGAACGTAATTACGAAGGTAAACCAGAGTTGCCATTTATGATTCTTACTGACATACTAGGCTGGAATTCTGTTCCAGATAGGTACAAAAGCCATATAAATTATGTTCATCTTGGCCATATAGAACGTATCAAGATCCTAGTTCCCGAACGGCTGTAAATAATTCCGCCACTAAAGTGGCCGGCGTTGTGAAAGGGAAAGAACTTTTAGCGCATTGTCCGGTTTTTGGCGGGGCTTGGTTTCGGCTTTACTTATTGTCATAAATGCAGCCAGAAATTGTTGCGGCGCGGGATTCCACGACAGTGCCAGTGAAAAAGCCCTTCGGGAAAGCGGGGGATTTTGCGTCCGTATCTTTCCTACTTCTCCACGAGCTTCCGCACGGCGTCGCGCACGGCTTCGCTGCGGCTGGGATAAATGCCACGTTTTATCAGCGCATCCAAAGCGTGAACTTGCCGTTCCGTCAAACGTATCTGAACACTGTCCATAATACCCCTCGCTTCGCAAGTCGTATCCCATATTATTTCTTTACTATTCTCGCTCACTTCGTTCGCAAGTCGTATCCATACCCCTCGCTCGCATTGCTCGCGAGTCGTATCCCATATTATGACTGTTGCTTCTCGCTCACTAACTCCAAAGCGTATTTAAGCGCACGGGAAGATGGCGGCGCAAGCACAAACCAATCACCGCGGCGAAAACGTTTTTTATAGATACGATAAATGAAATTAGCATGAAGAAGGCTTATGGTCTGCTTTTTGCCGCTTATGTGATGCTGCTAGCATTCTCGTTTGCCGAGGTATCCGGCAGTATAGAAATTCTTTCAGAACCTGCCGCGAAAGAACTGCAAAGCGAGAAGCAGCTTAACGTCGCAGACTTTATATCAAAGAATGGCGCCGGGCTGGCAAAAGGAGTGGTTGAAAACGCCGGAAGCGCCCCGTCCTTCGTTGAGTCTATTAATATAGACGGGGAGAATCATCCTGTGGGCTCTTTTCTTGATGCCGGCTCCTTCATTCAATACGCGAAAATAGCCGGGTTCATAATCGTGCCCAACGGTTCATCTCTTATAGATGAGCGGGAAACTAGTTACTTCGTGAAATCTGGAAAGCTAAAAATCGCGCTGGCATCAAACGATGCTTCCGGAATATACGTCTTTGTGCCCGAAAGCATCGTCCCTGTCGCGCTTATATCCCATGGGAACGTGGAATGGAGGTTTGACCCGGCGTTGCGCACGCTTTATGTAAAAGCACTTGAGCCGCCAATGCCTCCGGTAACGGAAATATACTTCGGCACACATTCGCTTGGCACGTTCATTGAAGACACGGAAAAGCTTGAAACCGTGGAATACTCCAATTCGCGGCTTGCGGAGTTGCTGGGCGGCGCAGAAAGGGGCGCAAACGCTTCAAAAGAGTTTGAGCAACAAGCGAAGAACAACGCCACGGAAGCGAACATAGCTCTCATAAACGCGAAAAATGCCAATGCCGCGCTGCAGGGCGAGACAGGCATCATAATGAAAAAGATGGATGCCGCGCTGGCAAAAACTTCCGGAAAGTTTGGCATTGATTATTGGGCAACTGTACTGCTTGTCGTGACGGCGGGCATGTATGGTTATCTTGCATTTAGGAGGGCAAAATCATGAAAACGCTCGTAATAGCTTTGCTTGTCGTCGCTGCCGCCCATGCGGGCTACGTGGCTCTTGAAGAAAGTGCAATAAACGGTTCTATTATAGCTGGCAGCGACGGGCTCTACGGCATATTACGGACCATAACGCCGACATCGGGCAGGAGCCCGACTTACATAGTGGAAAACCTTGATGCCATAGAAAAGGCAACGCGAGAAACTGCCATCATGGGAAGCCGGATAGAGGCTTCTGTAGCAGAATCCAAGCGCGCCGAGGAAAGCACGATGCTTCTGAAAAATGCAATAGAGGAAATGAAAACGGTACTGGCATCGCTGAAAGTGCAGCAGGCGCAGCTTGAAACGCTGAATGCTGCAAAAATCAGAGAATTGAACTATGCCGAAAGTCAGGCTACTAAGCTGCTGATGCCGCCTTGGGTGGTTTACGCTTTGATATTTGCATTCGCATGCATAATAACGTTGCCTCTATGGAAGAATCTTATATATTCTTCGGGCAAACAGGAGAAAAACGTCACAGAAGAAATGCACCGAGGAAGTGACGGAGAGAGCAATAATGTACAATCCCTGTGAAGTTCCGTTCTTATCCAGAATGCGGTTTTTGTACGGAGTAGGATTCTATAATATGTCATATCAACCGGAAGATACGCAACTGATAGATGCTACGCAGGACCATATAAGATATTCTCCGGCAGACCGGGAATTGCAAGACAGGATAGGTAACGCACCGAGAAAACGCGCCCATGCATTGATGCGGCATCTTATCGGCAACAACGCATACTGACCTTTTGCTCTTTTACCAACCCAATCGTTTTAAGCATTCTCACCAATTATTCCCATGCTTGACAAACTGAAAGAGAGCATAGATAAGCTTTCGCGCCTTGGTATAGTCGACCGCGAGCACGTCGAAGAGTTGGTTCGCGACGTGCAACGGACAATGCTCGCGGCGGACGTAGATGTAACGCTCGTGATGCGCTTAAGCGACGCCATCCGCGAAAAAGCGATGACGAAGCTTCCTGACGGGCTTTCAAGAAAAGAACACGTCATAAAGATAGTCTATGATGAACTGACGGATATACTGGGCAGCGAAAAGACGGCGATAACCATACAGCCAAAACGCATACTCTTGTCCGGTCTTTACGGCACAGGAAAGACCACTACTGCCGCAAAGCTCGCCAGATTTTATCAGAAAAAAGGGCTTAAGACGGCGCTTGTCGCGTGCGACACTTTCAGGCCCGCGGCTTATGAGCAATTGGAGCAACTGGCGAAAAAAACAGACGCGCAGTTTTACGGCGAGAAAAACGGGAAAGACGCGGCGCGCATAGCAAGGAACGCGCTGAAGCTCAATACTGACGTATTCATTTTCGACACTTCGGGAAGGAACGCGCTGGATGTGGCGCTCATAGAAGAAATAAAGTCCGTCAGCTCTGCGGTTTCGCCGGACGAGCGCATTTTAATCATACCCGCAGACATAGGGCAGGCGGCGCGCGAGCAGGCAAAGGCATTCCATGACGCGCTCGGAATAACGGACGTCATCGTGACGAAAATGGATTCCACGGCAAAAGGCGGAGGCGCGCTGACCGCGTGCAAAGAAACGGGCGCAAAGGTCATTTTCATAACCACTGGAGAAAACATCGAAAATATGGAGCAGTACGACCCAAGAAAATTTGTCGGCCGGCTCGTCGGCTTCCCGGACATGGAGACGCTGCTTGAAAAGGCGCGTGAAAGCATGGACGAAAAGAAAGCCGAGAAAGTCATGACAGGCGAATTCACAATAGACGAGTTTTACTCGCAATTCGAGTCAATAAAGAAAATGGGCTCGTTCTCGCAGATACTGGACATGATGGGGCTTGGCAGATTCAAAGGGAAAGCAGGCGACGTGGACGCGCAAGAAGGCAAGATAAAGAAGTGGAAGCACATGATTGACTCGATGACGCAGGAGGAAAAAGCGAACGCTGACATCCTGAATCCATTGCGGGTGAAGCGCATAGCCACTGGCTCCGGCACTGCCGAAAGCGAAGTGCGCGAACTCGTCGCGAATTATGCAAAATCAAAGAAGCTCATGAAAAGCCTGTCGCCCGCGAAGCTGAAGAGAAGCGGAATGTTCAGGCGGCTCGGGTTGTAATTTTTAGGGATTTATAAGCATATTGGTTATTAAATAAGATATGACATTGACAGGTCAAATGAATGTCGGAGCATCGAAACTAGAGACAGCAATTTCGCACTTGCCTCCTTCCGATAGAGCCGACGCTTATCGTGGTATGGCTACTTTTATTCGTGGAGTAATAATCATTCGTTAAAATCCAACAGGCCTATAAGCATTTCTCGCCTTGTACTTCACTTCGGAGCGGTACGGGTTCTGTGATTCGTACGCCGCGCCGCCTTCGTCGTTTGCAATTTTGACTGAATATCCTTTTCCGACGCTTAAGCTGTAAGCAGAGCCACGCGGGGTTTCTTCCTGAACCATCTGCATGACATTGAACTTGTCCTGCACGCGCTTCAGCGAAAATTCAATCATCATCTTGACTTCGTAAGGCAGGCCACTGCCTGATTCCATGAATTTCTGTCTTGCTATGGATATGCCTTCCTGCGTCAAGTCGGACGCCCTAAAAACGCAGTTGTAGAAATTTGCTCCCGTTATATTGGCTCGCGATATGTCTGCGTTAAAGAGCAAGCTGGACTGCACATCGGCGTTGCTAAGATTCGTGTTTTCAAATATTACGTCAGTGAAAAGCGAATACCCCATCTTCGCTCGTGCGAAAGTCGCATTCTTTACGATGGCTCTGGAGAAATCGCACCACTCAACGTTCGCGTCGGTGAAATCCGCGCCTTCTAAGTTTGCTCTTTGAAAATAAGCGTGGCTGACTTCTGCGTCACGGAAAACAATGCCGCGAATATCCTTGTCCGTGAAGTCTGCCATCTGGACTTTGACGCGGGAAAAATCCCGCCGCCCGTTCCCGTATTCTTCCAGAACGCGCTTTGTCGTCATGATTTCGGCGAATTTCATGATAATGGATGCGACAGTAAATCTTTAAAACATATTTAAGCTTCTAACCCATAAGTTTAGATTAACAGATAAAATAAAATATAGTGATTTTTATGGAATTCCAGGCGCCGGTGCAGCAGATGGGGTACGACCGCGCTATCGCGGTTTTCTCGCCTGAAGGCCGCATGTATCAAGTAGAGTATGCCCGCAAGGCAGTGGACAAAGCCTCTACCGTTGTAGGCGTTGTTTTCGCCGGCGGCGTCGTGCTCGCGGCGACGCGTGTCCTGCAGAGCCTCATGGTTTCGGACAGAGTCGAAAAAATAGCCAAGATAGACGAACATATAGGCGCGGCAACGTGCGGCATTCTGGCGGATTGCCGCGTTCTCGTGGACATAGCGCGCGTGGGAGCGCAGGTGAACCGCATTACTTACGACTCGCGCATAGAAACGAACACGCTCGTCAAGGACGTATCCGACCGTGTCCAGCGCTTCACGCAGATGGGAGGGATACGACCTTATGGGGCAGGGCTGCTCTTTGCCGGTGAAGGACGGCTCTATGAGGTTGACCCGTCCGGCACGATGCGCCAGTGGAAGGCGCACGCACTTGGCAGGGGAACGAAGGAAGCGAAGGAATACCTGATAAAAAATTACAAGGACAACATGCCTAGGGACAATGCGATAAAGCTTGCTGTTGCATCCCTCCGCGCTGCGGAGGAGAAAATCACGCTGAAAAGCACGGAGATAGGGGTGGACGAGAACGGGAAATTTTACAAGCTCCAGGAGCAGGAATTGAAAAAAGCAGTGGCTGAGTGACGTGTCGTTTCTTTATATTGGCATTGCGAAATTCAGGAAAGGCTTCTGGGAAAGGCGCATTGTGGACCATACGGGCATCGATTTTGATTATTACGATGAAAATGCCGATGATGCAGGGCTTTCTCATCCTCAATCGCTGACATCAAGAACGCGGACCCCTGATTCATGTAGAAACATGGGTATTGCAGTGGCTTACAGGGGCATAGCTATTGTTTCCACGCTTGAAGGCGCTTATGCCTCGCTAGCGCGGCAGATATCAACAGCCGCGGACAACGATTTCAGGTTACGCAATGTGAATATATATATGCTCAATGCCGACAGTGTTCCAGGAATACATGAGCTAACCGACGCCTCACACTACGACAACCATGTATACGCCGCCAATTTCGTGCCTTTCACTGCCGTGGTAAAGTACCTTGAAGTTCCCGTTGTAGGCAGGAAAAAAATGAAAAGAATGAGATACATGGAAGGCGTCCGCGACTTTCTCAACGGCACTGGCGTTCGCTAATCCTCGTCGTACTTTTTCCCCATGTATTCGTACAGGGCAATCTTGAGAACCTTCAGCGACAGCAGCGCGCAATTGACCCGCGAAGCGGAAAGCGGTATGCCAAGCATCGCGAATACGTCTTCTTTCCCAAGTTTAGCCGTTTCTTCAACGGTTTTTTCAAGAACAACCTCAGTGAGCATTGAAGCGGAAGATTGCGAGATTGCACAACCTTGCCCCATGAATTTTATGCCGGTTATTTTTTCCCCCGTTATTTGCACATGGAATCCGAGCTTGTCGCCGCATGTCGGATTGACGTCGCTTGCCGCGGCGTCCGGATTTTCCAGCGCGCCGAAGTTGCGCGGGTTCCTGAAATGGTCAAGAATGTTTTCCTGATACATGTCGTACATGATTTCAGCCTTTCTGCAAGCTAATGGAAGATGTCCAGTATCTCTTTTATCGTGACAAAAATCCCTATTATCAGTGTCAACATCGGGTTAAGTCCTGTGCCGTTCACGCCCATGAACACCAAAAACAGGCCGACCATTATGCCGAGCACGCTTATCATCACGAAATATGCCGGAGTTCCCTTCATCCTACTCTACCTCGTATCTGGTTGATAATATCCCTCAATGACGAAGCCAATTTAAGCACATCCCTCTCGTTGTTGTAAACGTAAAAACTGGCGCGCGCAGCAGACACGATGCCCAACCGTGTCATCAGAGGCTGGGCACAATGGTGACCGGAACGGACGGCTATGCCATGCTCGTCAAGCATGGATGCCACGTCATGAGAATGCAGACCGTGAACGTTGAAAGCGACAACGCCGGCACGCTTTTTGGGGCCGTATATTTCCACGTCCTTGAGCTTTGCCAACTCTTCCATTGCCATCGTCGCCAAAGCCTCTTCGTGCTTCTGTACGTTACCCATGCCGAGAACAGAAAGATAATCCACTGCCGTGCCCAATCCGACGGCACCGGCTATGTCAGGAGTGCCGGCTTCAAACTTGTGCGGCACTTCATTGTAAGTCGTCTTCGCCAGCGTGACTTCCTTTATCATGTCGCCGCCGCCCATGAACGGATTCATGAAATCAAGAACGTCCTTACTGCCGTAAAGGCATCCTATGCCGGTGGGCCCGAGCATCTTGTGCCCTGAAAAAGCGAGAAAATCAACGCCCAAACGCTTCACGTCCACCGACATGTGGGGCACGCTCTGCGCCCCGTCCACCAGGCACAGCGCGCCAACGTCATGAGCCAGCTTTGCTATCTTGCGCACGTCGTTTACCGTTCCAAGCACGTTTGATACGTGCGTCACAGCCACAAGCTTTGTTTTTTCACTTATCATTTTTTCGTAATCGCCCATGTCCAGATTCCCGTTTTTGTCTATATCAACGTATCTGACCTTCACTCCATTCAACATCTGCCACGGCACTATGTTGGAGTGATGCTCCATAACAGTGGACAAAATTTCGTCGCCTCGTTTCACGCCCAGCGTCCTAGAAACGAGGTTTATCGCCTCTGTGGCGTTTTTGGTGAAGATGATTTCTTTTTCTTCCGCATTTATGAAACCGGCGACCTTCTTCCGCGCGCCTTCGTAAAATTCCGTGGCTTCCTCGCTCAGCGTGTGGACGCCGCGATGAACGTTAGAGTTGTGCTTTTCGTAGTAATCATTCATCGCTTTCAGTACCTGCATCGGCTTTTGTGAAGTAGCCGCGCTGTCCAAGTAGTACAGTTGATTGCCCTTTATTTTCCTTGCGAGGATGGGAAAGTCTTTTTTTATTTTTTCTATGTTCAGCATAGTATCCTCTCTCTTACTATCCGTGAGAATTCGGAACGCATCTTTTCCGAAGGGACGGAAGCTATCATATGTGAGAAAAACCCTTCCACAATAAGATTTTCCGCGCTCTTGCGGTCAAGCCCGCGTGACATGATGTAAAGCAACTTCTCCTCGTCTACATTGCCGACGGACGCAGAATGCCCGCATTTCACGTCGTTGTTGTCTATCATCAGACTCGGAATGCTGTTAGCCGAAGCATTCTTGCTTAGCGCCAGCGCATGGTCGGAAAGATACGAAGACGTGTTTTTCGCCGCCTTCTCTATTTTTATCAGGCCTCGATAGACGTGGCTGGCGCTATCTTTCAGCGCGCCTTTGATGTTCATCGTGCAGGAGGTGTTGGGCACGTTGTGGAAAGCGTTCGTCGTGAGGTCCATGTGCTGCAAGCCAGAAGCGCCGAAGAGACCGGTGACGCGCGATGAAGAGCCTTCCCCGTTGAAGTGATTGTCAACCTTTATCCTGCTAAGCGCCGAGCCGAACTGGGCGACGTTCCACGTTACTGAACTGTTACTATTGAGAAAAGCGCGTTTGTATGAAAAGTCGCGCACGCCGCTTGCAAGGTCGCTTACCGAGTACACACTGGCATGCGCGTTCTCGCCAGTTACCACGTAAAGAAAGTTTGACGTCACGCCGCTTCCGCCGCTTATATATTCCACGATCTCCGCTTTCGCGTTCTTTCCCAGCACCACGACGCTTCGCGTTATTCCTGCACCGATGCGCGCTTCAATGACACCCGCATCCATGTTGTCCGGCACGACTACCGAATATCCGGAAGTCCAGAACGCATTGTTGAAGAAGTCAAACTTGTCCTCGCCTGCCGATGCAGGAATAAGCTTTTCCGTTTCCGCGCTCATGGGCGTAGCGCACTTTCCGCTTACTTTCAGCAAGGCATCGCTTGAAGACTTTATTTCCATGTTGCCAAGCGTCGTGTAGCGCCATGCTTCTTCACGTTCCGAAGGCATGGGCGCATTAAAAAAGCTCTTCGCCGCGCTTTCTCTCCGCTCTGCAATCCAGCGCGGCGCGTTTTTCGACAGCAATAACAGCGATTTATTGTCAATAATCATAATAATACCCCTCGCTTTGCGAGTGCGTATCCCATATTATAATTTATTATTGGCATTAGACTACCCTACCGCTCCCGTCATTTCCATGTGTACAAGACGGTTAAGTTCCACCGCATATTCCATTGGTAGCTCTTTCGTGAAAGGCTCTATGAAACCACGAACTACCAGCGCCATCGCGTCGCTTTCCTTGAGCCCGCGGGACATAAGATAGAAAAGCGTCTCCTCGCTCACCTTACCTACGGTAGCTTCGTGCGTTATGGAAACGTTCTTCTCCGCCACGTCCATATATGGAACGGTGTCCGATGACGACGTATCGTCGAGTATCAGCGCGTCGCATCGGACGTTGGACATAACGCCGGTGGCGCCCTTGGCAACGCGAAGCAAGCCGCGATACGTGGTCTTGCCTCCGTCCTTGCTTATTGACTTTGACAAAATAGTGGAAGACGTGTTCTTTGCCATGTGCACGGCTTTGCCACCGGCATCCTGGTGCTGCCCGCGGCCGGCGTAGGCGATGGATATGATGTTCGCTTTCGCGCCTTCGCCGAGAAGATAAACGGACGGATATTTCATCGTGATTTTTGAGCCCAAATTCCCGTCAATCCATTCCACGACAGCGTTACGATGAGCGTGAGCGCGCTTTGTCACAAGATTATAGACGTTGTTGGACCAGTTCTGTATCGTGGTGTAGCGCAGGCGCGAGTTTTCCTTTGCCAGTATCTCAACTACGGCAGCGTGCAACGAATCTTCAGAATATGACGGTGCCGAGCACCCCTCGACGTAATGCACGGAAGAGCCGGGCTCCGTTATTATCAAAGTGCGCTCAAACTGACCCATGTTTTTCGCGTTTATGCGGAAGTAAGCCTGCAATGGCATTGCGACTTTTACGTTCTCCGGTACGTAAACGAAAGAACCGCCGGACCAGACGGCGCTGTTAAGCGCGGCAAATTTGTTGTCGCCTGCAGGTATTATTTTGCCAAAATGTTTTTTCACGATTTCCGGGCACTCGCGCAAGCCGGAATCCATGTCCAAGAATATCACGCCCTGCTGCCCAAGCTCTTTTTGGATGTGGTGGTAAACGGACTCGCTTTCATATTGCGCGCCTACGCCTGCGAGAAACTTTCGCTCAGCTTCCGGAATGCCGAGCTTGTCAAACGTGCTCTTGATGTCCTTCGGCACATCGTCCCAGCTCCTGCCCTGCTTTTCCACGGGCTTTATGTAATAAAATATATTGTTGAAGTCTATCTCCAACTTCGGGCCCCACTGCGGCATCGGGCGGGAGAAAAATATCTTCAGCGCGCGTAAACGAAAATCAAGCATCCATTCCGGCTCACTCTTTATCGCGGATATCTGCCTCACCATTTCTCCGCTCAGCCCTTTTTTGGCTTTAAAAGAATATTTTTCGGGGTCGCTGAAACCATACTTCGTTTCGTAGCTCTCCTTTATGTCAAGTATCTCTTTCGCGACTTCCATTCAGGTAGCCTCCAACGAAGAATATCCTTTTTCTTCTATGAACGATGCAAGGTCGCTCTTTCCAGACCTCACTATCCTGCCGCCATGCATCACGTGGACGAAATCAGGTATGACGTATTTCAAAATCCGGTTATAGTGCGTTATGAGAATAATGCCCATGTCGGGCGAAGACGAAACTCTGTTTATCCCATCCGCCACGACGCGAAGCGCGTCCACATCCAGTCCCGAATCGGTTTCGTCAAGTATCGCCAACCTTGGCGAAAGCACTGCCATCTGCAGAATCTCGCCTCTTTTCTTTTCGCCGCCGGAAAACCCTTCGTTCAATCCGCGCTTTATGAAGTCGTCGCTTATGCCAAGCATCTTCGTCTTCTCCTTCACAAGCTTCTGAAAGTCAATCACAGACATCTCCTTGCCGTTTATCGCGCCGTGCGCGCTGCGTAAAAAGGAAGCTATGCTCACGCCAGGAACTTCGGCAGGATACTGAAACGACACAAAAATACCGGTTCGCGCCCTTTTGTCCGGGCTCATGCTCAGTATGCTCGCGCCGTCCAGTTTTACATCGCCACTGATGACGCGGTAGCGCGGATGCCCCATTATCACATTGGAGAGCGTGCTCTTGCCTGCGCCGTTCGGGCCCATGACTGCATGAACCTCGCCACTTTTAACCGTTAGCGTGACGCCCTTGAGTATCTCTTTCCCGTCCACTTCGGCGTGCAGGTTTTCAATTTCCAGTTTCATAACAATATCCCTCGCTCATTTCATTCGCAAGTCGTGTCCCAATACCCCACAGCTTCGATGCGTCGTATCCCATATTATTATTCACTTCGTTCACAAGTCGATGCCATATTATCTTTACTTCTTTTGCCCCGATGTGACTATATCGCGCGCCACGCACTTCCCGCATACGTAATCATGGAATATACCAAAGAACGTGCGCGTGAACGAGGCGCATCCATCGTCAAGCGCCTTCGTGCCTTCCTTCGTAAGGTTGTACACTATTCTCCTTCCTTCTGATTTCCTTTCTATGTAACCGAGCTCCTCGAGCCGCTGAAGCGTCGGGTAAAGCGTGCCCTGCGTTATATTGACGTTCTTCAGCTCCGAAAGCCGCTTCATCATATCATATCCGTGCGTGCTTTCGCGCTTTAGAATCCAGAGTATCTGCATCTGCAAAAGCCCCAACTCTATTTCACTTACGTTCAGCGGGAAAATTTCGTCCCGCGTCGGGGCCTGGAACGAGACTTCTTCCACATGCTCACTATGTATGTCAGGTGACATAGTATATGTCTATTGTCCAACCTATTTAAACATTGAATTCTCTTGAAATTCAATGCGAAAATCCACTGCGAAGAAGGCCGACGCACAGCGGTGCGTCAATTCCCTCGCAGTGGATTTTTAAGATTATTGGACTTGAGATATTGTCGCAAAAATAAAGACTGAATGTATTCGTTACTATCCGTGGGATGAACTTTTACGCATACACCTGTCAGACTACCAAAGGCTCCAATACGATGCCCCGTTCTCTTAATGCATCCAACAGTCCGTATTTATTTGTCATATGATTCATACCGACTATCATTACCGGGGTTGTGGCGTGGTTGACTGTTTCTCCCATCCTTTCTGCCCAAAATGCTTCCCTTTGCGTCTGCAAATCCGGCGAATTCCTATTCCCGTTAAGCATTCTTAGGTAATACGGATTCCCGTCATCCAAATAAATTATATTGACAGTGCATTTAGGCTCCAAGCTTGCAACATAGGCAGCAATCGCTATATTAGATCTCCTGCGACCTTCTGAATACACGACATCGGGATGCAATTTCACTAACAATGCCGCTTCCATATAGTCTATAGAAAAAGCTGTTTCCAAGAGCTGTTTTACCACTTTTTTACACTCCCCCTGAATATTCATATCGCTTTCATGGCTGCCGCCTCCGAAATACGGTATTGCTTCTTCTAATACCTCACCGGCGCTAGTAAAGTATATGGAGTGATGCTCTCCTATACCAAGAAGCGTCCCTTTACCCCGCCTTTGCTCAAGTTCGACTCTGGAATATGCCACTACCTCTCTTAAGCGCACGAGATAATCTGTAACACCTTTTTCTACAGTCGTCCACATATCTAGCGCATTTCGTGCACGTCTTAATACCTCCATGTTGTAAGCATCCCGATTTGCCGTATTTAAGAACATATTTACCGTGTTTCCAAGTTTCTAGCTGCGAACGGCGGCTTGGCGTTCTGCCGCTCCAGCGTATAGCGCGTTGTATCTGGCTTCGGTTTGCTCCAGAACGCCGCGACCGAATTCGGTATTGGCGGCGTTCTGTATGGACAGAGTGCGCCTGCCTGTGGCGCGGTCTATGGTTACGGTCACGGTGCCGTCATAGCTTGCGTTCGGTTGCGACATGACAGCGCTTGCTATCTCCGGATTTAAATCGCGCCTGCCCACGTAAAAAATCATTCCACTGACGGCATCCGATATAATGGGATAGATAATTTTGCTTATGCCGTCACCTAATCTGTCAAGCTGGTATCCCAACTGATAAGGTTGCGAATTGCCTGTCAACAGTTTCATACTGAACCTGATTACGTTCTCAGTGGCGTTGTCCGGCATCGTTATACCAATGTAAATAATCTTAAGAAACATCAACGTTGCAAATCACGCTAGCAGCAGCCTGATGTAGAACATCGGATTTATAATGTTGTTGCGCTGTTCCATATTGTCAACCATGCTCTTGAGGCTTTCCATGATATGGCGGCTACGTGCCGCCTTGCGGAAAATAAGGTTCGTGAGGAATTTTATCCTGCCTATGCGCTGCAGCCTGTAAGACGTTTTCATCTTCGGGCCGAGAAAAGCCCAGACCTCGTCGGCATATCCTTTCAAAAAGGAAGACGTGAAATTCTGCGCGTTCAGTGCCTTAATCGCCCAGTTGGCGGCTATCTCGCCGGACACAGTGGCGTTGGATATGCCTTCGCCGGTGAACGGGTCAATGAGGCCTGCGGCGTCGCCCACGAGAACGAAGCCGTCGCCGTGCATCTTTCTCCGCTTTGAACCGATGGGCAGGCGCCATCCCTTGAGAGAGCCTTTTTCCATCGTCGCGCCAGCAAAGCGCTCTATGAAGAGCGGGTTCTCGTTAATTATCTTCATCATGGAAGAAGGCATCTGCAATTTCTTCCGCATCATTATGTCGTCCACCATGCCGACGCCGACGTTGCACATGCCGCCGCCGACGGGAAATATCCAGAAGTATCCGGGCAGTATTTCGTTCACAAAGTGCAGCTCTATTTTATCGGTCACGTTTTTCACGCCGGTATAATATGCGCGCACGGCTGTTATCGTGTGCTTCGGGTCAAGGTCGTGGCAACCCGTCTCTCTGGCGACCAGCGAAAAAGCGCCGTCCGCGCCTATCACGAGCTTCGCGCGGATTTCTTTTCGCTCGTTGTCCTTCGTTCCCGTGACGCCCACCACTTGTTCGTCTTCTTTCAGAAGCCCGGTAACTTCAAAGTTCTGCATCACGTCTGCGCTCTTCAACGCTTCTTCGAAAACGATGTTGTCGTAAACGTAGCGCGGGCTGCAGAAGCCGTTGCTCTCGAAAGGAATGTCAACCACCACGCCTTCCGGCGAGGAAAACTCAACGCCGTTTATGACGGCGTGCTGGACGTTCCGTATCTTTTCGGTTATACCCATGTCTTTCTGGACGCGAAGCGAACCGGAAAGCGCGTCGCCGCACGTCTTGTCCCTTGGGAAGTGTGCCTTGTCCAGTAAAAGAACTTTTTTTCCTGCCCTTCCTAACAGTGCAGCGCACGTGCTGCCGCCGGGCCCGCCGCCCACGACAATCACGTCATAGTCCATCACAGTCATCACTTGAATCTCTGGAGCAGCGGTTTTATGTCAATATTGCTTATGTCCTGCTTTACCAGCGGCACGGAAGCCGCAGGGACCTGTTCTTCGTACGTCGGTTTCTCATTCTTGAAAAATAATCCTATCGGTAGTTTTTCCTTCATCCATGCCTTCTTCATCGCCTCGTCGAAATTTGACGGGTCGTGCCCGATTTCCTCCATCTTCACCAGATGCTCCTTGTACCACGATATTGTCTGAATTTTGTTATACGTAGAACAAGGCTGGAAGATGTCTATGAAGGAGAAGCCTTTGTGGTTTATGCCGTCAACGATGAGTTTCTGCAAGTGCTTGACCTCATAAGCATAACCGCGCGCCACGTAGGTCGCGCCCATTGTAAGAGCAAGCGCCGTCGGATTCACGCTTTCTTCTATTGCCCCGCCCAAAGACGTCGGAGTCTTGAAACCTTTCATGCTTGTGGGCGAGTACTGCCCTTTTGTCAGCCCGTAGACTGCGTTGTTCTGGACAAGATATGTTATATCCAAGTTCCGCCTCATGCCGTGAATGAGATGGTTGCCACCTATGCCGTAGCTGTCGCCGTCGCCGCTGACGACTATAACTTTCAATCCTTTATTCGCCAGCTTTATTCCTGTTGCAACGGGCATCGCCCTGCCATGCAGACCTTCGAAGCCGTAGGTGTTGACGAAATGGGGGGTTTTACTACCGCAATTGTGAGTCACGAATCCCCTAACAAGATAGGAGTGCGGATTTTCTTTCATTTCAAAATTGTAAACCAATCCTTTGTACGGGCTCTTTGTTACGGTTTTTATCGGAACAAGAAATCCATATTTGGTTTTTTGGACTTGACTGAAAACTTTTTTGCTCTGATATGCTATGCATATCTGGTTCCCGGAAGGCTTTATGACTCTGCCTTTCAGGATATGCGGTTTCATCTTTTTCACATAGAGAGAGGCGAATATTCCCTGTCTGGCGAGTAGCTCTTGCATCTGGATCGCCAAATCAACGGAAAGCGTGGACACCCTTACGTAATCATTTTTGCCCAATTTTGCCCTACCCGTACACCCGTCACCTTTCATGTAAGTTTCTATTATATGTTTCTGCTTCTCTGCGGGAAGAAGCATGACGTCCTCTATGATCTTCTTTTTTCCCGCGCCCTTGCCTGCCACGCTTTTCAGGCGCAGTGCAAGTTCCTTGGAGCATATAGTAACTTCCGTTACTTTGCCTATTTCCTTCCTTTCCCGGATGTAGGGTTTCCTTCCTGTGAGCTTAAGGGAGATGCCAGAAATTTCTTCTATGATGTCCTTTTCGTCTGAATTGAGAGCAAAGCTTACGTTCGCGCCGTCGCGGTTTCTTCCGCCACCTTCGCCTATCCAGCCTTCGGCAAGATAGTAACCTAATAATCTACAAAAGTCTTCCGTGTATGCATCGTTGTCCTTTACTTCGCGGTTCCAATTGAATACCATGCAGTCTCCTTTCCTCAACTCGCCTGCATCCATGAAATGCGGCTCCGCATTTTCCAGCTTTCTCTTGTCCACTTGGTTTCGCGCCCTTATTGCGTTTCTTTTTACCGCATACACGGGATGACTGGGCGTCAGCCTTATTGAATTGAAAGGCGACACGGACGGCGTTATGCTAAGCATATCGCCTTCAAACTTGTTCATTGTCCGGAATGCGATATCGGCGAATTTACCTTCGCCGTTCACTATCTGCCCGTTTTCCACGCTTGATATCGCTTTCCATTCATTGCCAAGAGAAACCATCTCGTCAGGAGGCAGGCAACCAATACCTGAAACAATCGCGATATTTTCACGTTCCACGTTTATTTCTGCAAGCGCGTTTTTTATTGCGAATAATATATTAAAATCTCCGCATGCCGGACACCACGAAGGCATCTCCTTCGTCGTAAGCTCTTTCATCGTAGTCATTCTTTATCAATCCTTCCGAACGTTGCCATCTCTATCGTTTTGGGAGACATGCTTTTTATTATTTCTTCAACGCACTCTGATATGTCCTGCGGCGAGAACGGGCGACCGTCGTACTTGAGCACCTTATTGTCTACGGAAAGCAGGCAGTGCTCGCGTATGAGGCTGTTAAGCTGCGACGTCTTGTTGTTCTCTATAACTATAGCTTTCTTCGCGCCTTTTATAATTTTTATCATGTCTTCTGAAGGAAAGGGGCTAAGATAGAGCACTTGCTGGTAATTCGCGCTTATCTTCTTTGCCTTCAGCAACTTCATGGCTTCAAGTATCGGGCCTTTCGTTGAGCCCCATGCGATTATCGTGGCGTCTGCATTCTTGTCGCCGATGGGAGGCGGATTTTTCAGCTCTTTGCTCGCCTGCGTGAATTTCCTGTAGCGCTTGTTGTGCATGGCAACGCGCACGTTCTCCTCTTCGCGCTCAAAACCGTGCTCGTCGTGCTCGTAAGACGAAGCGACGAACGGCGCGTTCTTCTGGCCAGGCACGCTACGGGGCGAAACGCCGTCGGGCGTAACTTTGTACCGCGAGTATTCACTCAGCGCTTCGGTTTCCTTGTCGCTCAACATTTTGCCGCGCTCTATCTTCACGGAAGAAGTGTCAAACTCATTTGCTGACCAGTAACTCTCTCCTAAAAACTTATCAGTCATTATCACGACCGGCATCTGATATTTGTCTGCCAGATTAAACGCTTTTATCGTTTCGTAGAAGCACTGTTCCACGTCGCCGGGCGCTATTACCACGCGCGGGAATTCGTCTGTTGAGGCGTGCAGCATAAACCGCAGGTCCGCCTGCCCGGAGTGCGTCGCCATTCCTGTTGCGGGGCCGGGACGCTGTGACTCTACTACGACTAATGGCGTCTCTGTCATTGCCGCCAGCCCGAATCCTTCCACCATCAGCGAAAAGCCGCCGCCTGACGTGCCGACCATGGCACGGGCGCCGGCATAAGACGCGCCGATTGCCATATTTATCGCGGCTATTTCGTCTTCCGTTTGCTTGACTACTAAGTTAAACTTTTGTTCGTTGGCGGACATCCCTCCGAGCACGGACGAAGCGGGAGTCATGGGATATGCCGAGTAGAATTTGCAGCCGGCTTTTATCGCCCCTGCGACAAGGGCTTCGTGCCCGGAAAGGAACATTTTTCCTTTCCCTTTTTCCGAGCCTTTCAATTCATGAGAAAAGTCGTCCTTGTAGTTCTTTTTCACGTAGTCGTAGCCTGCGCGGGCAGCTTTGATGTTCGCATTTATCACGTCGTCGCCCTTTTTCTTGAAGTTGTCACCGATAACCTTTTCGAACGTTGCCATATCAAAATTAAGCAGCGCCATAGTTGCGCCAATCGCAACGGTGTTGCGCATTATCTGGCCGCCGGCTTCGTTGGCTACGGTAAAGAGTGGCACGGAATACAGCTTCACATCCGATCTGATGCTTTCCTTGACTATGGGCATCTTTTCGCCGTCATAGATTATGGCGCCGCCCTTGGAAAGCTTGTGCGCGTGCTTTCTGACGGACTCGTCGTTAAGCGCAACGAGCATGTCTATATGGCGGTTGTGCGAGTGTATCTCTTTGTCCGAAACGCGAACGTCCAGATTGTTGTGCCCGCCGCGTATGAGCGATGGGTATTCGGCGGTGGCGAAAACGTCCAGACCTGAACGCAGGCACGTCTTGGCGAACATTGACAAGCCTGCGTTAAGTATGCCGTGCCCGGCTTCGCCTGCCACCTTCCATGAAAAGTCATTCAAAGTCTTAGACATTAATAATATCCCCTCGCTTCGCGAGTCGATGCCATATTATAGACGTGTTCCTTGAGAGGTCCCCTTGCTCCGCAAGTCGATGCCATATTATCGTCATTCAAAATGTTTGGCATTAACAACTTCTGTATGACTACGCCTTTAATAAATTGTGGTGAAATTGAGTTTATTTAAAGGCTACTCTTTTTTGAGATGTAAAGTTAGCGACACCTATTTGGGCGGGAAAATCTTAAATCGGGCACCGACAACTTTAAAAACTTCGGGTTCCTAATTTATTTTATGAAGATTATGAAATCCTTTGATAAGAAGGTAGGCGAAACAGAATACAAAATTATCAGGAAACAAGAATTCATAATTACAGGATTGAAAATGTGTTTATGAAAATCAAGGATAGGGTTCTTGACTTTAGAGGTATCAAAGCCTTATGGTCTGCTCCGATTCTGATGAATGCGATAATCATACAGCACAATTTCATAGAGGCGCACACAACTATAAATGAGATACCTTGTGAAAAGGCAGGAGTTAAATTAGCACTAAGTGAGAATCGATGGCTGGTTTTGATTAGAATGAGTAGTAAAATGCTATCTCATCAAACCTAGAGCA